>ENA-ORIC01001827-ORIC01001827.1-human-gut-metagenome-genome-assembly--contig:-NODE-1827-length-18977-cov-3.874550_pt1 | contig 18977 bp, 19 predicted proteins | sample MGYA00243023_ERZ508732 | MGnify/ENA primary metagenome ERZ508732 (study PRJEB26277, sample SAMN04329767) | human gut metagenome | biome: human-associated habitat | host: Homo sapiens | place: USA...
AGTTCCAGCTGAACTTCAATCTCGATGGCTTCCTGTCCCGGCTGCGCATATTTTGGAGCCTGCATGGTGGAAGTTGCAAAGTGCTGATTGCCAAGTCCTCCACGGCCGCCATGCAAAATGACAGAACGCTTATTTTCCCCTGACATATCGGCAATTACTTTTCCGGATGCCGCATCTCTTATAATTGTTCCCTCCGGAACTTTTAATATCAGATCTGCACCATTTTTTCCATGGCAGTTCTTCTTGCCACCTTCTTCGCCCGGTTCTGCTGCGAATTTTCGTCTGTGCCGATAGTCTGCAAGCGTATTGATTCCCTCGTCTACTAAGAAAATGACATCTCCGCCTTTTCCTCCATCGCCACCGTCCGGACCACCGTTCGGCACATATTTTTCACGACGGAAGGACACATGTCCGTCTCCGCCTTTTCCTGATTTGATAATAATTTTTGCACGGTCTGCAAACATAATCTCTCTCCTACATAACGATAAAACCCCGGCTCAAAAAGTCGGGGTTTTGTAAACTACTCGTTGTCTACTGGATATACAGAAGCCTGCTTCTTATCTCTTCCTACTCTCTCGAAACGAAGAACACCATCTACTTTAGCAAATAATGTGTCGTCTCCACCGATACCAACATTCACACCTGGATGAATTCTTGTACGAACTGTCCGTCTGCTCTTTTTGCTCCTAATCTCTTGGACTCGGAATCACGGCCGTTCTTTGTAGAACCAACTCCCTTTTTATGAGCAAAAAACTGAAGGTTCATATTCAACATGTCCTACACCTCCTTGAAATCAAGAATGATATACTCATTCCCATAATCATTTTGTATTCCTTGTAAGCCCAGAACCATGGACTTCATCAGAAGCTGTGTATCATGACCGCCTTTCTGATCAAGTCTGAAATCAATCAGCCCGGATGTCTCTTCTGTATCAATATGATAAGAATCCTCTGTGAAAGTCTCTATGGAATTGATCGTATTTATCACAAGTGCCGAAACACCTGCGCAGATAATATCACTTCCTGCTTCCGCATATCCGGAATGACCGATGCAGTGAAATCCCACTGCATCTTCATGATCCTGTAAAATCGTTATAGTAATCATATAACAATTCCTATCGATTATCCATTAATCTTTTCAATCTTAACCTGGGTGAACGACTGTCTGTGTCCGTTCTTCTTGTGATAACCGGTTTTTCTCTTGTACTTGTAAACGATTACTTTCTTTGCTCTGCCTTCTTTGATGACAGAAGCTTCAACAGTTGCTCCGGCTACTGTTGGGTTTCCAACCTTCATATCGTCTCCGGATACTGCTAATACCTGATCAAAAGTAACCTTCTCACCAGCATCAACTCCAAGCTTTTCAATGGTAATGATATCGCCTTCGGATACTTTGTACTGTTTACCACCTGTTGCTATAATTGCGTACATATGGCACCTCCTATTTATCATTACTCGCCAGTTACGGTGTTGCCAATAAGCAAACTTTTACCTCACTGTGCGGCATACTAGTGTATAATAGCACATGACCACCTGTTCGTCAAGCTGTTTATGATAAAATTTCACGCAAAGATTTGTATACTTTTTTCCGGGTCAATTCCACCAGACCAAGTCTGGTAATATCGATAAAATTTGCGGGAACCGAATCTTTTTGTAATTCCTCCCGAATAACGGAAATCAGCTTCTGCTGCTGTTCTTTCTTTTTCAGATTGATGAAATCCACGAGGATCATCCCTGAAATGTTGCGCAGACGAAGCTGCCGTGCAATCTCTTTTGCCGCTTCAACATTGATCGCAAATAAAGCCTCTTCCCGGCGGGACCGGTTTTTTCCGCTGTTGACATCAATGACCGTCAGGGTTTCAAGAGATTCAATGATAATATTGGCTCCGGAATCAAGCCATACTTTGGAAGAAAGCAGTTCCTGCATATTGCCCCGCAGATGATATAAAGTCGAAAGACTGACCGCATCATCCCGGTAAAGCTGCACTTTCTTTTCTTCCACAAGATGGGGAAGGTATGCACAGATCTCCTGATACAGATCCTGACCATCCGTAAGAACCAGATCTGTTTTTTCAAAATTTTCTGCTTTTAACCGCGCCAGATAGCCGGGGAGATTCCGGTACACCAGATCTCCGGCATTCTGATGTGTACCGGTCTTCTTTAAAGCCCGGTATTCTTTCTGCACCAGCTCGATATCTTCGCATAATTCGGTTTCCAGAACCGCCCCTGCATTGGTTCTGAATACCAGCCCGTACCCTTCTGCTTCATGATCCTTACACGTGTTCTCTAAAAGAGCCGACAGTCTTTTTGACTCCTCCTGGGATAATTTTTTAGAAACGCCAAGACAGGTATTCTCTGTCGAAAGGAAACAGTAATGTCCATGCACTACAAGCTTGGTGCTTACGACCGGATCTTTGGTTTTTACCGCATCTTTTACAACCTGCACCAGCAACTCATCCCCTTCACAGAGCGCTTCTTTTTTGGATAATTTTCTGGTATACACCGGGTTTTTCACATCATTCAGCGGAAGATAGCATTTCTGTCCATCCGCAATGCGCACAAAAGCAGCATGAATATTGGGCACAATCTTCTCTACATATCCTACATAAATATGATCCAGCAGAGTATTTTCTTCCGGTTCAAAAACCTGAAGTTCCTGCAGCTTCCGGTTCTCATCCAAAACCAGATAAGCAAGATACTCTGTCTGATGATGTTCCAGTTTTGTGACAACGATCCGATTCATTTAAACAATTTCCTCTCCCATGCCGGAAAGCCCAACCAGCTGCCCCTGTTCATCCCTCGCATAAACTTCGAGCCGGGGGAGCTGGATTGCGGATTCGCAGTATTCCAGTCCACAAAGCTGATAAACCGATGAAAGTACCAGTTCCGGTTTGATATTATCCACACTGCCCGTAGAAACCTGCAGGAAAAATGCCGGGCGTCCCTGCTCCTCTTCAACGGAAAACGCGTATACCAATGGTTTTAGGTCCACTTCCCGTTCACTTTTTTTCGTCTTTTTGATAATGGTAAACTGTGGGCTGTCCAAAAACCGTTCTTTGACGATTCTTTTCCATTCTTCCGTTGAAAACGGACTTTCGTACCCTTCTTTATAGCTCAGCCGGTAATCCGCTGCTGCCACAATTGACATCGCGGTTTTCGCTTTATCCGGCAGTTTCACATAGGAAGTAACCTCCACACCATCTACCATGGTTTCATTCAGTGCAGCGACTGCCTCCTTAGATGTCATGGATTCATTGACTTCAATATCAAAATATTCGCCATCGCTTGTGATTCCGACTCCAAGCGGCGCCGCAAAGGACATAATCTGATGCGGAGAATATCCTTCCGAATAACGGATATCAATCTTTGCACGCCGGACCGCTTTCTGAAAATAGCGCATCATATCCAGGTGTCCGATGAATTTCATGACACCCCATTTTCGAAATTTAATTCTGATTTTCAAAGCAGACACCTCCTCCAAATTGTCTTGCACCACATCCGGAGCAGCGCATCCGGCAGTTTGGCGTCACCGTCTCACTGAGCGCAGTTTTCCATTCACGCAGCATAAATGCCTTTGTCACACCGACATCAATAAAATCCCACGGGAAAATTTCATCGTCGCTTCGTGCTCTCTTGGTATAAAAATCAATATCAATGCCACATGCAGCAAATGCCTCCAGCCACAGATCATAGTGAAAGAATTCCGACCACGCATCGAAAAATCCGCCGTGTTCATACACATAAAGAATGGCTTTTGAAATCTTACGGTCTCCGCGCGCAAGAATTCCTTCCAATACCGTCACATCGGCTTCATGCCAGTTGTAACGGATACTCTTGTGATTTAACTGTTCCTTTACATGATCATTGACAATCTTTGCACGCGCCAGATAATCTGATGGGTCTAACATGGTAGCCCACTGGAACGGGGTAAAAGGTTTCGGTACAAAAAAGGAAGTACTGATTGTAATCTGGCATTTTCCGTTTCTCTGTTCCTTTGGCACGGTGTCATAATACAAAGCGGCAATCTCGTTTGCCAGTTCCGGGATCGCCCGCATATCTTCTTCTGTTTCCGTTGGAAGTCCAAGCATAAAATAAAGCTTGACCTTATTCCAGCCGCCGACAAACGCATCATGGGAACCGGTCAGAATATTGTCAACCGTCAGGCCTTTATTGATGACATTTCGCAGTCTCTGGGAACCTGCCTCCGGGGCAAATGTCAGACTGCTTTTTTTGATGTCCTGCACTTTCTGCATAATATCAAGGGAAAAGGCATCAATACGAAGGGATGGCAGGGAAATATTGACATGTTTTTTGTCACACTCCTCAATCAGGAAATTGATCAGTTCCTCCAGATCGGAATAATCCGATGAACTGAGAGAACTTAAGGAAATCTCTTCATAGCCGGTCGATGCAAGCATGGTTTGTGCAAGTTCTTTCAGTCGTTTTACGCCCTTTTCCCGGTTTGGCCGGTAAATCATGCCGGCCTGACAGAAACGGCATCCGCGGATACAGCCCCTCTGTATTTCTAGCACCACGCGATCCTGTGTTGCTTTGATAAATGGAACCACCGGTTTTTCCGGATAAACCGAGCCGGTCAGATCCATATCCACCTGCCTTTTGATGGTTGCCGGAATATCATCATAAACAGGAGTAAATGCCGCTATCGTGCCATCTTCTTTGTAACGGACTTCATACAGCGACGGGACATAAATGCCCTCTATTTTTGCCGCCTCATGCAGAAATGCCTTTCTTGAATACTGTCCGGATGCCCGCATCGACTTATAGAGATTTAAAAATGTATCATACTGTGTCTCCCCTTCTCCAATATAAAAACAATCAAAAAAGTCTGCAATCGGTTCCGGATTATAAGAACATGGTCCTCCACCTAAAATAATCGGGTCTTCGTCCCCACGGTCAGCCGAAAGAAGCGGAATCTGTGCCAGATCCAGAATCTGTAAAATATTGGTGTAGCACATCTCATACTGCAGAGTCAGACCGACAAAATCAAAGTTTTTGATCGGTTCCTGGGACTCAAGTCCGAACAGCGGAATATTCTGCTCCTTCATAATTTTATGCAGATCCGGCCATGGAGAATAGACACGTTCACACCAGGTGTCCTCTCTGCGGTTAAACATGTCGTATAGGATCTGAATTCCAAGATGTGACATACCAATTTCGTATACATCAGGAAAACACATCGCAAAACGAATCTGCGATGTGTCATCTTTTACTACAGAATTCAGCTCATTACCGATATAGCGTGCAGGTTTTTCAATCTGCATCAGAATCTCGTCACTTAAAGCTAGTTTTCTCATAGATACCTCTTAACATTTATTTTTTATCGCTGGGCAAGTTCATTGGCAATCTCTTCCCAGGTAATGCCTTTTTCCACCATAAGCACCATACAGTGATACAGAAAATCGGAAATCTCGTATTTGATGTTTTCCGGTTCCGGATTTTTCGCTGCAATTACAATTTCCGTACACTCTTCCCCAAGTTTCTGCAAAATCTTATCGGTTCCTTTCCCAAACAGATAATTGGTATAGGAACCATCCTGCGGATGTGCTTTACGTTCCTTGATAATATCATACACGCTCTCAAGTACCTTCAGCGGATTTTTCTCAACATACTCTTTTTGTACGATGCTATTGAAAAAACAGGTACGGTTTCCGGTGTGACAGGCAGCCCCTACCTGGGAGACTTTTGCCAGAATCGTATCAAAGTCACAGTCAGCCGTCAGGGATTTCACATACTGGAAATGCCCGGAAGTCAGGCCTTTGGTCCAGAGTTCATCACGGCTTCTGCTCCAGTAGGTCATTTTCCCGAGATTAATTGTCGTATCAAACGCCTCTTTGTTCATGTATGCAAGCATCAGCACTTCATCTGTACGGTAATCCTGCACAATGACCGGAACCATTCCGTCCGAATTCAGTTTCAGATCCTCCCAGGACAGATCCGGTGCAAAATTATACATATTGATGCCTTCCTGAAGCAGAGAAGACTTTAACTTCATAATATCCGTTGAAGTATCATTGATGAACGGACCCGCAATTCCTCGGATTTTTTCCCGCTTTAGCAGCCTTACGATCTCGTCAAAATTATAATCTGGAAGTTCCACCACATACGGAATGTTGGTCAGATTTTCCAGTGCATCCAGAATTTCCGGATTTAACACCAGTGCTTCATGGAATGTATTTTCAATCGAATCCTGATTCTTAAAAATAAAATCCACATTGTTGATAGAGAGCAGAATCCGGTCTTTGCCAAAACGTGCACTGGCTTCCTCCGCCAGTCCGATGCTCGAAGGCTTAGAAGCATTTAAAATCACCTGCAGGCATCCCGCAAACAAAAGTTTTTTGATGTCTTCCAGACGGTTAATGTTTCCTCCTGCGCATACTTTAATATCAATGTTGCGATTGATGTTTCGAATCGTATTGACATTCTTTTCATGCTCATCATCGCTGGTAGACAGGTCAAAAATAATGATCTTGTCAACTCCACTGTCGTTGTATAACTGGCACAGTCGATAAACATTCGCATCTACCGGCGTAAAATCGGTCATGGATCTTACTGCATGACCATCTTTTAAATAAAGCGTCGCGACAATGTTTTTTTGTTTCATGTATTACAAACTTCCTTTCGTTGACAGAATTCCTTTTACTCTCGGATCATGGGAAACCGCTTCATCCAAAGCTCTGGCAAATGCCTTAAACATCGCTTCTGCCATATGATGATTATTTCCGGGGCTTAACACCTTAATGTGCAGATTCATGCCCGCACTGTAGGAGACCGCATAGAAAAATTCACGGATCATTTCGGTATCAAGTGTTCCCAGACGCTCCGTAGTAAATTCGCCGTCAAATACAAGATATGGACGTCCGGATAGATCTACCGCACACAAAACAAGTGTCTCATCCATCGGAAGGATACAGCTTCCAAATCGTTTGATTCCGCTTTTGTCCCCCAATGCCTTTTTGATCGCATCTCCAAGTACGATTCCGCAGTCTTCGATCGTATGATGGCTGTCGACCTGAAGATCTCCATCACATTCCATATGCAGATCGAAGAAACCGTGCTTGGAAAATCCCTCCAGCATATGATCAAAAAATCCAATGCCTGTCTCAATATGGGAAATACCGCTTCCATCCAGATTTAAAGTCACCTGAATGTCCGTCTCTTTTGTTTTGCGTGTTGTGCTGATCTGTCTTTTTTCCATAATCTGCTCCTTTTAGACTTTCTTTCCCATATACTACTCAAACCGAACGCGGATGGAGTTTGCATGTGCGGTCAGTTTCTCACATTCTGCAAACTGCTCAATATCTTTATGTACTTTTTCAAGCGCTTCCCGTGAGTAAGAAATAATGCTGGACTTTTTAATAAAATCATCCACGGAAAGTGCGGAAAAGAACTTGGCCGTTCCGTTTGTCGGAAGAACATGGTTTGGTCCGGCAAAGTAATCGCCAAGCGGCTCGGAGGAATACTCTCCGATAAAGATAGCACCGGCATTGCGGATCTTTGTCATTACGTGGAACGGATCTGCTGTGACGATTTCCATATGTTCGGATGCAATCGCATTTACGGTATCAATTGCTTCTTCCATATTATCTGCCACAAGAATATATCCGTAATTGTCCAGGGACTTCTGGATGATCTCTTTTCTGGAAAGTTCTGCGACAAACTGATCAATCTCTGCAGATACTTCTTCTGCAAGTTTCTGGCTTGTGGTGATCAGAATTGCAGATGCCATCTCATCATGTTCTGCCTGGGATAACAGATCCGCTGCAACATAGCGTGGATTTGCAGTCTCATCCGCAAGCACTAAAATCTCACTCGGTCCTGCAATGGAATCAATGCTGACATAACCAAACACTGCTTTTTTGGCAAGTGCGACATAAATATTTCCCGGTCCGACAATCTTGTCAACCTTTGGCACACTCTCGGTTCCAAATGCCATGGCAGCAATTGCCTGTGCTCCACCGACTTTATAGATCTCATCAACTCCGGCTTCTTTGGCTGCAACCAGAGTGGAAGGATATACTTTTCCATCTTTGCCTGGTGGCGTACACATTACAATACGGTCTACTCCCGCAACTTTTGCCGGAAGAACATTCATCAGTACGGAAGAAGGATACACGGCCTTTCCGCCCGGAACATAGACACCAACCGTTGCAAGTGCGGTAACTTTCTGTCCAAGAATGATACCGTCCTCTGTCGTAAACCAGGAATTCTGTACCTGTTTTTCATGATATTTTTTGATATTTACAAGAGACTTGCGGATCACTGCAAGCAATGTCGTGTCAACCTGCTCATAGGCCTCGGCAATCTCTTCTTCTGTTACAAGAATATTGCCGGCATTGATGTCCGCGCCGTCAAACTGCTTGGTATAATTAAAAACTGCCTGATCGCGGTTATTTCGCACTTCTTCAATAATGGCGTTTACACGGCCTTCAAACTCACCGTAATTATTCGGGCTTCTTTTTAAGAGATTCTGCAGAATATCTTTTCTGGTATCCTCTGTAAGTTTTAAAATTCTCATGATGTCCCTCCTAAATGACTTTTTTCAAATCGCGGATCAGTTTTGTGATTCGTTCATTTTCCATTTTCATACTTACCTGGTTTACGACCACGCGTGCAGAAAGCGGACAAACTTCCTCTAACACCGTCAGCCCGTTTTCACGCAAGGTCGTACCTGTCTCTACTATATCACAGATTACCTCTGATAGTCCAACGATCGGTGCAAGTTCGATGGAACCATTCAGCTTGATAATCTCAACCGTCTGATGTTTTTTGTTATAAAAATAATCTTTGGCAATCCGCGGATACTTGGTTGCCACACGGATCTGTTCATGATGCTGCAAAAGTTCCGCAGCACTATCCGGTCCACAGATGCACATTTTGCATTTTCCGAATCCAAGATCCAGCACTTCATAAATATTTCTCGACTCTTCTAAAATCGTGTCTTTTCCGACAATTCCAATATCGGCTGCACCATACTCTACATATGTAGGCACATCCGGTCCCTTGGCAAGGAAAAACCGAAGTCCAAGTTCCTCATTGACAAAGATCAGTTTACGGGTATCCGGATCACGGATCTCATCACAGGTGATTCCTATTTTTTCAAACAGTTCGAGTGTCTTTTTTGCCAGACGTCCCTTTCCCAGTGCAAACGTCAGATATCTCTTTTCTTCCATGATCTCCTCCTATGCTTCCTCTATAAATTCTACTTTTGAAACGTGATCCTTCATGGCATAGCTCAGATAATCATCTTTGCTCCGGCCTTCCTGCATCTGGATCAGAGAAACCGAAATTCCCTGAGCGCGAAGTTCTTTCGCTTTTTCTACTGCTTCCGCAATCTTATTTTCCGCGTAAACGATCATCTGATTTTTCTCCTCGGACGGAAGTGTGATCTTTTGTCTGGAAAGAGCGGAAAGAAGCTGGTCCACAACAATGGCAAAACCAATGGCCGGTGCTTTTCTTCCGAAATATGTAAGCAGCCTGTCATAGCGTCCTCCCTTTACCACAGGTTCTCCTGTTCCAAACGTATATCCTGCAAAAATAATACCGGTATAATAATGGTAATTGCTGATGATTCCGAGTTCAAACGAAACGTATTTTTCAATTCCGTATAACCGCAGAAACGATCCGAGTTTTTCCAGATCAGTAATTGCGGAAAGAATGTTCGGGTAATCCGAAGCAAGAGACTTTGCCTCAGCAAGTTCTTCTACCTGTGTCTCAAAACTTCCGAGAAGGGAAAACAGTTTCTTTAACGTGTCATTTAAATGCATTCCCTCTACCATTTCTTCCACACCGAAATAATTTTTATTGGCAAGCAGTTCTCTTAATTCCTGCTGCTGTTCCTCATCAAGTCCTGCCGCCTCTGCCAGCCCGCGGAAAAACTGTGCATGTCCCACCGAGATCTGAAATTCTTTCAGTCCGCTCGAAAGAAGGGACTCCACTACCATGGCAAGTATTTCTGCGTCAGCGGCAACCGTTCCGTCTCCGATCAGCTCCGCACCGCACTGTGTCGTTTCCTTTAAGCGTCCCTGATACGCGTTGGAATTGATAAACGTGTTTCCCATATAACAAAGTTTTACCGGCATATCATCCTCGGTATAGTACTTTGCAGCACTTCTTGCAATAGATGGAGTAAAATCCGGACGAAGTACCAGCGTGCTTCCGTCCTTGTCAAAAAACTTATACAGATCTTTGGATGGTGTTGTACCGATTTCTTTTCCAAAAATATTAAAAAATTCAAACGTTGGTGTCTGAATATCACGATATCCATATTGACGCAATACATCGTGTAATCTCTCCTGCAACAGTAGTTTCTGTTTGCACTCTCCGTTATAAATATCCCGGACTCCGTCCGGCGTATGTAACATCTGGTCTGTCATAATCGAACCTCTCGCTTTACTATTTTAAAGTGATACCGTGATAATTTGGTAGCACATGAAACAACGCTATTATAAGAAATATTCCAAAGATTGTCAATCCCTGTCCTCTAAATCCTTCTGGAGAACCTGAAGATAGGGAATCAGTACCCCTGATACCTTTGGCAGAAAATAGGCCGGATTCAGCTCCTCATACCGAAAGCTTTTCCGTCCACCATCCAGAGCCCGGTTCCAGAACTTCTCCAGATCGGAAAAACGCAGATAATAAAATTCCTCCCTGTGCGTAAAAGATATCAGAAGAAACGCTATTCCCTCCTGCTTTTCAAACTGCTCCATAAAAGCCACCTGATGCGGATGAACATTGGCAAGCGGAAAGGTGTCGGTGTTGCATTCTTTTGCATCAAAACACACCGGAATTCCCTGTACAGCTCCAATATAATCTACGGTACTTTTCTGTTCAAAATAGGCAAGTGTGATGTGTCTGGTTTCTTTATCAATATTAATAGGAGTAATCGGTGTCGGGATCTTCTGGATCAGCGCCAGGCCGTTGTGTGCATATTTTTCGTTTGTACGGTTTAAAAGATCCTCTAGTGTTGATCCGCGCAGTCCCCTTGAATTCCAGGTCGGCATCTGCTATCCACGCTCCTTTTCTATAATTTCTTTAAATATTTCGGGCATCGGAGCAGTAAAAACTCTTCCGTCCGGAAATTCCAGACGATACGCATGAAGCAGCTGATGATCCACATGAAAGGTACCATGAAATTTGTGATTCACTGACGGGTCCCCATACTTGCGATCTCCGATAACCGGATGACCGACAGATGCCAGATGTGCACGAATCTGATGTGTTTTTCCGGTAATCAGGCAGATTTCCAACAGACTGCATGTTCCTTTCGCCTGTACGGACGTATAAGAAGTCTCAATCCGTACAGCATCTTTTTGTTCCTGTGTCAGAATCTTTACCTGATTGGTATGTTCGTCTTTGATAAGCCATCCGGACAGATGTACCGGTTTTGTAACGTTCCCGGATACAATGGCACGGTAAAATTTATGAATGGTACGTTCCCGCAGCCCCTCGGAAAGCATCTGTGCGCCGGCAAGCGTTTTGCCCATCAGAAGAAGTCCTGTCGTATTGCGGTCCAGCCGGTTGCACACTGACGGACGAAACGTGCCGAATGTCTCCAGAGAAAGTGCCCCGCTCCGGATCAGATAGCCGAGCAGATATTCATTGGCAGACAGATCCTGTTCTTTTGCTTTCTGGGAAAGCATATTGTATGGCTTATCCGCGATGAGAATATCCGTATCTTCATAAATGATGGAAAGCCCCTTCATTGGCAGACGCTGCAGCATGTGAAACTCTTCCTGCAGTTTTTTTGTATCCTGCATAAATTTATGCAGTGTTTCATCACTGAAAAACACTGCTACCTGCGCGCCTTTTTGCAGCGTCTCCTTCCCGGTCGCTTTTTTTCCGTCCAAAGTAATATTCTTTTTTCGAAGCATCTTATATAAAAAACTGACCGATGCATTGGGCAGCAGTTTTTTTAAATATTTATCAAACCGCTGGTTGGCATCATTCGTGCCGATGGTAAATGTTTTCATAACGTTTCCTACTTCTTTTTATGGATGTTGCGGATGGTTTTCTTTTTGTGTTTTGCGGTCACCATCTTTCCGGCAGCAGCCTTGCCTGCCGGTGCCTTCTTTCCCTGTCTGGATGACCGGTAGGAAGTACCCGCGTCTTTTTTCGGCCGGCGCGGACGGATCAGACATTTGGAATCAAATCCGATCAGATCCTGACGTCCTGCTTTGATTAATGCTTCATGTACCAGATCGTAATTTTTCGGGTTGCGATACTGGATCAGTGCACGCTGCATGGCTTTTTCATGCGGATTGGTTGCCACATATACAGGTTCCATCGTCCGCGGGTCCAGTCCTGTATAATACATGCAGGTAGAAATCGTTGACGGTGTCGGATAAAAATCCTGTACCTGTTCCGGCATGTAACCTAAATCCCGCAGATACTCTGCCAGTTCGACCGCTTCTTTCAGCGTCGATCCCGGATGGGAAGACATCAGATACGGCACAAGATACTGCTCTTTTCCGATTTTTTTATTCATATCTTTATACGCTTTTACAAAACTGTTATACACTTCCACACTTGGCTTTCCCAGTTTTTGTAAAACGGTATTGCTGATATGTTCCGGTGCCACCTTCAACTGCCCGCTCACATGATGCTCGCACAGTTCCCGCAAAAATGTACGATCCTTATCATACATCAGATAATCAAACCGGATACCCGAACGGATAAATACTTTTTTCACACCCGGAAGCACCCGCAGCTTTTTCAGCAGGGCAATGTAATCCTTATGATCTACTTCCAGATTCTTACATGGTTTTGGGAACAGGCACTGTTTCGTCGGACAGGCTCCCTTCGTCATCTGCTTTTTGCATGCCGGTGCACGGAAATTCGCCGTAGGTCCCCCGACATCATGGATATACCCTTTGAAGTCCGGTTCCTGAATGATCTGTTTTGCCTCATCAATGATCGACTCGTGGCTTCTCGTCTGAATAATTCTGCCCTGATGAAACGTCAGCGCACAGAAACTGCATCCGCCAAAACATCCGCGGTTGCTGATCAGGGAAAACTTAATCTCCCGGATCGCAGGAACCCCTCCGTCTTTTTCATATGACGGATGATAATTCCGCATATACGGAAGTGCATAGACTTCATCCATTTCCGTCTGTGTCAATGGCTTTGCCGGTGGATTCTGCACAACAAATGTGGTTCCACCGTAAGGCTCAAACAGGCGCTTTCCGGAAAATGGATCTGTATTACAGTACTGCTTATAAAAACTCTGCGCAAACGAACGCTTATTTTCTTTGATCTCATCATAATCCGGTAACTCGATGGCATCATAGATCAGATCACGGTTTTTTGTTTTAAATACGGTTCCGTCAATAAAGGTAATATCATGCACATCGATTCCGGCATTCAATGCATCTGCGATTTCAATGATACTGTGTTCTCCCATTCCATAAGAAATCAGATCTGCACCGGAATCAAGTAGGATCGAACGTTTCACCTTGTTGGACCAGTAATCATAATGTGCCAGACGGCGCAGACTGGCTTCAATTCCACCGATAATGATCGGGGTCTTCTTGTATGTATGCCGGATCAGATTACAGTACACCACGGTCGCATAATCCGGTCGCTTTCCCATTACGCCTCCCGGGGTATAGGAATCGGTTGCACGGCGTTTTTTGGATACCGAATAATGATTCACCATAGAATCCATATTTCCGGCAGAAACCAAAAAGCCAAGTCTTGGAACGCCAAGCACGGAAATAGAAGCATCATCCTTCCAGTCCGGCTGCGCAATGATTCCCACCGTATAGCCATGTGCCTCCAGCAGTCTGGCAATGATTGCATGACCAAAAGACGGATGATCTACATATGCGTCTCCGCACACATATACAAAATCCAGCTGTTTAATCCCGCGTTCCTGCATATCCTGTTTTGAAATCGGCAGATACCCTTCGTACATAATTTTATACTCCTGATGATTGTTTATTTTCCGCTTCTTTTTTCAGGGAAGCCAGTTCCTGTTCCGTAAGTTTACGGTAAGTTGCCTTTTCTAATGTTCCAAGTGTAAGTGTTCCCATGGAGATCCGTTTCAGATATGTCACCTTACATCCAACCGACGCAAACATACGCTTCACCTGGTGAAATCTGCCTTCCGAAATCGTAAGTTCCGCCTCACGGTCCCCAAGGATTTTGAGATCTGCCGGAAGTGTGCGCTTCTCATCGCCGATGTCCACGCCTTCTGCAAATTGTCCTGCCGTCGTATCCGGAATTTTCTGATCTACCTGTACAAAATACGTTTTTTTGACATGGTATGCCGGTGACAGCAGGCGATGCGTGAGTTCTCCGTCATTTGTAATCAGCAAAAAACCTTCCGTATCCTTATCCAGTCTTCCGACCGGTGCAAACTCTTTTCGCATGGACTCCGGGAAGAAATCCATAACCGTCCGGTTTAACCGGTCACATCTTGCCGTCACACAGCCCGCCGGTTTATGAAAGAGATAATAGGAATACTTCTCATAAATCACCGGACGATGATCAAACAGAATCTGATCCTGTTCCGGATCAACCTTAAGATCCGGTTTCTTTGCCACCGCATCATTTACCGTAATTCGTCCCTCGCGGATTCGTTTTTTTACATCGGTGCGTGTGCCGACGCCGGAATCCGCCAGGAATTTGTCCAGGCGAATCATACGTTTGCCTGCTGCAGAAATGCAACTAGGAAATCCCATACTCTTGCGGTAGAAGAAATGGATAAATGCTCTTTTGGCGTGTGAATGTCAAAATTGTCCGGTCCGAAAGAAACGCAGTCGAGATCCGGAATTTTTTCAGAAAGAAGGCCACACTCCAGCCCTGCATGAATCGTGGAAAATACAGGTTTTTTATGAAACAGCTCTTCGTATACTTTTTCTACCTGCGGACGCAGCGCAGAATCCGTGCGATACTCCCACGCCGGATAATCACCTTCCACTTCTGCTTCTCCTCCAAGCATCTCCACTAGCATCGTAACACGTGCACACAGATCTTCTTTGCGGGTTTTTACACTGCTTCGGATCGAAGTAAGCGACGTCAAGGCATCTTCTTTTAATTCCAGAATTCCAAGATTTAAGGAAGTTTCTACCTGACCGTTTAACAGCTGGCTCATATGCTGAATTCCGTTTGGCACATTGCGCAGATAAAAAATCACACGGCTTACCGAATGATAATCTAATATTTCCGCTTCAGCATTGCCCTGTTCTTCTATCAGCACCTGCACGCCCGGATCTGTTTCCACCAGTTCTTTTTTTAATATTTCATTCAGTTCTTTTACATATTCACAGACAATCTGCGTATTTTCTGCCGGAATCAGGATTTCTGCCTCACATTCTCTTGGAATTGCATTGTCCTTTAACCCACCATGCAAAGTGAGAATTCCAAACGGGGAACGCAAAAAGATTCCATACAGTAGGCGTCCCATCAAAAGATCTGCATTTCCATGTTCTTTATCGATCTCACTGCCGGAATGTCCGCCGGAAAGCCCGGTCACAATAAGAGAAAGTTTCTTTCCCGTCTGTCTGACACGGGTTACGGGAATGGAAACATTTAATGCCATACCGCCCGCACAGCCGGTCAGGAAAATTCCCTCTTCATCACTGTCAATATTTAACATGGTATGTCCGGTCAGCATAGACAGATCCATGACAGCCGCCCCCAGCATTCCGATTTCTTCATCCACGGTAATCACAACTTCTAATTTCGGATGGGAAATTTCATCTGATTCCAAAATTGCCAGCGCATATGCCACTGCAATTCCGTCATCTCCGCCAAGCGTTGTCCCTTCTGCCTTCAGGAAATCTCCATCTACATACAAGCGCAGTCCTTCTTTATCCATGTCAAGATTACAGTCTTTTTCTTTTTCACAGACCATATCCATGTGTCCCTGAATGATAATCGCCGGAGCCTTTTCATAGCCTTTGGATGCTTCCTTGACAAGAACCACATTGTTTGCTTCATCCTGATACCAGGTCAGTGCGTGTTCTTTTGCAAATTTTACCAGGTAATCACTGATCGCTTTGGTGTTTCCCGATCCATGTGGAATTGCTGCGATCTGCTTGAAATAATAAAATACCCTTTCCGGATATAAATGCTCTAATGTACTCATATACTCCTCCTGTCTCACATAAACTGTATCATGAAAAAATTTGTATTTACTCTTCTCTGTTGCATACTGTTTTTGTTTTTTATCTGTTTCCCCCACGCAGCAGTCTCGGCATCGAAACAGGGGCTGCGGCTGTGGTTTACGCAGATTCTTCCGACGCTGCTTCCTTTTTGTGTCCTCTCGTATGTCATTCTGCGCAGTGAAATTCTTCCGAAAAAATTTTCTGCCTGCTACATCGTACTGTGTGGTTTTTTGTTTGGATTTCCCATCGGCTGCAAACTGACTGCCGACTTTTACAGCAGTAACTATATTTCCCGGGAAAAAGCCTCTGCTCTATGCTGCTTTACAAACAACTTAAGTCCCGTATTTGTCATAACCGCCATCCAGGAAATTTTGCAGCTTCCGTTATCTCCTGTATACGTTTTTCTGATCTATGGCATTCCGTTTTTGTATGGAATGAGTATGCTGTTATTATATCACAGAACCCCTTCTTCTACACAAAAAGAAACGGCATCAAGATTTCATATGGATATGCAAATCATTGATGCCGGCATCATTCACGGATTTGAAACCCTGATCAAAATATGCGGCTATATCATCCTGTTTTCCATTTTCTGCGAAATGCTGCAGACACTGCCGTTTCCGGCGCATTGGTTTTCGCTGGCCGCCACCGGATTCTTAGAAGTTACAAACGGTGTTGCGCTGCTTTCCACCTCTGCCTGCACCAGACAGATAAAATCTCTTCTGGCAGTGTTATTCCTGTCATGGGGAGGATTGTCCGGCATTTTTCAGGTCTCTTCCATCCTTCACCAGACCGGCCTCTCGCTCCGGAACTATGTATTACAGAAAATAATCCTCTTACTGTTAACCGTTGGATGCTGTATTCCTTTACTCTTCCTGGGCATCCTCATCTGAAGCTGAAATATTGGTAATCTGTGGCTCCTCTGCAGACTCTGCTGCCTGTCCGGCAGAAGCGGCTGCCTCCTCTGCTGCTTCTGTCTGTGGAAACAGCTGTGCCCGGTTCTTTGTCACTACATCAAGGAAACCCTGCAGTGAAGAAATCAGACTGTCATACCGCGCCTGAGAAGTCTCGATGGAATTAGACAAAACCTCCTCGATCTCATGCAGCTGGTCATCCGCATATCCCATGGCACTGACACGCAGACTGTTTGCCTCATTGGTAGCATTGTCTAAAATTTCCTGGGCCTGCTTGGTTGCAATCATAACAACTTCATTTGCCTGTGCATATGCCTGCTGCATAATCTGATGCTCGCTGACAAGTTCGTTGGTCTGCACCTGTGCCTGTGCAATGATCTGATCCGCCTTCGCCTGTGCATCTGCTAAAATTGCTTCCTTATTGCTGATAATCTTCTGATAACGCTTTACTTCTTCCGGTGTTTTGGCGCGAAGTTCCGCAATAAGTTCTTCTAATTCTTCTTTGTTGACAATAATCTTTGTACTTGAGAGCGGCTGGAATTTACAGCCGTCAATATACTCTTCGATTTCCTCAATAATCTGTTCCATCTTACTGCTCATAGTGAAAATCTCTCCTATCTGTTCTCATATTTCTTATAAATCCGTTCAATAAAACGTTCCGGTACAAAGTTGGAAATATCTCCACCGTAGGACGCAAATTCCTTGACAATTGTCGAACTTAAATAGGAATAAGAAAGATCACTTGTCAGGAAAATGGTTTCAATATTAGAATCCTGCACATGGTTCGCCTGTGCGATCTGCAGCTCGTACTCAAAATCTGTCACTGCACGAAGCCCACGCACGATAATGGTAGCATCTATTTTATTCATAAACTCTACCAGCAGACCTTCAAAGGACGCCACCGTAACGTTTGGAATATCCTTTGTCATCTCTTCTATCATACTAACACGTTCTTCTAAAGAAAACAACGAATTTTTTGCGCTGTTGTTGAGCACTCCGACGACCAGCTCATCCACAATTCTTGAAGCACGGTTGATGATGTCCATATGTCCGAATGTCAGTGGATCAAAACTGCCCGGATAAATTGCTTTTTTCATGTTTGTTATACCCTCTTCTGTTGAATAAAGACATGCATGTTTGTCTTATATTTTTTGAACTTTATCACGGAAAATCCCAGCTCATCCAGATAAGAAAAATCCGTATCCAGCGATGCTTCCACAATAATCATGGTGTCAGGTTTCAACACACTTGATTTTGAAAGGAAACGCAGCACATCTTCTTCAAGTCCCTGCCGGTATGGCGGGTCCATAAAAATAATATCAAATGTATATTTTCCCTCCAGACTGCTGATTCCGCTGATCACATCCGTGGTAAGCAGTCTGGATTCCTTCGTAAATTTTGTGAATGCAATATTATCTTCAATGCATTTGGCCGCTTTCCGGTTATTCTCAATAAAAACCGCATACAAAGCTCCGCGGCTGATTGCTTCTAACCCGATCTGACCGCTGCCCGCAAACAGATCCAGGAAATATGCCCCGGGCACTTCATCCTGTATGATATTAAACAGCGTCTCCTTGATCCGGTCCGTGGTCGGTCTGGTCTCCATTCCGGGAACCGTCTTAAGTGCCAGTCTCCTGGCTTTGCCTGCGATAACTCTCATAATTTCTTCCTTTGTTATGTGTTTTTTCTATAATAAAGGTTTTCACACTTCACGTCAAGCCGAAAAAACAGGAAAACAACGGAAGCAAGCAGCATTTGTGAGCTTATGTATCAAAGGATTCTTTCGTTTTTGATGCTTCCGGTCTCTTTAAATACTTCCCACTCTGAGATATTGACTGCATGGTCACCGATACGTTCGATATCGTTCACCACGTGGAACAGAGCGCCCAGACTGTTCAGGTCTTCGATGGGCAGCGTCGTCTGGTTGATCTTCA
>ENA-ORIC01001828-ORIC01001828.1-human-gut-metagenome-genome-assembly--contig:-NODE-1828-length-18975-cov-6.316541_pt1 | contig 18975 bp, 34 predicted proteins | sample MGYA00243023_ERZ508732 | MGnify/ENA primary metagenome ERZ508732 (study PRJEB26277, sample SAMN04329767) | human gut metagenome | biome: human-associated habitat | host: Homo sapiens | place: USA...
GCTTTTCGAGCTCCGGAAACAGAATATTCACTAACCGCGCAACGGAGCTTTTCAGCTTGGCGCGCTCTTTTACCTTATCAAATCTGTATCTGGTTAGTGACTTTAGCTCTTCATTGTGGTATGCTGTATTTGAGTAGGACTTGAGGTCCACATCAGACATGAGCATCATTGCAATGGTACGCGCGTCTATCCGATCTGTTTTGGTTCTTCGCAGGCTGAGACTTTTCCGGTAGAGGTTCGTGTGCAGAGGGTTAATGACATAGGTTGCCAGGCCGCTGTCTAAAAGAAACCCCAGCAGATTGTAGCTGTAATGTCCTGTGGCTTCAAGCCCTACTTTTATTTTGCTTTCACCTTGGGAACAGCTTTGGATTCTTGAAAGAAGCGTCTCAAAACCGATGCGGTTATTGGCAATGGTAAATACATCTGCCAAGACCGTTCCTTCCGAGTTGAGGATAAAGCAATCGTGCTTGTCCTTTGCAACATCGATACCAACAAAAATCATTTCTTTTTACCTCCGGCGTTTTATTTTACAGTGCTGCTTAGAGCCACACCTCTTTGCTATGTAACCTCGTTCTATATAAACCGTCTGGCGGTATCTAACTGATTAACACTAAAAACAAAGAGCCGTGGTTGGAGCCTTTCCGAAACCGTCTTGCGGTAGGAGGTTTAAACCAATCCACAGCACCTTGTCTATTGTAGCATTTTGTCCTTGGAGAGGGACTTTAATAACTACTACTTTATAATACGAGGAGGTAAATTATGAGACCGAAGATGAAAATTTCGATGGTCATGGGTATTCTTGCCTATGGATTGACTATGGTTGGCGCGGCATTAAGCCAGTACGTAGCTATGAAGGAGTGGAAGGATGAAATGACAGAGAAAGCCGAAGACGAGGTTAAACCATTACCTAAGTCCAACAAGTAAGAGCTTAGACCCTGTAGAAATACGGGGTCTTCTCTTTTATATCTGCGCGATTTTTTCACGGCCTGATATGGAGGTGATAAAAATGAGTGTCAAGAAACTCAAGAAAATTTATTGTCGAATCATCGGAGTCGAGACCTTTGCCGAGGCGATGTTTACGACTCTGGTTGGAGTTGGCGAGTTTATTTTCTTTGTGTGGATGATTAACGACATGATTAACACTCTTGTGGCCAGAGGGTACTAAGGTACCCTTTTAGTTTTATTTTTGAAGAAAGGAGAATCCGGATGAATCAGGTCATTATTATGGTCGAATGCACCAGCCAAAAAGAGACTGATGATTTCTTCAAAAAGCTGTGTGAGACATTCAATCTTTTATATTCCAACGAGTTCGAAAGCAGCGCTATTGCAGTAGACCTTCTGAACGATTCGAAGAACACCGTGAAAATCACTCTCAAAGGGAATGACGCCATCAATAGCTATCCTGTGATTGAGAAATTCATGAAGTGGTATGGAGCATGAACCGCGCACTTGAATTGCAGATACTCGACCAATTCACGAATGAAAACTATTTCGAACCCGCTAAAAATTGGCCGCGATACGAAGCAATGTATCGAAGCTGCTGCCGCTGGGCTCTTGATGAAATCCGCAAGGAATTCGTGGCGCGCCCACAATCAACCGCGCTTGATATTTTAAGTGACCTTTACGCCGAGATGGAGTCTGCTATGGCCGGAGCCGATGAATGCGCTCGCTGTAATGGCATAACACCTACCCCGGCGCTTGTCTTTTCGGTCGGACGTGAAATGACTGAAATTGTAGCTGGATTATATTTGTAAAGGAGAATAATCACAATGCTTATTATGCGTAAAATTCCTCTCGATGTTCCTGTGAAAGAACTGACCGTTGGAGACGAGATTCTCATTCACACCAAGTCCTTCGGCTCGCAAATCCTGGATGTTGTCCGCGACGACGAACGTGGGCTGCTTCTGATGTTTGAGGATTGTGTCATGGAGAGCGCCATAAACGAAGGGGATACGAACAAAGGCGGCTTTGCGGATTCGGCGCTTAACCTCCGGCTTTGGGAGCAACTCAGACCCGAACTTCCCGACTTCATCAAGAACCGCCTTATCGAGTTGTCGGTTCCGACCTATGGCATGATCTTCGGCCACGATGAGTTCTACGACAAGTTCGAGCCGGACTCTGACGACCAGCTGCCGTGTATGAAAGTATGCAAGAACCGCATTGCCACTTTGGAGGACGACACTCGCTGGTACTGGCTGCGGAACGCCACCAAGAAAGATGTTTCTGCGGCGTATTTCGCCGGTGTGGGTTACTACGGCAATGCGAGCTGCCACGTTGCTGGCGTTGTCAATGGCGTGCGCCCGATTATCCTTATCGAGAAGTAATCCCGCGGCGACATGCCGCGATATAAAAGGAGCATCTTATGAAAATTCCAACAATACCCTATAAGCAAGCCGCACGTGTCTTGCGAAAAACGGCTGTAAAACAGGCACCTGTACTTCTGACAGTAATTGGCATCAGCAGTATGGTGTCATCTACGGTTTTGGCTGTACGGGCAACACCGAAAGCCATTCTGTTGAAGGAGAAAGCCGAGATGGAGAAAAATCGTGATATTTCGGCTTATCAGGAAGCGCAAACCCTTACACCTGTGGAACTGGTTCAGAGTTGCTGGCGCTGTTATACTCCGGCCTTCATCATGGGTGTGTTTGGAACGGCCTGTCTTATCGGCGCCAACAGCGTCCATTTGCGCCGCAATGCTGCTCTCGCCGCTGCCTACGCTTTGTCTGAAACGTCTTTTAAAGACTACAAAGAGAAAACTGCTGAGGTTGTCGGTGAGAAAAAAGAGACCGAAATCCGCAACGCAGTAGCTAAGGATGCCATCGAGAAGAATCCACCGATGGAGGCAGCCATTATTGAAACGGGCTTTGGTAACAACCTGTGCTACGACCCAATCTGTGGAAGGTATTTTCGATGTGATATCGAGAAGCTGAAATCATCGCTGGTTGAGCTCAATATGAGCCTGATTTCCGAAGGCTGGGTGTCTCTCAACGATTACTACGAGCGGCTGCGGCTGCCAGAAAGCAGAATTGGCGACGACCTTGGTTGGAACCTGAATGAGTGCCACGATACAGTCCAGCTGAAACTGAGCGCACAACTTGCCGATAATCTTGCACAAACACCTTGTATGGTCATCGGATTCCAGCACGGCCCTATCTACAACTACGACAGCCTGTAACTCCGCGAAATATGCAGAGAGTTATACGGAAGAAATTCCTAAATTTAATATTTACAAAGGAGTAACTAAAATGGAAAACGAAGAAATTATGATGAACGAAGAAACTTCTACCGAGGAACTGGTTCCTGTGGAGGACAACGCCATCGACGATACTGCGTTGACTGTCGAAGAAGAAAGCTCTGAGGGTGGCTCTGCCGCCGGTGCGGTTGCACTTGTAGGTATGGGCCTCATGGCCGTAGTTGGTACGGTACATGTGGTTAAGACCTATGTTGCACCGGCAGTGGCGAAAGGAGTCAATGCCCTCAAGGCAAAATTCGGCAAAAACAAAGTCGTCGAGGGCGAGGCCACGGAAGCTACCGAAGGGGAAGCGGAGGACACCGTAACGGAGTAATCCACGAATCCGGTAAATAAGAATTTACTGAAAGCCAAAGGCTTATGGAAACATAGGCTTTTGGCTTTTTCTTTTTTGTGCTTTGAAAGGAGAACAAAGCTATGAGTTTTTGGAAAAACGCATTCGTGTTTGCTTCCGGCGCAATCGTTGGTGCGGCTGCTTTGACCGCGTTTACCGGTTATCAGGCTTTCAAACAGCTCAAGAAAAACGACGTCCTGTACAACGCCGTTGAAAAGAGCGTTAGGGCTGGAATCAATGCGGGTGGACATGAACTGCGTAACGCCATTACCGACAAGATTAGCGATTTTCTGTATGGAAAGCCTAGCGCCGCAGCGAAGAAAACCATTTCGTATCCGAGCCATCTGAAAGCAGACCACGAGTTCGATTTGCCAGTATACCAAACCAAATTCGAAGCCGAAAACATTCTGTCGGAATTGACCGACATCGTCAAACAGTATGGCTTCGTATCCGTTGGTGACCTTTACGATGCGTCGGGCTTGACTGCTAGAGATTACTCGGCCAATAAATACGGGTGGCGCAATCTTGATGACGCCTGTGTAATTCTGACGACTCATGGATACAAGTTGGTTATGCCTCGTATCAGCCAGGAATAACAAGGTGGTTTTATGGCTCGTTATATTTTCAGAGGTCAGGTGCTTGACCAATTTGGCGGCATCCTTGACCGTCATTGGAGAGGGGAGACGGTAGCCGGTTCGCTGGCTAAAGCAAAGTCTAACCTCAATTACCAATGGAAAAAGACCCACAATTTCCCGTCTGGAGCCAAAGTGATTCTGGATGGACATTATATTTCGGAAGAATTGAAGAAAGGAGCCTGAAATGGCCGAAATCGAATTTCCCAACAATTCCCATGCTGCACGAGAAGGCAAACGTCAGGAAAAACCGCGCGTAGAGAAGGTCGTCAATGGCACAACCAAACTCAAGCGCAAAAGCGAGGCCCGCAAATTCGCTGATATTTTTATCAGTGACGACATTGACAGTGTCAAAAACTATGTCCTGATGGACGTGCTGGTTCCGGCTATCAAGAAGGCGGTTGTGGATATTGTTTCTGATGGTATCAACATGATTATCTACGGCGACACTGCCAAACGAAGCAATTCGGGCACCTCGAGGGTCGCTTACGGGTCGTACTACAGCGGAAACCGCCCGGAACCCAGGAGCACTATCGGCAATCGCACGGGCCTCGATTACGACATGCCTATTTTCGCAAGTCGCATGGATGCTGAGGAAGTCCTGACCACACTGGAGGATATGATCGACCAGTACGGTAGTGCTTGCGTGAGCGACTTGTACGATGCGTGCGGTCAGACCACCTCGAATTATCAGCTCAATAAATTCGGTTGGACAAGTCTGGCCACCGCGTCTGTTGTCCGAGTTAGGGACGGATATATGCTGAAGCTGCCAAAGGCCACTGCGCTGTGAAAGGAGTGATATTTTGTTCACTGATAAAAAAGTTTTTTCTACGTGTGTAGAGAAATATAATTGCTTCAATGCCGCTATTCGTAAAGGGTCCGCGGTGCTTGAACCGATGGACGACATCGAACGTTATGCAAGCATCGTCGAAAAGATGCAGAAAACGTTCATTTCAAAAAACCACGACTACGGAAATTCGTTTGCCACTACCTGGCAGGAGTTTGGGGATAAAGGTCCTATTACTGGCGTTGCCCAGATTTCCCACAAATACCACCGCCTGCTGAATCTCGCCTTAGGAACCAAACCTCAGGTAGATGAGAGTATCGACGATACGCTGATGGACATGGCCAACTATTGCATCCTCACGCTTATGGAGCTGCAAAAAGACCGTGCCAATAAAAATGAAAAGGAGTAATTACCATGAAATTCAATGTAACTGATATTTTGAAAACCGCAAACCGCAGCCTGTCTATGACCAAATTGAAGATCGCGAAGCACAGCCCGGAAATCCTGCTGGTTGCCGGTGTTGTCGGCACTGTGGCTTCCGCCGTGCTGGCCTGCCATGAGACAACCAAGATTTCTAAAATTCTGGATGACGCCGGCGCCACTGTTGACGCCATTCACGACTGCATCGAACATCCGGAACGTGCGGAGAACTATACAGCCGAGGATGGCCAGAAGGACCTGCTCATCACTTACACCCAAACGGGCGTGAAGTTGGTCAAGCTGTATGCGCCTTCCGTGATTCTTGGAGGTTTGTCCATTGCGGCCATTCTGGCGAGCAACAACATCCTGCGGAAGCGCAATGTCGCTCTGGCCGCAGCGTTTGCCTCTGTCTCCGAGAGCTTCGACGCCTACCGTGGTCGCGTCATCGAGAAGTACGGCAAGGACGTCGACACCCAGCTTCGTATGGGTGTGAGCGAGCAGGTCGTTCAGCGTACCGTTACTGACGATATGGGCAACGAGAAACAGGTCGACGAGATTGTCAAGGTATGCAACCCTACGGGCTCTCCGTATGCAGTCTTGTTCGACGAATGCAACCCCAATTGGCAGCATCAGCCCGAATACAATCTCATGTTCCTGAAGGCTCAGCAGCAGATGGCCAACGACCGCCTGCGCGCGAATGGTTTCCTCACTCTGAATGATGTTCTCGACAGCATCGGCTGCAAACCTACCAATGCCGGTTTGGTCGTTGGTTGGGTCTATAAGAAAGATAATGACGCTGGTGATGATTTCGTCGACTTTGGACTGGACGACAGCCGTGAGAATGTTCGCGATTTCATCAACGGGGATGAGCCCTCTGTCTGGCTGGACTTCAATGTTCAGGGCTCCATCATGAACCTTATCGACTGATTTATATTTTCTGAACCAAAGGAGGAATCTGCGATGTTGAATCTCGTCACGTATACTTTCGCCACGATGGCCGGAATTTGCTTTGCTGGAGGAATTGCGGTGCTCTCCGGCGGAAAGGGGAAATAAATGGAGGGCATTGACAACATTGTTGCCATGATCGATTACATGCTTAATACACAGCGAAAGCGCCACATCGTAGGTGGCATTCTTATCAGCATGTCAGCCCTCTTCGGGGGGCTAGCCGTTACCGCTTTAACAATCAAACAGGAGGATGAAAGTGAATAAACTTTTATATTTTGGTTTGGTCATTGGAGCAGCCGTAGCAGGAGCCGCGGTTGCTCTTTACTATACCAAAAATACCGAGCGTAAGCGCGCAGACGAAGAAATTGCCCAAATGCGTGAGTATTACGCTCAGAAAGAAGAAAAAACCGGTAAGACCTCGACAGAGACTGAACACAAAAATACGAAGTCTCAGGAGATGCGCAATTATCAGAAAATTGTGAAAGAGAACTATGATTACGAGCGCACTCCCGATGGTCCCACAGCCATCACACCTGACGAATTCGGTGAGAATCCGGGATATGACAAACTCAGCATGACCTTCTACGCGGACAACATCGTGGCTGATGAGAATGATGAAATTGTCGAGGATGTGAACGACTGCATCGGCTTCGAAAACCTGGCCCACATGGGCGAGTACGAGCCTGATATTTTGTACGTCAAAAATGACCGTTTGCGCGTGTACTATGAGATTACTCGAGACCTGCGCAAATATGAAGATGTGGCAGGAAGTCTGCCTTACAGTCCGGGGGTGACCTGATTTGACAAAAAATGAGACGTCCGCAGCATACTTCGAATGGCTGTGCAGTTTTGTGTGTGTCGGGTATCGTTGGGATGGCCTCAGCTATAAGAAGTTGCTGAACCGTCTCAGCAAAATTGATTTTCAATTTAGCATCGCCATGGACGCGAATCGCGAAGCAGATGGCCTTGACCTTCGGTATCGCTTTGGTAACGAAAAGCACATTCGGAACTACATTATAAATCGTTACCTTGACGATCATCCATGTAGTGTTCTCGAGATGATGGTGGCTCTGGCGAATCGCTGTGAGGAAACCATCATGGATGACCCCGAATACGGAGATCGTCGCGGCCAATGGTTCTGGGGTATGATTACCAATCTCGGCCTTGCCGGCATGGATGACCGTAAATTTGACGAAATGTACGTGGACGAAAAGATAAATGCCTTTATGAACCACGAGTATTCCCGGAATGGGGAAGGCGGACTGTTTTATGTCCGTAAACCGTATACAGACATGCGCCAGGTTGAAATCTGGATGCAATTAAACTGGTATCTTGACGAATATGAGGTGGAATAAATGAAAAAAATCAATGTGTGGAAAATTTACGGCTACTTTACGCCTATTGATTTGGCTACGGCTAACAATCTCAACGCTGAAGCTCTCTGCAAGTTTATGAAGGGTCAGAATCGAATGAATGCGGCTATCTGGTTTGAACTTGGCATGTTCCTTATGCTCATCGGCATGAATCACAGGCGCATCAAGCTGAACAACAACGCTATCGAGAATCTGCGCGCTCAGAACATGATTCTTGCCAAGGAGATTGACAAGTTAAAGGCCACTGAAACTGCGGAGGAGACGGAAATGTAATGCTTGACTTTTTGCAAATTGCCACTCGCTCAAAGGCAAAGGGGGTGACAGAAATTTACCCAAAATTCGTATTAAAGTCTCAGTCTACGGATTTGATGATTCGAGGCGGGGACTTTTATGCGATTTGGGTTGAAGACCGCGGGCTCTGGTCAACAAATGAGTTGGACGCCTTGCGACTGATTGACCAAGCCCTGGATGCCTATTCCATAGAACATTCCAACGAATTCGGCAACTCGACATTCACACTCCACATGTGGGATGCTGAAAACGGCATGATTGATACCTGGCATAAATTCTGCCAGAAACAATGCCGAGACAATTTCCACATGTTGGACGAGAAATTGATATTTTCTAATGTCGAGCTCAAGAAAAACGACTATGCGTCCAAACGGCTGAACTATCCCTTGGAGGACTGTCCAATTCCAGGATGGGACAAGCTGATGTCGGTTTTATATTCTCCCGAGGAGCGCCATAAAATTGAGTGGGCTATAGGCTCTATCGTAACCGGCGATTCCAAAGAGCTTCAGAAGTTCATGGTTCTGTATGGCCCTCCCGGAAGTGGCAAATCGACAGTCCTTAACATCATTCAGCTGCTGTTCGAAGGCTATTACTCGGTATTCGATGCAAAGGCCCTAGGCAGTGCCAACAATTCCTTCGCCTTGGAAGCATTCAAAACCAATCCGCTGGTTGCCATTCAGCACGACGGTGACTTGTCTCGTATCGAAGATAATACCCGTCTGAACAGCCTTGTTTCGCACGAGCTTATGACCGTGAACGAAAAGTTCAAATCGGCATACGCAAATCGATTCAAGGCTTTTCTCTTTATGGGCACCAATAAGCCTGTAAAGATTTCCGATGCGAGGTCGGGCATTCTTCGCCGCTTGATTGACGTAGAGCCAACGGGGGAGAAGCTGAGTGGCAAGGAATACCATAAGGCTATGAAGAAAATCCCATTCGAGCTTGGCGGTATTGCCTGTCACTGCCGTGATATTTACCTCGAAGACCCCGAGTTCTATGACGACTACATCCCTGTCAATATGATGGGCGCATCCAACGATTTCTATAACTTCATAAGTGACTCCTATTCAGTATTCAGCAAAGCAAACTCGACATCTCTGAAAGTTGCTTACGAGATGTATAAGAACTATTGCGAGGATGCCAAGGTAACCTATTCCTACAACAAGCGCCTGTTCAAAGAGGAGCTTAAGGCTTACTTTGATATTTTCCAGGAAAAGCACATCGATGAGGACGGAACAACCATTCGAGGTTGGTACGAAGGCTTCCGAATCGACAAGTTTGATGGAAGCACCGGAAAAAAGGCTGAATCTGCGACTGTAGTCATGCCGGCGATTGAGTTCAAAGAGCAGCCTTCAATCTTCGATAATATTTGTGCCGATTGTCCGGCTCAATATGCGAATGACGGAGGCACCCCAATCAATCGCTGGGACAAATGCCGAACTAAACTCAAGGACTTGGACACCTCCAAGCTCCACTACGTCAAGGTTCCCGAGAACCATATCGTAATTGATTTTGACCTGAAAGGAGGAGACGGAGAAAAATCCTTTGAACGCAATTTGGAAGCCGCTGCACATTGGCCCAAGACCTACGCAGAGCTGTCCAAATCCGGGCGTGGTATTCATCTTCATTATATTTACAGCGGAGACCCTGTACAACTCAGCCGTATTTATGATGATGACATCGAAGTGAAAGTCTTTACGGGAAAGAGCAGCCTTCGCAGACAGCTCACCAAATGCAACAACCTTCCAATTGCGACCATCAATTCTGGTTTGCCATTGAAAGGAGATATAAAAATGGTGAATTTCGATTCCGTGAAAAACGAGAAGGCTATCCGAACGCTTATCAAGCGGAACCTTAATAAGGAATACCATGCAAACACTCGTTCAAGCGTAGATTTCATCAAGAAGATACTAGACGATGCCTATAACTCCGACGTCACCTACGACGTAGGAGACCTGTACAATGCTGTGCTGAACTTCGCAGCTAACTCGACGCATCAGAGCGACTACTGCATCAAACAGGTGGCGGCCATGCACTTCTCAAGCGATGACATTTCACCGGCTGTCAAGAACGACGAAGCGCCTATTGTGTTCTTTGACTGTGAGGTGTTTCCGAACCTGTTCCTTGTCAACTGGAAGTACCGGGGCAAAGACAAGAAAGTCGTTCGTATGATTAACCCGACTGCGAAGGACATCGAGAAGCTTATTCGGTATCGGCTCATCGGTTTCAACTGCCGCAAATACGATAACCACATGCTCTATGCCCGTATGCTCGGTGCACCTAACGAGGAATTGTACAAGCTGTCGCAGCGAATCATCAGCGGAGATAAAAATGCATTCTATGGCGAGGCCTATAACATCTCTTACACTGATATTTATGATTTCAGTTCCAAGAAGCAGTCTTTGAAGAAATTCGAGATTGAGTTGGGCATTCACCATCAGGAGCTTGGTTTGCCTTGGGACCAGCCTGTGCCGGAAGAAATGTGGCCTAAAGTCGCCGAGTATTGTGATAACGACGTCATTGCAACTGAGGCTGTATTCGAATCGCGCTCCGCAGACTGGGTGGCACGGCAGATTCTGGCGAGTTTGTCTGGTTTGACTGTTAATGATACCACTAACCAGCACACTACCAGAATTATATTTGGTTTGGACAAAAATCCGCAGTGGCAATTTAACTATCGCGAGCTGTGGAAGCCTGTTCCGTATACCAAATATGAGGAGCTGCGAGAAGCTTACGGGCACGACTACGACTTCCGCGTGTGGAACGAGAAGGGCGAACCGCAGTATCGCAGTTATATTCCCGGAGAGGAGCTGCCTGTTGGTTGGAGCATCATGCCGTTCTTCCCGAATTATATCTGGACTGGGTACAAGTCGTACTGGGTCTATGATATTTTGGATGCCACACGAGCCAGAAACGATGAGACCTATCTGAACGAGCTTCTGAACGCCCAAAAAGATGTAGAGACTTGGTGCAAAAAGACAGGAGAAAAGCCCCTAGATTTCATCGAAGAAATTCCCGAGGATGACATTTCTGAAAAACATTATAATGTCATCGAGGAAGTCGGTGAAGGAGGCTATGTCTACGCAGAGCCCGGCATGTACGGCAACGTTGGTCTGGATGACATTGCGTCTATGCACCCGTCCAGTCTGATTGCCGAAAAGCACTTCGGCAAGTACACGAAAAACTTCGAGGATTTGAAGAATGGTCGTGTTGACATCAAGCATCAGGACATCGAAGCCCTGAAAAAACTTCTGGATGGCAAACTGGTTCCGTTCGCAGAGGCTATCGTGGCCGGTACTGCCGATTATACTTGGGATGACTTGGCTTACGCACTGAAAATTGTCATCAACTTGGTGTATGGACTGACGTCCGCGAAGTTTAGCAATCCATTCCGTGACCCGCGTAACAATGACAACATTGTAGCCAAGCGTGGTGCTCTGTTCATGGAAACACTTAAGAAAGAAGTCCAAAGACGGGGATTCATCGTAGCGCACATCAAGACGGATTCCATCAAGATTCCAGATGTGACTGATGATATTCTTGGTTTCGTTGATAAATATGGCCGTGAGTACGGTTATATTTTCGAGCATGAGGCTACTTACGACCGTATCTGTCTGGTAAACAACGCCGTGTACATTGCCAAGTATAATACTCAAGGTGTCATAAATAAGGGCGGTAAACATGCAAACGAATGGACTGCCACAGGCACCCAGTTCCAGATTCCGTATGTTTTCAAAAAACTGTTCAGTCATAAAGAAATTCAGTTTGAGGATATGTGCGAGACTAAGCAGGTGTCCTCGGCCATTTATCTGGATATGAACGAAAAACTACCTGAAGGCGAGCACGATCGTCACTTTGTCGGTAAGGTTGGGCTGTTCTGTCCAATGAAACCTGGTACTGGTGGAGGACTGCTGGTTCGGGAATCTGTCGACAAAAAGACCGGCGAAACCAAATACGACTCTGTAACCGGGGCAAAGGACTGGCGCTGGATGGAATCAGAGATGGTAAAGGTTCTCGGAAAGCAGGATGATATTGACAAGGACTACTACAACAAGCTCTGCGACAATGCCATTCGTGATATTTCGGAATTTGGTGATTACGAGTGGTTTGTTTCCGACCAGCCTTATGTTGGGCCATGGTACGAAGATGGTAAACCGCAGTATGAGCCTGATATTCCGTTCTAAACGCACTAAGACCTTATGGAAACATAGGGTCTTTTCTTTTTAAGGAGGAGTATGTTCTGAAAGCAAAAGATATTTTTAAAAAACTCGTCTATACGTACAAAAACAAAGACGAGTTTCAGGTGACGGACGCGGACATGGCTAAGGTCATCCGCAATATGTTCGTCAAGGAGACCGAAGACCTGATCATCGAGCGCGACATCAAATATACTTGGCAGTTCGTGAATCTGTTGACTGAGCAGAATGACAAGTGGAATGCATTGACCCGCATGTTCAAGAACAACTTCGGTTCCAGTCCCATCAGCAAAAATGACTTCCGTCGCCGCGTTGTCAAAGAGGAATGGCCTATGTTTACGGCTGAAATCCCGGCTATGAAACGCGACACCATGCCCGAACTCGAAACCGTCCTCAAGAAAGTGTAAAGGAGAAACTTCTATGGAACGCAACAATAAACTCGCAATCGATAACGCCCGTATCATCTTCAAGAACTTCACCGGCAAAGACGATAAGTTTGGCCGTGAGGGTGACCGTTCTTTCAGTATTGTCATTGAGGATGATGCGCTGGCCGAGCAGCTCGCCAACGACGGCTGGAACGTCAAACCGCTGACGCCGCGCGACCCGGATGAGAAAGTCAACCATTTCATCAAGGTGAAGATCAGCTTCAAAGTCCGCCCGCCTAAGATTTGGCTGCTGACGAATCACAAACGCACTCTGCTGGATGAGGATACCATCGCCACGCTTCAGTACGCCCGCATCGAGAATGCAGATGTGGTTGTCAGCCCTTGGCGCTGGGAGGTCAACGGCAAGACAGGTATCGCGGCCTACCTCGAAACGCTGTACGTAAAAATCGAAGACGACCCGTTTGCCGACAAGTACGCCGACTACGAGAGCAGCGACGAAGTGCCGTTTTAATTGATATTTAGGGGTGCCGAGTGGAGGCAGAGTTAAATGTCCGTGGTCACTCAACTGGGCGAGTGATGTGTCAGCAAGGAAACAGCCCCTACTGATATTTTGGAAAGGAGATGGCCAGATGAAAAAATTCACCCTCAAAGATATTCTGAGCAGTGCTGCCAAATGGGAGCCGCCTGAAAAACGCGAGCCAACACCGAAAAAAGTTGCGCAATCCGAGAAGCATCCAGTAAAGCCTGCAAAAATCCCAGAGAAAACTGACTACAGCAGAGAATTCATTAAGAAATTTAACAGCCTGGCCGCCTCCAGAAGCCACTGGACAATTTGGGAAGACTTTGTTGTTTTGTTCGCCTGTTCCATTTCCAATGCGGTGGACCAGACTAAGGAGCATTATGATATTCGTGAAGAACGGTATTTGCAGACTATTAAGAAGTATTCCAAGGCAGAAGCCGAAGTCTTTCCCGAATTGGCCGCTTTAGTGATTTGCGCTCTTGATGAAAATCCTGAGCAGGACTATCTTGGAAAGCTCTTTATGGATTTAGACCTTGGCAATGAGCACAACGGACAATTTTTCACACCATATCATGTCTGTCAGCTCATGGCCGATATAAGCTGTAGCCTCGGGGATGATATTTTCAGCGTGAAAACGGTCAACGACCCTGCGTGCGGTGCCGGAGCCACACTTATAGCAGGGTATCATACCTATCGAAAGCTGTACGCAGAAAAGAACCTCAATGCTCAGAATTACATTTTGATGTATGCCCAGGACATCGACGAAACTGTCGCCCTCATGTGCTATATTCAGCTGTCAATGCTGGGGATTACTGCTGTTGTAAAAATAGGGAATACATTGACAGACCCAATGTGCAGCGGAGATTCAACCGAAAACTACTGGTATACGCCGGTATATTTCCTGCCGCCATGGAGCGATAGACGGTTAATTCAGGAGCTTTGCAAATTGATGAAAGGAGACGGCAATGAAAAAGTTTGAGCTTGGTGAGATGCTTATGACTTGCGGGATTGCCGATGAGGAAAGATCAGACCGGGACTTTGCAATGTTCGTTAATAAAAGTATCGAACGGCACGGCAACTGCGATTGGGGAGACCTTTGTAACGAAGATAAAGCCACTAACGATGATGCCCTTGAGTATGGTGGTCGACTAATGAGCCAGTATAGACGCGAAGGTTATCCTTCTCAACGAATCTGGATTATTACGGAAGCAGACCGTAGTTGTACGACGGTGTTGTTCCCGCATGAATACTGATATTTACGGAAAGGAGAACCGGTATTAATATTATTATGTACGTGAACCATCTGACGAAAGAAGAGTGCCACTGTGGATTACCAAAATTCTACAAGTTGGTTGCGGCCAATATCGGATATGCCGTTACCGAAAATACTCGATACGACTGCCGAAAGATTCAGTGCACGAAAGAGATTGAAAAAGAAATCCGTGCTTACTACTACGAGAACGGGTATACTCCGGAACAATTCGGATGCTTATGGTTGAGCTTCGGGCCGAAAGCAAGCTTGGCGGATTTCATAAATCCTTGGGGGTATCGAGTTCGTGTCGAATCCGGTGCTATTTACGAAGAAGGAGAAAAGAAACATGACTAAAATTCTTGGCGGCATTTTGCTGATTTCCGCGGCTGTGATATTTGCAAGCATCTTTGCGGGACTTGCTTCCGTTGGCTGGACTGTGATGGTCCGGGTTATGCTTGAGACATTCAAGTTCATCGGTGCATTCCTGATTGCAGTGCTAGGGATTGCGTTGTTAGAGGTGTAAGGATGAAAGATGATTAACTTATACGACTTCCAAATCAAAGCCATCGAGCAAATGAAAAACGGCTGCATCCTCTGTGGTGATGTTGGGAGCGGCAAATCCATCACGGCGCTGTCCTACTACTATTTGCAAAACGGTGGTGACCCCGATAGCTTACAAGGTGGTGATTATATTCCTATGGGTGACCCGCCGAAAGACCTGTACATCATAACCACCGCTCGTAAGCGAGACACGCTCGAGTGGGAAGGGGAGATGTGCAGGTTCTTACTCTCGCCTCATTCCGAAGTCAATCTCTACCAAAACAAAGTCGTTGTGGATTCGTGGAACAACATCAAAAAGTATGCGAACGTCATCGATGCGTTCTTTATATTTGATGAGCAGCGAGTCGTGGGCAGCGGCACGTGGGTCAAGGCATTTCTTAAAATTGCCCGGCGGAACCATTGGATTCTTCTGTCGGCCACGCCCGGTGATACCTGGCAGGATTACATCCCGGTGTTCGTAGCGAACGGATTCTATAAAAACAAAACCCAGTTTTTGCAAGAACACGCAGTCTACTCACGGTACACAAAATATCCGAAAATTGACAGGTTTGTCGGCACCGGTAAACTCTGCGCGCTACGGAATGATATTCTGGTACCTATGGATTTCCATCGCGGTGTCCAACTACATCACGAGGAGATTTATGCCGAGTTTAACAACCGTGCTGTCAAGGAACTTTGGAAAACACGAAGAAATCCTTGGACACAGGAACCAATTGTCAACGCCGCAGAACTCTATTATGATATTCGGAAAATAGTGAACTCTGATATTTCCCGACAGGTCAAGCTCTTGGAAATTTTTGAGGACCATCCGAAATTGATCGTGTTCTATAATTTCGACTACGAGCTTGATATTCTGCGTGGAATGACCTTTGGAGAAGCTGAAGTGGCCGAGTGGAATGGTCATAGACACGACCCGATACCAGACGGAGACAGCTGGGTCTATCTCGTACAATACACAGCCGGCGCTGAAGGTTGGAATTGCATCGCCACCGACACGACAGTGTTCTACTCTCAAACATACTCCTACAAAGTTGCCAAACAAGCAGAGGGACGAATCAATCGTATGAACACTCCCTTCAAAGACCTGTACTACTACCATCTTACCAGTAAATCCTTCATTGATATTCGTATTGCGCGTGCCTACGATGAGAAACGCAATTTCAACGTCAATAAGGATTATAAGCGGCATTATGGTGAGTTCAAGGCGACCGCATAATTTTCAAGGCCTTATATGAAAGGAGTGTGTTTTTATGAATGAAAACAACGTTTATGTCAAACTTACTCACTGGACTTATAAAGTGATGAATGGGTCGGTGTTCGTGATTTTATGGAGCGACCATACTTGGACTGAATTTCGGTTCAAACGGAATAACCGTGAAATTCACGACTATAAGAAACATTTTGAACTGAATAAGTTGGTGAGCAAAAAAGTACCAAAAGAAGAAGCAATTAAATTCATAGAACACAAAATCAAAGAGATTGAGTCCTAAGAGGGCTCTTTCTCTTTTTCTTTTAGCCGGAGGAAAAATGGCGAAAAAGCTCGATGAACAACAGAAGCGTTGTGCGGACTGCATTTTCCTTAAGAAAGTGAAGGACCTTAATGCCGAATGGCATTTTACGAAGTTCTGGATTTGCAGTGTGTGCAACATTGAAATTCACCATGTAACAGACAACGAATGCCATGTTCTCAGCGAGGACTATGGCTGACATTTGGAAAGGACTTGATTACAATGTTTACTTTTATTGCTGGTATTTTCATGGGTGCTGTTGGAACAATTTTTGTCATGGGCCTGGTGAGCGCCGGGAAGCCCACTGAGAGTGATGTTCAGGTTGAACGCAAACATGCAGACATCTGGAAGCGCGAGGCTAAACAGTGGGAGACCGCCAGCATCCGCCTTCACGACGAACTGCGTAGTGCTACCCGCATGGCCCAGTATTGGCGCGCTCGCTGCATGAATGCCCACTGCGATTTTACCGCTGCGTGTGATGGCGAGGGGCATTATCCTACCGACAACGATGCTCCTACTCGTGAGGAGAAGCTGGTCAGTGATATTATGGACGCGATTGCCGTAGTGGATAAGAAAGATGAGGCGATTCCGGCATGAATAAAGGAATGGCTATGGTTGCTATCGATGAGCTGAAAAAAGCTCGTGAAGAAGCCATCAAGTTCGCGCAGGCAACTGATAACGCAATTACGATGCTTCTCGGATACAGACTGGATGATCGAAACGATGCCGATGTCATCGAGGCAGTGAAACAACTCAAAACCAATAAAGTAAAGTACCATAATGCTTGCGCCAGAATCGATAAAGTGATGAACATGGTTTGCCCGAAGGTGTGTATCCACAAAGACCCCGAAAGGATATTTGTATACGAACAACCGCAGGAAGGAGCGCTGTACGCCGACAATTGATATTTTGGGGAGGTGCTAGTATGTGTAAAAAATACGCCTATCGAATCTACTTTCATATGCCGTGGGACGAAGACCTCAAAGCCCAACGAGTATTTGGATGCTATGCGAATACTGAGGACGAAGCAGTTGAACGACTTAAGACAGAATGGCCAGAAACAATTATCGAAACCATTATTAACGCTGGAGAAAGGACATTCATATGAACAACCGTAGAAAAGAAGTCTTTTTCGACATGTACTGCAAGACCTGCAAGTATTACAAGCAGGCGTCGTATCTGCATCCGTGCAATGACTGTCTGAACACACCTTACAACGAGGACAGTCATAAACCTGTCAACTGGAAAGAAGGGGAAAAGAATGGTCAAAAACACTAAATGCAAGGAGCTCTTTCCGAAGTGTCTTTGCAACACATGCAGGCGGCGGGAGATGGACCGTGGATGCTGCATTGCCCATCACCGCGAGTGCCAGTTGGTAAGCAATGACCAAAATGCCAATCGATGCCCCGGGTATACCATGAAAGTTGAGGTCAAGAAGAAATGATTGACTTCTGGAATGGAATACACACGCCTGATGGTGCAGTATGGTTTAACCGGTTTACGAACGAGTATGAGTTTGAGAAAAGACCGGACGGATTTGATGCGTATTTGCTATGATCACGACAAAAAATACTGGACGGTGACGGCTGTCCGTACAAGCCAAATTGAAATGAGGGCTATATACGACTTGGTTTCTGCGAAAACGGGTATCGCTACTCGTGCTATGGCTATGCTGCTTACTGATGTCATGAAAGGAGATTAACGATGGACCGTGAAGAATTTAAGAAAAAGATGGAAAATCATACAGTCATGACCGATGATATGATGTCTAACATTCAGGCACTCCACCTCAAAAACACAAAGAAAAGTGAAATTTATATTGTCGCTATGGAGGAATTGTCCGAGCTTCAGAAGGAGATTTCCAAGGAGCTGCGTGGTCAAGGTGATAGAGATGGCATTCTGGAAGAACTGGCAGATGTCATGATTGTATGTGGGAACATCATGAACCTGCAAAAAATCACGGATGCCGAACTTCGTGCGGCCACGGCAGTCAAGCTTGATAGGATTCTTAGCAAACTCGTAGAAAAGGAGAACGGCAATGAAGGCGGATGCAAAATGGGTTCCGATTGTCTTCACTATGGCATCGGCTGTAGGAGTTGTGGCAACAGCAGTTCTTACGGCGAAGTGTACCACGAAAGCGGAGAAAATGCTGGCTGGACGCCGGGAAAATGACGGCAACACAAAAGAAACCGTAATTGATATTTGCCGTTGCTATGCCCCTGCCATAGCCTGTGGGACGGCCACGATAGTGTGTATCGTGTCGAACGGAGTTCTTACTTACAAACAGCAGAAAGCCCTCACAGGGGCCTGTATGCTCGTCAGAGAGAGCCTTGGACGGTATCAGTCAAAGGTTAAGGAACTCTATGGTCCTGAAACTCACCAGCACATCATCGACGAGCTATGCAAAGAAGATTTGGATGAGGTTCATCTGACTTCTTCCGGATTTTTTGGCAGCGAGACGTTGGATTTCGAGGGCGTATCCGAGGACGAACCAATTCACACGTTCTATGATGAGTT
>ENA-ORIC01001836-ORIC01001836.1-human-gut-metagenome-genome-assembly--contig:-NODE-1836-length-18909-cov-3.497929_pt1 | contig 18909 bp, 22 predicted proteins | sample MGYA00243023_ERZ508732 | MGnify/ENA primary metagenome ERZ508732 (study PRJEB26277, sample SAMN04329767) | human gut metagenome | biome: human-associated habitat | host: Homo sapiens | place: USA...
GGGCAGGCCGAAAATTTTGATGCGGTTTTCGGCCTGCATCGGCGCGAGACCGTCCAAAAAGTGCTTTGTAAGCGCCAGCTCGTGCGCGCGGACGATATCCAGCCCCGTTTCCTGCAAGAAGCCGAGGGCGGCGTGAAGTCCCGCAAGACCGGGGAGGTTCATCGTGCCGGGCTCCAAGCGGTCGGGGAGAAAGTCCGGCATGAACTCGGTGTGGCTCATGCTGCCGGTGCCACCCGCGAGAAGCGGCGTCAGCTCCTGCGCCAGATCTTCTCGCAGGACGATGCCGCCCGTCCCCTGCGGACCGAGCAGCCCCTTGTGCCCCGGCATGGCAATGAACGCCGCGCCCAGCTCCCGCATGGACACCGGCAGCATCCCCGCCGACTGGGAAGCGTCCAGCACGAAGGGCACGCCCCTCCGGCGGCACAGCGCCGCGATGCCCTCCACCGGCAGGCGATAGCCGAACACGTTGGACACATGGGTGCAGATCACCGCGTCCGCTCCGGCGTCCAGCGCCTGCTCAAATTCCGCCAGCATGGACTCCGGTCGGAACAGCGGCGCGTCGATGACGGTCAGCTCAACATCGGGGATGCCGTGGAGAGGCCGCGTCACCGCGTTGTGCTCGTAGCCGGAGATGACCACGCGGCATCCGGGCTTCACCAACGTTTTGATGGCGATGTTCAGCCCATGGGTGGCGCTGGATGTGAACACCACGCATGCAGGGTCCTCCACATCGAACAGCGCTGCCGCCAGACTGCGGCACCGGAAATCCGTCTCCTCCGCCAACCGCGTGGCGGGATAGCTGCCCCGCCCGGGCGAGCTCATGGCCGCTGCGGCGCGGTACATGGCGCGGCGCACCCGTTCCGGCTTCTGTAATGTCGTGGCTCCGGCGTCAAAATAGATCATAGCTCCACCTCGCTGTATCCGCTGCCATCGCGGACGTAGATCCGCAGCGGCGCAAGCCCTATGCCGCGCAGCAGGGCGGCAGCCTCCTCCGCCCGCTGCCCCTGCATCCGCAGGACGTAGCCGCAGCCGCTGCCGGTAAGTCCCACCGGTGAGCGGCCCATGGCGGCGCGGATGCCGTGCTGCGACAGCGCCTGCATCATGCGCTGCGCCTGTGTGACGGAGCGGGCGGTCATCAGATATTCTTCCATATCGCACCTCCTCACACGCCATTTTATGAGGTGTCAAACGCCGATGTGAAAGGCGGGACCGGCCTTTTCGGTCGGTCCCGCCAATTTCTTCATCATGTATCACATTTTCCCCAATAATGCCACCGCGTGGCAGGCCATGCCCTCCCCCGCGCCGGTGAAGCCAAGATGCTCCTCGGTGGTGGCCTTAACGGACACCTGCGCCGCATCGATGCCCATAGCGTTTGCCATCCGCCGCCGCATCTCCGGAATGTAGGGAGCCAGCTTCGGGGCCTGGGCCAGCACCGTGGCGTCCACATTGCCGACCTCCCAGCCGGTCTCCGCCAGCCGCGCCGCCACCTGTTCCAGAAGGTGCAGGCTGTCCGCACCCCGCCAGCGCTCATCACTGTCGGGGAACATGCCGCCGATGTCGCCCAGCGCCGCCGCGCCCAGCAGCGCGTCCATCACCGCGTGAGCCAGTACATCCGCATCGGAGTGGCCCAGCAGCCCCCGCTCATAGGGAATGGTGACACCGCCCAAAATCAGGGGACGGCCCTCCACCAGACGGTGTACGTCGTAGCCGTGCCCGATGCGCAGATCTATCATGCCTGCACCTCCCGCCGACGCAGGAACAGCTCCGCCACAGACAGGTCCTCCGGCGCGGTGATCTTGATATTTTCCCGCCATCCAGGTGTCAAGTAAACCTCCTTGCCAAGCCGCTCCACAGCGGAGCAATCGTCTGTCAGCGGTGCCTCGGCGGCGATGGCGGACTGGAGCGCGGCCTTCAGCAGGTTCGCCTGGAACACCTGGGGCGTCTGCACAGCGAATAAGGTGCTGCGGTCCGGCGTGGACAGCACCAGCCCCGACAGATCCGCCACCTTCACCGTGTCCGTCACCGGCACGGCCGGCGCCACAGCGTAGGTCCGCTGGCCCAGGCGGATCAGATCATCCACCTGCTCCGGCAGTACCAACGGGCGGGCCCCGTCGTGGACCGCCAGATACTCCACGTCCTCGTTGGCCTCCAGCGCCGCCAGCAGTACGGACTCAGCACGGCTTGCGCCGCCCTCCACCACGCGGACAGGCTTGCGGATGCCGGCGCTGCTGACCAGCGCCGCCACTTCCTCCAGCTTTTCCGGCCGGGCAGCCACCACGATCTCGTCCACCAGCACAGCCTGATCCAACACGGTCAGCGTCCGCGCCAGCACCGGCACACCGCACAGCGGTGCGAACATCTTATCCTCGCCGCCCATGCGGGAGGACTTCCCTGCTGCCGGTACAATGGCCGTGCAGAAGGGGTGTACCTTCTTCTTCAGGCCCTTCTTCCATTTTTCAAACAGGCTCCCCATCGTTTTTCGCTCCTATCGCTGGATTTTGCTATTAGTATACCGCACTTTTCCACGGTTTACAAGGCGCAAAGAAGAGGGCCGCAGGCCCTCTTCTTTGCTGTTTCGTGTTACCGTTTGTTGTGGCGATACCAGATGTGCTGCTTCTCCGCCTCGCGGATCAGCTCGTCGCGGAAGTCGGGGTGGGCGATGGAGATCAGCTTCTCCGCCCGTTCCCAGACGCTGAGGCCCTTCAGGCAGACGCAGCCGTACTCCGTCACCACGTACATGGTGTTGACGCGGGTGTCCGTCACCACGGAGCCGGTCTGGAGCGTGGGGCGGATGCGGGACGCTACCGTGCCGTCCTTATTCTGATGGGTGGAAGACAGGCAGATGAAGCTCTTGCCGCCATGGGACAGATACGCACCCAGCACGAAGTCCTGCTGGCCGCCGGAGCCGCTGATCTGGCGGGTACCCGCCGTCTCGCCGTTGACCTGACCGTACAGGTCCACATCCACCGCATTGTTGATGGAGACAAAGTTGTCGATAGCCGCGATGGTGCGCACATCGTTGGTATAGCTGATAGGCGCGGCCATGCAGGCGGGGTTGTCGTCCAGATAGTCGTAGAGCTTCTGGGTACCGGCTGCGAAAGCGTAGACCTGACGGCCGCGGTCGATATTCTTACGGGCACAGGTGACCTTGCCCGCCATAGCCAGATCCACGTAGGCGTCCACGTACATCTCCGTATGTACACCCAGATCCTTCAGATCGGATTGGCACAGCATAGCTCCCACGGTGTTGGGCATGCCGCCGATGCCCAGCTGGAGGCAGGCTCCGTCGGGGATCTGCTCTACGATCAGGCGGGCCACCGCTTTATCCACATCATCGGCCTCTCCGGAAGGCTGAATGCCCATGGGGTCGTTGCGGCCTTCCACCACCATGTCCACCTCGCTGATGTGGATGGTGTTGTCAAAACCGCCCAGACAGCGGGGCATGTTCTCGTTGACCTCCACGATGACCACCTTGGCCTTCTCGCAGACGGCACGCACATGGGATGCGGACAGGCCGAAGTTGAAGTAGCCGTGGCTGTCCATGGGCGTGACCTGGAACATGGCCACGTCCGGCGGCGTGATGTGGTCGTAGTAGTAGCGGGGCAGCTCAGAATAGCGCATGGGCTCATAGAACCCGGCGCCGCTGGCGATGTAATGGCGCTCCACCCCGCTCATGTGGTGGGAATTGAAAATAATGTGACTCGCGGGGTCCTCGATATCGAAGATAGCAGGCTTCCACAGGCTGATTCCTCCGCGTACCTTCACATCCTCCAGCTCCGGTGCGCGGCGGGCCAGTGCCTCGTCCAGCACGCGGGGCTGGATGGCGCAGAAGCCGTAATCCACCCAATCGCCGGACTTGATAATCTTCACCGCCTCATCCGCGGTGGTCAGCTTCTGGCGGTACAGTTCCCGATAATCAGCAAAAGACATAGCAGTTCCTCCTCTTTCTTTTCGTTCTCCTAATCGTTAATTTTACCACAAGCCTGGGAGAAGTACATTGGCGGATGTGCCAATTATCAGCCCTTCTGATTGTGCAAAATTTAACATACCGTGATTCGGGTACGAGCTTGTATGTATACGGGTGTAAACAGGTACACTTTCGTACAAAAAAAGCAGCGGTACACTCGTACCGCTGCTTTTTAACAGACGCTTTTACTCGTCGTCACCCTCGTCAGCGGCGGGGGTCAGCAGAGCGCGGATAGACAGAGAGATCTTCTGCTTCTCCTCGTCGATAGCCGTGATCTTGGCGTCCACGATGTCGCCCTCAGCCAGCACGTCGCCGGGCTTCTCGATGCGGCGATCCGCGATCTGGGAGATGTGGATCAAACCGTCCACGCCGGGAACTACCTCGGCAAAGGCGCCGAAGGTCATCAGCTTGACGATGCGGACCTTGGCCACATCGCCGACCTTATAGGTGGACATGAACTTGTCCCACGGGTTGCAGGAACGATCCTTCACGCCCAGAGAGATCTTGCGCTTCTCGGGATCGAAGGAGATGACATATACATCCAGGGTGTCGCCCACGGAAACCACCTCGGCGGGGTTCTTGATGCGGGACCAGGACAGCTCGGAGATATGTACCATACCATCCACGCCGCCGATATCCACGAACACACCATAGGAGGTCATAGACTTGACAGTGCCGGTGTAGTGCTTGCCCACCTCGATGTTCTCCCAGATCTCGGCCTGGGCAGCCTGACGGGCCTCGTAGGTCACGGCCTTGATGGAGCCCACCACGCGGCGGCGGGCACGGTTGACCTCGGTGATGCGCAGGGAGACGGCCTGACCGATCAGAGCGCTGAGCTCAGCGCCGCGGGGCAGACCGGACTGGGAAGCGGGCACGAACACGCGCACGCCCTTGACATTGACCACGATGCCGCCCTTGTTCTCCTCGGTGACCTTGCCCTCCAGGGTAGTCTTCTCCTCACGGGCCTTCTCGATGTCCTCCCAGACCTTGACAGCGTCCAGACGCTTCTTGGACAGCATGGCATAGCCCTCCACGTCGTTGACGCGGATGATATAGGTCTCGATCTCGTCGCCGACCTTGACGACGTCCTCAGGCTTCACATTGGGATCTGCGGACAGCTCGTCCACAGAGATATAGCCCGCCTGCTTGCAGCCCAGATCGACCTGCACCTCGGTGGGGCCGATCGCCGTTACAATACCGGTTACCTTCTCTCCTGTATTCAAAGTCTTAAAAGATTTTTCCAGCATTTCCTCGAAGCTCTCTTCGGTAGCTTCCACGTTCTTGATCTCGTCGCTCATTCTTGTATATACCTCCTTAATGATGCCCGCAGGCGTGGACGCGCCGGCTGTAAGCCCCGCCACAGAACATCCGTTAAGAAAGTCACCCTTGAGTTCTTCCGCCCGCTCGATCTGACAGACCACGGGGCACCTCTCGCTGCAAATCTCCGTTAAATGTTTGGTGTTGGCACTCTTACGATCTCCGACCACGACCATCACGTCCACCTTGGCGGCAATGTCTGCCGCTTCCGATTGACGCTTATGCGTAGCATCACATATTGTATCAAAGATTTCTACGTTTGTACACTGTTTTTTTAAAATTTTTACGCAGTTTTCCCAGAGAACCCGAATGCAGGTGGTCTGGGCCGCTGCCATCAGGGGCCGCTCACGCCGCTCCGGCCGCTGCGACAGCCAGTTTTTCAGGGCCTCCGGCCCGTCTAAAATGACGGAATTCTCCGCCCAGCTGGCCGCGCCGATCACCTCCGGATGGTGCTGCTCGCCGATGATGAGGGGCGTGCGGCCCTGCTCCTCCGCCTGCGCCACCAAACGCTGGATGCGCCGGACATTGGGACATGTGGCGTCCACGATAGACGCGCCGGCGGCCTCCAGCTGCTGGTAAACCTGCTTTTTCTCGCCGTGGGAACGGATGATCACCGTATCCCCCGCCTGCACCTGCGCGGGGTCGTCCACCTGCCGCGCACCCAATGCGGCCAGCCCCTGCACCACGTGGGCGTTGTGGATGATGCTGCCCAGCATGACGCAGCCGCCCTTGTCCCGGGCCGTCTGCTCCGCCAGCTTCACGGCGCGCTCCACGCCGTAGCAGAAGCCGGCGGATTTCGCCAGTATCACACGCATGTCACACCACCCAGCGCGTAGGCACGACGCATGACCTCATCGGTGTTGGCCTGATACTCCTCCGCCGTGCCCTTGCGCCCGGTGTAGACCGGCTCGAAGGGTTCGCCGAAGGTAATGACCGTCTTGCGGAACAGCCGTTTTTTCGTGCCGATGAACACCGGTACCATCTTCACGCCGGAGCGGATGGCCATCATACCCGCGCCGCTCTTGGGCGTCACCTGTCCAGGCTGTTTTACCCGCGTGCCCTCCGGAAAGATCAGCAAGTTCCAGCCGTCACGCAGGCTGGTGATGGCAGTCTTCACCGCGTTGATGTCACTGTTGCCGCGATCCACGGGGAACACGCCGATGTTCCGCAGGAACCACCTCACCACAGGGATGGAAAACAGCTGCTTTTTCGCCATAATGCGCACGTTGAAGTTTTGGGGCATGGCCAGCACCAGCAGGATGGGGTCCCAGGCACTGGAGTGATTGGCGCACAGAATGGCGGCCTCGTCCCCCAGTTTCTCCGTGCCCCGCAGTTCCACCGGCAGGAAAAACATCACCAGCGGGCGCAGGATGCTCCAGGCCCGGGCATAGAACTTGTTTCTCAACTGGATACACTCCCCCGTATCACGTCCAGCAGCAGCTCGCGGCTGGCGTCAAAATCCATATCGCTGGTGTCGATCATGATGGCATCGTCCGCCGCACGCAGCGGCGCGGCGGCGCGGTGGGTGTCGTTGTAGTCCCGCTCCTCCATCTCGCGCAGCACCTCCTCATAGGGCTTGGGGGTGCCCCGCTGCTCCAGCTCCAGTGCGCGGCGCCCGGCCCGCACCTTCACATCGGCGTAGAGGAAAATTTTTACGTCCGCATCGGGCAGCACCACCGTACCGATGTCGCGGCCATCCATAATGACGCTGTGCTCCCGCGCCAGCGAGCGCTGCATCTCCATCAGGAAATCCCGCACGCCCTGGATGGCGGAGACGGCGGAGGCATACATGGAGATCTCCGGCAGGCGGATGTCCGCCGTCACGTCCTCCCCGTTCAGCAGCATACGCTGCACGCCGTCGGCGTCGTGATCCATGCCGATGTGTACCTCCGGCAGCAGCGCCAGCACCGCCGGTGCGTCCTTGGGGTCCACGCCGCAGCGCTGCACGTACAGCCCGATGGTACGGTAGATGGCGCCGGAGTCCACATACAGGATGCCCAGACGCTCCGCCACCGCCTTGGCCAGTGTGCTCTTCCCTGCGCCCGAGGGCCCCTCGATCGCCACGGCGTATCGTTTCTTACTCATTTGTATTACCCTCATTTCTCCGCGGCGGAAAGTCCCGCCAGATGTCCGGTGGCCCAGGCGATCTGAAGGTTGAAGCCGCCTGTGTAGGCGTCCACGTCCAGCACCTCGCCGGCAAAATACAGCCCGTCCGTCAGCTTGGAGGCCATGGTATTGGGCACCACTTCGCCCACCTTGACGCCGCCGGCGGTGACGATGGCCTCCGCCACGGGGCGGGGGCCGGTGAGCGGTACCGCGAAATGCTTCAGCTCCTGCACCAGCACGCGGCGCTGTTCCCTGGTGAGGCTGTTGGCCTTTTCGCCCTCCGGCAGAGCCAGACGGCGCAGCAGCACCGGTACCATGCTGCGATGCACCAGCCCTGCCAGAATATTGCCCATATCGCGGTTGGGATTCTCCCCGATGTCCCGCAGGATACGGGTGTCCAGCTTCTGCTCATCCAGTGCCGGCTTCAGGTCGATGACCAGCCGGTACTGCTCCTTGTCCCAGCGGCGCAGGTGGGCGCTGGCGGACAGCATCAGCGGGCCGGACACGCCGAAATGGGTAAACAGCATCTCACCGAACTCCCGGAATACCGGCTTATTCCTGCCGTTGAGCACCGTAGCCTCCACATTCCGCAGGCTCAGGCCCTGCATGGCGGCGCAGTCGGGATCGCTGCTCTCCAGCGGCACCAGCGAACCCCTTGGCGGCACGATGGTGTGCCCCAGCGCCGCCGCCATGGCGTAGCCGTCGCCGGTAGAGCCGGTGGCGGGATAGGACACGCCGCCGGTGGCCAGCACCACGGCGGATGCCGGATAGTGCTGCTTCTCGCCCTGTACGCCGGTGACATGGCCGTCCTGTACCGTGATCTCCCGCGCCCTGTCCCGCACCCAGCGGACGTGCAGGCGCCGCAGCTCCCGCTCCAGAGCGCCGGAGATGTCGAAGGACCTGTCGGACACAGGGAACACACGGTTCCCCCGCTCCACCTTCAGCGGTACGCCCAGCCCCTCGAAAAACGCCATGGCGTCCTGGGGCGTGAAGCGGGTCAGGGCGCTGTACAGGAACCGGCCATTGCCGGGAATATTGGCCATCAGCGTCTCCTGATCGCAGTCGTTGGTCACATTGCAGCGGCCCTTTCCCGTAATATTCAGTTTCTTGCCCAGCCGTTCGTTGGGCTCCAGCAGCGTCACCTGTCCGCCCTGACGGGCGGCGGTGATGGCTGCCATCATACCGGCGGCGCCGCCGCCGATGACTACGATCTCAATCATCGTCCTCTTTCCCGAAGATACCGTACTTCGACCACACCTGTTCCATGTCCGCCAGTGCGGCGGACAGCTCCTCCTTGCGCTGCTTGCCCACCGCCAGTATCAGGGCGTTCAGCAGGCTCAGCGGCGCCGTCATGGAATCCACAAAGGATATCATATCGCTGGGCGCCAGCAGCGACAGCGTGGCCATCTGGTACATGGGTGACATGGGGCTGTCCGTGATGGCGATAACATCCGCCTTGCGGGAGCAGGCGAACTGCACCGCGTGGATGGCCATCTTGGAGTAGCGGGGAAAGCAGATGCTCAGCAGCACGTCCCCCGGCCCGATGTGGACCAGCTGCTCATAGATCTCGCCGGCGGCCGCGCTCTGCACCAGCGTGACGTTCTCAAAGATAAAGTGCATATAAAAGTTGAGGTAGCCCGCCAGAAATGAGGACGAGCGCACGCCCAGGATATAGATATGCCTGGCGTGGAGCAGCTTGTCCACCACCCGCTCGAACTCGTCGCGGTCCAACTCCTCGATGATGTCGTGGATGCTGTTCATGTCCCGCTGCATCACGCTGCCCAGAATGTCCCCGCCGCTCATCTGGTCGCTGGACACCTGGATGCGCTGGATGGACGTGAGCTTACCGCGAATCAGCTCCTGCAGCTCCTTCTGCATATCAGGGTAGCCGTTATAGCCCAGCTCCGCCGCGAAGCGCACCACGGTGGACTCGCTGACCTGCGCCGTCTGGCCCAGCTTACTGGCGGTCATGAAGGCCGCCTTATCGTAGTTTTCCAGAATATAATTGGCGATACGCTTCTGTCCCTTGGAGAACGTATCCATGCCGTTCCGTATGGTCTGCAAAACGCTCCTATTCACGTGTATCGCCTCCCGTTATCCTTTGTATTTCCTGCGCTGTTAAGTATCTCCACTTGCCAATTGGGAGGTCGTCCAGCCGCAGGCCGTCCTCCTCCACGCGCTGCAATTTTTCCACATGCAGGCCCAGTCCGGCGCACATGCGCCGTATCTGCCGGTTCTTGCCCTGATGGATGGTGACGCGCAGGAGGGCCTGCCCCTCGCGGCGGCTGAGCTCCTGAGCCCGGGCCGGTGCAATGGGCTCGCCGTCCAGCTCCGTGATAGCCATCAGGCGCTCCGCCGCGCCCCGTATGTCACCGCGTACCGTTACCAGATAGACCTTGTCCACCTGATGACTGGGGTGCAGCAGCCGGTGGGCGAAATCGCCGTCGTTGGTGAACAGCAGCAATCCCTCGGAGTCCCGATCCAGCCGTCCCACGGGGTACACCCGTGCGCCGCAGCCGGACACCAGCTCCGCCGCCGTGTGCCGTCCGTATTCATCGGAGAGGGTGGTGACATAGCCCCGCGGCTTGTTAAGCATCAGGTAGACCCGCCGCGTGTCGGCGGGCAGCGGCTGGCCGTCCACGGTGATGGTATCTGTCTCCGGATCGGCGCGGTCGCCCAGCGTCGCCGGCGCACCGTTGACGCAGACGCGCCCTGCGGAGATCCACTCCTCCGCCATCCGCCGCGAGCACAGGCCCGCAGCGGCCAGCAGCTTCTGGAGTCGTTCAGCCATGACACTTTCCCCTCTCTGTCTTTCTCTAACTGTGCAGTGCCGCACATGCCGCCGTCAGCGGCTCCCGCAGGCGCAGCAGCGCCGTCTGCACCCCACGGCGCGGAGCCGTCAGCCGGAAGCCGTAGTCATACAGGGCGGCGTGGTCGGCCCAGTCGTTGCCGTCCTGCAGCGTCACCGCCACCAGACGGCAGCCGTCCCGCTCCGTACAGGATACCAGTGTGCGGCCCGCCGCCTGGGTGTACCCCGTTTTCAGGCCGACGCAGCCTTCCACCTGACGCAGGAGGCGGTTGTGGTTTTCCATAGTGCGCTGGCCGATGGTGACACTGCGGCTGGAGCAGATGCGCCGGAACGTGGGGTTTTCCACCGCCGCGGCGGCCAGCACCGCCATGTCCCGCGCTGTGGAATAGTGGCCGTCCGCGTCCAGCCCGTTGGGATTGGCGAAGCTGGTGTGGGCCATGCCCAGCGCCGATGCCTTCTCGTTCATCAGCGCCACAAAGGGTGTCAGCCCTCCGGCGCACTCTGTCAGCGCCAGCGCCGCATCGTTGCCGGAGCAGAGCAGCAGTCCGTACAGCAGCTCCTCCACCCGCACCGTTTCACCGGCCCTCAGGTACATGGAGGAGCCCTCCGCCATGTGGTTCGGCGTCACGGTGATGACATCGTCCGGCGCGGCGTGCTCCAGCACCACCAGCGCCGTCATGATCTTAGTGGTGCTGGCGATGAGCATCTGGCGGTCGCCGTTTTTTTCGTAGAGCACCTGCCCCATGTCCGCGTCCATCAGGACAGCAGCCGTGGCGGAGACCTCCAGAGCCTCCGCCACAGCCGGCGTTATGCAGAAAATGAGACATAGGACCCACAAGCCCCGAAGCAGTCTGTCTGACATTGGGATCACCCTTATACGATAGAATCATCCCAGTATATTCGGCGGCGGGGCCAAGTATTTTGCCTTAGAAGTCCGCTTTTTCCCGCTTCTTGTCGATGAAGCTCTCCACGCGGTCCATGACCTGAGGCACCATCTCCACTACGCGGTCCACCGTGGTGATGGCAGGGGTGCCCACCGGCAGCATGCGGGTCACGCCGTCCTTGACCACCAGGAACGCCATAGGCTCCACCCGCACGCCTGCTGCTGCGGCAGCGCCCACCTTATCCGGCTGCTTGCCGTAATCTCCTCCGCCGCAGCCGAAGCCGAAGCTCAGACGGGACACGGGGATCAGCGTCACGCCGTCCGCCGTATTGATCGGCTCGCCCACCACCGTGTTGGAGTCCACCATCTGGCGGATCTTATCCATAGAGGCTTCCATCATCGCACTGATAGAGTTCTTCTTCTCGTTGTTTTCCATGTTGTACGCTCCTTTTTTCAGTTAGTCGTATGGGGCGCGTCCGCCGCGGCGGGCGCCTGGTCTTTCGTGTTCCGCTGGGCGGCCTCCCGCTCCCTGGCCACCTGCTTCTCCTGGGGCTTCTGCGCCTTGCGGAAGGCGCGGAACCATTTCAGGGCGGGGCCGGCAAAGGCAATGCCGATGGACACCAGATCGCCGATACGGAAGCTCAGCCCCACTTCGCCGCTGACGCGGGTCTCGGCGGCGTTGAAATCCGTCTCCAGATGGATGCGGGGGTCCGGCATACGCGTCAGCTTCTCCACCTCCGGCATCACCGTCCACATGGCAACGTTAGCCCAGCCGTAGGTCTCCGCCACCCGGTCGGGATCGTCGCCGCCGAAGCACACCGACAGCTGCATGGGGTCGATGCGCAGGCGCTGCCGCGTCCGGCGCAGGCCTCGCTTCAGGGATTCCCACAGGGCGGGCAGCGCGCTGCGAATATCGGCGAACGTCAGGCCCAGCGGCAGCTTCTTGTCGGAGGACTTCTTCTCGCCGCCCTCCTTTTTCGCTCCGGACGCCGTCTCCTTTTTGGGCTTTTCCTTTTTTTCTTTTTCCGGCTTGGGCACCAGCTGCAGCCGGATGGGACCTGCTGTGGCCGTGACGCACAGCTCGTCGCCGAAGCGGATGCGCACACCTACCCGCAGCAACAGCAGCAGGATGATCAGCAGCAGAAGTATGCCCAATATCCACAGTGCGACCAACAGGGTCCCCCCTTCCTCTTATTCTCCCTCCGCCGGCAGGTTCCCCTCGTCGTCCAGACGCATCTGGCCGTCGGCCTCCAGCCCCGGCATCTGCGGCAGATCCTCCAGTGAGTTCAGGTGGAACGCCCGCAGGAACGACTGGGTCGTCCGGTACAGGCGGGGCCGCCCGGGCACCTGCAGCCTGCCGCACTCCTCGATGAGGTGCCGGTCCAGCAGCAGTCCCACGGTGTAGGAGCTGTCCACGCCGCGGATCTGGTCCACATAGGCGCGGGTGGTGGGCTGGTAGTAGGCGATGATGGTCAGTACCTCCAGTGCCGGCTGGCTCAGCTTGGCAGGCTTTCGGATCTCGAATGCCTTGCGGATCTGATCGCCGTACTCCGGCGCGGAGCACAGCTGGTAGCTGTCCTCCATTTTCAAAAGGCGGATACCCCGCCGTTCATAGCTGTAATAGTCCTGAAGCCGCTGGAGCACCAGCTCCACCGTGGGGCGGTCCATGTCCAGCGCCACGCAGATGCGGTCCACGGCCACCGGCTCGCCGGAGGCGAACAGGATGCCCTCCACCGCGGCTTCGATCTCTTTCATTTCCCGTGTATCCATGCTTCTCCCCTTACGTCAGTTCTTCCGGCACGTCGCCGTCGCAGGTGACGGTGCAGTCGCTGGCAGAGCCCGCCAGCCGGATCAGGTTGCTCCGGCACAGCTCCAGCACCGCCATAAACGTGGCCACCAGCTCGCTGCGGCTGCGGCTGCCGCGGAACAGCAGCAGGAATCGGGTGATGCCCCCCTGCCGCAGGCGGCGGATGATCTCCCGCGCCTTGGTCTCCACCGGGTACGGCTCCCGCTTCACGATCTCGTCGAAGGCCTTCAGCGGCGGAGCCTCCTCCACCTGACCGCGGCGGTCCGTCACCTCCTGCATAGCCAGGATCAGATCCGCCGGCTCCTGCTGGTACTCGTAGATCTTGCCCCGTTCCATAGGCTCCGGCGGGCGGGTCAGCACGCTGCGGCCGAACTCTCCCATGGGGCCCAGCCGCTCGGTGATGTAGCGCACCTTGGCGTAGGCGTCGCCCCGCTTCCGCTCCTCCAGAGACTGGATGAGGGCGTCCATCTCGCTCTGCGCCTCCTCATCCTCCAGACTCAGCAGCATGCGGGTCTTGATATACATCAGGTGGGCAGCCATGGTGATGAACTCACTGGCCACCTCCAGATCCATCTGCTTGCGCTGCTCCAGATACGCCAGATACTGGTCAAGGATCAGCGCGATGGGGATGTCCTGTATTTCAATTTTGTTTTTGCTCAGCAGGAACAGGATCAGATCCAGCGGCCCCTCGAAATCCTCCAGCGGCTCGCTGCCCTTGGTCTGCACCACCCTTTCCAGCTTAAAGATCAGATCGTCCAACGGTTTTGCTCCTCAGAAGCCGACGATGCGGCAGAATAGATCGAACACCCAGCGGATGGCCGCGTCCAGCGCATTGCTGCCGATGCCTACGGAGATGATGATTACCAGCAGCACCATACCGAACTGCTCGTAGCGCATCAGCCAGTTGTAGGCGCGGTCCGGCAGCAGCACCGCCACGACCTTGGAGCCGTCCAGCGGCGGTACCGGCACCAGATTGAACAGGCCCAGACCCACCGACAGGGACGCGGTATTCACCAGAAACGTGAACAGCGTCTCCGGCAGCGTACCCGTGGCCAGAGCGCGGAGATAGACCAGCCGCGCCGCCAGCAGAAGCAGCAGCGCCAGCACGAAGTTGGAGACCGGGCCGGCCAGCGCCGTGATCGCCATGCCCTGCTTGGGCTTTTTGAAGTAGTTGGGATTCACCGGCACGGGCTTAGCCCAGCCGAAGCCCGCCACGATCATCATCACAAAGCCGATCCAGTCGATGTGCCGCAGCGGGTTCAGGCTCAGCCGATGAGCCCGCTTGGCGGTGGGGTCTCCCAGCGCGTAGGCGGCCAGTCCGTGGCACGTCTCGTGGATGGTCAGGCACAGGAACACGGCGGCCAGCCGCAGCAGGATACTCTCCAGCGAGCCGAAGTCCAGCGCATTCCAAAGATTTGTCAGATATTGCAAAGGAAGCTCCTCCCTTTCAGAAACGCCACTTTTCGATAGTTCTCTGTATTATAGCAAATATTCCTCCCGTTGACAAGGAGAAATCCCCCGTCTATTGTCACCTGCAAGTTCTAATATGTAAATGGACAGGCTGGATCAACTGATCCTGGCCTGTCATTTATATTACATAGCCCTATATGGGCAGAAAGAGAGGCTCTATATGAGCGAGAAGCTGTACACATTTAAGGATCGCGAGTGGGTCGTGACCGGCTGGGCCGAGGGCCAGATGGAGACAGACCGTAAGGATGATAGGGGCAATCCTGTCATGCAGCCGTACTATCAGCTGTTTGTGCTGTCTCCGGTGAGTTCCTACAAATCGGACAACTACAACGCCAACGGCCTGAAGGCCGAGAAGCTGCGCTGTGTGTCCAATGCCGTTTGGAAGGATCTCACGCCGTTGGAGGTCGTAAATCTGTACTTCGACGAGAAAAAGCGGGTGTCGCTGGCTGCGTCTACCGGTGTCTACGTCGAGCTGAACGAGGTTTCTCTGTAAGGCTTCCATATACTTCCCTTATCCCAGCAACGCGCCGGAGGGTCGCTCCCTCCGGCGTGACCCCCCCGCTAACAGGGGGTCACTACCTACAAGATAGCCGGTTAGGGGGTCAGTTATGGAAGGAAAGGAGAACATAGTTCTTTATGACTGGCTGTCGTTCACAAGTAAGGATCACACACCGGAACAGCTGATAGAAGCATTGGGCCTGACGCACTGCCCATGGCAGGAGACGAAAGGTGCGCATGGCTACCGTGACCGCAAATATTTCAGCTGCATCAGCGTCCACTATAACGGCCGCGATGATATGGGTGTCTGGGTGGAGATGTCCGGCCAGGGTTGCCGGACGTTTGAATCCCTCTCCTCGAAAAGCTGGGGCGATCTGTTGGGCTGGATCTCCGCCCAGCATCTGAAGATCACCCGTCTGGACGTGGCCTTTGACGATCATACCGGCGTGTTGGATATCTGGCAGATTGTGGAGGATACCCAGCGGCAGCACTACGTCAGCCGCAGCGACTACTGGGAAACAGTCCTCAGCTCTAAAGGCTCTACGGTACAGATCGGCAGCCCCAAAAGCAAGGTGCTGGTCCGCATCTACGACAAGGCCGCAGAGCGCGGCTGTGAACCTGGTACGCATTGGGTCCGTGTGGAGCTTCAGCTTCGTGATGATCGGGCGCTCCAATTCAGCAAGATACCGCTGTCCATCGGCGAGGCGTTCTCTGGGGTGCTACTGAACTACCTGCGGTATGTCATACCGGATGATACCGACAGCAACAAGTGGCGCTGGCAGATGACGGACTACTGGTTAGACATGCTGGAGGTCGTAACACCTATCAAGATCTTCACGGCCCCAGGCATGGACTACAACGTGGATCGCTGCCGTGAGTATGTCATCAATCAGGCGGGCAACGCCATCGATGCCCTGATCAAGATCTACGGCATCTACGACTTCCAGCATATGATCGCTACGCGGCCTACGTCACCGAATCCCAAGTATGAGCGGCTGGTGCAGCAGTATAAGATGACCAGACTTTCGGCGCTGGCCGAACAATATATGACATGAACGAGTTTCAGATATTCTATGCGGTGTGGCGGTTTCTCCGCCATATATGGTACAAGTACAGGAGGAAGATCATGCGATTCTGGGACAGGCTCAAATGGGCGATGATCGGAGGCTTCGGCTATATGCTGGGCCGGTTTCTGTTTGAGTACCTCCGCCAATTCACAGGAGGGTAAGACATGGCAAAGAACAACATCCGTTCCGTCCGGTTCTCGGATGAGATGATAGAGATCATCAACCAGCAGGTGGGCGACAACTTCACGCAGAAGTTTGAGCGCATGGTCTACAACTGCTATATGTTGCTGCCGGAGAAACAGCGGCAGCTTGAAAAGCTGGAATCTGATATAAGGCTCCGCCGCAGAGATTTGAAGGATTTGTCCAACCGTTACAATTCTGCTGCCGGGTGTCTGCGTTCGCTGGAGTATCAGATCAAGGATATTCAGGGCAGTCTTGACCGGTATACCGGTATTGATTCGTAACACATCAACCGCACGCTGCGGCGCGGATCGGCTCCGGCTGCAGCTCCGCAGCGTGTTACATGGCGGGGTGTGAGTAAAGGTAGCTGGCTGGGTTCTCACCCCAGAGATGGAGGTTCGACTCCTCCCCCCGCAACCATCAAATCTAAGAAAGGAGGGCATTGCCGAGGCTGCTTCCACTGTCACCGTCGCCAAGATTCTGGATAACACCAGTACTCTGGCCGACATGGTCAAGAACGTGTGGGATATCATGACCAGCAATCCGCTGCTGCTTGTGTTTATCTGCGCGTCTCTGGTGACTCTTGGCTTTTCGTTCTATCGCAAGGCCAAGCGCGCCGCTCGCGGCTGATGCCGCAGGTAAGGGGTGTGGGGATCGCCCCACACCCCTTTACACATGGAGGTTTGTATGAGTGAATTTATAACAGGTTGCTGCCGTCTGATCTCCGGTATTTTCGGAGCAGTCTATTCAGAGCCGCTGCTCGCGTTTTTCATGACGGTCATGCTGGTGGCCGTGGTGGCGGGTCTGTTTCTATATATCTATCGCGGTACAAAACGACTTTAAGTGAGGTGTTCATATGCTCAAAATTCTGGTGACCGGCGCGGTCTACATGGTATGTCTGTTCATTTTGGTGCTGGTGTCCTGCCTGATGATCTGGGTGATCACGCGCCTGCTGCGCTGGCTGTTCCCCCAGCGCTTCGGCCCAAAGGCCAGACCGGCAGCGAAGAAGCCTAAGAAGGTCAAGAAGGTCGTTCGCGTCGAGGATGACGAGGACGAGGAAGAAGCGTAACACAGATAGATCTTCGCTGCCCGGCTTCCGATCGGGAAAATGTGTTACATAAGAAAGCAGCGCCCAGACGGACGCTGCTCTCAAGTAAGGTTGCTGCGGGTTTATCTGTGCTTGGTCAGCTTCCCGACGACGATCCCGGCCAGGATCATCACCGCGAAAAACGGCGTCGTCAGGACTTGGAAAAGCCCGTGCAATAAGTCGGCCATGAGTTCACCTCCTCCTTTGCCGTTGTGTTGGTAGCTTCGCGGCAAAGGAGGCCCTCTGGCCCTATATCGTTTCTGTTCCTCACGTATTCCTTTCTTTTACATATGATCCCCCGCCTGTGGCGAGGGATATATGGATCACTTTTTGTTTTTCAGTTCTGTAAGTAGTGCTTCCAGCTCGTCAATAAGTATCTGCTGGTTTTGCTTTATGGTTTTTACGGACTTCATAAACCAAATTAGTAGGGCAAGTTCTAATCCTGCCACTATCCATTGGGCTATATCTATTCCCAAGATTTCCATGCAAAATGCCCCTTTCCGGTTATTTTCTTCTATCTTATCATAAGAAGGGTGGTTGTCAACCATGAAAAGAAAGCGCTTCGTTAAGACATGTGTTTCCATTGTTCTTGTCATGGTTGTTGCTCTTTCTTCTGTTATTCCTGTTCATGCAGTTGGTGCTGTTGTTGGTTCTGTTATTGAGGATACGCTTTGGACTATGATCCAGAAGTGTCTTACCCCTGATGGGAAAGATTCGGATGAAGCTTCGTATGAAGAAGCTTTGCAGTATTTGAATAAGGTCTGGTTGCGTTCGTTGGATTCCCGCAAGGAGGTAGACTATAACACCCTATCTTCTGTCTATGCGCAACTCTTGATGCAGGGCGTTCCTTGTGAAATTCGATCTTCACGCGGTGCGGCGCAAGGCTACTATATCCGTGGCACTGGTGATATGTCAGTCTTTAACGGAAAAGGTCGTTATGGAATTAAGGATAAATATTTTTCGGATGGTTCCGGTAACGTCTTTTACGCTAAGCTGCCTGATAACGGGAGAACTCCTGATACCACTACCACGGTGCCGTCAACTACTGCTCCCAGCGCGAAAGAAGATACTTCTACCACTTATGTCCCCAGTACGCCGAGTGATTATAGTTATTATACGCCTTCTAATGAATTTCAGGCGTTACAGTATATCAATACTCGTGTTACTTCAATTGCCAATGAGCTGCACCGTGTCATTGATCGTCTGGCTTCTATTCAGCACCATACATTTCGCTTGTATATGAACGTGGTGCGGATTATTGATGGTTTGAACAATATTACAACTGGTCTATATAAGCAGGTTGATTTGCTTTCTGCGTATCTCCCTCGTCTGGATGATGTCTATAATCGGCTTTTCTCTATTCAGTCCGCTACGTGGGCATCAGTCGATATGGAGAGTAGCATTCTGCTTGGCGTCACCAACATCGGCGCTCGCCTTGACAGCGTCATCAGCAACGGCGCTGTGCAGGTCAATACCAGTTCCATTGATGCCCGTCTGGATAAGCTGATTTCCATGTACAGTAAGGTCAACAGCGTCGTGCTGGACACGGCTGCCGTCAACGGCGGTCAAATCAAGTCCGCTGTCGGCGGTGAGCTGAAGGATGTGGTTTTCTGGGGCAGCGCCCGCCGCCAAAATCCCCACCTCCTGACTATGCCGCTGAACTACACCCTGTCGGATGCTCCCGTAACTCTCGGCGCTCCGGAGCTGCGCTCTATCCC
>ENA-ORIC01001841-ORIC01001841.1-human-gut-metagenome-genome-assembly--contig:-NODE-1841-length-18845-cov-3.314312_pt1 | contig 18845 bp, 15 predicted proteins | sample MGYA00243023_ERZ508732 | MGnify/ENA primary metagenome ERZ508732 (study PRJEB26277, sample SAMN04329767) | human gut metagenome | biome: human-associated habitat | host: Homo sapiens | place: USA...
GTAAATTATTCATATGAGTTTCTATTCCGGTCAATTCCTTGATCTTAGCCGATAAAGGCTCCAGGAGTTTATACTCTTTGTTTTTTTCGAATTCCCGGAACACTTCCCGGACAATGGCCATGTCTTTATCCGAAAGCATAGCGATTTGGGGAAAAGTCGGCTGGTAAGATTCCGGTGTTTCGAAAGAACTGATCCGTCTCAGATCGGTGTCCTTTTTTTCATGAATGACCGTGGTACCTGCTGCCAAATCTCCGAGACGCTGCATTTTCGAACTGATGATAATGCTCAGCATAGCAAGAATACCCATACTGACACTGATGTCTACCAGACGCAATATCCAGCGCAACAGACAATTCCAGAAAGAGAGCTTTCGGCCGTCGAGCCGTACGACCCTTAAATGTAAAGTTAGATTACCCAGACTCCTGCCATGAAAAAAGTATTCACAAACAAAATGGTAACACATTAAAATGACCAATAAGATAATGGCTGTCGTGGTGTTCCTGAAAATACTACTGAGGGAAGCCAGGGTGAAACAGAGTATGTATATTCCGCCTAAGAAAGCCAGGTCGATGAGGGTTGCCCCTATCCGGTTCACCAATCCTGCCGGCTGGTATACAATATTGACGTGCTGGGCAGTACGTATAGATATATCCATATAAGTTGAATTTATATTCTATTTTATCTTGCAAACATATGTTTTTTTCTGAAAAAAATATACTTTTATGCTGTTTAACTGAGAGTATGAAAGAAGCCCGGTTTATTTCACGTAATAAAGATAAATGGAAAAATATGGAAAACGGACAGCAACCGGATGCGGAGCATTTGGCTGCTAATTTTATCGAATTGTCCGATGATCTGGCTTATGCCCGTACTTTTTATCCGGGAAGCGAGGTGGAACGCTACCTGAACCAGCTGATTGCCGGTTATCAAACCGATATCAACTCGCGGCCTGTGCGGAAAAATAAACCGATATGGTATTTTTGGAAACAAGAATTGCCTTTACTGTTGGCCAGCGAATACAAAACCTTACTTTTTGCCTTTTTCTTTTTCGTGTTGTCGGCTTTTGTCGGGGTATTTTCAGCTGCTCACGATGAGTCGTTCATCCGCTTGATTTTGGGAGATACTTATGTGAATATGACCATCGATAATATCACTTCCGGTAAACCGATGGGCGTTTATAACCAGGGAGACGAATGGGAGATGTTTTTGCGGATTACGACGAACAATATCCGGGTGTCTTTTATCGCTTTTGCTTTCGGGTTATTTTTTTCGGCCGGAACTTTGTGGATCCTTTTCTCGAACGGGATGATGATCGGTGCTTTCGAATATTTTTTCTATAAATACGGTTTATTGGCCCACTCCGTCATGTCGGTATGGGCACACGGTACTTTCGAGATTACTTCGGTTATTATTGCCGGAGCTGCCGGTCTGATTATGGGGAATAGCTTTTTGTTTCCCGGGACTTATCCCCGTTTGTTTTCTTTCAGGCGGGGAGCTGTTCGTGGGGTGAAGATCGTAGCGGGATTAGTTCCCTTTTTTATTCTGGCCGGCGTGATCGAGAGTTATATTACCCGTTATGCAGATGCTATGCCTGTCGTCGGTGCACTCTGTATCGGGATTTCGGCTGTCGGCGTGATCGGTTATTTTATCGTTTATCCTGTGATCATCGGGCGCAGACAGAAGTTGAACGAAGGAGAAATAGATTGATTGATATTTTAAATATACATGTGAATGGAAAAGATTAATTTTAATCAGGTACGTGGGTTCAGTGATTCGATTACCCTGACTTTTAATTTTATTAAACAGGAATTTAAGCCTTTGCTGAGGTCTTTTGCGGTGATTGCCCTGCCTGTTATTTTTATCGGATTGTTTTTTATGAGCTATTCGGCTCGTGAGAGCTTGATTGCGATCGTACAGCCTGATCAATACGCCGGATCGCCGCTCGATATGCTGACCAATAGCCTGTTGACCAATCTTTCGACGATGGTGATCTATTTCTGGATGGCGCTGATCGGTATCGCTTATATTCGTGTTTATCAGGATAAAGTTGCTGCGGCCGACGAGGCAAGAATCACTCCGGGAGAGGTTTGGCAAGTGATGTGGCGTAATCTGGGTAAATCCCTGTTGTGGGCGGTTATCTATTTGCTGATGGTTGTTTTCGGTACGATACTCTTTATTGCTCCCGGGGTTTATCTGGGAGTCGTTTTTGGTTTCGTATTCTATTATATGATACTGGAAAACCGGTCGATTTCGGCGGGAATGAGCGGTTCGAGAGAGTTGTTGAAGGGAAAGTGGTGGAATTTCTTCGGGTATGTGATCGTTTTACAGTTGATTGTCGGCGGGCTTTCTTATATTTTTTCCATTCCCTACCTGGTTTTGACTTTTAAGACTACTTTTACCCAGCAGCTTCCTGGAATTTACGAAACGACTTTTAGCCTTTTGTTCGCCAACCTGGGACAAAGCCTGTTGCAACTGATCTCCGTGGTGGGTATTGCAGTCCGGTTCTTCACTTATCTGGAACAGAAAGAACATACCGGTCTGTTGAGTAAGATCGGACAGATCGGGAATAGGGATAAACAAATGCCGGAGCGTGAAGAAATGCATTGAATATATTGTTTTTGTCGTCGTTCTGCTTGTGGGACGGGGAGAGGGGGGGGCTGCTTCGGTTTCGGCGGAGTCGGTATCGGTTTCTGGTCGGATCGCTTATCGGGAACGTACTCCCGGAGAAAACTTTTTACAACAGTACCGTGACGATCCGGCATTCGATTATTCGGTGAAACCGGTTGCCGAAACCGGTGATTGGTGGCAGAGATTGAGGTGGTGGCTTATGCAGCATATCTTCGGTAGTTACACGCATAAAGATATCGTATGGCTGGACTTGTTGCTGAAAGTGCTGGCAGGACTGATCGTCGTTTTTGGCATTTATAAACTCGTACGCAGCAAGTTTTGGCTGACTGCAAAATCGGAACCGGACTTTCAGAAAACGCTGGCCCCCTGGATAGGTGAAGCCTGGAACGAACTTTCTTACCGGCAAATGCTGGAACAAGCCGTGGCGGAAAATGATTTCAAATTGGCTATACGCATTCGCTATGGAGGCCTGCTGCATTTGATGGATGAAAAAGGAATGATCCGCTGGGATGCCCATAAAACGAATAGATCCTATTACTATGAATTGAAAGATAAAGCCTTAAGGGATGATTTTGAAAAGCTCGCTTATATTTTCGATTGCGTGTGTTACGGTGATTTTGAGGTGAGTGCTTCTCTGTATGGGCAACTTGAACCGGTGTTCGACGAATTCCGGGATAAACTGAAAAAATGAAGATTAGAAATTTTGTCGGTATTGCATTATTGTTGATCTTATCACTGATCTACACCTGGTATGAGGCAAATCGTCCCCGGCCGGTAGATTGGTCCGAAACGTATTCGCCGAAGGATAAGATCCCTTACGGTACTTACATTACATACCGGAGCTTGCCTGAATTATTCCCGGATTCAAAGATCAGGACTTCGCGCTTGTCGATAGCCGAAGAGTTCGGAAGTGGGCGGGATACATCTGCCGGGACATACATTTTTGTCGGTTCGGACTATCGGATCGATGCCCTTGAATTGAAACATTTGATGCAGTGGGTAGAGAAAGGAAATGATATGTTCGTTGCCGCCGGGTGGATTGCCGACACGCTGTTGAATGCTTTATCCCTGAAGCTGGAACAGAATTTGAACCCCAGCGGCAGTAAATTGCTTTTTGCTCCCGGGCACGTATATCCGTTTTATAAAATCCGGCACGGTAGCTATTTTGTCTTGCCGGCTGATTTTAAAGGCGAACGTTTGGGGATCAGGATCGATAACGATTCCACCGATTTTATCCGCCTACCCTATGGGCGGGGACAGGTATTCCTGAATTTGAATCCCTGGGCTTTCACCAATCGCTGGGTTTTGGATAGTGTCTGTGGCGATTATTATTACAAGGCGTTGTCGTGGTTACCGGATAAAGGTCGAACAGTGATTTGGGACGCCTACCACACGTTGGGAAGGCAGGAAGCACAAACACCTTTGCGGGTGATTTTGCAATACCCTGCCTTAAAATGGGCGCTTTATCTGTTGCTGGCAGGAGCTTTGTGTTATGTGCTGTTCCGCGCACGGAGAGAACAACGTCCGATTCCGGTAATCCACCCTCCGGAAAATAAAATGCTCGAATTTATAGCTACCGTGAGTTCACTTTATTATAAACAGAAAGAACATTCGGCGATTGCTTTAAAACTGACCGACTATTTTCTGGGAGAGGTCAGGACCAGATATCAACTGGCTACCGACCGGCTGGACGAACCCTTTATCCTTGGGTTATCCGCACGCTCCGGGGTAGAGGAGGAAGATACCCGCAGACTGGTGCAGCTGATTACGAAAATCAGGACCAGCCGGCAGGTGAATGAAACCGAATTGCGTAATTTGGTACAGGGAACAGAACTTTTTAACAGGAAATTAAATCAATAAAATATGGATACTGGTTTTGAAACGAGAATAGATTTTTCAGCGTTGAATGAGAAAATTGGTTTGTTAAGAGAACAAATGGCCCGGGTGATTATCGGGCAGCGGCAAGTGGTCGATTTGTTACTGACGGCCTTGCTGGCCGACGGCCATGTTTTGATCGAAGGAGTACCCGGAGTGGCTAAAACATTGATGGCTAAGGTGTTGTCTCATTTGATCGAAGCCGGTTTCTGCCGTATTCAGTTTACCCCCGACCTGATGCCGAGTGATGTCCTCGGGACTTCGGTATTTTTACCTTCTACAGGAAAATTCGAGTTCCGGCAGGGGCCTGTATTTACCAATATTTTATTGGTGGATGAGATCAACCGCTCGCCGGCAAAGACGCAGGCTGCCCTTTTTGAAGTTATGGAAGAAAGACAGATTACCAATGATGGTGTAGAATATGCTATGGAGTTTCCATTTATGGTCGTCGCAACGCAGAATCCGGTAGAACACGAAGGCACTTATCGCCTGCCGGAAGCCCAACTCGACCGGTTTATGTTTAAAATTTTAGTGGATTATCCCAGGAAAGAAGAAGAGATTGAAGTATTGGAATTGCACGATAAAAGATCGTCCGAAAGTTGGAAAGAACAAACACCGGTAGTATCGGTCGGGGAATTGAGCTATTTACGGGAGAAAGTACATGATGTGCATGTCGACGGAAAAATAAAAGCTTTTATCGTAGATATCGTCGGTACAACCCGCGACAATGCCTGGTTGTACCTGGGTGCCTCTCCCCGGGCATCGATCGCTTTGATGAATAGTGCAAAAGCATTTGCTGCCATCAGCGGACGTGATTTTGTCGTTCCTGAGGATGTATTGTATCTGGCTGCTCCGGTATTGCGGCATCGCGTGCAGCTTTCGGCCGAGAAAGAGTTGGAAGGGGTTGTGGTGGATCAGGTCATTCAACAATTGATCGCTAAAGTCGAAATTCCCAGATAATGAAGGAACTCTTTTTGAACCGGCGTTTTTTTATGTTCCTGTGGGGTGGGGTATTCGCTTTACTGCTGACCTTCGTATTTCCTCGGGTATATCCCTGGGTAATTTGGGCTTTGGGATGCGGAGGGGGACTCGTCGTTGTGGATATCACCTTGTTGTATGGATTCGGAAAGGCATGCGGTGCACAACGTATCGTAGGGGATAAATTTTCCAACGGGGAAGAAAATCCGGTACGGATCCGGGTGGAAAACAAGTATCCTTTTGCGGTCCGGGTGCGTGTCGTAGATGAAGCGCCGGTCGAATTTCAGGAAAGAAACAACAGTTTGAATTTTTGTCTGTCCTCCCACGAACACAAAGAAGGTACTTACTTCCTCCGCCCTGTAAAACGGGGGGCTTACCGGTTCGGGCAGGTCAGGGTATTCGTGACCTCCCGTTTGTCGCTGGTCGAACGCCGCTATTCCTTCGGAAAAGAAAAGGAAGTGGCGGTTTATCCTTCCTTTGTCTCTATGCGGAAATACGAATTACTGGCATTTACAGGCCGGCAGTCCGGTAACGGGATAAAACGGATACGGGTGGCCGGTATTTCCACTGCTTTCGACCAGATAAAGCCTTATATCCAGGGTGATGATCCCCGTACCGTAAATTGGAAAGCGACCGCCAAATGCAACCGGCTTATGGTCAACTCCTATACCGAAGAACGTTCACAATCCGTGTATTGCGTGATCGATAAAGGACGGACCATGCAAGCTCCTTTTCGGGGAATGACGACTTTGGATTATCCGATCATTGCCACTCTGGCCATGGCGAATATCATTCTGAAAAAAGGAGATAAAGCCGGATTACTGACTTTCTCTGATAAAGCCGGAGCGTTGATAAAAGCAGATAACCGCCGGTTGCAGCTGAATAGCATCAGCGAGGCGCTTTATAGTCAGCAGACTTATTATCTGGAGTCGGATTTCGAGCAATTGTGCGTCACGGCTTCCCGGCAGATCCATAACCGGAGTCTGCTGATCCTTTTTACAAATTTCGATACCGTCGACGGGATGAAGCGCCGTTTGCCGGCCTTGAAAAGGTTGACGGATAACCATTTGCTGCTGATCGTTTTATTTGAAAACACAGAGATCAACCGGGTGGTGACCGAACCGGCCTTGAGCATCCGGGATATCTATTTCAAAGCTTTAGCCGGAAGTTTTATTACAGAGAAAAGGCGTATCGCCCACGAGCTGAGAAATGCCGGTATTTATACCATTCTGACCGAACCCGAAAAACTGACCGCTACGGTGATCGATGGCTATCTGGAAATGAAGGAAAGGGGACTTGTTTAAATCTGCTCTTCTGCAGCATCGATCCCCGTTGCAATTTCCTGGATAATCCCTTTCCGGATATAGACTTGCCGGGCATGTTTCCGTACCAATGGGCGGTAGTATTCGAAAATAATTCCTCCGAGAGCACAGGAAACACCTGAGATCAGGATGATAGCCGGTAAACCGGTTTGCTTTTCCAGACTGCCCAGAAACATACTCCCCACCGGAGCTATTCCGGTGAAAGTCATTGCCAGATATCCCATGACACGTCCTCTTTTATCTTCATCGGATAACGTTTGTAACAGGGTGTTGATAGAGGCTACCGTACTGATGATGGCAAATCCTGCTGGCAGGCAAATGAATGCTGCAATCCAATAAGTATCGATATACGATAGAATCATTAGGCTGATCCCCAGCAGGAAGGCCGATATCGTGACTACCTTACCCAGGCCGACTACGCTTTTGCGGGCTGCGAGGTAAAGGGCGGCCAGAAAAGAGCCCACTCCGATGCAGGATAGTAAAAATCCCAGCATTTCGCTATCTCCCTGAAGAATATCCTTGACATAAGCCGGAATAAAAGTCATGAGTGGCAAGCCGAAGAAACTAACGGCACTCATTAACAACAACAGGGCCCGTATGGGAATGTTACCGGACACATAGGAGAAACCTTCTTGTATATCTGTGAGCACATTTTGCCGGCGGTGCTGAACGGTAAAAGGAGACAGGCGCATCAGGAAGAGGGCGATGATGACTCCCAGGTAACTGATTCCGTTCAATAGAAAGCAGAGCCCTTCACCGAAGATTCCGATCAGTACTCCTCCGACTGCCGGGCCGATGAGCCGGGAACCATTGATCACAGCCGAATTGAGCGCGATGGCATTGCTGAGATGTTCTTTGGCTACCAAACTCGGATAGAAGGCTTGACGGGTGGGATTGTCCAGGGCGTTGATGCAACCGATCAGCAGGCTTAAAATCAGGATATGCCATACTTCGATCACGCCGCTCAAGGTCAGTGCAGCCATCGAAAGGGCTTGTACCATAGATAAAGATTGGGTCAGGATCAGTATTTTTTGCCGGTCGAAACGATCGACAAAAACACTCATGAGAGGGGTGACCAATAAAATCGGAATTTGGGCCATAAAAGTTACCGTTGCCAGCAAAAATACCGAACCGGTCAGGCGGTATACCAACCAGCTCATCGCAATCTGTTGCATCCAGGTCCCGGTCAGCGACACACACATCCCCGTGAAATACAACCGGAAATTACGCGTCTTCAACGATATCAGAATAGATGAAAAAGCCTTACCGTTATCCGGTAAGATCTCCCGTAATCCTCGAATCACTTTCTTTTTCTTTTAATCCCTGATTTTGTTTCGTTTAAAGCCCCAGTTCCTCTCCGATCAAAATGACTTTGATTCTGCCTGCCGGATAACTCTTTTCTGTAATTGTCCAGACGTTACAAATCCGGTCGGGGCTATTACAATCCATACATACACCGGTCTTGTGGCATGGGGTACGGAAGCCTTCATGGCGTATTGCATTTCGGGGGGCTGCAATGGTCCTGACCCGGTGCATGGCTTCCTCCAGGTTTGCGGTGATTTTATTGATACCGATGAACAATACCACATGTTTAGGCCCGAAAGTGATACCGCCGACCCGGTTACCGATCATATCCAGATTGACCAATTGACCTTTTTGTGTGAGGGCGTTGCTCCCCGTTAGAAACAGGTCGGTTAACAGAGCCTGGCGTCGCCAATAGATCTTTTGTTTCCGGCTCCTACCCGGAGCGAAACTATCGATGACCGAGAGTTCCGGATTTTTTCGCAATTCATTCAAAACGCCCGTAGCCTTCATCGTTTCGGAATCGCCCCAGGAAACAGTCTCCACCTGTAGTCCCGGAAAGATATCCCGGAAAAATATCGCACTGGCTTCGGCTGTATTATGGGCAAAAAATACTTCGAAATGGTTGTGGCGTAAAGCTGCAATAGTTTTGTCGATGATTTCTTTGTTCATATTTTGTTTACTTTTTGTCTGTTTTAACGTATACGACCGATGATTATCCGTGAATCATCGATGCTGTCTGCTGTAGTTACAAAGCCGGTAAAGAGTGTAAAAACAGCCTGGAACTCTTGTAACTGAAATGATAGATTAAGTGATGGACAAAGATAGGGATTTACTCTTTTTATCTGGAATTTGTTTGTTAATATTTCATTTTATAATTTTACACCCTTAATAACATCGATTATGAAAAGATTGCTCACACATTTAGGTCTTCGGTTTTTTCTGCTTTTTTCCTGTATTTTTCTTTCCTCGTTTTTTATTTCACTTTCTGCTCAGGAGTTTGTAAAAGGGGGGGCGAATGGTTTCGAATGGCGGTTGATAGGCCGTGTATTTTTTGACGGAGGGTATTTTTTTAACGATACCACCGATTTAGGTAGTAGTTTTCAGGTGAACGATATCCGTTTAGGGACCCAGATTCGTTTTCTGGAGCACTGGGAAGCTAAAATAGAATTGGGGTATGGAGACAGTAAGATCAGTATGAAGGATATTTTCCTGACTTACAAATTCGGTGAACAGGCTGTCCGGGTCGGTTATCAATATGAGCCTTTCGGAAATTCCCGGGTAGGAACGACGAATTTTCGTTTTATGACCAATGCTGCTTCGGATAAAGCGTTGGGAAATTCCCGGAAATTGGGGGTAGGCTACAGCTATAATCACCAATGGTTTAATTTTATGGGAGGTATATACAGCGACGGAGATGTACAGAAGTCCAAGTCGCTGGATCAGGGCTATTCCCTGGCGGCGAAACTGATCGGCCGGCCTCTGTTGAAAGATAAGAAACTTGTCCATCTTTCTCTCGCACCCCGGTTCAGTAGCGGACAGGAAACGATCACTTTCAATGCCGGCATACCGACCGATTTATTGACGAAAGACGATAATTCGTATGTAGAGGCAAAAGTGGATCAGGTGATTAATCAATGGAAGCTCGACCTCGAAATGATTTTGCTCTACAATAAATGGTATTTCCAGGGGCAATATTTTCTGGCACACCTGAATCGTTTTCAGGCCGATAATTACAATGGCAAAGGATGGTACGGTCAGATCGGATACATGATTCTGGGAGCAAAGCATAATTATAATGCTGCTACCGGTATGATAGTCAATCCTGCTCCCAAAAGCCTTGAAGTGTTATGCCGCTATAATATGATCGACCTGAATGATGCCGGTATCCGGGGAGGGAGACTGACGGATATTTCTTTGGGAATGAATTATTTTATCAATAAATATGTAGCAGCAAAAATCAATTATACCCATATGATGGTCGGAAATAGTTCGCCCAAGGGAGGTGATGATTTCGACCTGATTCAGGCCCGGCTGCAATTTTCATTTTAGTTTGCAGACGATAAAAATTTCCTTACCTTAGACCGGTCGGAAAAGTCCATAAATTTCCCGGATCGGATGGGCTTATTCTGTCGTGACCGATAAGATTTAATTTTAATAATATGAAAAAGATTCTGGTAAGTTTAGCCGTATTGTGGTGTGTGGCACTCGGTGTACAGGCACAGGATAATCAGGAGTATGAGAAGCAAGTTGCCAAGATGTTGGAAATGACTCATACCATGGATGCCATGAAACAAATCTTCCCTCAGATGACAGCTATGTTAAAGCAGCAGTTGCCTCAGGCCCCCGATGAATTTTGGAAAGAGCTGGATGCTTCTATGAATGGGATGTATGACAAGATGATCAAGGCGGTGATCCCGGTGTATAAAAAATACCTTACGCTGGATGATCTGAAAGAGATCATCAAGTTTTATGAAACTCCGGTAGGAAAGAAATTGTCTGAAATGAATCCCAAAGCGACAGCCGAAATATTACCTATCGCCCAACAGATCGGGATGCAGACGATGCAGGAACTGATGCAGAAAGCACAGGAAAAAGGGTATTTGAAACAACAATAAAAAGGGATTCCGACAAGTCGAATTTTCGACTTGTTGGGATTAGTGTCCCATGTAGGGATATACATGGGTATAGGGCTGATTGGCGGGACTTTCGGTTCCGGATTTTAAGCTATTTATTAAAGCTGATCAGCGTGTTCAAAGAATGTACTGATAGATCAGTTGTCGGTCTGTTTACGGCAGAGTGGGCCTTTCTTTCATTAATAGCCCGTTTCCTGTTCTAAAGGCGGGTATCTTATTTTTCTTTTTATACGGTAGTTTTTAGATATAGACCGTTTTCTCTGTTTTTTATTCAATATACCGATCCGAAAGCGGGCCATTAGGGGATTTCTGTTTTGGGAATATATTTATTTAATCTTTTCGGATAACATAAACTTTATCTAAAACTGTATATTTGTTTGTATCTTTTTCTTAATGAATATCGATAAATATTTTTAATGATTATCCGTATAATGTCCGTTAATTTATTTAACATCATACGAATGTTTTAATGATAAATATTTATACAAAAATATTTGCGTATTTTGCTGAAATTCAGAATATTCATAATGTTGTTTTAATCCGAAATATCATTATGAACATACTAAATTTCATGCAACGGTTCCCCGATGAAGCATCTTGCATTGCTTATCTGAAGGAACAGAGGGAACAATCAGGTATTGTCTGCAAACATTGTGGCTGTACGGAACATCGCTGGGATGCCAATAAACTTGTTTTTGAGTGCAAGCACTGCCATCATAGGCAATCATTACGCTCCGGAACTGTTATGGAACATAGCAAGCTGCCTTTCCGTTACTGGATAGCAGCCATGTTCCTGCTAACAAGCACTAAGAAATCCTTTTCAACAGAGGAAATCCGTCGCCAGTTAGGTCACAAACGTTATCAACCCATCTGGGAGATGGTCTGCAAGCTTCGGGATGTCATGGGAAAGCGTGATGAACGCTACCGCCTGACCGGTTCTGTAGAACTGGACGAAGGTTTCTTCACTGTGGAGCTTCAAGAAGAAGAAAAGGACAAACCGTTGAAAAGAGGTCGTGGCAGTCAAAGGAAAGCCAGGATTCTGGTCATGGTTGAAAGCTCCTATTCTACGAAAACTCCCAAGAGAGGAAGACCCAATAAAGCAGTCGGACACCTCAAAATGCAGGTCATATCAGATTTGGGGTCGAAGACAATTACCAAGGTTGTCAAAGAGCAACTGGAGCCGTCAGTAGAACTGACTACAGACGATTCCACATCATATATCAAGTTTGATAAACTCGTCAAGAGCCATAAGGCGGTCACTTCCGGCAAAGAAGCGGTTAAAGTCTTCCTGCCCTGGGTGCATATTGCAATAAGCAATGCCAAAAGGCTTCTGTTGGACGTTCATCATAAGCTTAATAACGAATACTTACAATACTATCTGAATGAGTTCTGCTATAAATTCAACAGACGCTATCTCGATGAAAAACTATTTGATAGACTCGCTTTCACAGCTATCAACTATAACACCGACTTTAGGTCGAAAATTTATAGACGGACATCATGCGGATAATCATTTATTTTTATTATTGATAATTATGTTTAAATTCGTATCGATTAACCTAAAAACTTAAATTTATGAAGCAAAGTTTTTTATTCAGTCTGTTTCATTTACCATCTTCCCTATTTTAAATAAGATTGAAATAAAGAGTAATAATAAGTGTTATTAAAAGGAGGATAGCGATTATTATTTTGATTGTTTTATTTGTCAAAAATGTTGATGTCAATGAAATGATCAATACAGATGAAAGAATCCATTTTCCTTTTTCTGTCCAAGAGGTAGCTAATAGAATGATTATTATTGTAGCGATGACTAAATAATCTATAATTCCCCATTTTTTTTTCATAGTCCTGAAATGTTATAAGGTATACATCCACCCCCGGAAAGTTAATAATAAGTTGTTGTTATAAAAAGTGTGTATACGTTTTTTGTAATATTATATCTTGTCGACTATAATGTTTTTATTTTCATCCAGGCGGACCATCCCATTAAACGAGTTGCCTTCCGGATCCTTGAAACCGGATATTTTGCCGGTTTGGCCTTTTTGTATTAATGTATCTACTTGTTTTTGGGTGAGTTTCTTACCTTGTATTTCCATCGGAATCAGAAAATCACAGGATTTCCGGTATAAAGTGCATCCCCAGGCGGTTTTTCCCTTCACAATTTCTCCTTGTCCGCATTTGGGGCATTTCAATACAACCGCAATTTTTTCTCCGTTCTCCTTTTTCCCTTTTCCCTTCTCCCTTTCTTTTTTAGTTTTCTTGTCTTCCCCGTCTTTTTCCTCCGGTGTTTCTACAGTGATCGTTTTCGCTGAAGAATAACGTACAAAATGGACAATTTCGTTTACCATCGCCTTCAATTCTTCCATGAAGTCGGCCACCTGATAGGTACCGTCTTCGATCATGCGCAACTTCTTTTCCCATTGCCCCGTCAGCTCTGCAGATTTCAGAAGGTCGTTCTGAATGGTGTCGATAAGCTCTATGCCTGTCGTTGTTGCTAAAATCCGTTTTTTGTCTTTGCGGATGTATTGCCGTTTAAACAACGTTTCGATGATATTTGCGCGGGTAGAAGGGCGTCCGATTCCGTTTTCTTTCATCAGATCCCGCAGTTCTTCGTCTTCCACTTGTTTCCCGGCAGTTTCCATGGCCCTCAATAAATCGGCTTCCGTATAGTATTTAGGGGGCTGAGTTTGTTTTTCCTCCATTTCGGGGGTATGCGGGCCGTGTTCTCCTTTTTCGTATACCGGTAGTACGTTTTCTTCGTTTTGTTTGTCTGTATTATTGCCGAATACCACACGCCACGCCGGATCGATGATTTGTTTTCCGGTGGCTTTGAAGTCTTCGTTGCCAATTCTGGCCATAACGGTTGTATTGGCTATTTCGCAGTCCGGATAGAAGACGGCAATGAAACGGCGGGCTACCAGATCATATACCCGCTTTTCCTCAGGAGACATATCGTAACTGAATACACCGGTCGGAATGATGGCATGGTGATCCGTAATTTTTTTATCATTGAAGACTTTGGCTGACTTCCGTATTTTTCCTCCCGATAAGATCGGCTGTGTTAAAGCCTCATAAGGTTTCAGGCCCTGAAGTATTTTGGGGACTTTGGCATATTGGTCGTTCGGTAAAAAGTTGGTATCCACACGGGGATAGGTGGTCAGCTTTTTCTCGTAAAGCGACTGTATGATTTTTAAGGTATTTTCGGCTGTATAGGCGAATTTCCGGTTACATTCCACCTGCAATAGAGTCAGGTCGAACAGTTTCGGCGGATGTTCCATGGCCTTTTTCCGCTCGATACTGAGAATTTCCAGTTCGAGTGGAATGATCTTTTCCAGAAGGGCTTCGGCTTCCTCTTTTTTATTGAACCGTCCGCGCAAACAGGAGAAAAGTCCTTCCCGGTAATTCGTCCGTATTTCCCAATAAGTTTCCGGTTTAAAGTTCTCGATCGCTTTTTGTCGTTCGACGACCAGGGCCAGGGTAGGGGTCTGCACTCGTCCGATCGAGAGTACGTTTTTTCCTGTCCCGTATTTCAACGTATAAGCCCGCGTGGCATTCATCCCTAACAGCCAGTCGCCGATAGCCCGTGCAGAACCGGCCGCATAGAGAGTATCGAAATCTTGCGATTCCATGAGTTTTTCGAATCCTTCCCGGATGGCTTCTTCTGTCAGCGAAGAAATCCAAAGGCGTTTGATAGGTACCCCGCATTTGGCTTTGGTCAATACCCAGCGTTGAATCAGTTCTCCTTCCTGGCCGGCATCCCCGCAATTGATCACCATTTCAGCTTTCGAGACCAGCTCCTCGATAACGGCAAATTGTTTTTTTATTCCCTCATCTTCGATCAGACGGATCCTGAATTTCGAGGGGATCATCGGCAATACCCCTAAATTCCATTTTTGCCATTTCTCCGTATATTCTCCCGGTTCTTGCAGGGTACATAAGTGTCCGAATGTCCAGGTAACACAATATCCATTCCCTTCCAGATATCCGTTCCGCCGGGTCGTAGCTCCCAGAATATTCGCGATTTCTTTGGCAACACTTGGTTTCTCTGCAATACACATTTTCATAATTCCGCACGACTTGATTCTGCTACAAAGATAATGTAAACCGAAAGCAAAGCCAAGTTTACTTGAACTTTGCTGAGATGTAGCTTATTTTATCGAATGATAATGCAAACCGGGTGCAGAACGAAACGAATTCGTTCATTTCTTCCGCTAGGGGAGACTTATGTTTCTTTTGCCACTGTTCCCAGAAATCGACTTTCCTAAAAAATGTTCCGGTATTTATTTTTGAAAAAAGCAAATAAATGGATCTCTTTACCTCTTTCGGCCGGGAGAGTAAAGGTATATGCTCCTGTAGCCCGTATGGTTTCAAAACCTTCCAGCCAATATATCTCACCGTCGTCTACCCTGGTTTTATCGTAAATGGCTATTTGTAATAAGTCGTCGTCGAAACCCTGATTTTTATACCCGGGATTCCATTCCAGGCGAATAAGATCCGGAGTGGTATATTGCATTCCGAAATAATCCGGGATATAAAGCGGCCCGTAACATATCTTCAGGCCTGAAAATTCGGTAATTTCTCCTGTCTCCGTAAAGCTATGGATATTCTCTTTTATAAAAAGGTTATATCCGCTTATGTTTTGTCCATGCGTAGCATCGCTCCAGGTCATATACATCGGCATTTCCAGTTTATGATAAAATGAAGCCGCCCCTTTAAACCTGTTTTTCTGTGCTTTTTGCTTACTACTTTTCGATTTTCTATACCGTCCCGTTTTGCTCCTTATTCTCAGCTGTCCGTTTACTTCATAAAGGATAACATTTCCGAAACTTCCTTTCAGCTGATTTAATAAGTTAGATCTTGCAGTACCCATAGCCTGTTTTTTAGTTTGAAAATGAATCAATTTCCCGATAACAGCGATTCCCCGGAGATCCCTTTGAGTGTTAGCTTCTGTAAAATTAACTAAAAAATAATTAAAATCCAAATAAAAACTGGATTAAAGCTTATTTATTTAGTTATTAATCTGGTAATAAATAGGATTTGTACTGGATTTAATCTGGATTTATCTATACACATATCCTGCTTTGTCCTATGTGGTTAGCATCCCCCGATAGTTATAACTATATAATAAAAAAGGTCCAATTAAATCAGAATTTAATTGGACCTTTTAAGGCAAATTATTTCACTGAATTTATTTAAACTAAACTCAGGGTAAATATAGTTTACTACTTGATTTCTATATGATTATCTTTTAGAAAAGGAACCGATTAGGAACGCTCCGCGGTCCTCAGTGTCATATTTCTACTGAAGAACCGTCTTATTTTCAGCCACAAAAATAGCCTTTTATTTTTCCACTACAAAGGAAAAAAATGCCTTTTCAGTTTTTAGAGAAAGATCTCAGGGGAATATTTTCCAGTTGAAGGTACTTATAAAGTGTGCTTTTACTCTTAATTTCAATTTGTTGGCATATTTGTTTTACAGCAAATCCTTTTTGATACAAGAGAGCTGCTTTTTTTACTTTTTGCCGGGTTTCCGGATTCAAGCCCTGAGGTCTTCCGAATTTCTTTCCTCTTTTCCGGGCTGCTTCCCGTCCTTCACGAGTCCTTTCCATAATCACATTCCGTTCGAATTCTGCCAGAGCCGCAAAAATATGCATCGTAAATTTTCCCATATAATCGGTCGTATCGATATTATCCTTGACCGAACGAATCCGTATGTTTTTACTTTCCAGCTCCGAACATATCCGGACAATTTCAGACAGGCTACGGGCCAAACGATCTAATTTATAAACAACTAATACATCGCCTTCACGTAATAGTGAAAGGCAATGTTCCAGTTCCGGACGTTTTTTTACCCCGGAAATTTTCTCGCAAAATATTTGTACGCAATCCTGACGCTGTAACACATCCAATTGCATATCCAGATTCTGGTCACGCGTACTCACCCTGGCGTAACCAATGATCCTTCCCCGGACCTCTTTGTTGATAATCGTCATGTTCTCCCAATAACAAACAAAATTTATTACAAAAATATAAATGTTATCCGAATTGTTAAAGGTCCAATTAAATTCTGATTTAATTGAGACTCTTGATAAATAAGTTAGGTAACTATATACCTCTTTACAGTAAATTATAAAGTGATTAACTGATTTCTGATGATACATATTTTATTCAGATATTTCGTTAAGATTATGACTGTAGGTTTCATGTTTATATGAACATAAAAGCTAAAATATATCATTTTTGGAATAATCCGGATGGGCGAACACAAAAAGTGAATCGGAATATTTCTTATTCGCTTATTATAAAAGGTTTTGGGATCTTAATATCATTACTTTTAGTTCCTTTAACTTTAGGTTATCTTAATCCTTATGAATATGGTATATGGATAACTTTGAATTCTATATTGACATGGATAAATTATTTTGATATAGGATTAGGTAATGGATTACGAAATAAACTTACAGAGGCTTTGGCTATTAAAGATTATAATATGGCTCAGATGTATGTAAGTACAGCATTAGTCTTGTTGTTTTTTATCGCCTTGATATTATATGCCCTTTTTCTGATTTTGAGTTCGTTTATCAGCTGGTACGATATATTAAATGTGGAATCTTCTATACGTAATCTGGATACAATTGTCATGATTGTCATGTTTTGCATGTGCATCTGTTTTGTGCTCAGAATTATAGGTACAATTTTCTTATCTTACCAAAACACATGGGTAAATGATTTTCTGACTTTCGCGGGTTCACTTCTAGCTTTTGTATGGATATATATTTTAACTTGTACATCGGAAGGAAGCCTAATGAAAGTTGCAATAGCATTCTCTTTATCTCCTGTAATTGTATACCTGATAGCATTTCCTATTACGTTTTTCAAATTTCATAAAGAAATAAGGCCTTGTATAAAAGCTGTAAAGCTTAAATATGCAAACTCCCTTGTTGGATTGGGGATTCAGTTCTTTGCTCTTCAATTGTCCTGTCTTATGATTTATGCTACGTCAAACTTTATTATTTCAAAACTTTTCTCTCCGGCAGAGGTTACCCCTTATAATATAGCATTTAAGTATTGTAACCTTATCGTTATGGGGTTCAGCATAATAATTTCACCATTATGGTCCGCCATAACCGATGCTTATGTAAGAAAGGATATAAAATGGATTATTCTGAATATGAATAAGATGATTAAAATTTGGGGCCTTTGTTGTTTGGCTTTACTATTAATGGTCTTAGTATCTCAGCCTATTTTTCATCTCTGGATTGGTTATGAAGTATTGATCTCTTATTCATTGTGCTTTTCTTTAGCCATTTATTCTTCGATATATATGTGGTGTATATTATTTTGTGCATATTCTAACGGTACTGGTGCATTAAAAATCCAGATGTTAACCATGTCTGTCGGAGCTATACTCTTTATCCCTGTAGCCATTTTTGTTGCTAAACATATAGGATTAGTTGGGATAGCATATTCTATGGGGACAGTTTTATTAATACCTGGAATTGCATTGGCAATAGAATATAAATATTCTATCAGAAAATTAAAAAATATATATTCTGTAAATTCTTAGATTACAGATTTATTTCAATAAAAAGACTTCTTGCTTCGGAATGGTGGAATCGACCTATTGAGTGGATAAGACAGAATGCATCCCGATTTTTAAAACCTGATATTTTCTAAATATACAATGCGTTCCCTTTCATCCATATATAAAAGTATATATAAACGCATATCAACAATTGTGTGGAAATTCCGATTGGAATCATTCGGACATAATTCATTTATATATAAACCATTGTATGTTTCTGGAACGAATATCCATATTGGTGATAATGTTTATGTGCAGTATAAGTCCTGGCTTGCATCAGAATCGCTTACTGGTAATGGCGAAGCATTGTTAAAGATAGGTAACGGATGTGTTATAGGTCATTTCAATGAAATATATTCTACTCATTCAATAGTTATAGAGAATCATGTATTAACTGCTGATCGCGTATATATTTCGGATAATATACATGGATATGAAAATATTGAAATTCCCATATTACATCAACCAATAGTTCAGAAAAAAGAAGTCGGGATAGGAGAAGGGTCTTGGCTTGGGGTTG
>ENA-ORIC01001843-ORIC01001843.1-human-gut-metagenome-genome-assembly--contig:-NODE-1843-length-18830-cov-3.635578_pt1 | contig 18830 bp, 17 predicted proteins | sample MGYA00243023_ERZ508732 | MGnify/ENA primary metagenome ERZ508732 (study PRJEB26277, sample SAMN04329767) | human gut metagenome | biome: human-associated habitat | host: Homo sapiens | place: USA...
CATTGAGCTAAGATATGCGATTGTGAGTACACTACTAAGAGAATTTTCATTATTGTACTCAATTGTCGAAGCATACTCTGTATGGATTCTCTCGATTCCTGCCGCCACAGCTTGTTCGTCCATATCCAATGTAGACTCAAGCAGTGCATGTGACTCATTTTGGAAATTGATAAACTCATCCCACTTTTTCTGCCTCGTCGCCCTGACCAATTCCTGGCGCAGCTCCTCATTCGGGACAAAGGCCGTCTGAGTCAGACTATTATAGCCCAGATAACCAAGATGTATCAAATAAGTAATCACATCATCCCTACCGGCAAAGCTGACTATGTCATTCTGAAAAGTAGTAACATCTACCTTCACCTGTGCTCCAGAAATCATCTCTATAATAGCACCCTTTAAACCATCAAAATCCATATTAATAAGTGGCACTATTGCATCATAGCTGCCAGTCTGTGACCAGTAGCTGACGAAGTCACGTCTGGTCAACACGCTGACCACGGCCTTTGGATTGTATACCTGATAGTCTCCCAAAACATATCCATCGTACCACTGCTTCACCTTTTCATAATCCACATCATAGTGGTTGCACAATCCCCTTACATCCTCATCTGTAAAGCCAATGTACTCAGAAAGCTGTGCCGCACTCAACATTGTAAACTCATCAAAATTGTTAAGGGCTGACTGAGTCTTAAGCTTTTTAACCGGAAGTATACCGGTAAGAAAAGCCAGTGCAATATATCGGGATGGTTCCGTTCCCTTGAACATGCCACGCAAAAAATTAATATATTGCTCCTGTGCTTTAATATCAAAAGCTTCATCTCGAATCAGAGCATCCCATTCATCAATTATAACAACAAATCTGTTGCCTGTAGCCTCCCTGATATATGACATTGCACCATAAGCAGTCTGTACATCATGCGGAATAACATCACCATATTCATCCCTTAACTCGTTTAAAATACCATTATTGATATAAGATACGACACTATCTGCGCCACCTGCATCGATTATGCACCACTGCACATCAAAATGAATCACATCATACTTATTAAGATTTTTTTCAAATGAGGGCTCCTTACATATAGCATATCCGCTAAACAACTCTTTTGAGTCACAGCCCCTGCTGTAATAAGCCGTAAGCATATCTGCTGTTATCGATTTGCCAAAACGGCGTGGTCTGCTGTTGCAAATGTAAGCATCGATTGTATTAATAACTCTGTTGGTATAACTAATAAGCCCGGTTTTATCAACATATATGTTTGCACTGACAGCAGCCTCAAAGGCGCTGTTATCAGGGTTCACAAATCTGCCCATATCTACTCCATTCTATAAAAACAATTATCATTTATCACTAATTATCCTGCATCGTTTTTTTAATTAAGCTTGGATTTAATTTCTTCCATCCTTGCATCATCCAGCTTATAAAATCTCTTAAATACAAATATGCCCACAATGAGCAGTATAACAGAAGGAATCGTCATCCACATACGAAGAGCATCAAGTGTATCCTGTGTCTGTACCGCAGCCGCGGCATCCAGATGAATCCAGTCAACCACCAGCCCAGCCAGAAATACTGCTACACCGGATGCGAGCTTTACCGTAAATGTCTGCATTGAGAAAATGACCGACTCCTCTCTCGTGCCATTCATCACCTCACCATAATCAACAGAATCTGAAAGAAATATAGTCATGATAACATTGAGCATACCATAGCCCAGATAAATCAAAATACCCGGCAGGCAGAGTATGTACCAACTCTGCGGCGTGTAGAGCTTTGCAAATGCCATGATAAGTATAACCGCAAAGCCTGCTATCTGAATAATAAATCCTGATATAAAAAGCCGGCTTTTGCTGAATCTCTTGCGAAGCAGCGGTATAACCATCATGACAATAACCTGTGCTGCAAAAGCAACTGCGGCAAATATAGAATATGCGCCCTCGTTTCCTACATCAAACCGGAAGAAATAAAGCACTAGGTTACCACAGATATTGAGTGATGTATACACGAGAATGATTGATACTACAACAGTCATGGCCTGATCATTCTTAAATAAAGCTTTAAACATATCGGATATCTTTCCCGGCTTCTCATCACAGGCAACCGGTCTTTCAGGCACACATGCCACGCATACAAGCTCAGAAATCACAAATACTACCGCTATAATAAGTGCCCACCACTTAAATCCAATCCTGTAGTCAGCCATAGAGCTTCCTGCACCAAGAATAGGCACCACTGTCATCGTGAGCACCGTAGGGATAGCATCTCCAATGCCAGAGCATGTCCTTGCAAGCGATGTAAGCTGCTCCCTGTCGCTGCCCGGCTCAGTGATTGCAGGAATCATAGACCAGAACGGAATATCCATAAGCGTATATGTGATGCCCCATGCAAAGTAAAACACCGTAAGCCACACTCTCTGTGCTGAATCCCCCATAGACTCAGGAGTAGCATATAAAGCATAGATGGTCACGGCATTGAGCACCGTGCCGGAAAGAATCCAAGGCCTAAACCTGCCCCACCTGGTACGTGTCTTTGCTACGATAATACCCATCACCGGGTCATTGAATGCATCAAAAATTCTGGCCGCCATCATCACCGTGCCGATAAACACACTGCTCATCCCAAGCACTACATTGTAGTAATAGAGCAAATACGATGAAATAAGCATATACACAATATCTTTTCCGAATGCACCAAATCCAAATGCGCACTTTTGTCCTGTTTTAAGCCTCATAGAAATACCTCCGAAAAATAATCCGCTATACTTAATACTAGTATAGCGGATTGCCATGTAAAATACAATTTAAAGTTTACCACCATATATCTCACCACTTCTGACCCACGTGCTTTCCTTCACGTGTGCCCTCTGCTGCACAATGGCACCACAGTCAATATGGCTAAAACTGCCAACCCTTGCGCCAGAGCTCACCACACCGTTTGAAGCAATGATGGAGAAATCGCCTATTGAAGCCTCCCCCACACGCGCCATAGGCAAAATAACGACACCATCACCGAGTACAGCTCCAGGCGAAATATTAGCAGCCGGAGAAACTCGCGAAGAAGCTCGGCATACTTCTGCCTTATCTTATTATCACCAATGGCAATAAATGCAAGCGGGTACTCATCCCTGAACTTGAACAAATCGCTGCACTTGCCGATGATATCATCCCCCACGGCCGCATCATCTAAGAAGCTGATTTTCTTAAACACACGAAGCGAAGCAGCGATATCATACACATCCCTGCCAAGCATCCCAGCACCAAGAATCAGCAGATTCATCTGCCCTGAAGCAGCCACCTTGGAAGCCTCAAAGAGCTCACCAAGAATAGCATTCCTCTTTGCAATGACCTCATCACGCGACTGCGCATATACGGAGCGGTACTTCGCCCGCCCGGTTTTTTCATCCACACCTACCTTAAATCGCGCTTCCCAGCGGTTGGCGTGTTTATAAATTCCTTTGATGTTATTCAAAATAGTTTCCTCGTAAAAAATTCTTTAGTAAACTCTTTTTGTAACTAAATCATTTTTGTTACCTGATTCTTATGCCACTATTATTATTTTCCTTCATATCGCCTATCAATTTCAAGTTGGATTTCAACAGAAGTTCCATTCTTCAGTTTTACTCTTACCATATCATCATCACGTATAATATCACAAATCTCATTTCGATTAATGACCTACAAGCTTCCAATTCTGATCACTGAATCCTCAATCAAAATATCCTGTGGGAAGCTGTAAAAAAGACGAATTGTCCCGTCATCATACATTAAAGCTCTATATTCCGATAAATTATAAAGTAAAATATTACTTTTAGACATAATTTATATATCTCCTAATCATACAGTTTTTCATTGATTTTATATATATCATATGCACATTTTCTGAGCTTGGATGAAGACATATCATTTCTTTTAACATAGATTGTATCAACACCAAATTTTTCCTTTAATATTCGCGTGGATTCTATATAAACTTTCTCATCTATATGATCGTCACCTGCAAACATAGCATCAAATCTATATTTTTTATATGCAGCAATTTTATCCAAATCATTTTCTGGCACTACTTCATCTACGTATTTTATAGATTGCAAAATCCTAATCCGCTGATAATATGTAAGAACAGGTTTCCTGCCCTTCCTAATTTTCATAAACTCATCTGTTCCTACCGCAACAATAAGTTTGTCGCATTGAGCCTTGGCATATTTTAAAATATTAATATGTCCATCGTGAATAATATCAAAAAATCCACACACAAAACCTACTTTATATTTTTTCATCGTTATTCTTCTTTTCTTCAATTTCATAATGATAACAATTATCGAAATTCTTCAACATCGCCTCAACAATAATCTGAATCTCTGATTTATTCTTTCCAGATATGTTCATCTTACTATCTATCATGCGACAATAGCTTAATACTCCATCTGCTCTCATGGTCATACTCATTATTCCTGTAGCACATGGCTTAACATTTCCAGATTTAACCAAATATGAATCAGGATAAAAATCACAAGTCTGACAAACCTCTCCGTATGTTCTTCTAGGAGTTACTGATTTTTCTCTATTCATATGATCGACAATTGTGAGGGTGCATCCATCCTTAATGAATCTCTTCATATAAATTCCTATAATAATGTGAACATAAAGTCCTGTTTCTACAAAATTATCGTTTCTAAGACTACTAATAAGATTCGATAACTCTTTTTCTACATCATCAGATTCAATTCTTCCACCAAAATCATTTACTGTCAAAACCTTTAAGCCCACAAGATTTAATTCATGAGCAAAATCATAGACATCTCTTATTTCGGAAACATTCAATTTTGTTGCAACAAAATTCAGCTCTATTTTAAAATTTTTCCTTTTTGCAAAAAGAATATTATTTATAACTATATTTAGATCTTTCGATCGAGTAATTTCTTTAAAAACATCAGACCTTAAACTATCCAAACTAATTTTTAATAATAAAATACTTTTTACTGATTCCCATATTTCTGAATTATCTTCATAGCATTCTTGCAACAATATGCCATTTGTACAAAGGACTATTTTTTCATAACCTTCATTCTTTGCATGCTGTAATAAGCATAACAATCTCTGTGAATCTAATAATGGTTCTCCACCTGTAATCCGAACAACCTTTTTCTCAGTCCATTTCTTTTCTTTATAATAATTGGAATATGCAGTAAGCAAATATTTAATTTGTTCAATTCCACATAAGTCATCACATTTTTTTAGATTTTCTCCCCCCTCTGGACAGTATTTACAATCCATATTACATAATGAGTCAAGATTAATCACAAGCGATGGTTTCATATCAAACTTATCCAAAATAAAACTACATCTATCAGGAATAGTTGGAGAAAAATTCGTTTTTCCATTTTCCCACCCTGCTTCAAAAAAATTTTTTAGATTCTGATAAATTGCAGACTTATTTGAGTATCGAAGCATAGGCGATTTAGAGCTTGGTTCTTTCGCATAATAACCGATATAGACATTATAATCGGTTTGTATAAAGCGAAATAACAATGGCTGTTCGTGAAATCTCAGTCTCCATGTTGAATTCTTGGGAAATGTATCCCTTAATTTCTTTATATCAATATAATTGATTTTCCATTGTTCTTCTAGTTTAGACTGTGGTGCAAATTTGGGAACACTGCGCAAACGTTTTTCTATATAAATACTATAAGGATCGGAAACTAACCCTCTAAATCGGATCTCGTTCTCTTTGTCATATAAAGATGAAGCAATTTTTGAATTATCCTTCAAAAAAGTTCTCCCACGCAATCCAAAAAAATTTAAAAATGTGCTAGTTTTAATTTCTTCCGCTACGATATCATCTATATCAAATATAGTTTTATAATAATATGGAATATCATATGAATTATTAATTAACCCTTCTAAGTTGCTTTCGTTATACACTCCATCTGGGAAATCACGGAGATTTCCACTAGCAATTTTCCAATTTGAATCATCCCTATATTCATATAATTTCATTTTAACAAATTTATTTTCTGTCATTTCTCCAATAAAGAAAACTGGTTTTGAATAATTATCATGTATAGCACAACCACATGTAAACTGCTGAATTCCACTAATCGGAATTCCGTTCGGTTCAATTGCCTCAGTCAAAACATTCATACCTGGAGCATGATTATGACCGCATATAACCAACCTTACTTTATTGTCAGCCAACCAGTGTTGAAATCTTCTTCCTTCATAAGGTTGCATCCATTCTACACCATGATGCATCACAACAATATTAAACTTATCATCTTTTTTAATCTTTTTAGATAAATTATTTAATTCTTTAAAATTAACATTTATGTGTCCGTAATCATTTTCATCCATGCACAGCAAACAACTATCTACAGAAATAACGTTGATATCATTTATTGTTTGTACAGAAAATGGACTATATTTCTGTCCTTTAACTAAAGCATATAATTGTTCAAAGCTACCATACGCGCTAAGACAGTCCGTAATTTCCGGAAGATTACCACCATTTCTATAATCTTGAATTTTAATATTTCTATCACTTATTTTTCTGCTAACATCGTGATTACCCGGACATAGAATAATCCTCTTTTTGCTAATTTTGCAAGCTTTTGCTATCCTTGATATAAATAATTCAATCTCTTTCACATCACCTTTATTCCTGTGAAAACAATCTCCAGTAATAATTACGAAAGAGATATTATCACTGTCATTTTCACATTTTAATTTTTCAATAAGTTTATTTCTGGCAATCTCCGTAGTACAATTGTTAAAATCCATATGAAGATCTGATAATACAACCCACCTCATTTTTCCTCTCCTCTGTTATTTATGCTTTTAAAATATTATTATCAATTTTTATTACAAATTCAACATTACATAGTTTAACTTTTACTTGAACTTTTATTCACTTTATGCAATGTTCTCCTACCACTTGATGGATTTAGAAAGCGGAAGTTAACATTATCTTTTCGATATTTTTTCTAAAATATACTTCTTTTTTTCTTCTGGTGTCATATTTTTTGTCGGAACACCTTTTCTTCTAGCCTTATCAGCATATTCATCCAATGATTCAATATAGCGAGCCGGCACCCCCCAACAATAGAATTAGGCTTTACATCTTTTGTCACAACAGCTCCACACGCTACAACACAATTGTCACCAATACATACTCCAGGCATTATTATTGCATTTGTACCAACATGAACATTATTACCAATCTTTATTCCATTCAAATAATCTATATTACTAAATTCTGTACCTAGTCCAGCGTATGCATTTCTAAATATCCAATAACCACCATCATTTGTTATTAATTGTACACCTTCATTAATACGAACATGGTTTCCTAGCGTTATTAAATACGGCTCACTTCCAAAACTTGCTGATTTATAAATTTCACATTCTTTACCAATTTTTACACCTTTTTTTTGCAAATAATTTGGATACTTATTCATTGGTATTAGTTTTTTATATATCGATTCAAATATATTTCTCATTTTCTTTTCCTTCCGTATTATGCAAACCTATCTTTTGCTATTCAAATAAAGACATACAAATTTCTTTATATTCAATAATTTAATCTGTATACGTACAAAATATCAAAATTGATCAATTCATAAAAGCCACCCGGCTAAAAATCCGCTATACTTATCTCTAGTATAGCTAGTTGCTATAATTATTAGTGTCTGGTCTCAACAATTTTAGTAGTAATTTTCAAGTAACAATATTCAAACAATAATGAAATAACTATATCAGCAATAAAAATGACTAATGCATTTAAGAAAAAAACACCCAAATTATTTTTCACAAAAACTATCTTAGAATTAATTAATAATAATAAAATATATATTCCCATATCCTTACATATTAATTTTAAAAAGTAAGAAGATTTTCGAAAAAGGATATTCTTTTTCAAATAATTCACACAATATAATAACCTATATAAACTTGCTATAAAAGTTCCAATCGCTACCCCAACAAGTCCATATCTTTTTACTGCAATTATAGATATTATCAAATTCAGTATCATTTCAACAAATGCGCTACCTTGTGTTTCCTTAAAATGCCCTGCTGCTTTAATTAATGTATAATATATAGTTCGCATACAAAATATTATCTGTGATAATATCATTATTATCATAAACATTGGAGCCTTATAATCTGCATCAGTTATAGAACTTGTATATATATTTATAAATGGCCAACACAGAGACATTGTACAAGCAAATAATATAACAATTATGAAGTGCGTTATTTTTTCACTTTTAGAAAACAACTCATTTGTTGCTCCCATATTTCCCTCTGCTATTGATTTTCCATAAATAGATTGAATACTATTAAATGCTGCCAATATAAGTTGCCTTACCCCATTAAACACCAAATTATAAACATTATATATTGATACATTAATTAGTGTTGAAAAAATTGATAAAACAATAACATCCGCATTATCCATTATGACAGATGAAATATGTTGCATACATCCATTCCACTTTTGTTTTATAGGTTCTTCATCATATCTTATTTTCCTATTAATTTTATACTTTCTATTAACATAGATATGCATAAAAAAAGGTGTTATTAAACCAATTATTGATGTTACTAATTTCATTGCATGAATACTAGCACCAGATAATATTAAATAAACACTTATTACAGTATTCAAAATGGTAACAATTATCTGAAGTATAATTGGTATGTATGCTCTTTGATCTGCAATTAATAATAACTGATTAGTTAATCCAAAATAATATTGTGAAAACATATTAACTGCAACTATCAATATCAACAAAATCACATATAGGTTAGAAAAATTAACATTAACTATTCTAGGATAAACAAAACATAAAATCAAAACATATCCTATAAAAAAAATAGCAATAGTTCTAAAAAATTTTTCAGCCGAAACATATATTTGACTTACTTTTACAGTATCCTTTTCATATAATGGCTTATACCAAGCTGCTTGTGCAACCGCCCCTACACCTAATTGCATAAAAGATATAAAGCTCAAAAACTGTGTAATAGAAGAAAGTAACCCATTTATCTGTGAACCATATACATTTATAATAAGTCTTGGCAAAACTAAACCGCATAACACAGATACTATTTGCTGTACAATGGGTAAGCTAATATTAACAATATTCTTTTTTGTTTTCATTTCTGAATCTTTCCTAATACATTTCATTTTTCTTTTTCATCACTAATTTAAATATGCCAAATAGTATTAGAGGATATAATATTCCAATTTGAACTATATTTTTAAACACTGCTAAACTTTCACCTCTAAAACAAGAGCAAATGATTGGTGTCACTATACAACCAACATATTTTCTAAATTCACTATTTTGATTCTTATAATTAGATAAAATTAGTTGTATAAAAGCTCCCCAAATAAACATATATATGACGCTTCCATTGATATATGTTTCTGAGAAAAATAATTACTTAAATAAACAACAGGAATTCCAATGAGTCTTGCCAATTCTGTCGATACAGACCCTAATATAGAATAGCCAAAACTATTTGTAAATGGAAACACATCTCTACCATAACCCAAAACCATTATAGTAACACCTAAAGACTGCCCCATTTCCATTAAAAATCGAATAATTGGACTATTTCCAACGTTAAATGTTTCTAATAATTCATTAAACGTTATATTCATTAATCCATATTGTCTTAAATCAACAATTGCAGCAACAATGTATAATGACACAAAAGCAACTATAGATAATTTTAAAATCTTCATAAAATTAATTTTTTTATAATATTTATGATGCATCCATATCAAAACTAATAAATCATATATCCAATTTCCCCTTTCACCACTTAGAATATATAAAATAACGAAAAGCGCAAAAATCACATAAGCAACTCTTATTTTTTTATATCTACTTCCGACTAAAATTCCAACAACAACAGGGAAAAAAAGTTTCTCTGCAAAATCCAAAATTGCTGGAATCTGAAATGAAGAATAATATAATGCCGAATATCCATTAAATGCTGAGAAAAATAACGTAATAAACACCCTAACAAACGTTAATGGAATAACTACCCATCCTAAAATAACTGATACTCTATATAAAACATCAAAAAAAATATTAGCATTATCTTCACCGTTCTTACTTTTCCTTTTTATAGTAAAACCTGAAAATACTATCATTCCAAATATCAAAAGAACAAAACAATATTCCGAAAACACAAGCGCATTATAAATATCTTTGTTAGTAGGAATTCGATAGTTACTAAATAGTTTAGTAGTTCCAATTTCATTATCAGAATGAACACCCAATGACCACAAAAAAGTTTGTCCAAAATTAAAAAGGAAACAAATTAAAATAACAATATGCTGTAAACCAATACTATTGCCAAGTGTTTTATACATAATCCAACCTGAAATAACAACGATAAAATTTATATACCATGATAAAATCAATATATTAACATAATTGTCTTTATTTGATAAATTAAAATTCCACATCAGAATACTATTAGTTAATAACAATATCAAATAGCAGAGCATATATTTTATACTGCTGTTTTTAATTAAAATATTCATTTTCTAATCCTTTATTATAATTTCTCTTATAAAACATTCCCACTGTTTACAAATTTGATTACTGTTAAGATTGTTCCTTATTTTAGTAGCATTTTGGGAAAATTTATTTTGCAAGCTAACGTTTGTAATCACAGAAAGCATTTTATCTTCTAATGCTTTTTCATCATTTACGTCAATTAAATATCCGTTTTCTCCATCAGTAATAAATTCCCTAGCCCCATATGCTGGACAGTCTGTACAAATTGTTGGAATTCCTAATGCCAATGCTTCTATCATCGCATTGGATATTCCCTCAAAATTTGATGGTAAAACAAATAATTTGGCATCTATTATTTCACTATGTACATTCTTCGAGAAACCTTTAAATATAACATTGTCTCTAATGCCTAAATTTAATGATTCTTCTTTTAATTGTTTTTCTAATGGCCCTCTTCCATATAAAAATAATAAATAATCTGGATATTTCTCATATACTTTTTTGAAAGCTTTTAATAACATAGATATATTTTTTTCTGAAACTAGTCGCGCTACACAAACTATTTTATTTTTTCTGACATCTGTATATTTTTCTGGTAGATTATCCTTGATTGGATTAAATATTATCTTGCTTTTTCTTTTTATATAATTAGAAAAACAGCTCTGTGCATATTCTGTTTGAAAAACAAAATAATTTTTCTTTCTAATGCGAAATAAGCAATTACGAATCAGCCTAAGTATTCCACTCCCTGGTTCATGTTTTGGATCATTTCTTTCTGATAGAATTAAACACTGTGGCAAAAATAAGCAGGATAAAATTGCAATAATATTAGTAGCCCATAAAAATGATATAACAACATCCGGATTAGTTTTTTTGACAAAATCTCTTATTTTTTTTATTCTAATATAGTTTCTTATTATTCCTTTTTTTCCCTCATCATCCTTCATAATATATTTATAATTTATATTAGAATCTAAATCATAATCAACTTTATCCTCCATAATTGTTAATATATGCACTTCATATTTCTTTACAAACTCATTTGCAAGTACAGATATTACTCTTTCAGCACCACCATTTTGTAAAGAACCAATCAAGAAAACTATTTTTTTCACTTTACTTTTTTAATCCTCCATATTATCATATATAAATATTTAAAATAATAAAACAGCATAAATTTTAACAAATATTTTTTTTCTATATTTTTATTTCTTTTTATTACGTTATAATTAAAAATAAATTTTTCATTTATGAATTTCATAAGATTAATTTCAGACTGTTGATAAGCTTGCAAATATAATCCTGTACTAAAATTACAAATGTTTCTTCTCATATAACAAATATATTCTGGATATGACTCCAAACACTTTTTCAATAAATATTCAGCTGAAAAAAATGCATCATCTACCTTTTTTTTATTTATTCTAGAATGCATTATACTATCACAATTTATATAATAATTATATAAAATATCATTAATAATTTGTACGCGATCTATTTGATTTATATAATCTGCGAAATATATTGTATCTTCATTATTCCTACCATTATAAAATCTTACATCACCTAATAAATCACTTCTATACAATTTCATACATGCCATCGTATTATAATTCTGCAAAACAAAAAAAGAATCTAATATTTCTTTATGTCCGTTTAATATCGAATTTTCCATAGTACTTTGAAATATTACATTTTTGTCATCATCTACTTTTCTATAACCACATTGTACTATGTCTGATTTACTTTCTAAAATCGCCTTCAACATAATGTCAATACAATTTTCATCTATCCAATCATCGCTATCAACAAAAGAAAAAAACTCTCCTTGACAAATTTCTAGCCCTGCATTTCTAGCACTACTCAATCCACCATTTTCTTTATGTATAACAATAATTCTATCATCTTTTTTTTCATACTCATCACATAATTCAGATGATGAATCTGTTGATCCATCATCCACTAAAATAATCTGCAAATTAGTATATGTTTGTCGTTGTATTGACTCTATACAACGACTCAAATATTTTCCCACATTGTAAACAGGTATAATAATTGAAACTAATTTATCCATTTATTACTTTTCCTCACATAATTAATCCATTATTTATTTTAACAATTTTTTCCACTTATCAATTATTAAATTATTATCCCACTTCTCTATAAATTTGCTTGCACAATCACTAAGTAAGTTCTTCTCATCCTTACTTTTATTGATATAATTAATAACACAGTTACAATATTCTTCTTTATCATAACAATTAATCAAATATCCATTTTCCGAATTACGGATAATGTCCCTTGGTCCACTTGGACAATCAAATGAAACACACGGCACACCAAATGACATCGCTTCTAAAAGTACCATTCCAAACCCTTCCATTTTTGAAGTAAACACGAAAAGTTCAGCATTTCTATAATAATCAGCAATTCTGAAAGTATGTGGTATCATTTCAACATTCTTTATATCATCACGTATAATCTTTTCATTTAAATGTTCTTCTTCCTCTCCACTTCCAATTATTTGTAATTTCCATTCTTTATCATCTATATTGTCATATACTTTTTTCCAGATATCCAGAAGTAACATTTGCTGCTTATCACTAGTAAGTCTTCCAACATTTATAATTCTTTTACTATTTAACTCATTATTATGTGTTTGAGAATATGTATTAAGATGTGGAATATAATAAGCGTTATATCCAAGCTTCTTATAAATATCTGTATCCATTGTAGTAGGTACAGATATTGCTTTTAGACGAGGATACAACCAACTTTTTATCTTTCTATATACAAAATTGTACGCATAATATGAAGCATGCTCTGAAGCAATAATCTTATTACGATATGTCTTATCTGCTAAATATGCTTCCAATCCATTCGTTGGGAATGCTGTATATATATAATCAAATGTATTTGCAACTAAATATTTTTTCAACGCCCTTCTTGATTTGAAACAATTAACAAACACATTTACAATCCGATTCATCCTAGAATTCATATTCATTTTTAATTCGACATTTAAGCTTTGTATTTTCACCTTATCATTTAACTTATATACTGAAACAGGCTTATCTTTAACAAGAATTGTAACATTATAATAATCAGAAAACTTATCTGACAAATTTGCTATAACTCTTTCTATTCCGCCTAAAGCATTCATACTATTTACATACATCAGTATTTTTTTCATTTTTCTCCATCTTGCAAATCAAAATTCTTCTTATATACTTCACTTGATAAAACACTATCATTAACAAATAAAAGCTAATGCTTATTGCTTTTCTCTGCCGAAGTTCTTTAAGATTTTCCATTGCACCTTTCTGCATTTTATAAATATTACCTGAAAGACCACTTACTCCAAAACCTCTTCGACCACCATCATAGACTATTAATTTTTCCGGCATATAATAATAATTATATTTTTCACAAATTTTCAAAAAAAATTGTCCATCCTCACAATAACTTCTTGATTCATCATATCCACCTATTTTATTAAAAATTTCTTTTTTAAAAATTGCTGTAGATGTTTGTGGAAACATCTTTACACATAAATCCTTAACTGTAGCCTTATATAATTTATTAATTGGATGTCCCCCAATTCTCACTATCTCATCTGTATGATTACACCCTAGAAAATCAACATTACAATTATTTTCTATAACTTTTATTTGTTTTTCTAATTTATTATCTAACCATTCATCATCAGAATCTAAAAGAGCGATCCAATTTCCAGTTGCCTTTTTAATCCCTAAATTACGTGCTGAAGAAACGCCTCCATTTTTTTTATTATATAATTTAATATTAAATTCTATATTATCATCTTTAAATTGTTCAACAATACTTTTAGTTTCATCCGTTGATCCGTCATTGATTATAATAATTTCACAAATATAGTTCACAAATGTTTGGTTTGTTACCGATTTTAATGCTCTATATATTGTTTTTTCCGCATTATATGCTGGAATAATAACAGAAAACTTAATTTCATTTATATTCTTTCCCATTCACCAGTCTCCTTATTATATTGTTTAACCACTTTTGCTGGTGCCCCTACTATAACCGAATAATCCGGAAATTCTCCTCTTACTACAGCATTGGTTCCCACTATGCACTGTTTTCCGAGAACCGTTCCTGCTTGAATTGCTGCTCCAAACCCAATAAAACAGTTTTCACCAATCTCTGTTCTTTTTGTAATCATCGGTTGCTCCATAATGTGTTGATCTATATTCTTATATTCATGATCTATATTAGTTATAAAAACATTTCCTAATATTGTAGTCTTTGCTCCAATTACTAATGGCAACTCTGAGGATGTTATATGAAAATTTTGTGCTATTGAACAATCATCGTTAATTATTATCTCTCCATTATCATGTGTCTCCATTCTACACCCTGGATAAATCCTCACCCTATTTCCAATTGATATTCTTTTTTGACCAACCAAAGAAATTGCTGGTCCCATATAACTAAAAAATCCAATTTTATTGAATGTAAACCTCTTTAAATCCAAATTAAAATGCCAAAGTAATTTTCTTAATTGCATATTGCACCTCACATATTCAGCAAGGTACAATTTAGTTTATTAAGACACCTTGCTAATTAAAATTCTTCTAATATACTTTGCAAAGTAAAACAATCTAAGAAATGAGTAAAATATATAACCTATTTTTTTCTCTGAATATAACTCTGCTATATTATTCATATTACCACGGTGCATTTCTTTTAAATTCCCTGATAACCCTTCAACTCCAAAACCTCTTTTTCCATGTCCAAATAATAGAACCTGCTTAGTATCATAATATAAATTATACCTATCACATACCTTCAAAAAGAAATTTCCATCCTCAGCATATTTCTGTGAAATCGAAAACCCACCTATTTCGTCAAATACGCTTTTCTTCATAACGACAGTTGAGGGTTGAGGGAAATTTTTAAAACAAATTTGTTTTATATTCACCTTAAATAACCCAATATAGGTTTTAAACAAAATCTTTAATTTGTCGTTCATAAAAGAGCCACCTAGTGCATCAATATTATCAATTCCAATTTTTTTAATAATATCAACTTGTCTTTCAATTTTGTCATCGAACCACTCATCATCCGAGTCCAAAAAAGCTATCCAGTCATAATTAGCTTTCTTTACACCTTCATTTCTAGCTTTAGATACTCCACTATTTTGTTGATTCAATATTACTATAGGAATTTCAAATTTACTTTTACATTGTTCTAGCACATTAAGTGTATCATCTGTTGATCCATCATTTATAACTATGATTTCACCTATATATTCTTTTACTGATTGTTTACAAACCGAATTAATTGCGTCCTCTATGACATCGGCGCAATTGTATGCTGGTATAACAACAGAAAACATAATACACATATTAACAAGCCTCCCAGTTTTCTGTATCATTATCCCATTTTTTTACAACATGTGCCGGACTACCAACTGCAATTGAATTATCAGGAATCTTTCCTTTTACAACAGCATTTGCACCTATAATGCTGCCTTTTCCAATATCAGCCCCTGGTGTAAAACTACAACATTTTCACCTATCCATACATTATCACCTATTCTAGTAGAACTTGTTTCCAATGTTCTATCTTTAGGTGGAATACATGGATAATTGGTACCCCCCCTAAAAATCCATGATTTGTATCACTTACAAATACTTTTGAAGCCATAAGTACATTATCTCCAATCATAACATTATTAAATGCTACGATGTGAGTCATATCACCAAACTCACAATTATCGCCTATAAATAATGTTTGTTTTTTCCCTGTTAAGTCAAATCTACAATTATAACCGGTAGTTAATCCTCTACAACCGGCCAATGATTTTTTCCCTCTAATATAAACAGGTCTTCGTATTAATCTTGCTTTTCTAATAGTGAATTTTGTAATCAAAAAAGCATATGATGTCTTAACAAATTCCGTTATAGAATATCTATTTCTCATAAGCAGTATCCTTCATCTTCTCAATCATTCTGATTTTAAAATCATCTCCCCATATTGCCTTTGAATCATATGGTCTATCAGAAAATGCTCCATATTTCAAATTTATATTTAAATTATTTTCCTCAATAAATCTTTCGACTCTATCTGCTAATTTTTCCGGACGACCTGAACATATATTTATAATACCATTTACTTCATTTTGCATAACAGTATCCGCAACTTCTTCGCAAAACTTTTCATAATCCAGAAAGTCAAACTGATTTAATCCAAGTGTAAACGGAAATGTCAGCTTTTCTTCTCTTGAAGCTTGCATAATCTTCGAAAAAATAGAACTGCCATCTGCCGTATTTCCTACAATATAAAATCCTCTAAGCCACTGAAAAATCACATCCTTATTTTTACATTCTAACTCAACCAATTCTCTTAAAGCATTTTTACTTATTCCATACAGACTCTGTGGATTGCAAGGTGTATTTTCGTTGATACTTCCCTCGTAAAACCCAATCTCATGCATACTTCCCATTACTGCAACTTGCTTTATTCCACTATTTATCATCTTTGTAATAAATTCATAATGTCTTGGTAAATCCTTTATATGATTAATAGAATTATGCACAAATCCATCTCGCCATGCCATATGTAATAATAAATCAGGTTTTCCTAATTCTGTATACGGGTCTTCCATTGAGAAAATATCACCACAAATAACCTTTGCTCTTTTATCTATAAAACTATCTGCAAAATCTGTTGCAATTACTTCACTTCCATTATCTAGTAATTGCTCAACTACCCCTTTTCCTAGATATCCATTTGCTCCTGTCACAAGTATTCTCATAATATTTCCCTCCATTAACTCAATACTTCTAAAATCCAATTCTTAATTGAATATTTTATATATATTTCATCAGAAAGCTCCTTATAAGGAATTTTGAGAAATTCTCCATCAATTATCGGGTTTTTCCTGTCTACAATCAAAATATTATTAGTATCATAAAAATCATAATTCACTATATCCTGGTTTGTCGTTATTAATTTCCTATGTAATCCCAATATTTCTATTGTTCTCATTGTCAAACCATGCTGACCTTTGTTCTCTACATCCACAACACACTTTGAATTTGCATATACCTCATAAAGATTCTCAAATGGTAAAGTATTATAATTAATATCGCTTTCTTTTACACCTTTAAAATTATTGTTAAAAAACTTGTTTATTAAATACACAAATTTATGCGGAATATAAAAATAATAAAAACATTTAAGCCCTAATTGTTTTCCTTGATTCATAATATTTTTCACTATTTTTATTCTATCGTCATGTCCTGTTCCTATAAAACTAATATCATACTTCAAGTTTTCATCATTAGCACTTTTTATGTTTTGTGGCAAATATTCGTCATAATAATACAATGGCAAAAAATTTATTTTATCTTTATTCGCTTCATAGTCTATTCTGTCAAAGGTATACACCTTATCATATAAATTCCATTTTTTCTCTATTCCAAATGTATTACGCTTATTAAGGCCATCCCACATATACAAAATTAGTTTAGTTTCAGGGAACATTTTTCTTAAATATTGTACTGTTTTCTTAGGTGTATATTCTCCTCTGATTACCAACACATAATCTATTTTTTTATCACAATATTCTTGAATTCTTTTCTTATAATATCTTTCAAGGACACGTTGATAAAATTCAAATTGCATCCTTCCAAATGTTTTACATAAAAATTTTTCATTAGGTTTATCATGAATATAAATAACTTCAGCACCTAATTTTTTCATTTCTTTGATAATTCCATTTGAATAATTTGGCAATGAAATTAATAATATTGTTTTTCCTTCTAAATATTCATGTTTTACATTTTTCATAAAAGCCATTTATCCTTTATATTTAACATTTATGTATTGATATAGGCACAGAAAAAATCTGATAATTTATTTGTGTATATATACTCATTTTGTTCTCATAACAACTATTTCCAAAAGCCTTATTAACCAATTTTCCAATCTTCCCAGGCATCTTGCCACCAATTACCACTGCTAGCACAAGAACTCTGCTTAGTACAATCTCCTTGCCATTACTCTCAGCAATCATTTTTACCATCTCTGATGTATTGGTCCATTCAGCATTCTGTGGAATAAACACATTTCCCTCATTGCTGAATTCATCTGCTTCAACAAGAAACAACTGGCATAGGAATTCGCACAGATTTCCTATATACAGCATTGATCTTTGATTCTTCACTTTAGGAAATATCGGTACCTTTTTTGCAATTTTTGCAAGCAGTGGATAATTTCCCTTACTGCCTTTTCCATATATCATCG
>ENA-ORIC01001845-ORIC01001845.1-human-gut-metagenome-genome-assembly--contig:-NODE-1845-length-18817-cov-3.484418_pt1 | contig 18817 bp, 20 predicted proteins | sample MGYA00243023_ERZ508732 | MGnify/ENA primary metagenome ERZ508732 (study PRJEB26277, sample SAMN04329767) | human gut metagenome | biome: human-associated habitat | host: Homo sapiens | place: USA...
GCCGTGATTGACGTTCGACGAAAGCGCGTCGCCCTCACCGACGACCGGCTTTTTATCGCCGAAAAGCGTGAAATTGAGCACGACCGCAGCGCCGATCAGGACCACCGAGCAGATCACGGCGATATTTCGCGTGCCGAGTCTTCTGACCGCGTGCCCGATTTTCGCGAAGCCGCGCGGCTTATCCTCGGTTTCGAATTCCGCTTCCTCGTTCAGATTCTCCGTTTCCTCTATTTTTGCTATTTCTTCGGTGGTGTTTTTGTCGTTATATTCCATAATGTTCTCCTTTCGCTCTTGTTTACACAATATGATATGCGCGAGTCTGGCAAATTATTCCATCAACCACCCCCGATAACGCTGACAGAACTTGTCGGTATTCCAAAAACCGCGGACAGCATCTCGGTCAGCGCAAGTTTGATCGACGGATCGTCGCCGCCTCTGCACACGACCGCGACACCACGAACCCGGGCTCCTCTTTCCCCGATTCTTATCGGAGATTCCGATGAACCCGCAAATTCTTTTCGCGTTTCATGTGAATTTTCAGATATTTTTGTTTGAACATTTTCTGCGTATATATTCTCAGAAACAGTTTCGACAGTAACCATCGCCGAAACATCCGAGACGCCGGAGACTTTTTCACAAATCAAGCGGACCTTTTCTTCAAGCCGCCGCTCGCATTCGGACGTTGTACTGATATTTTCCTCCGAAACTTTCCCGGAAACCGCCGACGCGTCACCGCGTCCACCGATAATCAGTAATATAACGCCTATAATCAGCGCCGCCGGCAGCAGAATGAGTTGTTTTTTCGCCGAGATCAATCCAAGAATTCGCCCGATTTTCCCCTCACTCATTGTAGAACACCTCAGCCTTCAGCCCGAATTTGCGCAAAGTGTAATCCTCGAGATCCGACGCAATAAGTCCGAACCGCTTTTCGACATTTATAACGATATTTCCGTCAACGCATCGCACCGAAAGATCGTCAGAATCCAACGAAAATTTTTCGCAAAGCGCCCGCACGATCGAAAGCGAGATCAACGAGTCGGCGTTTGCGCTGATTCCGGGTGGAAGTGATATTTCATCAGCAAATTCCCACGTGTCCAGCCGATTTTCGCGGATCAGACCGACGACCTTCATGACGGGCGAGAGCAGCGCGAGAGTGATTGCCAGTGATATAACGAAGCTGACGTATTTTTTCATTGCGCCGTCCGGGATAATCATTCCGAATATCGTAGCGGCGGCGGCGGTGCTGATCAATGTAAGAACCATTTCTTTCATATTTTCACCATATTATGTATTTCAGACAGCGATTCCGGACATAGTTTTCGAAATGACCGTAAGCTCATAGATAAGAGTCAGTGATGCAATTGTACATACTGCACAAATAAAGTTGATTATTCCGGAAACTTCATCAATCATTGTCTTCGCCGAGCCAAATTCCAGAAGACCGGATATTGTAGATATAAGAACTATTGCAAGCTTATTTAATAATAATTTTACCAATATAGGCGATATTATTAAAATTATAACAATTATTCCAACCCATCCTACAGCATTTTTTACAAGTGATATGCTGCCTGCGATAGTTCCCGCGGCGTCCGCGGCAATGCTCCCGGCGACCGGAACAGCAGCCGACGCCGCAAATTTCACGGCACGCAGTGACAGACTGTCCACACGCGCCGCGATTATACTCTGAAAGCTCATCACGCCGCTTATCGTCGCGGAAATCAGCGCCAGAATGAAGCACATCGTCTTCCTGACAAATTTAGAAATCTCTTCAATCCTGAATCCAAGCTTTTCCGCCCCAAGTCCCGCGACAGTCGTCAAAGCAAGGCACACCCTGACAACTGGAAAAAGCGCCTGACCAGTCAGAATTCCTATGAAATTCAGCGCGATCAGCATTCCATTCGCCGCCACCGTCGCGCCGGTCACATTTCCGCCCGCGATGCAGATCGCCGAAAATACCGGAACCGCGGCTTCTCCGACGCCGGTGACAAGTTTTATGTAATCGGCGGTTTCGTCAATCAGTGACAGGATATTTTCTGACATTGCCGCAATCAGACACATTTTCGTTACAATTCCGGCAACTTCCCTGATCGATTCGCTGTTCGTAACTCCGCCGACCGCGCCGATCGCCGCGGAAATGACGACAATCCCGAGCATTTTCGCAAAAAATTTCAACGTCGGCTTCAGCATTTTTGCCGCTGAATCAAAAATCACCCGAAGAAAAAACAATGGATCAGCGCTCCCGGCGATTTTTTCCGCGTCGAATTTCTCTGCCCCATCCGGCAATTCCCTCATAATATCATCCGGAACCGCGTCAAAAATGCTTCCGGCGTCAAAATCATTGTATGTCAATATATCGCCGCCAGACTCCACGAATTCGCTTTGTGCATAACAACGAATGCATGTTGTAATCAATATTATTATAGTCATTATGACTAATCTACTCATTCTCCTCATCCGACCAACCTCACGGCAAGCGCAATAAGCTCACGCATCAGTGGCAGCGCGAGGAGAATGATCTCGGCTTTTCCGACCATTTCGAGCTTCGACGCGATCGACGTTTCGCCCGAATCCCGGCAGATATCGGCGCCGAACTGAGCGACAATGGCGATGCCGAGCGTCTTCATCATAACTACCATCCATTTTCCGACGCCGCTGCCGTTCGCCATCTCCGAGACCTCACGCATGACGGGCAATAATTCACTGACCGCCGCCCCGAAAAGCAGAACCGCAGCCGTCGCCGCGACGCCAGTCGAGAATCCGCTCTTCTGCCCGCGAAGCAGAATAACCATGCAGAGTGCGCAGAGCGCCGCGCCGCAATATTTCACTATATTCAAAACCCGAACACGCTCCGCACATTCCCGAACAGCGTCCCGAGTTTGTCGGTCAGCATCAGCATCACGATGATGATCCCCGCGAGCGAGACGAACAGCGCCTGTTCATCCCTTCCATATTTTGTCAGCAGTTGATAGGCGATGCTGACCATCATACCGATTCCGGCTACCTTCAGGATCAGGCTAACGTCCATAATGTTTCCCTTCCGTTTCATTTTGTTCATTTAATATAGCATAATTGTTATCATTATACCTGCCAAAAAGCAAAGCGAGCGGCTGAGCTTCGTTTTTTTTGGTAGTTCCGCGCGACGCGACTCGAGCGCGGCTGACAGTCTGTCCGCGACATAGTCGCAATTCGTTTTTTCCTCACCGGCGCTGCGGGTTCCGAGCTCGCGGAAAAATGTGCCGAGCAGATTCTTTTCGCTGTCAGAAAGGTACTGCTGTTCACGACAATTTTCGAACGCTTTTCCGGCGCCGATCTGTCGTGCCTCTTCAAGAAAACCGGCGAGCTGCTGGTCGTCGAGTTCCGAAAAGATCTTTTCAAGCGGCGTCAGGCAGAACCCAATTCTCGCGCCGATCGACGAAACGACGCGCAGAAAACTCTCGAGCACCGCGACCTGTCGTCTGAAATACGCCGCCGCGACCATCCCGCCGCTCCCGAACGCGCCGATTATCAGCACGCAGCCTAAAATTTTCAGCATATTCTGACAACATCCGCCGGATTTTCAAGACAAGACGCCACTGAAAACGAAAATTTGCCGCTATATCGTCCATTTATCCGTTCACGCGAGATCAGAATGTACTCGTCGAAGACCCGATTTTCCTGAAGGAGGCGGATGTTTGGCCGTGCCGCGAGTTCGGCGAAGCTTCCGGCGTGAGCGCTCGCGATCAGCGGGACCCCGGTGTTCTGCGCTTCGAGCACCGCGCGCGTCTCTTCGACTCCGCCGATCTCGTCGCAGATCAGCACCTCGGGAGACATGGTTCTGGTCGCGAGCTCGATTCCCTTCCCGCGGCTGCCGCCGGTTATCACATCGCATATTGAGTTTTCAAACATTTCTTCTATGTAAATTTCACTTCTTGTGTCAATAATTACCACACGTTTTGTGAAACTTTCACCAAGTTCAGCCGCTATATCGCGAAGAAGTGTCGTTTTACCGACTCCCGGCGGCGAGGCTATCAGGATCGGTCGGACTCGTCCGCCGCGAAAGCAGCGCCTGATGACCGGCGCGGCGACGCCGCGGAGAATGTGCGGCACGCGGATGTTTATTGACGATATATCATATATACTTCTGTCCGAATCCCCGGAAAGATCCCCGCAGACCCCGACTCTGATTCCGTTTTCAGCGCTGATATATCCGTCGCTGATGGTATTCGCGTGCGCGTAGAATGAGCCGCCGCAGAACGCGAGGACGCAGTTCGCGAGTTCTTTCTCGCCGACCGGCTCGCTGAAAACGACATTTCGTCCAGCCGCCGTCACCGAACAGGGTCGTCCGCGCCGCAGGCGGACCTCTTCGATGTCCGAAACGCTGACACCTCCGCTGACGAGCCGTATCAGCGAGTCCGCGACAACCGGCGGAAGCCGCGGACAGAGCGTCGGCAGAATCTCCGAATCCTTCATTTGACCATCCTCCTTCCGGAATGGTACATTATACGGACAAGCGGCAAAAAAAATGCGTGGAAAGCAAGCTCTCCACGCAATAATTTTCGCGTTTATTCACAAATATTTTTCATTCAGCGAGCGTATCCTGCGATTTCAGCAGAAACTCTTCCGGCTTCGCCACCTCAAGCGAGTTTTTCGCGAAATCGATGACATACGCCCGATCCTCGAACGAATCGACAAACAGTGCCTGATTCGCCCTCAGATAATAAATTGTCCGGCTGCCGTCAGTCAAAGATATCGTGTAGACATTGCACGGCTTGTTCAAATTTCGTCGTCCTTCATCCTCGTTTTTTGTATAATATACCTGTCCATGAGCGATCGAGTGTATCCACCCTTCCGCGACAACAGTTTCCCCGCTGCCGTCAAGCGCACTGCGTATTATCTCCCCGCCCCGCCTCAGAAACAGCGAGTCGTCGTAAACGTACATCTCGGGCGAGCCGAAGAGAAATGTCTTCGCGCCGTCGTCCGACACGACGATATTTCCCTTATATTTCAGATAGCTCTGAGCGTTGAGCCCCGCCCCGGTCTCGAATTCAAACCACCGGAACCCGTCACGATCAACGTTAATAATCGGAACGTCCGCCGATGAATTCCAGTCCGCGTCAGCAGCATAAGAAGCCCCACCGCTGTCCTTCGGTATCTCCTGACACCCGCCGGTGCCGTAAAAGTCGGGAACAAAAAGAGTTTTCCCGTCGGTCACGAACGTATCGCCGTACATATCCGAAACTTTCACAAGTATGCCGTCCGAAAAGCGCCAGATTCCCGCCTGCTCACCTGAAACAGGCGGCTCCGCCATATACCACAGACTCCCGCCCGCGACAAACACCTGGTCCGCACTGACATCAATCGGCGTGACCGCCAGAGTCTCCTTGTCGCACGTGTAAAGCCGCGGACCGTTCAGAAAATACACGGTATCCTCAGAATCGTCCGCAAGGCGGCTCGCGAAAGCGACAGACTTATCCCGTCGAGCAGCGCCGCAAGAGCAGAACGAAAGAATAAACACAACGACAAAAATCAGAACAGGCAGCCGAGCCTTCACGAGTCTCACCTCCGAACAGTTTTTCTGAATAGATTATATCACATAAAAGCGCGTTTGTCAAGCCCTTTCCAGAAATTATTTTCGATTTTCCAGAAAATAGAAAGAGCGGCAGGAACCAAGCCTGTCGCTCTGTAAACTTTTATAGCATAATTTGTAAATTTACTGACGTGAATACTTCTCGCTCTGCGCCTTGATGAGCTCCTCGTCCGAGAAATAATCGATCTTCATCGACTTCTTGACGTCGGAGAGAGTCTTCGCCGCGACCTCACGAGCCGCCTCGCTGCCCTTTTTCAGGATGTCGTAGACGCCCGCGATGTCCTTCTGGTACTCCGCGCGGCGCGCTCTGATGGGCGACAGCGTCTCCTCGAGGACGTTCAGGAGGAACTTCTTGACCTTGACGTCGCCGAGCCCGCCGCGCCTGTAATGGTCCTTGAGCTCGTCGAGGTTCGCGTAATCCGGGAGATACTCCGCGAAGTGCTCCGGCTTCGAGAACGCGTCGAGGTAGGTGAACACGGTGTTCCCCTCGATCTTGCCCGGGTCGGAGACCTTGATATGGTCGGGATCGGTGAACATACTCATGACTTTCGTCTTGACTTCCGCCGAATTGTCCGAAATATAAATGCAGTTCCCGAGAGATTTGGACATTTTCGCCCCACCGTCGGTGCCGGGAAGCCTGCGCGCCGCCGCCTCGGTCGGGAGAAGAGCGTCCGGTTCGACAAGCGTCTCGCCGTAGACATCGTTGAATTTACGCACGATCTCGCGGGTCTGCTCGAGCATCGGGAGCTGATCCTCGCCGACCGGCACGGTTGTCGCCTTGAACGCGGTGATGTCCGCCGCCTGACTTATCGGATAGCAGAAGAATCCGACAGGTATCGAGGTCTCGAAATTCCGCATCTGAATCTCCGCCTTGACGGTCGGGTTGCGCTGAAGGCGCGAGACGGTGACGAGGTTCATATAGTAGAACGTGAGCTCGGTAAGCTCAGGAATCTGCGACTGGATGAGAATCGTCGACTTCGCCGGGTCAAGCCCCGCGGAGAGGTAGTCGAGTGCGACCTCGATGATGTTCTGGCGCACCTTTTCGGGGTTGTCGGCGTTGTCGGTGAGCGCCTGCGCGTCGGCGATCATTATGAATATCTTCTCGAACTCTCCGGAATTCTGGAGCTCGACGCGGCGTCTGAGCGAGCCGACGTAGTGACCTATATGAAGGCGTCCGGTCGGGCGGTCGCCGGTGAGGATTATTTTACCCATGAGAAATTGTCCTTTCGAATAAACGCCGCGGCACCGGCGGGAATTTTAAGAAAAAACGCGCGTCCGCGATATGCGGACGCGCATGGTGCGAGAAACGGGACTTGAACCCGTATGGTAAGAACCACACGCCCCTCAAACGTGCGCGTCTGCCAGTTCCGCCACTCTCGCGTGGTTGCCGTCGGGAAGTTCGCTTCCCTTCAACGTATAATATTATACCACATCTGAACGCGTTTGTCAAGGGTTTTTTCGGATTTTTTTGAGTTTGGGACAGTATTACAACTTTATTGCAAATTGCGTTACATCATTGTAAAAAAGCACACCGGATATATTATCTTGTTTTTTGAAAATAGACTTGAAAATCAGTGCGAAATATGATATAATAATAAAAGATATCTGTATTAAAAAGGACGAACGAAAAATGCGGACTTTCCCCGATAAATTCACCCTTACCCGCGAGCAGAGCGTCTTCCTCGCCAAGAAAAAATGGGACGAAAACGTCTACTGCGGCATGAAGATGGAGGCGCGCGCCGTCACCTTCCCGCAGACAAAAACAATACTGAACGGCGTGAACGTCCCCGGCGTCACGCTCGACGACATACAGGCGATTCTGAATATGCGCGACGCGTGGCGTTACCTGATTGCTACAATCGACGAGCCGCTGACACTCGATTATATGTGCGCTCTCAACGGCAATATTGCCAGAAATGAGGCGCTCGTCTGGGGCAAGCTGCGCACCGGGCAGGTCGGAATTTCCGGAACCGATTATATACCGCCCATTCCGGATTATCAGAAAGCCTCGGAAGAGCTCGCCGCGATCCTGAACTCCGACGCGTCGGACACTGAAAAGGCGCTCGACCTCTTCGCATGGGGCGCGAGGAGCCAGCTTTTCTGGGACGGAAACAAGCGCACAAGCCTGACGCTCGCAAACAAGCTGATGCTGATGACCGGTCGCGGAATGATAACTATTACAGACAAGCACATGGAAGAATTCAATACTTGTTTACTGAATTTTTACAATTCCGGCGACGCGCAACCGCTGAAAGAGTTCCTGTGGACGAATTCGATACAGGGAATCACATTCTGACACAAAAATCCGAGCCGTCGAAAAAAGCCCCCGAGGGGGCTTTTTTTCCCTTGACCGATTTCATTTATGAAATCAGTCCTGAGTCCTCATAGTCGGGAACAGCAGCACATCGCGTATAGCCGCCGAATCGGTCAGCAGCATACACATTCTGTCGATGCCGTACCCGATACCGCCTGTGGGCGGCATACCGATCTCGAGGGCGTTGAGGAAGTCCTCGTCGGTGTGGTTGGCTTCTTCGTCTCCGGCGGCGAACTGTTCCTCCTGAGCGGCGAATCTCGCGCGCTGGTCGATCGGGTCGTTAAGCTCGGAGTACGCGTTCGCCATCTCCCAGCCGTTCATGAAGAACTCGAAGCGCTCGACGTAGTCCGGATTTTCCGGCTTTCTCTTGGTGAGCGGCGATATCTCAACCGGATGATCCATGACGAAGGTCGGCTGGATAAGGTGCTCCTCGACGAACTCCTCGAAGAAGAGGCTCAGTATATCGCCCTTCTTGTGGCGCTCCTCGTAGTGGACGCCCTTCTCGTCCGCGATTTTTCTCGCTTCCTCGGTCGAGTGGATTTCGTTGAAGTCAACTCCGGAGTACTTCTTTACCGCGTCGACCATAGTGATCCGCTCGAACGGCTTACCGAGATCCATCTCGACGCCGTTGTAGGTGATTTTGTCGGTCCCGAGGACTTCGTTCGCGACATATCTGTACATATTTTCGGTGAGGTCCATCATTCCGTGGTAATCGGTGTACGCCTGATAGAGCTCCATCAGCGTGAACTCCGGATTGTGGCGGGTGTCAAGCCCCTCGTTTCTGAACACTCTGCCGATCTCGTAGACCTTTTCAAGTCCGCCGACGATCAGGCGCTTCAGGTAGAGCTCAAGCGAGATTCTGAGCTTCAGATCCTCGTCGAGCGCGTTGAAGTGCGTCTCGAACGGTCTTGCCGCCGCGCCGCCCGCGTTCGCGACGAGCATCGGGGTCTCGACCTCGAGGAATCCGAGCGAGCCGAGGTACTTTCTGATCGCCGCGATGATCTTCGAGCGCTTGACGAACACGTCGCGGGACTCGGGATTCATGATGAGGTCGACATAACGCTGACGGTAGCGCATATCGGTGTTGGTCAGTCCGTGGAACTTCTCGGGGAGGATCTGGAGGCTCTTCGAGAGCAGGTCGATATGATCGGCGTGAATCGAGATTTCGCCGGTCTTGGTCTTGAAGACGTGACCCTTGACGCCGACGATATCGCCGATGTCGAGCTTCTTGAACGCCGCGTAGTTCTCCTCGCCCATGGCGTCGCGGGACGCGTAGACCTGAATCTGCCCGTCAAAATCGAGCACGTGCGCGAAGGACGCCTTGCCCATGACGCGCTTCGATATGAGTCTTCCGGCGATGCTGACGTTCTGGTTCTCGAGCTCGTCGAACTTCGCCTTGATCTCGCCGCTGCGGTGGGAGACGTCGTATTTTGTTATCTGGAAGGGGTCCTTTCCGTCCGCCTGAAGCGCGGCGAGCTTTTCGCGGCGGACCTTTCTCAGTTCACCGAGTTCCTTTTCGGTCGGCTCGGCTGCGGGAGCGTTCGTCTTGTTTTCGTTCTCGTTCATTGTAATTTTCCTTTCGGGTCGTTGTCAGTTGTTGTTCTCTCTTCTGTGGACTTCGAGTATCCTCAGCTTTATAATTCCGGAAGGAGCCTCGACCTCCGCCTCGTCGCCGACCTTCTTGCCGATAAGCGCGTTGCCGATCGGGGACTGGTCGGAGATCAGGTTGTTGAACGGGTCGACCTCGTTCGAGCCGACGATCGAGTAGGTGACCTCCTCGTCGAACTGCTCGTCGTAGACCTTGACGTTCATGCCGACGTTGATGATGCCGCTCGAGAGCTCGTCGTCGCTGATGACAACGACGTTCTTGAGGATGTTCTCGAGTTCGCTTATACGGCTCTCAACCTTCGCCTGTTCGTTCTTCGCCTCGTCGTACTCGCTGTTCTCGGAGAGGTCTCCGAAGGAGCGGGCGATCGCGATCTGTTCCTTTACCTCGACACGCTTTGTATTTTTCAGATAATCGAGCTCGTCGGTCATCTTCTTGAGACCTTCGGCGGTCAGTACCATAGGTTTATTTGCCATTGCAGTTATCCTCCATAAAATTTTACAAAATATTAATATAAGACCCGGCTCCGGGAATCCGGAACAGATGATAATTTACCTGTTCCGCCCCGGAGCGGTTTATTTGAAATGAATACCGACGAAATATCAGCTTGCCTTCTGGACGTGGAACTTCTCCGACCCGTTCTGAAGAATCTCAATCGCCTTCTGGAGCTGATTGTCCTCTTCGTCGGTGATCTTGTAGATGTTCTTGTCCTTGAGGCTGTCGTCGAGCTCAACGACATAGTCCGGTGTAACGCCCTTGCCCTCATAGTTTTCCGAGTACGGCGGGTCGTACATACGGTAGGAGATGCCGAGTCCGGTGTTGTCCGGGAGCGAGATTATCGTCTGCATAGTGCCCTTCCCATAGGTCTGGGTACCGACGATCTCCGCCTTTCCGTAGTCCTGAAGCGCGCAGGTAAAGAGCTCGCCCGCGCTCGCGGTGCTGCCGTTGCAGAGGACCATCATCGGGACGTCGAGTTCGTTCGCGTCGGACGATATGACCTCTTCCTTACCCTCCGCGTCGACGATGTGGACGATGGGTCCCTCGGGGAGCAGATAATCGAGCACTTCGGTGATCGCGTCAAGGTCTCCGCCTGGATTGTATCTCAGGTCGAACACGAGCTTTTCGCATCCGCCGGAGAGCAGGTCCTCGCAAGCTGCCTTGAACTGTTCCGGCGTCTTCTTGTCGAACGACAATATCTTGACGACACCGATGGTCTTGTCGGCGTCATAGACGTGATACATCACCGACTGCTCGTTGACATATCCGCGCGCGATAGCGAAATCGAGCGTTTCGCCGTCTCTCTCGACGGTGAACTTCGCGGTTGTCCCCGCCTCGCCCTTAAGCTTGCTGACGGCGGAAGTGTAACCGAGCGACGCGACGGTCTCCCCGTCGACGGCGATTATCTTGTCTCCCGCCTGAATTCCGGCGTCGAGCGCCGGGGAATCGGGCATGACGTTGATGACCTCGATGACGTCGTCCTGATAGATGACGTGGATGCCGATGCCCTGCATTTCGCCGCGGTTGTCCGCCATCATCTCCTTGTACTGCTCCTTGTCGAGGTAGTAGGCGTATTTGTCGCCCGTACCGGCGACGTAGCCGCGGATGATGTAATCGGTGAGCTTTTCGTCGTCGATCGTGCCGATGTAGAGCGAGCGGTAGAGGTCGTCGACCTGCGAGAGCTTCGAGTACATCTCGGACGCGTCGGTGAGATCGTTCAGCTCCGCGCGGTACTTGTTGTTCAGCGCGACAAAGGTCAGCTGAAACGTGACGAGCACGGCGAGTAACATCAGGACTATCGCCGTCCCGATAGAAATTTTCTTTGACATTCTGCCAGACGTCCTTTCGTGTTTACAAACGCTGGATTAAAATCGGGTTTTCGCGAAAAAAGTCTTGGTTTTATGGGCTTTTTTTCGAGAAAACAACCTTATTCCGGTGTTTATTTAAAATACTGCATCGGGTCGATGAACGAGCCGTTGTTTCTGACCGAGAAGTGGCAGTGGTTGCCGGTTGAGTCGCCGGTTGAGCCGACCTTCGCGATGACCTGTCCCTTCTTGACCTTGTCGCCAACCGAGACGAGAAGCTGCGAATTGTGCGCGTAGAGGGTCATTATTCCGCCGCCGTGGTCGATCATGATGTAGTTTCCGTAGCTGTAGTGCCAAGTCGCGATAACGACGGTTCCGGTGTTCGCCGCGTAGACGCTGGTCCCGAGCGGCGCCGGAATGTCGATTCCGTTGTGCAGCTCTTTGCGCCCCGTTATCGGGCTGGTGCGCCAAGCGTAGCCGGACGTTACCTTCGTGTAGTCGAGCGGAACCGGCCACTGGAGCTCTCCTCCGACGTACTTTGAGTTCTTCTTTTTCTGCTCTTCCTCGAGCTCCTTGATTCTCGCCTCGAGCTGAGCCTCAAACTCTTCGCGGAGCTTTTCGTTCTGAGCCTGATAAGCCTGACTTGTCGCAATGTCGCTCTTGAGCTGATCTATTCTCGCCTGAGCTTCCTCGGACTTTTTCTGCATATCCGCTTCGTCGGCGGCGAGCTGAGCCTTGAGGGTTTCCTGCTCCTTCTTCTGAATTTCGAGGGTCGCGCGGATCTCCTCGAGGTCCGCCTTCTCGTCCTTCAGTGTGTTCATAATCTTGTTGTCGTATTCGAGCATCGAGCCGACTCTGTCGACGCGCGAGAGAAAATCGGCGATGTCCTCTGCGCCGAGGAGCATTTCGAGGTAGCTCGCCTGCCCTTCCTCGTGCGTGACGCGGAGGCGGAGCTTGAAGAGCTCGTATTTCTGCTCATAGTCGGACTGTTTGCCGCTTATCTCATTGGTCTTTTCTGCGATTGACGCCTCGAGCTCGGCGATGAGGTCGTTCGTGACGGCGATTTTTTCCATGTAGCTCGCGACGAGCTTGTCGTAGGCTTCCTTGTCCGCCTGCGCGGAGGCGAGATCCTGCTTTGAGGACGCGATCTGGTTCTTGAGCGCGGCGATGTTCGCGTCGGCTTTTTTGATCTGATCCTCGTAGCCCTTGACCTTTGAGTCGCCGCTGAAATTCGACGCGGCGGAGAGCGCCTCACCCGAATTATACGTGACAGCCCCGGCGGTGATAACCACCGAGAGCGCCGCTGCGATACATTTTGCGGCTAAGTGTTTCTTTTTCATTCTTCCACTCCTTCCATATACCGGAAATACCGGTTTAAGGTGTGTGCGGATTGTAACTTTTCGACGATCAATGTTTGATGTGGCAGAAACTGACGGCGGCTGTAGCCGAAACATTGACTATGCCCCCGGCGGCTCGCCGGTTATGCCTTCAGATACCTTCTGGTAGATATCGTACTTCCGATGATACCGGTTATAACGCCGATTCCGAGGAACGCGAGCAGCAGCTGCGTCCTTATCTCATCGAAGCCTATGATGGTCAGGAACCTGAAGTTTTCGGTCATCATCGAGACAACGTACCCGTACATGTACATTTCGACAAGGTACGCGAGCCCGCTCGAGATGAGACCTATGATGATTCCCTCGAATATGAACGGCAGTATTACGAACCATTCGGTCGCGCCGACATACCGCATGATCGTGATCTCGGAGCGTCTCGAGTGGACGGCGAGCTTGATCGTGTTGATGATGACGAAGATACTGACGACGAAGAGGATCGCCATGAACCAGATGAGCACGAGCGAGATGCCGCTCTTGATCTTCTCGATGGTCGTGACGAGGTCGAGTCTGAAATTGACCTTCGCGATGCCGTCGATGTGGTTGACCTGATAGACGGTCGTCGACGCCTTCGAGTTGTCCTCGTAGGTGATGACGAACGAGTCGCGGAGCGGGTTGTCGCCGTCGACAAGCTCGTAGAGCGCGGAGTATTCGCTGTATTTTTCCTTCTCTTCGGCGAGAGCCTCGTCCTTCGAGATGAATTTGACCTCCGAGACGTTGTCGAGCGCGCGGATCTGCTCACCGATGGCGGAGACCTCCTCCTCGGTCTTCGATTCGTCGACAAAGACGACGATCTCGTTCATGAGTCCGATCTTCTCGAGGTTGACGTTGATGTTGAGCGTCAGCAGGGCAAAGCTGCCGATGACGATGAGACAGCTTATCAGCACCGTGATGGACGCGAGCGTCATGACGCCATTCCGCCACAGCCCCTTGAAGGACTGACCCATAAAATAGCTGAGACGATATCTTTTCAATTGAACATACCTCCGACACCGTCGCTGACGACCTTTCCGTCAGAGATCTTGACGACGCGCTGCTTGAAATAGTCGACGAGGTCCTTCTCGTGAGTGACGACGATGACGGTCTTGCCGCGCTTATGTATCTTGATGAGCAGGTTCATGATCTCGAGGCTCATCTTCGGGTCGATGTTGCCGGTCGGCTCGTCGGCGATGATGATCTGCGGATTGTTGGCGAGCGCCCTCGCGAGGGCGACTCTCTGCTGCTCGCCGCCCGAGAGCTGGGTCGGGTAGCTCCTGTATTTATCGGTGAGGTTGACGATGCTGAGCAGTGCCGGGACACGGCGTTTTATGACGCGGCTTGACTCCCCGACGACCTGCATCGCGAAGGCGACATTCTCGAAGACGGTCTTGTTCGGGAAGAGTCTGAAGTCCTGGAAAACGACGCCGAGCTCCCGACGGTAATACGGCACCCTGAAGTTCGAGAGCTTCGAGAGGTTGTAGTCGATAGTCTGAAGCTTGTTCCCGACCTGCTTCTCGCTGCGGACGATGAGGCTGCCGCTGGTGATTTTCTCTTCGCGCAGGAGGAGCTTCATCAGCGTGGTCTTGCCCGCGCCGGACTCACCCACAATAAAAACGAATTCCCCGTCGGCGATCTTCAGGTCGATGCCGTCGAGGGCGACCGTTCCGTTCGGGTAAATTTTCTTTACATCCTTGAATTCTATCATTCTTTTCTTAAATTTCCTCAAAAAATGGCGTATGTTCCTGCCATAGCGTCAGGAATCACGTGATCTTCAACGAAAAAAAGACGCACACAGACCCGCTGCGGCTGAAATGCGTCGAAAACCGCCGTCAAGCTCCGGCTCTGAGACTGACCAACCCGATTGACGAGAGTTTTCGCCGCGTTTCATGGAAGCACTGACTCTCAGCGTTCCCGAAGAAAACGAAAACGCACCGCCGCTCCCGGAGTTTCCCCCGGAAGCGCGCGGAAATGTCATTCTCAGAACTTGACAGGCTTTGAGGTCAGATACTTCTTGACCATGAGCGCGACCTTGAAGGTGATCGCGTGCTCGAACTCCCTGAGGTCGAGACCGGTGAGCTTTCTGATCTTCTCAAGACGATAGACAAGAGTGTTTCTGTGTACGAAGAGCTTTCTCGAGGTCTCGGAGACGTTGAGGTTGTTCTCGAAGAAGCACTGGATGGTCATGAGGGTCTCGCGGTCGAGGCTCTCGAGGCTGCCCTTCTTGAAGACCTCCTGGAGGAACATCTCGCAGAGGGTGGTCGGCAGCTGATAGATAAGTCTGCCGATACCGAGGTTCTCGTAGCTGATGATATTCTTCTCGGTGTCGAAGACCTTGCCGACCTCAATCGCGACCTGAGCCTCCTTGAAGGAGCGCGCGAGGTCCTTGATGCTGTCGACAGCGGTACCGATACCGATCGTGACCTTCGCGTAGAACTCGCTGGAGAGCGTGTCCGCGATGGTCTTCGCGATCTTCTCGATCTCTCTCATGTCGTAGTTCGGCTTGATCTCCTTGACGAGAACGATGTCGTGCTCGCCGACCGAGATGACGTAATCCTTGTTCTTGTCCGGGAACATATTCTGGACCATGTCGAAAGGAATGACGTCGCTCTTGCCGAAGAACTTGATGAGGAACACGATACGCATGACGTCAGCGTTGAAGTGAAGCTCCTTCGACTTGATGTAGATATCGCTCGGGAGGATATTGTCAAGGATGATGTTCTTGATGAACGACCCCTTGTCGTACTTCTCGTCGTAAAGATTCTTTATGTTATTGAGGGAGACCGCGAGGATCATGGAGATCTTCTCTGCCATCTTGTCCTCGCCCTCGACGAAGACGACGTACTCCGGTTTTGCGCTGTTGCCGATCTGGCGGTAGGTATATCCTCCGGTGGCGACGGCGTCAGAAGTATACGCGATCTCGTCGCGGATACCCTGGCAGGTCTCACCGATGCGGACAAGCTCGCTGCACGAGATGATGACCCCGTTCTCATCGATGACTCCGATGATGCGATCCACCGCGTCCTTCATCTGGTGGATAATTCCCTGAAATAATCTGTTTGACATAAGGCGACCCCTTTCAACTGGTTGTTTGGTTATATGTATATGCTATTATACTACCTACTATTTTACTACACGTTTTGTAATTAATCAATAGGTCAATCGGAATTTTAACTAAAAATTCACATCATTTTTAGGACATATGCCACAGCGGCAGCCGCCCAGACCATAAGAAGCGCTCCGGAGGCATATACTACAAGCTGCGAAGCGACAATTCCGAGAATTCCGCCGACGACGGCGATGACCCCGCCGACAAAGAGCGGCCAGACCTGAACGGCTCCCCTGCCGCCGAAATCGACCTTCTTCTTCCCGAACGAGACCTTGCCCTTGCCGGAAATGATGCGGACGGCGAGGATGATTCCGAGCACAGCGATGACCGCCGCGAGGATATACGCCGCCATGCCGAACGCGCGTCCGAGCACGGAGGTGTGCGCGATCGACCCGACCTTGTAAAGCAAGAAAACCGCCCCGTTCACAACCAAGTAAGCGAAGAACGTCTTATCAAACGAATGCCAGGCAAAATAGAGCACGAACATGATGACCATCAGATAAATAGCGATGGTAGCGTCAAACGTCAGCCTGTAAGCCGCGAGGCAGATCGCGAAAGCCACAGCCGCGCCGAGAACATTCCACTTCGTGAAGATCTTCCCCGAGTCGTCGAACCCTTCCTTGTTTCTCCTGACGAAAAACCATATTGCCGCCGCGAGCCCGAGGACCCCGACGACCATCAGCACCGGCAGCCACCACGTCATGAACCTCGCCTCGTTCGCGATGCTCTTCTTGACGACGAGCATTCCGAACACGCCGACGAAAGCCGCGGCAAACGCCACCATAACCCTGCTGAACACGATATCGCTCATGCTCTGCTTCTTCTTAGCGGGTTTCACAACCGCGCCGTTCTTTTTCTCATTACTCACCATAATTCACTCCATGTTGTAAAATTCAATATATTTCACAGCGTTTCCGCCGGTAATATCATATTTCAAACCAGAACGCGAGACAAGCCAGCGCGAAAGCCGACGCCGTCTCACACCTGAGTATCCGTTTCCCGAGCCCGCAGAGCGCGAAGCCCTTCTCACGCGCCATATCGACCTCCCCGGACGAAAACCCGCCCTCGGCGCCGATAACGACCGAAATTTCGCTCCCCTCCGGCAGAACGCCGCGCGTCTCCCCCGGAGCCGAAAACTCACGCGTCAGGTACTCCCTTAGCGAAACCGTCCCGTCCCCCTCATAGAAGAACAATCTGACGGCGCTCCGCGACGCCATATCAAGCATAGCGTCAAACGAGACCGGCTCAGAAACCGACGGAACAATCCCACGCCCGCACTGCTTAGCCGCCTCAAGCGCGATACGATTCCGCCGCTCAAGCCTCTTCCGTGCCCGCTCGGTCCCATTATCCGAAAGCTCCCTCGCGACGCACCGCTCCCCCTCAAAGGGAACAACCGCGAAAGCCCCCGCCTCGACCGACTTCTGCACGATATAATCCATCTTATCCGACTTAGCGAGCGCCTGATAAACAGTTATCCGGTAAGGCGGCTCAGTCTCCGAAGCACTCTCCGAAACAACCCGGGCGTAAACCTCATCCGCCGTAAACCTCTCAAGCACACACCGGTACTCCCGCCTCTGCATATCACAGACAACAATCTCCTCCCCCGGACGCATCCGGAGAGACCGTGAAATATGCGAAGCGTCACTGCCAAAAAGCCGCACCACCCCGTCTTCAATCGACGAAGCCTGCACAAAAAAACGCGGCATTCCACACCTCCTGACAAACTCTCATTTTATTATACTATATTTTCGTGAATTTGTCAAGGAGTACGGGTCGCTTTTTGAAAAAAGCTCCGCAAAAACTTTATACAGGCGTAGATTGGAGTTTCTACTCCTTGCTGAAGTTTCTGCGGAGCCTTTATTTGTGCGCCGGCTTCGGATGAAGTCAGCTGTAAACGTTCATAAAAAAGTTACTTTTTGCGCCAGACCATCGCTACCCAGTCCGACTCCATGCGCTCCTCGACCGGCTCGAAACCGTTCGCGGTCATAGCTCCGCGCACGTCGTCCGCGTAGCGCTCGATGATTCCGGACGTGATGAGAAGTCCGCCGGTCTTCAGGTAAGCCCCGATATCCGGCGCCATCCTGACGATGATGTCCGCCACGATATTCGCGGTCGCGAAGTCGAAAAGCCCGCCCGAGAGATCGACGTTCGCGAGAAGGTCGGACACGTCGCATTCGACGTTCGTCACGTCGTTGTCTTTGACGTTTTCTTTGGCGACTCTGACGGCTACGGGGTCGATGTCGTACGCTTTGCATTTTTCAGCGCCGAGCTTTGAGGCGCAGATGGCGAGGATGCCGCTGCCGGTGCCGACGTCGAGCATATAGTCGCCTTTTTTGAGGTATTTTTCAATTAATCCGCAGACAAGTCTTGTGGTCTCGTGGGTGCCGGTGCCGAACGCCATGCCGGGATCCATGCGGACTATGATTTCTTCGGGTTTTTTGTCGTATTTTTCCCACATGGGGACGATAACGAGTTTTTCGCCGACTTTTACGGGGTGGTAGTATTTTTTCCAGGCGGTGGACCATTCTTCTTCGTCAACTCCGAGGAGTTCGATTTTGGCGTCGATTTTTTCGGCGGCGAAGCGGTCTTTTAAGAAGGCGATGTAGTCGTTGTAGTTTTTGTCGTCGGGGACGTAGATTGAGACGGCGCCGTGGGAGCGGTCGGCGTTCAGGATGTTTTCGTCGATGAGGTCGCCGTAGCAGGTTTTGAGATCCGTTTCGATGTCGGAGTAGTCTTCGATCTGGATTCCGTTGTCGAGCATACTCATGATTGCGGCGACGCGGTCGATGTCTTCGGTCTTGACGGAGACGCGGAGCTGTGTCCAGTTCATAAAAAAGTTACCTTTCTGCGTCTTCAGACGCTATGTGTTCAAACGGCGGAGCTTGCCGCACAGTATCATTTTCGCTGTCTTCGGGTAGTGGCAGAGCCTCTTGCCTTTATTGTTTGAAAAGGTTTGAGGGGTAGGTGGGGAGGTGTCGGAGGGGCGGGGGGGGCCCGCGGAGTAAAAAAGGGGGGCGCGCCCCCCCGACAAAATTATTTAATTAAAA
>ENA-ORIC01001854-ORIC01001854.1-human-gut-metagenome-genome-assembly--contig:-NODE-1854-length-18754-cov-4.434973_pt1 | contig 18754 bp, 26 predicted proteins | sample MGYA00243023_ERZ508732 | MGnify/ENA primary metagenome ERZ508732 (study PRJEB26277, sample SAMN04329767) | human gut metagenome | biome: human-associated habitat | host: Homo sapiens | place: USA...
CTCCTGCGAGGGTGTTCGAATATTTCGCAGCATCCCCGGTCTGGAATGCCGTCTCCCGCATGATGCCTTGTGTCGTGGCCATGCGCTTTTCTGCGTCGGTCAGCGTTGCTGCAGTCTTGCCTATCGATGCCGCGTATTCGTCCCATATAACGGACAGGTTTTTTGTAACGCCGGCGTTGTCGACAAGAATGCTGTTTTCGTTTTTGATACCTTCGGCTGCGCTCTTGATGGCTTCGCCCATCGTCATACTGCCCTGACGGTTAAATGCCGCCGAGTCTTTCAGGTTGGTCAGTATGGACTGTGTCTGCTCGTCGGAATACCCTGCCGCCGCGAGGCGCTTATACGCGGTGTAAGCGTCCATCATCGGGATAAGACCGTCTTTAGTGTACGATTTGAGCCACGCTTTCGCGGCGTTCAGGTCTTTTCCCTGCGCAGTTAATATGCTCGACAAGCCCATTTGCGCGGCTTCGTTTTCCGCGTATGCGTCCGTCAGCTTCTTGACTTCGCTCACTACTTTTTGTATAGCCGCAACGGCAGCGGCCGTTTTAAAGCCTGTAAAAAGCTTTCCGACACCCGCTCCCGTGCGCGTTGCCTGCTGTTCGAGCGATCCCAGCCTCTTGTTCGCCTTATCAATCTTGGCGTTAAAGTCCTTGGTGTTTGCTGTAATCAGCACTTGCAGTTCTTCAACTGTCATTTTTTCTCACCTGCCCTGTGCCTTGCGGCGTTTTTTGATTTGGCATAAGCGGCCATCCGAGCTTTGATTACCATCCACCCGGTTTGCTGCATGCCGAAAGCTGACGGGAACGCCTTTTCAAGCGTAGGATATTTTTTCGGGTCGTTAAACGCGAAAGAATCAAGCTGCCCGAGATTCCATATCAGCTGTAACTGCCATTTACGCCGCTCATTTTCCGCCTTTTGCCTTGCGGATATAAGGTCCTCAACCTCTCCGGCCGACATGCTCCAGAATTCGTCCGGGGTTATCCCGACCGCAAAAGCGCGAGGTTTGAGATCCGCGACCCACTCGGTCGCCGAGGAGAAGATTACTCTATCTCCTGCTCCTCGCCCTCCCGCTCCATGTCCGCTATCTGTTCCGGTGTAAAAAAACCGGACACCTTCATAATGCCGAGAAATGTGTCCGCTCTGTCCTCGAGGGTAAAGCCCTCGGCTTCAAGCGCATCGATGAGCTCATATGTCTTGGGGAGCGTCATATTTGCCTGGTATTTCTGCAGCGCGCCCCAGAGGGTCACTGCAAAGACCTTTGTGTATGCCAGCTTGTCAAGAGCTTCAAGCAGGCTGCAGCCTATACGGTCTTCCACTTCGATTTTCGTTGCCGTCGTGAGCTTGAGCTTGTACTCCTTCTCGCCGGCGGTCAATCTATAAAAAGGTGCATTACACGCAGTAAGCATAGTTGTTGTCTCCTTATTTTAAATTTTCGGCGGAGTTTCCCCCCGCCGATGTGTTCTTTAGCCGCCGGACGAGGTATATTCCTCTATATCCGACGATGGAGTGATTTTTGCAGCAAAGGTCAGCGCCTCTGCGACGCCCTTTCCGGGCATCGAAAGTGACACTCTGCCTGTCCATGTGAAACCGGAACCGTCCGGGAACAGCAGAATAAAGGTCTTGTCTGCATCCTTAGCTCCCTTGAGGGTCGCCCAGTTCGTGCCGGTCTTCATACCCTCATAGCCGAAAGTAAACGCCATATCCCCGGGGTCGGAAAGCCCGGGCTTATACTTTCTCTGCGTGTCCTTCATCGTGGTCACGTCGATTTTGTCCGATTCGCCGAGCATATCGGGAAAATCAAGCAGACCGGGAACTTCAGCTGCCGCTTCTGCGCTCGCGCCCATTTTCAGAATCACGCCTATAGAAGTCTGATAATCTTCCATTTGTACTTACCTCCTTATTAACTGCGGTAAAACCGCTTCGTGTTGTTGTCATAGACTCCGTTATAAAGAAGGACTGTGCGGTATAACACCGTACCGTCCTGCTGTTCGTCCTCAAGGTGGTTAGGACTGCCGCGAAGCAGACCGAGGCGGAGCATTGCATCGTCAACTTGTCTCTCGACCTCGTTTCTGCCCTCCGGCGTCGCCATCCACACCTGGATCTGCACGGCGATCCGGGAAAAATGGTCCGGACGCGAAGAGGATGGCATTTTAACGGAGTTATCCATCTGCTTTATCAAACCGTGCCGTTCAAAACTCTGCGGATATTCCGCAGACCATTTCACGCCCGGTACAGCGAGTGAAAGCACATCATAAGTCACCTGTTCGATATCAACCATTTTTCTGACCGCCTTTACGACTTATTTCCTGTTGTATCGCGCGCTTATAGCACTCGAGTATTGCTTCGCGATTGTTTATAAGCGCAGGATAGAGATACGGCTGCGCCTTTTGTCCGCTTATCATTCGCCAGCCGACACCAGGGATTTTGCCGCGCCACTTGTCCGCCTTGTAATGGATCCCGCCCGGGAGCTCATAAGTATATGTGCCGTTACCTTTAGGACCCGTACCGAATTCCACATAGGCGGCGTATTCAACATTGGTCAATACGCTGCCGATATGCTTGCTACCCTCGCGCTTGTAGTCGGTATGCAGCGACGCGCGCAAGTTGCCGTTATCTACCGGGCACAGCTCTTTCGCACTGTTGTTGACTATTCGCGCCGCTTCGCGCGTACCGTTTGATATGGCGGTATCAGCGCCGCCGAGCTTTGCGAGCTTTTTTGCCAGCTCGCCGAGGCCCTTAACCTCAATGCTCATGGCTCACCGCCTTGCAAAGATACAGCGTGTGGCTGTCGTGCGGCTGAATCTCGGTGATTCGGTAATAAGCGCCGACATATTTCACATAGTCGCCCTTTTCGACGGCGAGCGTATCGGATGTTGAAAAGGTGGCGTCTTTGTTGCACTGCAGCCCCCACTCCTTCGCCCGCATGGCGTCGGTAACGAGTCGAAAGTTGACAGTAAAAGAGCCCGCAGGCGTTTCTGCGGGCTTCACTGTTTCACTGCCGAGCGTTCCCGTCTGTTTGACGGCTTTATAATGCTCGACTGTTTTGTCCTGGAATACGGCGCGCTGTGCGCGTTTGAAGGCGTCGGGGATCTTCACCAGAAAAGCCTCCTCCACTCGTTGAGCATCACCTTTTCGCTGTCGCTCAGTTCCGCCGTTGTGGCGAGGTCTGAGTCGCTGTGCTTAAAGCTCACGCTCTGGTCGCCGTCCGTTATGCTTGCAACGGTCTGCGCCGCATCGGTAGAGCCCGGCTGCTGCGTGCGGTAACGCTGCGCGGCTATCTCTGCCACAAGCAGATCAAGACCGGGAACAAGCTCACGCCGCTTGGTATATCGCAATACCTTTGACTCGACGCTGTCCAGCAGATACCGGGCAGCCGGCAGCGACATTTCCTTACCCAACATCACGCGCATCCGGGCTATGAGGTCGGCCTTGTTCTGCTCCGTCATATCAGCCCACCAGCCTTGCGGTCATGTCGCTGTCAAGGGTCTTGACACCGTACAGGATATCAAAGCTAACGCGGTCGGTCTTGTGCTTGATGTCGTAGTCATATACGACTCTGATAGCAAGACCGTTCCTGCTCGACGCAATAGCCGCATTATTCGCGCCCATAGGCAGCTCAAGCTGACGGGTGACGAGTGCAAGGCCGTTGCGGTGGAATGCAAGGGAATGAGTCGTTTTGACGAGATACACCGTGACCGCCTCGCCCGAGGCAATAGTGCGGTGGATAGGCTGATCTATCGCGACCTCAGCGACCGCGCCGCTTGCGGCAGTTGCATCGGCGGCAAATCTGTAAAGATAGCCGTCGAGGATAAAACCGTCGCCCTTTTTAAAGGTGCCGGTCGCCGCAGTGACATCCGAGAGTGCGACCTTGGTCTCGCCGGCGGTGCAGGAGACTTTTGCAGCGGTCGCAGTGCCCGCAGTTGCCGCGAGGGTATCGGGAGCATTCTGCGACATATAGGTGTCAAGACCATAAATAGAGCCGAGCTCTGCTGAACGCAGGGCATCGGAGTTGCCCGCGTATGCGACCTTTGAGAGGTTCTCCGTGGTCAGATAGCGATACTTGTGCGTCGGGTTGACGAGCAGTCTGCGCTGCTGTATCGGCACGCCCTTGAGGTCAAACGCCTTGGCAATGTTGGCAATGTCCTTGAGGTCGGTCGCGTTCGCGGTGCCGCTCACGGCATTGCCAGCATTCGCGATGCCCTCAGCAATAATATCGCTGTCGATAGCCTGGGATATGGCCTGCACCGCAGGAGAGATGATCTGCTCAGAAAATGACTTGATGTCAAGGGTCATTTCCTTGGAAGTGACCGGAACGGTGACATCGCGGAAATGGTCAAGGGTCACCTTGACACTGCCCTCGTTCACGTTCTGATCTACGGTCTCGCCGACGAAGTTCTTCGCGGAAAACTTCGCGGGCTTGCGGATGGTGATGGTATCACCGACGTGCGCGAACTCCTTGGAATAGTCCTTATGGACAAGGTCGGCAGCAACGAGATTGTTCTCGAGCACCATAAGAGCCTCGTTCGCGACTATCTGAGGAGTCAGAAATTTGTTTGACATTTGTTAAATCCTCCGTTTTTACTGATTTTTGCGCCAATTTACATAATCGGCATAGTTTTCGGGGGCTTCGCCCGGTTCGGGGTCTCCGCCTCCGTGGTCGGGGTCTCCGCCCCTCTGTCTGGTTTCGACTTTGTCAAAGAGATAGGCGTCGCTTTCTCTGATTGCTTTAAGCTGATCGTCAAAGCCCTCGAGCTTGCCGTCTTTGTCGAGCTTCACGCTGCCGGGCGTTATCAAAGCTTTTATCGCTCTTGCGTTCTTGCCCTTGGCGGCTGTAATAGCGGCATCGATAGCGGAGTCAAGCTTCATGGCGGCAATATCGCTGTCATACTTAGCCTTAGCCTGCTTGTTCTCGTTCTGCAGCTGTGTAATCGTTGCCTGCAGCCCGGCGGTATCAACCTTTTTGAGCTCTTCAAGCTGACCGTCCCGCTCTGCTATCTGACCCTCAAGGTTCTTGACCTTATCGGACTCGGCGCGAAAATCTGCTTTTGAAACAAAGTTCTTGCCGATATAGCTCGCTATCTTCTTGTCGATGTCCTCGGTGTGTGCGTCGCCTAAAATGTCTTTAAGCCAGTCCATGTCTGTCCTTTCCCGCGCTCCCTTTTTACTTGGCCAGTCCCAATATTGCGCGACACCATTTTGCTCCGGGTGGCGGATAAATTTGGATATAAAAACAACGCTTTGCATTTGACTGCAAAACGCTGTAATTATTATGTTGTGATATGACAAAACCGCCTCGCTTTCGCTTGGCGGCTTGTTATTTATTATTGATCCTCTTCGTCAAGAGTATCTTTTCCGAAAGCTTTTATATAGCTCTCGGTGAGGTCTTTTATTATAATCGGGGCTTCTTCCTCGTCCAGTATTCCGTCGAGGCGACCTTTGAGCAAATCCTCATAGTAGAGATAGAGCTCATCGCTCATGGCTTCGCTGAGATCGTTGTTGTCCACTTCCCACTTTATCAGCGGAAGTACCGCGTTAAGGCGCTCAGCTTCTTCGAGGATATCCTGATCGAATTCTGTAAGATATGAGTTTTCGAGCAAATCCCCCGTTTTCGGCTGTATACCCGTGCTTAAACGGCTTTCAAGAAAATTTTTTGCCCACTGATAATCAAGGTCATACTTCATCTTTTTCTCATCCTTTCTTTCCAAACATTTCCTTCAACCTTTTTGTTTGAGATAACATTTACCTCAACATCCGGGTATAGTTCTTTAAATTGCTGCATTACCCCTTTACAGCTATCGCACATTCCGCGTTCGGAAAGCATACATATCTTTTTAAAAGGGCTCGCTTCATACAAATCGGCGAAGAACTCGAAGAGCTTTGCTTCAGTATCATTGTAGGTTTCTTTTCTTATTGTTCCGTCCATTTTGGGAACATCTATATATTTAAAGCGGCGAGCTTCTTTAAGTAAAACTAATTTTCCGGTTCCTTTATATCCTCTGCTATCTTCCACTTTGGATATAGCGCTATGCGCATAATACATATTGTCAAAATCATCATCGATATATGCACCGGCAATGTTTCCGCTTCTTTTAAATCCGCTTGTAAATTTCAGTCGCTTCTCATAAATAACCTTTTTATCAAACCGCAAGATTTCATCAGTAGAGAAATTGCCTGAATCTATCTTGTATTGATTCACAAAGCGGTATTGCCTTTTAAGCGTCTTCCACTTTTCAGGATCATTATACTTTATTTTTAAGAATTCATCAAGAGAATCCGGCACATTTTCTTTCAAGACTGCCGAATATCGCTCGAACTGGTCTCTGTTGTAGGAGGACACCTGCGTCAAAGTCTTGGGCGGGTAATATTTAAGCTTCCCGGTAAGAGGATTTATATTATCCGCAAGCCACTCTTCATATGTCGTTTCCGCCGGAATAAGCACAGTTTTCCCGGCCTTGGGATCCAATGCCCGGCGTTTGAGTTCGGCGCGGTTTTGTCCCTCTATGACTGCCGTTGTAGTGCAGCGGTCGTTCGGATGGAGCGGCGGATAGTTTATGCCCTCTTTCGCTTTGGAGACCGGAAAAGTCTTGCCGTCTAAAGCGCCGCAGACATCGCAGGTGCGCCCGTCAAGGGTGGCGAGAAATCTGTATTCCGTTATGCCTTCCTCTTCGTATGCCGCTTTTTCAGCGGCGTTGTGCACACGGTTCGTCTCGGTGCGTATCAGCCGCATCGAGCTGTACATTCCGGACTGCATAGCGTCGGCGAGCTGGCGCGCCATTACCTGCGGACCCGCTCCCGTCATAATTCCACGCGCCACAATACCGTATGCGCTGTTGGCAAGCGCGGATGTGTTCTGCCAGATACGGTCGGAAAAATTCGCGCCTTTCCATCGGTCATTTACTATGGTGTTTACGGCGCCCTTCGGCAGAGCTGAGAACTCAAAGCCTAATCCCGTGCCGATCTGCGTGTCATATATGCTGCGATAGTATGTATCCCCGCTCACGTCTTCAAGCAGCCGCTTGAGTTCCCGCTTCTCCCGGTCAGCAAGCAATGCCGTTTCCGTCTCGATATTGGCTTTCAAAGCCTCAAGGCGGTTTATCCTCGCGGCGTATGCCGGCGCATTGAGACGAGCAAGTGCTTTTCTCTTTATGACCGGGTCTTTTATGTTATTGAGCTCTTTGCGCAGTGCTTCCAATTCCGCTTCCGCTTCTTTGGTGTTCAACATCCGACGAGCTTCTTCCGTCGTCAATTCACCATTTGCCGCATAACGCGAAAATATCCGATTTATGCGGGCGTCGAGGTCTTTCTGAGCCTTGGCGTATAACTTGACGGTTTTTGTCTTTATAGCCCGCGTCGAGGCACGTCGGGCATATTCCTCGCGCTGCAGTGCCCGCTCCTCCCAATAGAGATCAGAGCGCATTATTCATCATCCTTTTCGGAATCGTCCTTGTCGTCATCGTCGCCGATAAACATCTTTGCGTTTTCCTCGCGCTGCTTCTGCAGCTCTTCATACGCCTGCGCGACATCATCAACAAACGGGTGCTTTGCTAAAAGCATCTTATCAGGCACAAGCCCTTGCGACTTCTGGATTATGTCCACCGTCTCCGCATCATTGACTATCATCGACTTGTGGACATCGTATTTTATAAGCGTATAGTCATAGTCGGTACCGTTCTTCAGGTTGATATCCTGCGTAATAAACCATGACAGCTCTTTCAGCATGACCTTTAACTTTGAGACAAGCGGGTCAGCCTTAAGGTCAAGCAGGGTGTAGCGGAATTTCAGACTGACGCCTGACGGCGCGCTGCCGAGCTTTTCATCGTTCATATCAATACCGCGCCCTATATGGTATATGTCCCGGCGCAGCATATCGAGCCAGGCGAGGCGCTCGGTGACATTCAGCGTGACCTGCTCCGCGCTTATCTTGCCGGACGGATCGCTTATTGACACTGCCTTGTTTATCTGCAGCTTCTGCTGTATCGCTTTTGCAGTCTCTCCGCCGTATCCCTGTATCATCCAGTAGAGCTCGACGAGATCTATCTGATTATTCGTCGACGCAGAAGATATCAGGTTATATGCATCAAGTAGCCCTTTGATGCGCGAAAGGTCGGTCTGATGCGCAGAGTTGTTATAAAGCGGCACAAACGGAATCCTTCCCCACGACTTCGCCTCAACCGAAACGCGCTCGTCGTTGATTATCTGCTCGTTGTACCAGTGTGGGCTGTTGCTTTCGAGCACAAACTCTCCGGCATCGTTTTCGACATAGCGTTTTACCCCTGTCGCAGTCCACCACTCTACCCGCTCCCGCTCCGTCTCTGTGCCGTTTTGCACGACGGTTATTTTATAATGGCGGAAAAAGTCGGTAATCACCTGCTGATAGCTCATATCGCGGCAGGCAATACATTCTGTCGTCGGGATAACAACAAAACAAAGCTTGCCGGCTGCCGAGTAATAAACATGCAGCCATCCGACGATACAATTTGACGCATTTGTCGCGAGGTCAGGGAGCATGTCCACAAAAGCCTCGTCGGAGGTCACTGCGGTGACAGCGTCCTCAAAAGCTTTCAGACTTTCATCTGCACCGCCCGCTCCGTCATTTGCGCCCTCGACAGAGACGGAAAGCGGCTTGCCGAGGATGTACGCGACTTTCTGATCGACCATCAGCGCATGGAAATTATGCACATTGTGGTGATTCGAATTGTTTTCATTGATTATCTTAACACCGCCGCGCTTTATACCCGCCCGGCTGTTTTCGTCTTCTTCGTAAACGACCGTCTCGCGAAAATCTTTCTGCAGAATGTCCTGCATACCGCGATAATATCGGAGTCCCTCGCATGCCGCAAGATACTCCGGGTCTTCCCGCGCATTTTTAAGCACGGTTTTGATAATCTCATCGTCCGTAGCCGTATGGTGATACGCGAGCTTTTCTCTTATCAAGTCCATATTGTTAATCATTAAGTTACCCTCACATTCTGCTGGTCGTTCTCTGTGGCGTAGCGCGTGGCGTCAATCGTGTGGTTGTCTCTATCGGGATAGTTCGCCTTATAATTGCCGTCCTTATCCCGCTCAAGCTCATATGATGAAAATTCCCGCGCCGCGTTTGGACAGCGGGCGGGATCTATTATTATTTCTTCGAGGTCGCGTAGCCATTCTATGCCGTGCTTCACGCTGTCCGGACCTTTGCGTGCGCCTCTGACTCTCAGACCGTATTCATACATATCCGCTATAGACTTCGGTTCGGCGGAGTCTGCGATAATTTCGCCGGCAACTCCACGAGATTTTATACGGTCGGCGGCAAGTCTGTTGCTCATGCCCGCCGCGTATATCTCGTCGTATATGTACAGCCGCCTGCGCGGCTTGTCATAGTTGCACGATATAAAAACAAACGGGTCAACCGCATAGCCCCAGTCTATGCCGCGCCTGATACGGTCAAACCGCGCAATCTCTTCGGCACTGATGGGTCGGATACTGATGTTCCGGAATACCTCGCCGCCCGTGCCGGTAACTTCCCCGAGAAACTCGTGCCGATACCGTTCCGGCGAGTGCTGTTTCAGGTGCTCCGCCTCCAACAGCAGCGGCGCGCCTATCCAGTCCTGCGGCACAGTCAAATATGTGCTGTGATGTATCAGGCGGTCGGCGCGCTCAACGCGTACCTCATCATTCACCCATGCCCGCAACGACTCGGGGGGATTGTATGAATAAAAAACATCGAATTTACTGCCGCCGCGCATGACCGACTGCAGCACGTTATCAGTTTCCCGCATCCCGGAAAACTGATTCCATTCCTCAAACCAGATATAACGAAAATAGCCGAACGGGATCTTTATGGACTTGACTTTCATCGGATCGTCAAGACCTCGAAACATAATCGTTTGCCCGCTCGGCAGATATGTGATTTTCATCGGACTGACCGTCGCTTTAAAATACTGCGACACGCCCAGTTTCTCAATAGCCCACAGCATCTGTGCAAAAACGCTGTCCCGCAGCGTGTCTGCAATTTTGCGGAACACGATCGCGTGCGCATCAGGGTTTTTAATGATGCCGCAGACAATCTCAAGCGATATATAGCTGCTCTTTGTGCTTCCGCGCCCGCCTTTAAGCACATAATGCGTATGCTGCCCGGCACACACATCGCGATGCACTTCGTAAAACGACGGCGCGATTATGTCAGTAAGCCTGACGGCCATGTTAGCCGCCCCCTATATCATCGATAATCTGCGGCGCGTTGACGGAGACTTCTTTCTTTTCAACCGCTGTAAAACCCGCTCGGTCGAGAATATCCTTTGCGGCCGCGATAATATCACGGTCATCGGCATACTTTTTCTTCAAAATTCCCGCCATTGCTTCCTGGGCATCGGCGGCATCATACAAAAAGCGACGCCGGATACTCTCCGCGATTTCTTCCTCTCGCCGTGCCATATATTCCTGCGCATCTTGGCGTTTTAAAATATATGTCGCCATCGTCGCCGCCGACCTTTCGGAATAACCGGCAGCAATAGCCGACTCGCGTGCTGCCCCGTATGCTCTTTTTCTTTTAACAAACTCATCACAAAAAGCAATCATCCGCTCTGTCATTCGACTTTGCCACCCCCTCTGTTTTATAAAAGTCACAAAGGCTTTTAATTTGTCGCGCGCGTGAGAGTTTTATAATGCTGTTATAAATTAAATAATTTTTTTGTATTCATCTCTTATTTCTCGAAAAAACGAGCTGTAAAATTCGAACAGTTCCGCTGATTTCTCCAAGCGGAACTGCTCAACTTTTGGATTTTCGTTAAGATTTGAGGAAGATTCGATAACAAACTTTCCGGCATCGGTATCGAAAAGCATCACCTTGGAATGGTTGTTATACATATTCACGGTCCAACCGTTTGCGTTGAATATGTCTGTTATCTGCTCGAGATATCCATACCCGCGATTATGCTCGCAGTTATCTTTCATCGCACCGCCGACGAGCAAATCAACCTTGTCCAATCTGCCATCATTGCGCAGACCGTCAAGCATTTGCGCCTGCCGAACACCGACGCGCAGCGTTGACGCAAACAGACTCTTTATGCGCGTCTGACCGGTAATCCAAACGATAAAGGCAATCGAGCTGAACCCGCCGGATGTAATATACACAAAGCTTTCGTCTTCCGGAAGCTTTGGAGTCAGGTCTTCTATTATCGCGTTTTCACGCATAATGTTAAAACTCTGCCGCTTTTTCGGCTGAGTAAATACTTTGTGCTCCATTTTTTCACCATGAAAAAAGCAGCCTAAAAGGCTGCTCATGTTATTTTTCTTTGTCGACAAACTCATATCCTACTCTGCTCTTGGCAACAAGCAGCCACGTCGGATATGCAGCTTGAATCTCGCGCACATGCATGCGGTACGTCGGCGCAAAAAGAACATCTGCCATGTCTTTTGACGCTTCCGTCCGAAACGCTTCCGAAAATTTCGTGCTGAGACCGACCGTTCGAATCTTTTTGATAACTGAAGTATCCCGATCAATAAGCATGATCGTAAGGTTGTAACCCTCGCCCTCTTCCGGCTTTGGAAGATTTGTCAGCTTGCTAAGTTGAATAGCATACGGCATTTCCGCCCAGGCAAGCGTTCCGAGCTTGCAGAACAGGAAAAGTATATCGTCTATTCTTGCCAAGCGAATTTCACCGGGAACGCCGGGCTCAAAAGCCTGCATTTCTTCTTCGGTCGGCGAGCTGTAGTAATAAAAAATATTAAGTCCCGCTTCATCGACCTCAAACACGGTGCAATCTTCGTTGTATCCGTCGAGGATGTGTGTTTCCTCTCCGACCTTAAAAACATTCATTTCGTGATTCTCCCTCGTCTTTTTTTCGAGTATATCACAAAATCAAAGTTCTTTCAAGTTTTCACTGTCCAACAAAACGGACTGTAAAAGCGCACCTCTCGGCTCACAGAGAGGTGCGTCAAATGAAGGTGTTGGCGGCGCGCGGAGTCAAACCGCGCCTCCGGGGGATGGGAGCCCCGGAGATAACCGTATGCTGCCATATGTGCCGCCCGAGCTGCGTCTTGTCATCAGCCATCGTTTTACCGTCCGCAAACTTGTGCGCCCGATTCGTCCCGGAACGCCCGATGCTTAACTTCTCGCGCTTCCTCGCCCTCTTGGCGGCAGAAACTAAATGCATGAGAGTTTTGAACCTATGATGCTTTGAGTCGAACAAAACACCTTGAGGAATCGGACCTCGCCTACTCTCTGGACAGCCGCTGCCCATGTGCTTTTGTATAAAAGCCCTGCTATTAAAACCCGCCGCAGGGCAAGGCGGGAAGAAAGGAGAAAAGAATTATGTGGAACTCTGTTTCAGCCGTTCGGCGATCCGGTTTTGAGCGACGCGATAATATCGCTCGTCTTTTTCAAAACCGGTGTAGTGCCGTCCGGTGTTGATGCAGGCGATGGCGGTCGTCCCGCTCCCCGTGCAATTGTCGAGCACGGTGTCGCCTGCGTTGGTGTATGTGCGGATGAGGTATTCAAACAGCGCAACCGGCTTTTGCGTCGGGTGCAAGCCCCGCTCACAGTTGATTCGCAGCAGATTCCGGGGATATCCGGTCACATATCGCAGCGAGTCTTTGCCGAGAGTGCTGTCTTTGTAGATGCCGTCCGTTTCGCGTTTGCCTTTTGTAACTATCGGCTTTTCGAGATGTTTGATGCCTTGCGGATTGTATGTCGGCGCTTTTTTGTAAAAAACACAGACATCCTCTATGCAGCGCATCGGCTGATATTTTGCAAAGGTAAATCCGGTCGGCATGTTCTTCTGCCAGTACCAGCAATAGCGGAAAAATCGGCGGCAGCTGTTAATGACGTCGGTCGTAAACGGCTGCGCGGCCGTAAGCACCACAGCGCCGTTGTCTTTCAGGATCCGCCAATACTGCGACCACAAAAGGCCAAAGTCCAGCGCGTTATCCCACGCGCAGTCCGTCATACCATATGGCAGATCGCAAAGAATCATATCAATGCTGTTGTCGGGATAGATTTTCATCCCGGCGGTTCCGTCGCCGAGAAATATCTTGTCTAAGTACTCCAAGTTACACTTCCTCCAGTGATTCAAAAAATCCGGAATTCCGCGCTTTTTGCTTATCAGAGTACTCTACAATACCCATTATAGGCTCAAGTTGGTTCCCTTTGTGCACTCTTTTATTTTTGCTCGCGGTCGAGGATGCAAAAGAATTTGTGGCGGAGATTATAAAACTGCCTGCGCCCGCTCGGCACCGGCATATATTCATACGGCGTCCCCTGCGTGACGTTCTTGAGCAACGGTGTTATCAGTCCGACATCAGAGCCGCAGGCAAGCTTCACGCACCGCTCAATTAGCGCGACATCTTTCTTTTCCCGCTCCCGGCTTTCTGCTCTTTTCGCCGTCGGATCAGAGCAGCCCGAAGCGGACGGCATCCCGGACGGAGCCGCCGCTGATAAAGCATATGTATCTTTTGCCCGCTCTTTTTTTCTCGGATACTGCAGGCAGAAATATTTCAGCTCCCGATACCGCTCGCGGGGAATGTCATATTTTTTCGGCAAATCCTTATCTCTCGGCATTATCCGTTACCTCCTAATAGCTCGGGGTTATCATAGATATTGCCGATGACCTCTATCTCGTAGTCGTAAAAGTTATCCATAGCATAGCGAACACTGTCGCTATAAACTCGAAAACAGGATTCATCAAAAACGACTTGATAAGGCTCATCATAGCCTTTCAGCAAAACTATATCGCCTTCAAAAATCTTTGTGCCATTCTTATCTTTAAGACCTGTGTACTGTCCTACGGTATTTTCATCAACATACAAGCAATTTGCACCACGGCAATTATATTCTTCACACTCGAATATGTTTTCCACCATAACCATTTCGCCACGACCATCTTTTGTAGGTACGCCGTACACCCACTCGCCGTTGTCTGTTTGTTTACCGCGAAATTCAATATCACGCATTATTCTTCGCCTCCCTGTTCGTATTTAATAAACCCGTCGCCATACAGGCGGTTTAACTCGTCGAACACATGACGCATACCCAGCCCGTCTTTTGTGGGCTTCCACAAACCCTCATCGTCGTACTTTCCGCCGTTTAAGCAGTAATTATACAGTTTCGGGTGTGTTTCCTTGAGCCCCTGAAACCTTGTTGGCTCTTTTTCAAGGTGCGCACCAAATCCGCAGAAAACACACCCCGTGCGGTTGCACCCTGCGGTTTTAAGCTTGCCGTTTTCTTCAACGATATCACCATAAACAGAGGCGTAAGGCACTTTATATCTGCGTAAATACTCAAGCACATCCTGCTCTGTCCAAAATGACATAGGTGATGATTGAAGATGTTTCACATCAAATGCGTTACATCCGTTATTAAGCCACGCCAGTTTGCGAAACTCGCTTTCACACGCCATAGTTGCTACTATTGGTTTTTTCCCCGTTTGTTTTTCATGCACCTTGAACGGCTTTTTTTTCATCACATCACAACATCTTCTATCAATTAGGAAGTCTGCATTTATCAATTTTTCATACTTTACCTCGCGGGCGTTTCCGAGAACAAAGTATTGAGCTACCTTTCCGTCTGGGTTCCTGCGGGCGACTGAAACATTATGCGATATACGCTTGCTTATCATAGGGTACCCGTACTTCGTTACCACTTCGCGGAAATTCATTTCCGGTCTAAGCCAAGTCACATTGCTAAAGGTCTTAACGAAGTCCCTAATTTCAGGGTACTCAAGACCTGTGTCTACAAACACAGCTTCTATGTCAGGATAAAGCTGTCGGGCTATATACAACAGTACCGTGCTGTCCTTGCCTCCGCTAAAGCTGACATACACCTTACCCTCGAACTTTTGGTACCATTCAATAAGCCTCGTTTGTGTAACCTGTATCTTTCTTTCAAGCGACCACGCTTGCATTGTCTTTAAATCTTCCGGTGTGTATTTGTTTTCACGCATTGTTATTACCTCCGTCCATTATTGCGCCGCAGTGGGAGCAATAGTCAAAATCATCATTGCCTAACCCGTTGTTGGTGACATAATCATAGTCGTAGTCAGCGTACCACTTGCAAACTGAACAATAGCAACCGTCCGAATCGTCCTTCATCCATTCGCCGTGTTTAATCTCTTGTACATCAGCAACAGGAGCTTCTTTTAAAATTTTAACAGCGGCATTCCAGCCGTCCGCATAACCTTTGTTCTCAAAAATATCTCGGTTACACAAGCCTATCCCGAGTGCAGCACGATCAATATAATCGCTCATTTTGTTTTCCTCCTCTTCGTCGCGAAACTTGACACATTTACAAGGCTTTAAAAAGCTGACTTCCGTCAGCAGTTTTTCCTTTTTCTCGGTCGATTCGGCGGCTCGTCTTCGGGCTCCTTTATGTATTTAAAACACATATATCCGAATCTGTTTTGAATGCACTCGACAAGGCGATAGCCCTTCGGGGCGATCGGCGGGTTGTCCGGGCTGTAGCTCCGGAGCGCGACCTTTGCGTCCTCGCTGTCAGGCTGCCGCATGTTGCGGGTTGATAAATATCTATGTTTAGTGCCCTGCTCGGGCGTCCAATGGTCGAATAAGTAATTGGCAAGACCTGTGTAATCGCAACCGTGGTCTATACCGTTATAATAGTTGTGTCGGCGCAGATGCTCTATCTGCACGATGTCGCCGTAGATCCACTGCGCTTTTATAATCTCTTCCGGCACGCCGTCGGAGACCATATGAAAATGTATTCTTTTCGTGTTTCTGCCGCGTCCCATGTAAAGGTTGATTTTTGCTTCGGGACACGCGTATTGCAGTCTGCGTTTATATAATGTACGCAACCGGCGCGCTTCGCCCCAGTCGTGTACTTCGTGGTCATTGTCAAAGGTAAGAGTGGAATAAAGGGAAGTCGGCGAGAAATTCTCGTTGAAAACTCGCGCGTGCTTCCGCCTTGCTATCATCAGATTGTGGCGCTCGCGCTCCTCGTCCGTGCGGAGCACCGGCTTGTATTGCGCTTTTGCGACGTTGGCGGTGCGGTCAGAAACCGTGTAGACTTCCTGCTCGCAAACTGCGCCGGAAAATATTCGTTTCTTGACTCGCACCGCTTTTCACATCCTCATTTCAAATTTTCGTATTTTACCGAACTCATCGACGAAAGCTCGTCGAGATATCCGACAATGTTCTCCGTCAGCACCCGCGTTGTGCTGATTGGGATAATCGCCATCACAAAGAATCCGGCTTTCGCCGCAAAGAACGCGCCTGACTCGGTCTGACGGTAGTACAGCTCAAACTCGTCCACATCAAGCGGTTCGAGATATTTTGACTCGACAAACTCTATTCCGGCCGAAGTCTTATATGGTATATAGTCGTAAGAGCCTATCCGCAGAGATATCGGCAGAGGATCGCAGCGCTCTTCTCCGTCAAATTCGTCTTTGACCATCTTCAAAAACGCTTCCGGCGGCTCGGCGGTGTACCGCTGCACGATTTTGTCCGCCTGTGTCGGTGTGATATCGAAAGATGTCATAAGCGAATCGATTGAAAACACCGGGCAATCATTAAGGTAGTAAGTGGCGAGACCGTCGCCGAGCATTTGCGTTGTCATGTCGTACAGCGATATGCACTTATTTGCCTTGCACAGGCTTATGATTTTTTTGATTTTCATATTAAACTCCTGTTTCTGTTTTAATCCAAAGGTCGCCCAAACTGTTCCAAAGTTTAATTACCTCTTCCCTGTCGTCACACACAGTCCCGAAGCTCTTGCAATAACCACAGTTATTTTTTTCTTTCGGGACAATGTAGTAACCGTTGACACATGCATCATACAAAAGTGCGACTTCTCCGCCGCACTGCGGGCACAATTTGAGTTTGCTGTTTGTAGTGCTTTCTCTTAATTTTTTGACAAGCTCGTTTTTGCTTTCAAGAAGTTCTTGACACTTTTCGATAAGCTCTTTATTAGTCTTGCGTTCAAAGCACATTTGGTTCGTTAATTCTTCAATTTTTTCAAGCTGCTCGTTTTTCCTATTGATGGAGCGTTCGCGACGATTCTTTTTAACCCATATCATCAGTTCGCGTGCCAGATTAATAACCATTACTGCTAAATTCGCCAAAAGAGCAGTAAGAATAAGCATTTCAACTTTCGTCATTTTGTTCCTCCTTGGGGCACATAACACCAACTTTGCGGCGGTCGTTTGAGCCCGAACTCGCCAAGCCTTTTTGGATCGTCGTAAATAACAAGGTCAGATATACTCCAGCCGAATCCCACCTTGCCGTTTCCAAGATAACTTATAACTTGTTTATCCGTAAGGCAAAATAGGGGGACTTCTATTTCCGGTATTTCTTGCGCACCGAGATATTCAAAAGCAATTGGAAAAATAGCGTTACACACAAATTCTCCAACAACTCTACCGCAAAAGAGATGTTGTCCCTTCTTCTTTGCATCACATCCACCTTTGGTGCAGTAAATATAACACTTAAACGGTGTCTTGATTTTTGGTTCGTTCTTTCGAAGTTCGACTTTTTTCTTTCCGCTTGCTATCAGTTCGCAATATCGTGGTCTGATACTCAGCAAAATTGACTTTGTCATAACTCCCCTCCGCCGTTGCAGGAATACTCTTTAAGCGCAGCCGCAGCCTGCGACATAAGGTATTCAATGCACTCAAAATCTCCGCTCGGGTCAAAGCAGGGACATTCCGGACAAGATCCGGGTGCGCCCGCTCCGCAGAGTTCGGTCGCCCGGATCAGCTGTTCAAGCGTCAGATTCTTCATAATGTTCAACCTCCTTTGCCAGTCCGCATTTAAGCGGGCTGTTATAACAAGGATTTTTACAAGTGCCGATTTTCTGACACTGGAAACAGCAGTAATTCCCACGACGGTGGTCGCAGTTGAAATGCGTACACATCATGATTCTGGCTTTCTTTTTATTCATCGTCTATGACCTCCATAGGTTCGTCCCAACAGCATTTACACATTTCTTGATTTGAATCAATCGGCGAGGGCTGACGACAGCTTCCGCCGTAGCAATTTGCGCGGCACATCCTCGGCACACCGTATGCGTCCGGCTTGGCTTCCGGAAACTTTTTAAAAAAGTCCTGCGCGTAGGTTTTTCCCGGGTGTTCGTCGATCCATTTCTGCATGGCTTCAATCGCTTCTTTGACTTTCGCGACGGAATAGTTGTTGGGACTACGATTGCAAAAAGCGTACAGCGGGCAGTTATCGTTTTTATTACACTGTTGACAATAGCCTTGAGAGCTGCAAAGTCTTTTTTGCGCCATAAGGAAATTTATTGTTTTACTGCAATCCATACTCATTCTCCTTTCAGCAGTTCATGCTCGCCGCTCTGAAGCTGAAGCTCGGTCTCGGACATCTCATAGCCCAGCTCGCAAAGAAACTCATAAATCCTGTCAAGGCTTTGGTCCCCTCTGTATTTAGGTGCTGATTTAGCGTTGTTTGATGCATACCATCCGGCGGTATAGTAGCCATTATTCTCATTGTCTCCGGCAAGCGCATACGCAACAACTATCGGCGCACGCTTGTCCTCGGCGATAAACTGCCGCCATTTCGGCGCATCCACATAATGCTCTTTTTCGTCTGCTCCGATCTCGGAATTGATATATGCTCTGTCATATGTACAATAGTCCGTTATCTCGCAACCCGCAAACATCATAAGCCACTTGATGATTGTTTCTTTATGTTTTTCAACGGCGGTAAAGTTCTTGACAAAGTTTACGCGGCACTCATACGCCGTTTCCGTCAAACGCTTGAGCTCACGGTTGGCACTGTCTATGCGCTGTTCGCATTCTGATTTTTTCTC
>ENA-ORIC01001863-ORIC01001863.1-human-gut-metagenome-genome-assembly--contig:-NODE-1863-length-18689-cov-4.248549_pt1 | contig 18689 bp, 20 predicted proteins | sample MGYA00243023_ERZ508732 | MGnify/ENA primary metagenome ERZ508732 (study PRJEB26277, sample SAMN04329767) | human gut metagenome | biome: human-associated habitat | host: Homo sapiens | place: USA...
TTTATCAAAATATGCTTTAGCTAGTCAATTAAATGTTTTAAATACAAAATTAGATGGAAAAGCTAACATATCACATACACATGATTGGAATAATATTACAAGTAAGCCTAATTCTTATAATAGTGCTCCGAGAGGAAACATTGTTAATTATAATACTTCAATTTCTAATCCTACTCAGCTTACTGCTCCAGGAGATGGATATTTCTTTGCTAGGTATATGGGATCATATTTTACTATGATATCATCATCAACACAACTTCAGAGTGGCATTACATGTCCTAGTTCTAGTTCTGGAGGAAATTATTGTAGTGTTTATCTTCCTGTTAGATCAGGTGAGGTAGTGACTCTATGGATAGGCGCTGGTAATTTAGAAACATTAAGTTTTATTTATCAAAATTAAAGATAGATTAAAATTTTAATCTATTTTTTTCTACCTACTAGATTTTAATATTATATTATTATATAATATTTTAGGATAAGAAGGTGCAATATGAAACCAGTTGTTTTATGTATTTTAGATGGTGTTGGTATTAGAAAAGAAAAACATGGAAATGCTTTCAAAATTGCGAAACTACCAACACTACATAAATTATTAAAAGAATATCCTAATAGCTTATTACAAGCTAGTGAGGAAAATGTCGGATTACCTAAAGGTCAAATGGGTAATAGTGAAGTCGGACATACGAATATAGGAGCCGGTAGAATTGTTTATCAACCTTTAGAAATTATTAATCGTAGTATTAATGATAATTCTATTTATCAAAATGAAAAAATTATTTCATTTATGAAAAAAACAAAAAAACTACATCTTTTAGGACTACTAAGTGATGGGGGAATTCATTCTCATATTAATCATTTGTTTACCTTAATTGATATGGCTAAAAATAATGGAATAGAGGAACTTTATATTCATGTTTTTACAGATGGTAGAGATACATTACCAGACTGTTCCTTAAAATATATTCAAGCTTTAGAAAATAAACTAAAAGAAGTAGGAATTGGAAAAATTGCAAGTATATCTGGTAGATATTATGCAATGGATAGAGACAATAATTATGAAAGAACAAAATTGTGCTATGATGTTTTAACATCTGATGTAGAAGAAGTGAAAGATTATGGAAAGTATATAAAAGATAGTTATCAAAATCAAGTTTTTGATGAATTTATAAAACCTATTAAAGTTACTAACGAAGGTACTATTCACGAAGGAGATTCTTTAATTACTTTTAACTTTAGACCAGATCGTTTAAGACAATTGTTTGCTAGTTTAACAAATCCTGAATTTAAAGGATTTGAAACTAAATTTACAACTAAACTTTTAACAATGTTTACAGTAAGTGATGAAGTTATCTATGATCATGTATTTGAACATATTAATTTAAATAATGCCTTTGGACCATATATAGATTCCTTAGGGTTAAAACAATTAAGAATTGCTGAGACAGAAAAATATGCTCATGTTACTTACTTTTTTGATGGTGGGAAGGAATTAGATTTAAAAGGAAGTAAACGAATTCTAATCCCTTCTCCTAAAGTAGCAACTTATGATTTAAAACCAGAAATGAGTGCATTAGAAATTACAGATACTTTATTAAAAGAATTGGATAAAGATATTTATGATGTAGTAATTTTAAACTATGCGAACGGTGATATGGTAGGACACACTGGTAATTTAGAGGCTACTGTTCAAGCTTTAGAAGTATTAGATCAGTGCGTGGATAAACTTTATCGTAAAGTGAAAGAAAAAAATGGCGTTTTAGCAATTACAGCTGATCATGGAAATAGTGATTGGATGTTGGATGAAGAAAATCATAAAATAACCTCTCATTCTATGAGCCCAGTTCCTTTTATTATTACAGATAAAAAATATGAGTTAAAAGATGGTAAGTTATCTGATATTGCTCCAACATTGTTAACTTTAATGAATCAACCAATTCCAAAAGAAATGACAGGAAATAATTTGTTAGTAAAAAAAAACTGGAAAAAATCTTTTAAAATAATTTCTTTCCTTATTTTCTTTATTTTACTTGGAATTTATTCTTTTCGTTTTATTCATTATTATCGATTAGAGCATCAAAATGTTGTTGATTCTACTTTGTCATATAAAATAATTAGTAATAATGAAGATAATTCTAATTTTAAAGAAATTGAAAAAGAATATATATTTCATGGTACTGATGTAAATAATTATGTCTTTTATTCTAATCAACTATGGAGAATTGTGAAAATAAACAAAGATCATTCTATTACGATGGTAACAAATGATATTGTTTCTGATTTAGTGTATAGTTATGAAACTTCAAAATTTTCTGATTCTTACGTATATCAATGGTTGCAAGAACAATATTATTCAAAATTAAATCAACCAGATCAGTATTTAATTAGTTCTACTTATTGTGTAGCACCAGGAAAAACAAGAAAAGAAAATTGACAAACAAAGGAAGAATCAAAAGTTGGTTTGCTTGCTTATTATAATTATGTTGAGTCAGGAGCAAATCAAGGATATTTAAATATTAATCAGTATTTTTGGACATTAACACCTAGCGATAATAATAAAACATGGTATGTTTTTAAAGAAGGTGGAATGAACGATAAATCATATGACGGAGATACTTATCATAGTTATGGTATTCGTCCTGTAGTTACTATTAGTAGTGATATCTCATATGTTAGTGGTGATGGTACAAAAGAAAATCCATATACCTTTGAAGAAAAAGAAAATTTAGGAGTAGGTTCTTATATTAATTATAGTAATCAAACTTTTAGAATTATTAATCAAACAGATCATTCCCTTATTTTAGCTTCAACAACACCTTTGAAAACAACTCATATTTTTTCTAATAAAACTAGTTTATATCAAAAAAATGATTATAATTCTTTGTTTTATTATTTAAATAATACTTATTATAATACATTAGATAAAACTTTATTATTAGATGAAACATGGTATACAGGTTATTATAATAGTGACAATAACTATGATTATCGTAAAATTTATGATACTTCTGTTGTTTCAAAAGTCGGATTAATGAATGTTTCTGATTTATTTGTTTTAAACATAGATTATAGTTTAATAACACCTTATAATAAAGAAATGATTACTACAATTGATAAAGATGGTATGTTAAAACATAATAAAATTACAGAAAAAAATAATATTATACCTACAATTAGTATAAAGAAAGAAATACAAGTAGTAAGTGGTTCTGGTACATTAGAGGATCCTTATGTAGTAAGTGAGTGATGTAATGAAAAAAAATAAACTTTTCATATTAGCTATTGTAATAGATGTCTTAATGGCTATATTTCTATTTTTAGCTTATGGCCCTATTTCTTATTTTAGAGATTTATTAATAACAACGGCTATGACAACAAAGAGTCATAAGTATATAGCTAGAACTTTATATAGCGAACGAACAATAGCAAAAGTAATGAGTGGAAACTCTATTGAAGAAATTGATGAAGATACAGATAGTAGTCAAATTAATTTTGATTCAATCCAAGAAAGTGATCATTATGAATCTATTTATGAAGAACAGGTATTAAAAAAAGAAGATAATAATGATTACAAAGTAGTTCCTATTTCTGGAACAGGATATCAAGGTTATATGGTTGTTGTATATGATGCTTCTAAAGTGTCTTTAGCTTCTACAGCGTACCTAGGAAAAACAGGCCAAATACTAAGAGATATTACTAAAAATTATAAAGCTCAATTGGGTATTAATGCTGGAGGATTTGCTGATGCAAGTGGTGTTGGTGATGGTGGAACTCCAACGGGTACTGTAATATCAAACGGAAAAATTCTTTACCGTGGACCTGATACTGGTTGGGAAGGTGGTTTGATTGGTTTTAATAAAGATCATGTTTTAGTTTTAACGAAAGAATCACCAGAAACTGCAATTCAAAATGGTATGATTGATGCTGTTGAATTTGGCCCATTTTTAGTAGTAAATGGTAAGTCGGCTATTACGAAAGGAAATGGTGGAGGAGGGGTTTCTTCTCGAACAGTTATTGCCCAGAGAAAAGATGGAATTGTATTATTTTTCATTATTGATGGAAGACAACCTGGATATAGTATTGGAATTAGTTTAAGTGAAATGACAGAATTGTTGACGAGATACAAAGCTTATAATGCTGCTAATTTAGATGGAGGAGCTTCTACAACATTAGTTATTAATAATAAATTAGCAAATAAACCATGTGGTATTGGTGGAACAGGAGAAAGAAGAATTCCAAATGCTTGGATTGTAAAAAATTAAAACACCTATTTTTTAGGTGTTTTATAATGCTCTTTTACTAGTTTTTTAACTCTTTTATATTCTTTCAAATTATAATCTACAAATTGATTTGATTTTTTTAAATCTTGATCATCTACAATGTAAAATCTCTTTGTGTAAATTCTAAGTTTATTTCTTAATCCTTTACTTTCCTCTTGATCAATTCCCATGTCAGGTAAGGAAGAACATAATGAAAAGATAACTGCTAATGAAGAACAATAATCCTTTTCATTTTCCTTTAATTCAAAACTGGAATTAATGATATCGTCAGAAACTAGGAAATTTAAAAATTGCATTTTAAACAAAGGATCATTTTCAAATTGTTCCAAAATTGCTTGACTGTGTGTTTCAATGTATTGGGCTTTTATAAAAATAGCTTTTTTTTCTTTTTCCTTTAAAATTTTTTCGTTAATCATAAGTACTTCCCCTTCTTTTCATGGTATTATATCACATGTTTTCGATTTGTCAATTTTCTTGAAATAATAACAAATTTATATTATAATGAAATAGGTGAAAAGAATGTTTAAAATCGGTAATATAGAGATTCAGAATCCTATTGTTTTAGCTCCTATGGCTGGAATTTGTAATAGTGCCTATAGAAGAATTATAAAAGAAATGGGTTGTGGTCTAATTTATGCAGAAATGGTAAGTGATAAAGCAATTACGTATGGTTCCAAAAAAACGATTGACATGCTTTATATGACAGATATGGAAAGACCAATCGCACAACAAATTTTTGGAAGTGATAAAGATTCTTTTGTCACAGCAGCCAAATATATTTATGACAATATGCATCCTGATATTATTGATATTAACATGGGATGCCCTGTTCCTAAAGTAGCTTTAAGGGCTCAAGCTGGAAGTGCATTATTAAAAGATCCTATTAAAGTATTTGATATTGTTTCATCAGTTGTAAAAGCAGTTCCTGTTCCAGTAACAGTTAAAATTAGAAGTGGTTGGGATCAAAATCACATTAATGCTGTAGAGATTGCTAAAGTTGTAGAACAAGCAGGTGCGAAAGCAATTGCTGTTCATGGTAGAACTAGAAGTCAAGGATATAGTGGAAAAGCAGATTGGAACATCATTAAACAAGTAAAACAAGCAGTTACAATTCCTGTTATCGGTAATGGAGATGTTAGATCTTGTTATGATGCGAAAAAGATGTTAGATGAAACAGGTTGTGACGCTGTGATGATTGGTAGAGGTGTTTTAGGAAATCCTTGGTTGATTAAAGAATGTATTGATTATATAGAAAATAGAAAGATTCCTAAAAAGGTGAGTATTGATGAAAAATATGATATGATTCTTTATCACATTCATTTGTTAGAACAGCAAAAAAATGAAAAAGTAGCAAATCTAGAGATGAGAACTCATATTGCATATTATTTAAAAGGCGTTCCCGGAGCTTCTGAATTAAAGCAAAAAGTGTTTCAAACAAAGAACTTAACAGAGTTGAAAAATTTAATTAAGGAATATAAAGAGGTGAATTATGAAAGTTAATATATGGCGTCGTATAGGAGCTTATTTAATTGATTTAGTAATAGTGGTATTTATTTTATCTGCTGTTTATTATTTCTTACCAAAAAAAGATTATATTCAACAGTTAAATCATGAACTTACAGAACTAAATGAACAGGTTTTGAATAAGTCTATTTCATATTCGACATATTTTAAGAATTTTGCTGATATTACACATCAAATTGATTATGAACAGTCCTTATATACAGGAATTGATATTTTATTAATTTGTCTTTATTTCATTATTATTCCTATGTTAAATAAGGGTAGAACTTTAGGATTATATATACTGGGACTCAAGATAGAGGATCAAAGTGGTCATTTAAAATTTATTCACTTATTGATTAGAAATCTTATTATAAATGGAATTTTATATATGTTAGTTTGCTTTACATGTGCTTATTTTATGAGTGGAGTTCCATATTTTGTCGTTATCAGTATTTTTGGCATTATTCAAATTTTACTAGTATTTATTAGTCTATTTATGATACTATATAGACATGATCACAAAGGATTACAAGATATTTTAAGTAATACATTTATTACAAGAGAGGTGTTAAAATGAGAGAATATACAGATCAAGAGTTAGCTCGTAGAGAAAAAGCAAGCAAAATAAGAGAAATGGGAATGGACCCATTTGGACATCGTTTTGAAAGAACAGATTTTTCTAGCGATGTAAAAGATAAAGTAATAGGATTAAGTCATGATGAAGTATTAGAAAAAAATATTCATGTAGTAGTGGCTGGAAGAATAATGTTTATTCGTAAAATGGGAAAGGCTAGTTTCTTTACAATTAAAGATAAAAAAGGACCAATTCAAGTTTATATATCAATTAATGATGTAGGAGAAGAAACTTATACTTTATTTAAAACTGCTGATATTGGAGACATTGTTGGAGTAGAGGGTAATGTAATGCTTACTCAAACAGGAGAAGTTACAATTAAATGTTTTAAATATACTCACTTAGTAAAATCGTTAAGACCACTTCCAGAAAAATTCCATGGACTTCAAGATGTAGAAGAACGCTATAGAAGACGTTATGTAGATTTGATGATCAATGATGAATCAAGACGTGTCGCTTTCTTGAGACCTAAAATCATTAGATGTATTCAAAATTATATGGATAATCAAGGATTTACAGAAGTTGAAACACCAGTTTTATCAACATTACTTACAGGTGCTTCAGCAAGACCTTTTGTAACTCATCATAATACACAAGATTTAGATATGTACTTAAGAATTGCTTTAGAATTACCATTAAAAAGATTATTAGTTGGTGGTATGGAAGCTGTTTATGAGATTGGAAGAACTTTCCGAAATGAAGGAATGGATCCAAGACATAATCCAGAGTTTACTTTGATGGAAGCTTATTTAGCTTATTCTGATTTAGCTGGTATGATGGATTTAACAGAAAAAATGTTTCAAAAAATAGCGAAAGATGTTATTGGTAAAACAGATTATCATTGGTATGGCCATGATATTAGTCTAGAAGGACCATGGAAGAGAATTAGTATGGTAGATGCCATTAAAGAACAAACAGGAATTGATTTTAAACAAGAAATGACTGTAGAAGAAGCCTTGAATTTAGCACAAGAACATCATATTGAAGTTCAAGAGCATGAACATAGTGTAGGTCATATTATAAATTTATTCTTTGAAAAATATGTAGAGGAAACATTAATTCAACCTACATTCCTTTATGGACATCCTGTGGAAATTTCTCCTTTGACAAAGAAAAATCCTGAAGATCCTAGATTTGTTGATCGTTTTGAACTATTTATTGGTGGAAAAGAATTCGCAAATGCTTATACAGAATTAAATGATCCGGATGATCAACTAGAAAGATTTGAAGCTCAACTTGCTGAAAAAGATTTAGGAAATGATGAGGCTAATGATATTGACTATGACTTTATTGAAGCATTAGAATATGGAATGCCTCCTGCTGGTGGTATAGGATATGGAATTGATCGTTTAGTTATGTTATTTACAGAACAAGATTCTATTCGTGATGTTATTTTATTCCCTACAATGAAACCAGTGGATAAAAATTAATGAAATTATACATTGTTAGACATGGAGAAACAGATTGGAATAAAGATCGTTTACTTCAGGGTGATGTAGATATTCCATTAAATGGAACAGGGAGAAAACAAGCTTTAGAAGTAAGAGAACTATTGAAAAATAAAACAATTGATTTATGTGTTTCAAGTCCCTTATCAAGAACTTATGAAACAGCTGAAATAATTGTTGATAATAAATGTAAAATTATAACAGATACTCGTTTAATCGAAAGAGGATTTGGTCAATTAGAAGGAAAAGACATCTCTTGCTATGACAGTCATTCTTATTGGAATTATCAATTGAATATGAGTAATCAAGGAGTAGAAAGCATCCAAACATTGTTTAAACGAGTGTCAGAGTTTTATCAAGATTTAAAAAATCAATACTCTAATCAGACTGTTTTAATTGTCGCACATGGCGCTGTTGTAAGAGTACTTCATTTTATAATTAATGGTTATAATGAAAATACTAATTTTTTATCATTTAAGATTCCCAATTGTAAATTATTTGAATATGAGGTGAAATAATGATAGAAGAATTATTAAAATTAAGATGTCAGTTTATTCAATTGAAGATGGCTGAGATTAGTTCTAAAGTATCAATTGATTTAGGATCACCATTAGAACGTTCTGATTATCAATTAGTAAATTGTGCAGAAAGTAGACTAAATAAACAGTCTTTAGAACAATCAAATTATCAGTTAATCAAAAGGAAAGAAGGAAGAAAATGAAAATATTATCTGTAAATGCTGGAAGTTCATCTTTGAAATTTCAAATGTATGAAATGCCTGAAGAAAAAGTATTAATTTCTGGTGTTTTTGAAAGAATTGGTTTAGAAAATAGTTTTTATACAATTAAATTAAATGGTGAAAAAATTAAAAACGAAGAACCACTACCAAATCATAGTGTGGCTGTGGAATATTTAATTCAAGAACTATTAAAAAATAATGTAATTGAGTCTTTAGATGAAATTAAAGGAGTAGGACATAGACTTGTTCATGGTGGAGATAAATATGCTTCTTCTGTTATTATTGATGATGATGTTATGAAAACTGTAGAAGAGTTATCCGATTTAGCGCCACTTCATAATCCAGCAAATTTAATGGGCGTAAGAGCATTTATGAAAGAAATTCCTGGAGCTATTCAAGTAGGATGTTTTGATACAGCTTTTCATCAAACTATGAAAGAGGATAGATATTTATATGCAATTCCTTATGAATGGTATAAAGATTATGGAATTCGTAAATATGGTTTCCATGGTATGAGTCATAGATATGTATCAGAAAGAGTAAATGAACTTATGGATAAACAATATTCTAATGTAATTGTTTGTCATTTAGGAAATGGTGGTTCTATTTCCGCTGTTCGTGATGGAAGATGCGTTGATACAACAATGGGATTTACTCCAAATGCTGGTATTGTAATGGGATCTCGTTCTGGTGATATCGATTATAGTATGATTCCTTATTTAATGAAGAAAACTAATATGAGTATTGAAGAAATTGATAATGCTTTAAATAAAAAGAGTGGAATGCTTGGGATTAGTGGAGTATCTAGTGATTTTAGAGACATTGATGCTGCTATTGCTCAAAAAGATAAAAGAAGTATTATGGCCCATTATTTATATGTAAATTCTATTGTTAGTTATATTGCTAGATTTTATGTAGAATTAGGTGGAGTGGATGCTATCTGTTTCACTGCTGGAGTAGGAGAAAATGCTCCTCATGTTAGACGTATGGTAATGGATCGTTTATCTTGCTTAGGAGTAAAAATAGATAGGGAAGCAAATGAAGAAATAAGATTTGGAAAAGAGGGTATTATATCAGCTCCAGATTCTAGTGTTCCTTGTTATGTTATTCCAACTGATGAAGAAGTTATGATTGCCCGTGATACATATCAATTTATAGAAGCGTAATAGGAAGTGTGATAATAGTGGGGAACATTATAAAAAAAATTTATAGTGAAATTAAAAAGTACGATAAAATAGTGATTGCTCGACATGTTGGAGCTGATCCGGATGCATTGGGAAGTTCTATTGGATTAAAAGAAATTATTATGGCTACATTTCCTAGAAAAAAAGTGTATGTAGTTGGATTTCCAGCTAGTAAATTTAGATATATGGGAGAATTAGATAAATTTACGGATGAGATGTATAATAATTCACTATTGATTGTTACGGATACACCTGATAAGGGAAGAGTTGATGGGGTAGATCCTTCTAAGTTTGAAAGAAGTATTAAGATTGATCATCATCCTTTTATTGAACAATTTTGTGATATTGAATGGATTGATGATAAAGCTAGTAGTGCTTCACAAATGATTATGGAATTGACATTTTCAACAAAATTAAAGATGACTTTATCAGCTGCTGAGAAATTATATATTGGGTTGGTTGCTGATACAAATCGTTTTCTATTTTATTATACAACGCCTAAAACTTTTCGTTTAGTTTCAGAATTAATTGAAAAAACAAATTTAGATTTTTCAAAATTATATGATTTACTTTATATGAGATCTTTTAAAGATGTTAAATTTGGCGGATATATAGCAGATAATTTAAAAATAACAAAAAATGGATTTGCTTATTTAGAGATTGATCAAGATATATTAGAAAAATATAATGTAGATGCTGCAACAGCTGGAAATATGGTTAATGATTTTAATTATATTGATGGTGTTTATGCTTGGGGAATCTTTTCTTTTGATAAGCAAAATAATAATATTAGAGGATCTATTCGTTCTAGAGGTCCTATTATTAATCAGACTGCTAGTAAATACAATGGTGGAGGACATATCTATGCCTGTGGTGTTCGTTTAAAAGATTTTGATGAAGTAAAAAGATTAGTGGAAGATTTAGATAAAGACTGTTTAAATTATAAAGAAAATCAAAGTTAATTTGATTTTTTTTTGAATATTATATGTTCTCTTTTGATGTACTTTCATATCATGTTAATATGAGAAAGTAGCTATTTTATCAAAATTAGTAGTAAAAATATTATAAATAGTTTATAATATATAACCAACAGGGGATGATATAGTGAGTGACGACTTAAATAAAATTAAAAAGAAATATGGAGAAAAGTTTGCTCATTTATGTAGGGAATTATTTCCAACTATATTAGAAACAAATGGACTGTTGTATAGATTAATAGAAAGTAAGTTTTATCCCAATAAATTTCTATATGATGATATTATTAATAATAAATTAGTGTCGTTATTCCAAAATTTTATAAATAATTTGGTAGAAAAAGAAGATGATATAGAAATCAATGTTAATAAAACACCCTATGAATTATTAGATGAAGCGGGTTATATTTTATATGAGTGTAAAAATGAAGACGATATTCAGAAATTCAAAAAATATTATAAAAAAGGAGAAGAGCTTTGTACTTTTAAAGGTAATAGATTAGAAACAAATTACGTATTTTTTGCTGTTAAGAAAAATGTGGATGATATTAAAAGAGAAGATTTTACTAATCCAGAAAGACAAAATGAATATGGGACATCAGTAATAAGTATTCAATTTACTAGGGAAAAATCTAATTATGTATCGATTAAAAATAGATATAATCATACTGTAGCTAATCCAGATTCAACATTTGGCAATAATTTAGATAATATAATAACAGGATTAACTAAAAGCTTTGAAGATACCTATGAATTTAATATTTACCATAAGAGAAAAGAAAAATTTGAAATACCTAACTATGTATTAGCAAATGATGGGAGGTATTATAAATATAATTATGAAATAAATAACATTTATTATTGTACGGATAATATTATTATTGATAACTTTCAAGTAAAAAAATATGAAAAAGATAGATACATAATATTTGATTATTTTATCTTAGATATGAAAGAAAAAAGAATGAATTTGTACAATGAACAAATAAAAGAATCTTTTCCTTCTTATAATATAAATATAAATAATATTGAGATAAGAAAAGAAAAAGATAAAAAATATATATTATTAGAAAAAGAAAATCATCAAATAGTAATAGTATTAGATAATGAAAATAGGATGATATCTTATTATAATGATTTAATTTTCCATATAGATGACAATTTTTTACAAAATAATAAATATTTAAAGAGTATATATATGGATAATGTAACTTCAATAAATCATTATTTTATGGAAAGAAATATTGATTTAAAGTATATACACATACCTTTATTAGAAAAAGCAGGAGATTATTTTTTATATAGTAATAGAGGCTTGGAAGAATTTTCTTTTCCAAATTTAGAATGTGTTGGAAAAAAATTTATTTATTCAAATGTGAAAATAAATAAAGTTAATTTAGCAAGTCTAAAGATAATTGGAGATGATTTTATGCGCCAAAATAGAAATATTAGTTATTTAGAATTACCTTTTGTTATTCAAATTGGAGATGGATTTATAAGTAGAAATCAAATAATTAGTTCTTTTTATGCTCCATGTTTAGAAGAAGTAGGTAATGATTTTTTGACATATAATGATCATTTAAGAAATTTAGAATTACCATGTTTAAAACGTTTTGAATATTCCTTTTTACAATATAATAAACATTTAGAAAAATTAAAATTACCAAATTTAGAAAAAATAGAAAAATATTATTTGGCTGAAAATATGGTATTAAATATGTTAGAAATACCAGAAATTATATCAAATAAATTTATATATAACAGTTCATTTAAGAATAATTTTAGACATTCTGAAAAAAAATTAGTGTTGACTAAATCTTAAAAATTTAAAATATCGGTATTATGAAAAAAGAAGCCAATTTATTTTGGCTTCTTTATGTATAAACATTCATCTTTATATAATTTTAAATAATAATAATCTTCTTTTTTACATTCGAAAATTAATTCATACAAATCTTCATTGGTAGAATTATCATCTTTGTTATCAATGGGTGGAGTGTTATCTTTCTGTTCATCTGACTTTTTAATTTCTAATACTTTTATCCAAGAATCATTTTTTTTAGAAGCTACATAGCCTAATACATTCCAATTTGTTAAAATTTTATACCAAGTATATTGTTCACTATCTACTTCATCTAGTACAGTATAGATTTCATTGTTATATACATCTCCTAAATCAATACTAGTTTCACTAGGACTTTCTCTAAGATTAATTTTATCTACTAAAATTTGTATTTGTTTTTTTGTTTCATCTCTAGAATTTGTTTGCTCTTCATAAAGGGTGATTTTTTCTCCTGTAGCAAATTCTCTGGGATTTAAATATGTTCCATTACAATCCGTTACTTCTAAATGAACGTGACTTCCATATGTAATATCTGATGTACTTTTAGTAGATGATACCAATCCAGTATTTCCTTGTTTTCCAAAGACTTGATTAGGTTTTATTACATCACCGACATTTACTAAAACACTATCTAGATGTGCGAATCGAAGAATTATTTTTTTATTTTCAAAATATCCCTCAATCCATACTTGATTTCCACCTAATTCTTCATAATGCATACGTACTGTTTTTCCAGTAATCGATACACAATTATAATAATTTCCATCTTTCCAATTGTTTTTATTATTTAAATAACTATTATAATTAATACTGTCATCATGTGATTGAAAACGATTGATTATTTTTATAACACGACCACTTCCACAAATGGAAATATTAGATTGGTGTTCTCCAGCATAATCTTCGGCTGTTTTATGACTAGAGTATGAATTGGTAATAATTCTTGAACTACCTAAATAAATCATAAATCCCTCTTGATTTCATTTTCTTTTGATATTGTGATTGTTTTATTCAATGATGATGGTTTGTATGTAATAATATTTTGATTTTTTAATCCTTCGTAGATAGCAGAAGCTCCTATGAAACTAAATAATCCAACCCATAATGACTCTTTCCAATTCACTTGGTAAAATGTAATAGCAAAAGGAATTCCTATTGCGAAACTAGAAATTAAATTCAAAATCCAAATTTGCCATGATTTTTTGATCAAAGAAAGAGTTTTTATTTTTTGAATAAATGCCATTAAAATAACACTAAAAGTAATACTGATAACTAATAAATCTAATAATAATGTGGGAAAGAACTCTTCCATTTAATCACTTCCATTTTTTAGTGGAATGGTATCTATTTTTTCAATTAAATTTTCAATTAGTCCGTTTCCTTCTAAATTTTTATATTGCTTGTATAATTCAATTAACATTTCTTTTTCAAATAATGTAATAGAATTCTTTAATATTGCTTCATCATAATAATTTGTGATTTCATTTTTTAAAAGTATTTTTACTCCTGATTTGATAGATTCCATTTTTTTGTGATATGTTTTGATATTTTGCCAAAGTACAGTTATAAGACTAAGAATGATTCCAAAAATAACTTCCAACCAATATGTAATGATAAAGTTAATCATTTTTTACCACCCACTATTATATATGAGTTCTTTTTAAAAGCAGATATATTAAAAGACTAAAAAAAGCATCAAAGATGCTATAGAAAGAAAATTACTAAAGTTCCAACGACGAAACAATAGATTACAAAATATATTAATTTGCCATGTTTCATAATTCCATTAAACCATTTTGTAGCAAAATAAGTAATAATACCACTTACAATCATACAAATGAAATAAGTAAATGCTAGAGTAGTAGAAATATTTGCTTCAACTAAATCTTTTACACCAAGTAACATAGTAGCACAGGATATCGGAATATATAATAAGAATGAAAATTTAAAAGCGGCTTCTCGATTTAAGTTACGAGTCATACCACCAACAATTGTGGCCCCGCTACGGCTAATTCCAGGAAATAAGGCAACAGCTTGAAATAATCCAATGATAAGTGCATCCTTATAAGTAATTTCATTATCTTTTTTAATTCCTTTAATATCTTTAATAAAGAATAAACAAGCAGCAGTAATTAATAGTGCGAATCCAATGATTTTTACATTACTAGAAAGACTTTCTATAGAATCTTTTAGTAATAATCCTAATAATCCAGCAGGAATTGTACCAATAATAATTAAAATACAATATTTGAAATTTTTAAAATATTTTTTTTGTTTTGTCTTTAAATAAGAAAAGAAATCTATTATTAATTCTTTTATATCTTTCCAAAAGAAAATAATAATTGCAATTAAACTTCCAAAGTTCAATATAATTTCTAAATTTAAATCATTTAAAGCTTCACTACTAATTAGGTGTTTAAAAATTACTAAATGTCCACTTGAAGAAATTGGAATTGGCTCCGTAAATCCTTGAACAATTGCTAAAAAAAGATACTTTAAAAAACTAATCATATTATCACCTTAATTCATTATATACTAATTTTTTGAATTAATAAATAAAAAAACAAATAAAATTGAAATAGGTGATGGTATGATTGCACGAGTCTTAATGTTTTTATTTGGTTATGCTTTAACATTAATAGGAATTATTTATATTATCAGTTATTTAAACATTTTAGAAATAGGGTATAATTTTTTATTTTACGTTAAATTTATATGTAGAAGAATAGAATGTATTTATGCCATTATTGGAATTTTTTTAATGATACTTTCTATTTATATGCCAGGAGGGAAACATGAATTATGTCTATGATATTTTAGTAAATTTTAATGAAAATTTATATGATTTTTATGATTGGAATTTAAATGATCCTGTGACACATATCAGGAGAATTCCGATTTATAAGGTTACAAGTAAGCAATTTTACGAAATAAAAAATTATCAAGTAAAATTTGATTCTAAATTTTTAGAGACTATTAAAAATCGAACAGAGTTTTTTAGTGGTAGAAATATTAAAATTATGAAGTATGCATTTTTATTAACAGATGGTTTAGATATTATGGGAATTTTTATTGGGGATTCTATAAAATATACTAGTTTACAAATGGATGAAGAATTAGATATTTTAGAAGATTTTCGATTTAAAGAAAGTCATTTAGATTATCAAATTACATCTACCAAAAATGCTATGTTTTTAAAAACTAGATATCAGATAGAACAAATTAATAAAATGACACAAAAATTAAATGATTTAATAAAAGAAAATAATATTTCAAAGATTCAATATATTTATTATGAATGTTTTAATGAGAAAGAAAAACAGATATCTCTTATTTTAGAAAGATTTTATCATTCTTTAGAGAATTATCAATTTTTAGAGAAATTAACAACTTTTTTTGAACAACACAAACAATTAAATTGACTTTTTATAAAAAAATAGCTATTATCATATAGAAGGAGGATTTTATGAAACTAGATGTAAGAGAATTAGCAGAACAAGCAAATAATTTAATGGGTAAAGATGTAATATTGGAAGGTTGGATTCGTAATCACAGAAAACAAAAAGAATTTGGATTTATTGAATTTTATGATGGAACAAGTTTCAAAAATCTTCAAATAGTATATGATAATAAACTAGCTAATTTTGATGCAATTACAAAGTATATGGTAGGATCATCTATTCGTGTGTATGGTAAGTTAGTAGAATCTCAAGGAAAGCAAGAATTTGAAATTTCAGCAAGTAATATAGAATTGTTAGGGGATTGTGATGAATCTTATCCAATTCAACCAAAAAGACATACAAGAGAGTTTTTAAGAGAAGTTGGTTATTTAAGACCACGTACCAACTTATTTAGAGCAGTATTTAGAATCCGTAGTTTAGCTGCTATGGCAATTCATGAATATTTTCAAGATAGAGGTTATGTTTACTTACATGCACCTTTAATTACAGGTAGTGACTGTGAAGGTGCTGGTGAAATGTTTCAAGTTACTACATTAGACTTAGAAAATTTAAAAAAAGAAAATGGTAGTGTTGATTATAAACAAGATTTCTTTAAGAAAAGAGCTTCTTTAACAGTTTCTGGACAATTACAAGGAGAAGCTTTTGCTATGGCATTTAAAAAAATCTATACTTTCGGACCAACTTTTAGAGCTGAAAATTCTAATACAAAAACACATGCTGCTGAATTTTGGATGATTGAACCAGAAATCGCTTTTTGTGATTTAGATGGATTAATGGATATTGAAGAGGATGTATTAAAATATATTATTCGATATGTATTGGAAAAAGGAAAAAATGAAATGGAATTCTTTAATGAATTCGTAGAACCAGGACTAATTGATAAATTAAAGATGGTTTTAGAAAATAAAGCTGTTCGTATTACCCATGATGAAGCAATTGATATTTTGATTAACTCAGAAGTTGATTTTGAAAATAAACCAATAAAAGGGGAAGATTTAGCCAAAGAACATGAAAAATACTTAACAGAAGTTCATTTTAAATCACCAGTTTTTGTAAAAGATTGGAATAAAGATATTAAAGCATTCTATATGAGATTAAATGATGATAATAAAACTGTTGCTGCCGTTGATTTATTAGTCCCAGGTGCTGGAGAATTAATGGGTGGATCACAAAGAGAAGAAAGATTAGATGTATTATTAAACAGAATGAATGAACTTGGTATGAATCAAGAAGAATTAGATTGGTACATTAACTTAAGAAGATATGGTGGATGTATTCATTCAGGATTTGGAATGGGATTTGAACGCTTGTTAATCTATTTAACAGGAGTAGATAACATTAGAGATGTTATTCCTTTCCCAAGAACACCAGGAAATTTGGAATTTTAAAAAAATTCCTTTTTTTGTATAAATTTTTCTTTTTTATCCAAAATATTACTAGGAGGAAAAAATATGAAAAAATTATTATTTTTAGTTTCTAGTTTTCTTTTATTAACTGGATGTGGTACTTCTCAATTATTAAATACACCAACAAAAAAAGTTGAAATGTTTTTTGGAAAATATCAATCTTTAGATCAAGATGTTATTGATCAATTGAATGATGTTTCAGAAAATGAAATGATATTTAATGATGATCAAAAAGAAGAGTACATTAATTTAATGAAAAAACACTATAAAGAAATTAAATATGATGTGAAGGATGAAACCATTGATGGTGATACAGCAACAGTAACTGTTGAAATAGAAGTTCGTGATTATTCTAAAATTATGAATGATGCGGATCAATACTTAAAAGATCATCCTGAAAAATTTTATAAAGAAGGTACTACGGAATATGATGAATCCTTATTTACGGATTATCGACTAGAAAAATTAAAAGATGCTACAGATAAAGTAAAATATACGATTGAACTTACATTAACTAAAATTGATGATGAATGGGTTATTGATGATTTAGACAAAGATACTGAAAAGAAGATTCAAGGAATTTATAATTATAGATAAGGAAGCTAAAAACTTCTTTTTTTTATATCATAATATTTTTAGACAGAAAAAAGAAAATATGATATGATAAAAATAAGTATAGGATAAAATAATTGTTATATAAAATGAATTATTTATTAAGTTTTTTCATATTATGCAACTAAATTTATACAAAAAGATATTGATTTTAGATAGTGCTACTGTAAATATTTATATTATAATTTGAGTGGAGGTGGCAGTTATGAGGTTTTGCGATAAATTACCTAAACTGAGAAAAGAAAATAATTTAAGTCAAGAACAACTAGCAGATCGACTAGGTGTTTCAAGACAAGCAGTATCAAAATGGGAATCTGGTTCATCCTATCCTGATATGGATAAAATGATACAAATTTGTAATATTTTAAATTGTACATTAGAAGATTTGTTAGATGATGGAGTAATTAAACAAAATTCAAAGTCAATGGAAACAGGAAATAAAAATAATTTTAATACTTATTTTCAAGATTTTTTAAAATTTATAACTAAATCATATAATATGTTTTGTAATTAACACTATGTGAGAAGAAACTACCAATGCAATAAAAACCTAAGCAAAGAGTAACCCCATATAAGACATATCACAGAATGCAGACAAAAAAATT
>ENA-ORIC01001866-ORIC01001866.1-human-gut-metagenome-genome-assembly--contig:-NODE-1866-length-18650-cov-2.910192_pt1 | contig 18650 bp, 16 predicted proteins | sample MGYA00243023_ERZ508732 | MGnify/ENA primary metagenome ERZ508732 (study PRJEB26277, sample SAMN04329767) | human gut metagenome | biome: human-associated habitat | host: Homo sapiens | place: USA...
TGCTCTATCAAGTAGGTAGCAGACGCAATTCATCTCCCACCTTAGAGGTTGGAGTCTTCTTGCTGTAAGAGGACAAAAGGGCCAGGTACTACATTACCTGACCCTTTTAATTATTCAATAAACAGATGTTTTTGCCGGCTTGCTAAAGCTATTGGTAACGAAGAAAGCATCCGAAGAATGCATTGGTTTTATTCTGTTGTGCTAAACGCTCCTTTTCGCCCAATAGGGCAGAAACTTCTTTAATTTGGTGAAATAATGTTTTGTTTTTTTCAGCCATTTTCCCTGAGTTAATTCTGTGATCTTTTTCCACTGTTTTTTTCCGCTTTCGGAGAGGGTAAAGTTTTTTTCCGGGGTGTAGCAGAGGTTGGGATAGAATGCACACCACCAGTTATGTCCGGCAGCTTTGCCAATATCTACCCGGAGTGCCTGATATTCTCCCGCGGGGAAAATGGCAGTTCCGTAATGGCGTATTGGAAATCTTTCTTTGGTAAAGTAGACACGGACAGGCTTCCCGTCTGAAGCGTTCGCTGCTACCTGTGCGATTTCTTCTGTTTTTTCTGCAAGATTCTGTTTCAATTTCTGTGCGGAGTCTGCTCTGTATACATCCTCCTTTACATAACGCAGTACCGCATCTCTGACAATAAGCTTTCTTTCTTGGGCTTCCTTTTTATCAGAATCTGCTCTCACATGAAATCGCAGAGTGTTATCGTATATTGGACCGGTTTGTTCTAAATACACCTGATAAAGCAGGCTGTAACTAAATAATAAACATATTAAAAGTGTGAATGATATTGTTATTTTATTAAAAGTCTTCATAGGTGGAGTATTACCATTTAATTCGAAGAATAAACAGACGCCACCGAAGAGAACCTATCCCCTATATTTGCGGCCTCGGAGCAAAGGTTGGATGTGAGAGTAGGAGCGAACATCCAACCTGCTGCGACTAAAGTCACAAATAGGAATGCGGTATCTTTCAGAGTTCGTCTGTCATTATTTTTAAATTCCCGTTTTCTATAGTAACCCGGTACAGTGTAATTTTATCCTCTTGCTGCTGTTTGGCACGAAGGTAGTCTATTGGCGTTTCGCAGATTTGTCCGGAATATTTTTCTTTGTTTTGTTCTGCGAGAAGGTTTATTTCCTGTCCTGCTGCTCCGGCAGGAATATTTTTTATTTTGTATAGTTCTTTCGGGTTTTCGGGGCATAGTGCCAGAAGGACATTCGGAGATTTCTGCCACTCATTATCCCATTCTTTTAGCAGACGAGTGCATGCTGTTTTATTTGCTGCTATTCCCGAACCTAAGAAAATTGTATAAATATGATTCCACTCGATTTTTCCAGGGACTGTTTCCAAGTATTTTTCTTCTAATTGCTGTAGATTCCGGGCTTCTATTTTTGTGATCTGGCAGGGAATTTCGTCGCTTTGCCCCTCCATTTCGCTTAAATTTGCCCGAGCTATCCAAAACTGATAAGCATTTTCTTCATCAGCGGGATAATCGACGTACATGGATAAGATATAGTTTTTTTCTTCTACATCTGTAAGGCGCTGGCAGCCAGTTAAGGAAAAAAGAATTGGGAGAAAGATTAAAAGAGTTATTCCTGCAAAATACTTTACCTGCTTATTGTTCCTATATTTTACAATACTATTTTCTTTTACTTCTTTATCCTCTTTATATTTTGCGACACTATTTTCTTCTGTTTTCTTGTCCTCTTTATATTTTGCGATATTTTTTCTTCCTTCCTTATCTTTTTGTGTTTTTTCTTGATAATTGAAATCTTTCTGTCTTTTAAAAAGCCAAACTACAAGTGGCAATATTAAGGACAGCGGGAAATCCACAAATGCCTTATATTTGAGATAAAACGTCCACAAAAGAGTGTGTTTTTCCACAACGCAAGTCAAGAGCACTAAGCAGACAAAAGTAATTCCTAAAAAATTTTTCAAACATCCTCCAGAGCGTGTTTGAAAAATACTCCATCCATAATAGAGATAACCGCTTAAAACCGCCATCATGCACAGTATCCAAAATATAATCGGCAGGATATCAAATCGTTCTAAGAACCCGCCCGGCATTCGGATTAGCTGCATCATTTTGATGACTGGCCATTCTGACTGGCTTGTGAGAGTTGGGCCAAGTGTTCGCACGGAAAGGAAACAAAATAAAACATTACAGAGAATCGCACCTGCGACGGCTGTTATTATGTCCCGTATTGCTTTATCATCTTTACCTTCTCTATTATTTTTACCTTCTTTATTATTTTTGTCCTCTACTTTTCTATTTTTTGTTTCGGTTCCTCTTTCTTCGGCAGCAGGCCTCAAAAACAAGAGAAATTCTATTGGACTGCTGCACAGTAACATCAAATATCCGTTTCCCATGCTTCGGAAAATATTATCTGAAAGAATTCCTTGCCAGAGTTCTCCTGCATTCCCTATCTGCATTGCTTTTTCAATTCCGATAAATGATAAAATCACAGCAATAAAATACGTCGTGATAATCCACGGAAAAATGATTTCTAAAAATCTGGCTCTTTTTTGTAATGTTGTATACAAGCTGTAGCAAAGCAAAATCGCAGCAGGAAAAATAATAAATAAAAAGCTGCTTTCTGGCATATAAACAGTCTGAATTGTCTTACCAAAGAAATAAAAAAGTGCTACTGCATTTATGAAAAAACGAATCATGTATACAAATTTTATTGGCTGTGGTAAAACTTCCGGAAAATTTATAGATTTAAGCCTTGTTTGCATTTTTGAAACATTGATATTTGCATCCCTTGCCAGACCTGTCTTACCTATTTTTCTGTTTTCAAAATTTTCTTCACTTATTTTCCCAGAAAAAATAATAAAAAAGGCAATCGTTCCCGCCAAAAACACCCCATAAAAAATCAGGCTCCAAAAGCCATTCTGTTCTTTATAGCAGGCAAATGCCGGTATAGATAATGCTCCCGCTCCAAATGTTTCTATAAAGATCATTCTGCGTAACTGCCTTGCAGAAATCTTATTTTCATACATTTTATACATCCTCCTCTCTGACCGTCCCCCATTTTATTTTTATTTTTATTCTATTTTCGTTTTCTTTTCTTCATCCTTTTATGAATCATTACATCTTCTGCCTGTAAATTTTTTCGATTCTCCTATCCGAATCCGACAAACACGCCTACACGAATCATCACATCTTCTGCCTGTAAATTTTTTGATAGCGTATCTATCTTTTTCGAATTCTCCGGCCCTCTCTCGTAAATACTGGTCTTTTTTTCATATAAGCAAATGGATAGCGAACATAATGATCCTTTTTATCATCATAATTTAAGTTTTCCCCACAAACAGAAGGCAGCATATATGGAACACCGAAGGATTCTATCTGAGATAAATGCAATAATAATGCGGCAAAAGTGAGAAGATAGCCGTAAATTCCCCATATTGCTGCAGTAACAATAAAAAGAAACTTTAACAAACGAAATACGGCGCCAAAGGATTCATTTGGCACGATAAATGATGCAATAGCTGTAAAAGATACAACGATAACAACGATTGTACTGACAATTCCCGCTTCCACTGCTGCCTGGCCTACGATGAGACCACCAACAATGCCGATTGTTCCTCCGAGCTGTCCGGGCAAATGAATTCCTGCTTCTTTTAATAGTTCAAACTGAAATTCCATAAGCAAAACTTCTAAAGCAACTGGATTGACGGTGCCAGTTCGCGCTGTTGCATTGGATATCAACAAGGAGGTTGGGAGCATTTCTGTATGAAATGCTGCTATGGCAACATACAATCCCGGAAATCCTATCGCAAACAATGAAGCTGCAAAGCGAAGCAAACGGGCAAATGATGCCACTTCAAATCGGGTATAGTAATCGTCACCTGCCTGAAAAAACATTTGATAAGTGACGGGCAAAATTAACACGCCCGGAGAGTTATCCACAACAAGAACGATTCTCCCCTCCAGTAATCCACTTGCCGCCTTATCCGGCCGTTCTGTATGTTGAAATTGTGGAAATGGTGTCCATACATTCTCTTCTAAAAGCTGCTCTACCATTCCTCCATCTAAAATACCATCAAAGCTGAGTGCATTTACTTTTTGTCTTACCTTTTCAAGAAGTTCCGGCTGAACAAGATCATCCATGTATACAATTGCCAAATCTGTTTTGGAGCGCTCCCCAACCATCGTATGCTCCATTTTCAGGCGAGAATCACGGATTCGGCGGCGAATCAATGCCGTATTCATTCGCATATTTTCTGTAAAACTGTCTTTCGGACCGCGGATAACCATTTCCTGCTGGGTTTCCCCTACCCCTCTTGATGGGTATTTCTTTGTAGATAAAATAATTGCTTTCGGACAGCTTTCCAGCAAAAGCAGGGTATTTCCTGATAAAATATCTGTTAAAATATCTTCAAAACTTTCATCCTCTTTCCAGTCCACTGTTTCCATCACATGATTTTCTACATAAGAGAGGAAATCCTGCCCTGTTTTTTCACATTTATTTTTAAGGAGAGGACGGATCACGAAGTCTTCCACCATATCTGCATCCGTCATTCCATCGACATAGATGACTGCTGCTTTTTTAGGATTTATTTTTTTATTGTTCTGCGTAGTTTTCACTATTCTTTTCGAAACTGTTTTTCTACCTATATCACTGTTTATGTCATTGCCTGTATTCGCATCTGTTTGCCCCTTCGTAGCACTGCTTATGTCACTGTCTGTATTCGCATCTGTTTGCTCTTCCATAATACTGTTTGTGTCACTGTCTGTATTTGCATCTGTTTGCTCTTCCATAATACTTTGTATATCAGCGGTGTCTCCTACATAAAATACATTCTTTACAATATCCCCGCTCCGGTCTAATGCTTTCTCCAAAAATGCGTAATCTTTATCAAAATTCCGGGTAAGATTTCCTTTTATTTTCTGGTCTCTGTTATACTTTATTCGCACTTTTCCCCTCCAGCTCTTTTTAATAGGCCACTAAAAATATGCCACTAAAATCTCTTATTTATTATTCTTAAACTTTTGCCTGCAGGCTTATAAACTTTTAATATTTTACTGGAATCTCAAATTGTTATACCCGCATAACATTAAGAATATTTCTCCCTATATTTTCCGCAAAAATACTCTGTTAGTATTGAGAAATTTTTTCTTTTTTATACAGGTGTTTCTTTCTTGATTTTTTGCAAAAATGCGTTATAATAATTGTATACAAGATACAGAGGAGGTACAATTTTTATGACTCAGCCCTTACATTTGAAAGCATATGCCAAGGTGAATCTGGGACTGGACGTACTTAGAAGGCGGGAAGACGGTTACCACGAAGTCAGAATGATTATGCAGACAGTGAAGCTTTTTGACTACATTACTTTACAGAAGAATACATGCGGACAGATTCGTCTTTCTTCGAATCTGCCTTACCTCCCCCTCAATGAGAAGAACCTTGTCTATCGGGCCATTGACACGATACGTACTGCATATAATATTTCAGACGGTGTTGATGCAGCAATTGAAAAGCACATCCCTGTTGCTGCAGGAATGGCCGGCGGAAGTACCGATGCTGCCGCTGCTCTGGTAGGCATGAATCAGCTATTTTCTCTTGGAATAACACAGGACGAGCTTATTAAACATGGGCTTACCCTTGGCGCAGACATTCCATTTTGCATTATGAGAGGAACCGCACTTTCTGAAGGAATCGGTGAGATATTAACTCCTCTTCCTTCTATTCCGCCATGCTGGTTTTTAATTGTAAAACCATCTTTCTCTATGTCTACAAAGTTTGTATATGAGCACCTGCATCTCGATGAACAGACAGCCCATCCAGACATAGACGGAATGATTCAGGCCATCAGCCACGGTGACCTTACAGGTATCACCGACCGTATGGGTAATGTATTAGAACAGGTTACAGAAAAGCATTATCCAGCTATCGTACAGATAAAAAAAGATATGAGAAGATTAGGAGCTGTCAATGCGCTTATGAGCGGAAGTGGCTCCACCGTATTTGGTATATTTACCTCAAGAGAAGCCGCCGGAAAGGCAGCTGAATTTTTCCATAATGACCCGGGAATCCGGCAGACCGCCGTTGTCCGCCCATTTAGTAAAAATCTCCCACGGTCGAAATCGCAGAAAAATCATAATCATTTTTCGAAAAAAAACAGTTCGCTGACACAGGGGGATAAATATACAGCGAAAAAGGGAAGGAGAAACAACTAATGAAAGACACTAACTTTAATGTAAATGAATATCTGCCACTTCGTGACGTTGTATTTAACACACTTCGCCAGGCAATTATTACTGGTGAATTCGCACCGGGAGAACGTCTCATGGAAATTTCTCTTGCCAACCGCCTCGGTGTAAGCCGTACTCCTGTAAGAGAAGCTATTCGTAAGTTAGAACTGGAAGGCCTGGTTATCATGATTCCACGAAAAGGTGCTCAAGTAGCCAGAATCACAGAAAAAAATCTTCGTGATGTCATCGAAATCCGTACTGTTCTTGAAGAATTCGCTGCTGTTCTTGCCTGCGAACGAATTGATCAGTCTGGGCTTCATGATTTACGTCAGGCTCATGAGGACTTCATCCGTTCCGTAGAGAATGGGGATATTCTCGATATCGTAGATAAAGATGAGACTTTCCATGATACCATTTTCCGCGCAACAAACAATGACCGCCTTATTTCTATTATCAATAATCTGCGCGAACAGTTCTATCGTTACCGCATGGAATATGTGAAAGATATTCGCCAGCGCTCTAATCTTGTGGAGGAACATCGGGAATTGCTTGATGCCATTTCCAGCAGAGATTCTATAAAGGCAAAGGAACTGATGAAAACACATCTGCTTAATCAGCAGCAGGAAGTAATTAATAACATTCAGGAAGCATAGGAAGGGCGGACGAAAGTCAGGCATCCCTATTATGCAAAATTTACAAAATACAAAACCAGTCACAAGAAGCATCTCTTTCCTTCAAGAGAAAATCTGCTCTTTGTGGCTGGTTTTCATTTTAAATGCCTTTTATTATTTTGTTTTTTTATTATTGCCTATCAAATCTCCCCTTTTCAGATGAAGAAATACCTGATTACATTTTAAATGTTTTCCTTCCTGTCCTTTTTTCCGTGTACGGATAAGGACACGAATTAAAAGCATGATAAGAAGAATAATTCCCATAACGGATGCCGTGATTGTCGGGTCAATCTGGAACGCTTCTGCTGTAACATGGATATGCTGCGGTTCTCCGGTTCCGATACAATGGCCACGCACAAGCAGACGATGTGTATTAATACCATACGGTGTACAGGTCATCAGGGTACAGTAATCCTTTTTATCTTCAATCTGCAGGCTATCCGTTTCATCTGGAAGAACGATAGAAATATCATCAACCTCGTAAGTAATCTCTCGATTCAAAATTGTAATAGTAAATGTATCTCCTACTTCCATTTTATCGAGGTCTGTAAAAAGCTTTGCGCTCGGCAGACCACGGTGGGCAGAAATAACACTGTGCGTACTGTCTCCGCCAACCGGAAAACTGGTTCCTTTCAAATGTCCGGCCGCAATCTGTAAAATACCCTCATCTGTTCCATGATAAATCGGAAGCTCTACACCAAGCTTCTTGATTGTGATATAACCCATAATACCTGTACCACTAATATCAAGTATTTTCTCATAACCTTTAATTTCATCCGGGTTATAAAATGCAGATGGATTTTTCGCAAGCTTCTTATTGTACTTCTCCGCCGCTTCAAAATACTTCGTATAATCCTCCGGCTTCATTTCCGACACCTTTTCATCGTATGCCGCAATCGCCTTTGACTGATGCCTCTGATTAATATAATTGCTCACGGTCGGATATAACATCACGGACAGCCCCACGAGGAAAATCAATATTAAAATGATAGTGGTAATATTCGAACTCAACTTCTTTTTTTTCAATGTTTTCTTTGATTTTTTCTCTGACTTCTTTCCAGACTTCATAGTTCTCTCCCTGATGTCATTTCCTTTTGTATATTTATGCTCTCACAAAATCTTGTTTGTGTAACTGTGCAGGCATATATTTACCTTTAAGATTGGGACAGGAGCTAAAAGCCCCTGCCCCTGAAAATCTCATAATATCAAATTGTTGTTATAAACATTCAGAACGGATTAGTTCTCAGCACGTCTCTTTGTGATAAGAAGAACTGCTGCTCCAACCATTAAGATAGCACCAACAACGTAGAAGATTGTTGTACCGATACCACCGGTGGATGGGAGAGTGGAACCTTTCTTGTTGACTACGTTTGTAACTAATTCACTCTTGTCATCATTAGGTGCAAATGTAATCTTTCCATCTTCCTGATTACCAGTCAAACTAGTAAGCACACCTGTACGATTTGTACCATCCCATGTAATTGTTGTATTAAAAAATATGCGTCGCTTACGGTTCTGTCGTGCTAACCGCCGACGTTCAAGACGTATCTCTTTAATCGAGGGGATGTTTACTTCCTCTTTACTCGTCCGCTCCATTCAGCATCTGCTCCTTTTCTGCGGCTTTCTGTTCTTCTTCCATTGAAACGTTCGCTGCTTTAATAGATGTGAGATAATCATCGGCTGCGGCCTGGGCAGTAGAAAATATATCGTTCAACTGAAGGGCAGCCTCTGCAATAAAGCCTGCCTCTGAAATCTGAATCGTACGATTGCATTCTTCTTCTGCAAAGATTCCTCATTAGATTTTAACGCATATATAATTTCTATTAATTCAGGACGACTCATCCTTCTTAATTCTTTCTCAGCCATAACTAAACCTTTCCCCGGCTTTTAATTCTTAATTATGCTCTCAATCTTATTAATGTCTGCAACGTCATACATGATCCATCTAATATCCCCATAATATAGATGTTGTATATACGTCTTAATGCCGTGTCTTATTTATGTTTCTTATTTTACAATCCTCGTTTTTTCTTATCAATAAGTTGAAAAGAATTATCCTTTTTTTTACAATATTTTTATCATTTTCTTGCTTATACTACATAAAACGCAATTATTTAATGTAAATGCGTACTTTTTCTATATATTTTTAAGCACAAAAAAGACGGAATCAGAAATTACTCTGACCCCGGCATTTTTGTTCATTACTTTTATGTATTTATCCTCTTCCAGCAAGAAGTCTCCCATCTTTACGGCAGGTGGAGGATGTCACTCCCCTATGAGACTTTCCATTTCTTTTAACAGGAACAATTTCTGCCCTGTTTCTAATGGTTCTGTGAGATTTTCATTATATTGCTTCATTTTTTCTATTGTCGTTCCGTAATGTTTTGCGATATTCCAGAGAGTGTCTCCGCTTTTTACGATATAGCCTGTAATAGACGGAATCCTCGAAATTTCTTCCTCACTGTACGGAATTTCCTCTACTTCATCAATCATATACATTGTCTGTGGTGAGAAACCGGTTACATAGATTCCGGCAACCGCCCTGATTTCTAATTCGTTGCTGTCCACAACATAACCACCAATCTGTTCCAGCACACCGCGAATCTCACAGCGGTCTGTCTCGGCTACTTCTGGTATTTCTACTAAATATTCAAATGGAATAACGATTTCTTTGGACTGAATCGGCGCGGTATCATCTCCTGCTATATAAAGAACTTTGCAGAAAATGAGTCCCTCCGTTGCGATGCCCTGTTTAGTAAGCTGAAAGTCTTCGATTCGTACATTTCCTTCTACATTAAGAACCTGTAAAAGTTTATGAATCTCTCCTGCTGCCTCCACCCGCTGACTTACCTTTGTTTTCGCGTTATTCTGGAAAATGAGATTTTCAAATGTAATCGGACTGGTTTTTAATTTTAATTTTCGGTCATTTGCATACATATCTTTAAGCAAAGGCATTTTAAATTCCCGATAAGCTTTCAGGTCAAGTTCTAATACCGCCTCTATTTCCACATCTCTTGGCTCGCCGTCAATATCCGGCTTAATCACTGCCTGATGGTTTCCGAGCATTACCGCTATATTCCCAATAAGATTCTCCTGACTGTCCGCACAGTCTAATTCGTTGGTAAATGGAATCTCCCAATCGTAGTATTGCAGTGATTCGCTACCCTCTTCTGCCTGATAAAGAATGAACAGGAAAAGACTTCCCCGGATAGATAATTTATTTTCCATCATACGGATATCTACATCCCGAAGCTGCATTGAATTCCAGAGAATCTCTTTGATATTCGGCTTACCTGCTGGCAGGCTGACACTTGCCTTAATCCTCTGAATATCTTTTTTATTCATGATAATTTCCGTCATGGACGGAGACTCATATAAGCATTGGACATTTTCCTTTTTCTCGATTCCAGTCGTACACTCCACAAACTTCATTTCGGAAATGGCTATGTGAAAATATATAACAGAACGCACACCACATTTTCTGGAATTGATAATGGAAATCGTGAGATCTTCAAGGTCGGCCGTCACCTTTGCGATATCGCTGCTTTCTGCACTCTCCACATTCATAAATTCTTCTATGGAAAACTCATGCTCCATGCAGGAAATCTGCTGCTCTTTATCCGTACTCAGATACAAAATCTGCACGAGGAAATTCCCCCGCAGGCGCATACGGTCTGTCAGCACTTCTATCTCATCAATATGTACCTCGCCTCGGCTCTCTATAATCTTTTCCACATCCGGCCGGGTATCCGGCACATTCATATCCTCATCAAGCGTAATCTGCACATTTTTTTCTAACTTTAAAATACCTGAACGAACCGCTTTCTTTTCAACCTTCATAAATAAACCTCCACCCAATAAAACTTGCTATATTTTATGCGGACACACTCTGCCCGTCTTTTCGGCTTCGTTATCAGTATATGTTGCTTCTGGCTGGTTTATGATTTTTTCAGGACTCAATCCGGCACAAAAGTTCTGTCCGCCCACAACGCACGACTAAAAAGGGATACGTCAGCGTTTCCACCACTTCTTCTCCCGCTGCCGGACCTATTAACTGCGTTTCTAAATAAAGCTGCTCCTTATCTTTCCAGCACTGCTCCACCCTGACACTGTAACCACTATAGGACTTCTCTCCATAACAGACCACCAAATATGTATATTTCGAATTCTTATATGCAAATGTTCCCGGTTTCTTTTTTCTCTCTTCAATAATCTTCTGCAGCCGCTCCGGCATATTCTTCCCACTGCATATCTCATACTTTACCGCCTGCCCCTGCTCTTTCTTTCCCAGCTTACCGAAATGAAAACTATTTATGTTTAAGACGGTGCAACCGTTGAGGCAAAGGCAGAATATAAACATCCATAGTGGAAAAAGGACTATGGGTGTTCCTTGCTTTTTTGTACTTTGAGACATATTCTGATACTCCTGAAAGGTGCTTACTTTAATATATGCAAACAAAAGGAAAATAGTAATTTGTGGTTGGGTGAATAAACAGACGAGCCAGTGAACCTCTTCTCGAGCAAGCAGAAGCTCTCGCATCTCGTCCCCAAACCCCCTCCCCTGTTTAATTCACTTTCTCCAGCCACAGCACAGAAGCCATTGCCCCGAATAAGGCATATTTGTGATTTTAGTCGCGGCGTGTTGAATGTTCGCTTATGCGCTTGCATCCAACACTTGCTCCGAGACCACAAATATGCCTTATTCGGGGCAATGGCTTCGTCTGTAGTTTGTCTAATGAATTAAATAGTAATAAACCTTTTTTTATGTTATAATTATCGCAATAAAGAGATAAAAACATTTTCGAAAGGAGGGGGATTAACCCATGCATATTTCTATTCCAAAACATGCCTCTGATATTATCAAGACACTTTCTGCTCATGGTTACGAAGCATACGTTGTTGGTGGCTGTGTAAGGGATTCTATTCTTGGAAAAGAGCCTGCGGATTGGGATATTACTACTTCTGCGCTGCCGGAGCAGGTTAAAGCATTATTTCCAAGAACAATTGATACAGGACTGAAACACGGTACAGTTACGATTATGATGGATAAAGTCGGATATGAGGTGACAACTTACCGAATTGATGGAACTTATGAAGACCACCGCCGTCCGAATGAAGTGACTTTTACCTCTGATCTTAAGGAAGATCTGATGCGTCGTGATTTTACGATTAATGCGATGGCTTATAATGAAGAGCAGGGGCTTGTTGATTTATTTGGAGGAATTCAGGATTTAACTAATCGAATCATCCGCTGTGTTGGTAATCCTGCAGAGCGATTTGATGAGGATGCGCTTCGAATGCTTCGTGCAGTTCGTTTTGCAGGACAGTTAAATTTTAAGATTGAAGAAAATACTAAGGCGGCGATTGAGGCCCAGCATACATTTCTTAAGGATGTAAGTGCGGAACGTATTCAGACAGAATTGATGAAGCTTTTGGTTTCCGGCCATCCTGAAATGATTCGCGCTGCTTATGAGACTGGCCTTACAAGTGTTTTTCTTCCAGAGTTTGATCGTATGATGGAAACTCCACAGAATAACCCGCATCATATTTATTCTGTAGGTGACCATACAGTTCACGCTGTTGAAACGATTGCCCCGAATCCGGTTCTTCGTCTCACAATGCTGCTTCATGATATTGCCAAGCCAGAGACTCGCACAACGGATGAGAATGGTATTGATCATTTTTATAATCACAATGCCGTCGGTGCTGACCTTGCAAAGGCTGCCCTCAAACGGCTTAAGTTTGACAATCAGACTACGCACATGGTCACAACATTGATTGCAAACCATGATATTCGTTTTAATGACCCTTTAGGTACAGGACGTAAGCATGTAAGGAAGATTATTCACAGAGTCGGTGTCGATCTTTTTCCTTATCTTCTTGATGTGATGGAAGCTGATATTTCCGCACAGAGTGATTTTATGCGCCTTAAAAAGCTTACTGCCCTGAAAGAGACAAGGGAAGCTTACAGAGAGATTCTTACTGCAAATGACTGTCTTACTTTAAAGGATCTTAAAATTAATGGAAATCAGTTAAAAGCATTAGGTATTTCTGAGGGGAAAATGATTGGTGCAATTCTTAATGCATTGCTCACACAGGTGCTTAATAATCCTGAATTAAATGAATATGAGAAACTTGAAGAACTTGCCTTGAAAATTTATCAGGAAGTTCAGTAAATTTACACATAACATCCCTCTTTTACACATAGGATAGACCATGTTTATTCCGTAATCCGTTGTCTGTCTTATATGTACTCTGAGAATCTTTCTGCGCTTGATTTTGTGAGAAGTTTTTTAGAGTACATTAGTTTGGAGGGATTTTTTTGAGCGAAAAATACAAAGAATTATTAGAGCAGTACGATGTAAAAGTTCTGTCTACTTTTCGAAGCCGCGGAACTTTCCAGTGCGAGACAGAGCAGGGGCTTGCCTTATTAAAAGAATATCACGGTTCCCTCCAGAAACTTGCTCTGGAATATGAGTGGAAAGAAAAGCTTGCTAATGCCGGTTTTCTTACTACAGACCGTTATTTTCTGACAAAGGAAGAGAGTCTTGTTACCTATGACCGTTACCGCACTCCATTTGTCCTGAAACATTATTTTAAAGGTAGAGAATGTGACTGCCGGAACCTGTCTGATGTGGCTGCTTCCTGCCGAAATCTTGCTTTTTTACATAAGGTATCTTCTTCTATTGAGGAAATTCCTTTTGAAAATCTGAAAACAGAAACCACAAGTCACCTTTTTGAGCGAAAAAACCGTGAACTCCGTTCTATCCGAAAATTTATCGGGAAAGTTCGCGGGAAAAATGACTTCGAACTTCTTTACATGGATTGTTTTGATTCATTTTATAAGGAAGCTTCCCATGCCCTTGCAGACCTTCTTAAAGCAGAAGCTGATCTCGCTGATACGGACTGCGGCATGTGCCACGGCGCATATCATTACCATAACGTATTAATCTTACCGGATTATTCTGTTGCTACAGTCAATTTTGAATCTTTGTGTTATCAGCCTTACCTTTTGGATCTCTATCTTTTTCTTCGAAAAACTTTAGAAAAAAATCATTACGACTATGCCTTTTTTGAGGCAGGGATTTCCGGTTATTCTATTTACCGACATCTCACAGAAAAAGATTTTCTTTTCTTATATTTACTTTTTTTATATCCTGAAAAGTTTTGGAAAATATCCAATCAATACTATAATCACCGAAAAAGCTGGATTCCTCCAAGAACACTGGAAAAACTGCAAAAAATTCTGGCACAGAATGAAGAACGACATTCTTTTTTGAAGCAATTTGCAGACTTTTTGAGAACACTTAATATAAATCTTCTGTAAAATAAAAGAAAAGACTCCTATCCCTAAAAGCTATAGTTGCCTGTTCACCTGTAAATATGCTAAAATGTTTTAAGCATATTTTTCTGGGAGAGTGAGTGATTCGATGGGCTATATGGCTTTATACCGGAAGTGGCGTCCGAGTGATTTTGATGAAGTAAAAGGGCAGGATGCCATTGTCCAGACATTGAGAAATCAGATTATTTACAACCGAATAGGGCATGCCTATCTTTTCTGCGGCACCCGGGGTACTGGTAAGACTTCCATTGCGAAGCTTTTTGCAAAGGCAGTAAACTGTGAACACCCGGTTAATGGGAACCCTTGTAATGCCTGTCCTTCCTGTCAGGCAATTAATAACCAGAGTTCTCTTGACGTTTTAGAAATTGATGCGGCTTCCAATAACGGTGTGGAGAATATTCGTGATATTCGGGAACAGGTACAATATTCCCCAGTTGAGGGACGTTATAAGGTATATATTATTGATGAGGTTCATATGCTTTCTTCCGGAGCATTTAATGCTCTTTTGAAAACGCTTGAAGAACCTCCTTCTTATGTTATCTTTATTTTGGCTACAACAGAAAAACACAAAATTCCTGTTACGATCCTTTCCCGTTGTCAAAAATATGATTTTAAACGAATTTCCGTTGATACGATTACGAACCATCTTGTATCCTTAATGGAGAAAGAGAAGGTAGATGCAGATGAAAAGGCTCTTCGTTATATCGCCCGTGCAGCGGACGGTTCCATGCGAGATGCCTTAAGCCTTCTTGACCAGTGCATCGCTTTTTATCTTGGGCAGACGCTTACTTATGACAATGTTCTCGAAGTACTTGGTACTACAGACACTTCTGTTTTCAGCGCACTACTTCGTAATATTTTAAATCATGACTCTATCGCCGCTCTTGATATCATTGACAGCATGATCACAGAGGGCCGGGAGCTTTCTCAGTTCCTTTCCGATTTTCTCTGGTATCTGAGAAATCTTCTTATCTTAAAAGATCAGGAGGGCGCTGAAGAAAGTCTTGATATGTCAAAAGAAACGATTGCCGCTCTAAAGGAAGAGTGTTCTATGGTAGATACTATTGCACTTTTACGCTATATCCGGCTGCTTTCCGAACTTTCTAATCAGATTCGGACTGCCACACAGAAGCGTGTTCTCCTGGAGGTTGGCTTCATTAAGCTCTGCCGCCCCGAAATGGAATCCGATACAGAAAGTCTTTCGGAGCGTATCCGGCAGTTAGAAGACAAAATTGCACAAGGCATCCCAATGATTCCTGCAAATGGACCAGGGAATGCCGGGATGATAACCAGCAAGGGTACTTTTGCCTATGATCCATATACCGGGCAGCCTCTTGGCACTTCCGGCGCAGCAGGTGCAGGAACAGCAGGTATGGTTAATGGAACTGGAAACAGTGCCGTATCTGGTGCATTTCCGCAGGGAACAGAAGGACAGATTTCACCGGAAGAAGCATTAGAAAAGCGTTTTTCCCCAGCAGAAGCTGATGACTTGAAAGAAATTGCAAGTCACTGGAACGATATTGTAAATCAAACATCCATGCCGATGCAGCAGTTTCTTCGCGCCGCCAGAGTTGCGGTAGCTGACAGCAGTACTATTTTGCAGCTTGTCTTTACAAATAATGACCTGGCAAAAGAATACTTTGAGCGAGAACATCACAAAAATCTGGATCTTTTATCTGAACTTGTTGCAGAACAGACAGGTAAGGTCGTAACTTTTGAATGTACATCCAGTACACATCAACCAACGGAACAATCTAACTATATTGATTTAAGCAAGATTCACCAGACGGTTATTTTTGAGTAATTAATTATTGGCAAAATATTATTTCTGGTGTATAAACACATTAAAGCGTGTTAATGTGCTCCCGGAATCTTTTTGTGCCTGATCTTGTGAGAAGATTTTTTTCAGCTATGTCCAAATTTTTAAGGCATATGCAGTGCGTACGCCTCAAAAATTTGGGCGCAACTGGCGGAAAATCAGCCGCAAAGGCAAGTGCAGGAAAGACTCCGAGAGTACATAATTATTAAAATGGAGGATTTTATTATGGCAAAAAGAGGTGGATTCCCAGGTGGTATGCCTGGTAACATGAATAACTTAATGAAACAGGCTCAGAAGATGCAGAAGCAGATGGCTGAGACCACAAAGGCATTAGAGGAGAAATCCTACGAGGCAAGCGCAGGCGGCGGTGTTGTTTCTGTTACTGTTTCCGGTAAAAAAGAAGTTACTGCTATCAAAATCGCTGAAGAAGTAGTTGATCCTGATGATATCGAAATGTTAGAAGATCTTATCATGGCTGCTACTAACGAAGCATTCCGCGCTATGGAAGCAGACTCCCAGGCTCAGATGTCCAAGTTAACTGGCGGCCTCGGCGGAGGATTTGGATTTTAATGAACTATTATAGTACGCAGATTACTAACCTTATTGAGGAACTCAGACGTCTTCCTGGTATCGGCAGTAAGTCAGCACAGCGTCTCGCTTTTCACATCATAAATATGCCTGAAGAGCATGTACATCATCTTGCACAGACACTTGTTACCGCAAGAGAAAAGATTCGCTACTGCAAATACTGCTGTACCCTGACAGATTCAGAAGTATGCCCTATATGTGCCAGCACCAAAAGAGATCACAGTACGATCATGGTCGTGGAGCATACACAGGACTTAGCTGCTTATGAAAAAACGGGTCAGTATCATGGTGTTTATCATGTTCTTCAGGGAACGCTTGCTCCAAGTCTTGGAAAAGGCCCGGACGATATCCGTTTTAAAGAATTAGAAGAACGCCTGAATAACCCGGAAGTAAAAGAGTTAATCCTCGCCACAAATTCCAGCCTTGACGGAGAAGCTACCGCAATGTACATCACCAAAAAAGTAAAACCGCGCGGCATAAAGGTAACTCGTATCGCCAGCGGTGTTCCTATTGGTGGTGAATTGGAATACATTGACGAAGTAACACTCTCACGAGCTTTAGATGGACGAGTGGAACTTTAAAACAGATTATTTTAACTACAGATTATTATAGGAATTGCAGATACTTGATTCCATTTGTAAAATTTAATTATCAAATTTTTGATATTAATTTGGGAGCATTACGTTTTATGTATTTTACGACTGGATTATCATAATGGAATCCTGCTCTGCGAGAAGGGAGATTACGATGAAGAGAATTGGTATGCTGACCAGCGGTGGAGATTGTCAAAGTTTAAATGCTACCATGCGTGGTGTTGTAAAGGGTCTTAACGTTCTTGAGGGAACAGTTGAAATCTACGGCTTCATCGACGGATATAAAGGATTAATTTACGGCAACTACAAACGACTGACTTCGAAAGACTTCTCAGGCATTCTGACAACCGGCGGAACTATCCTTGGTACATCCAGACAACCATTTAAATTAATGAGAACACCTGACGAAAATGGTCTTGATAAGGTAGAAGCAATGAAATCAACTTATCGCTATCTTGATTTAGACTGTCTTGTTGTTCTCGGAGGTAACGGAAGCCAGAAAACTGCCAATCTTTTAAGAGAAGAGGGTCTTAATATTGTCTCCCTTCCAAAAACAATTGATAATGACCTCTGGGGAACAGATATGACATTTGGCTTTCAGAGTGCGGTAGATATCGCAACGGAAGCAATTGACAGAATCCATACAACTGCAACTTCACACAGCCGTGTATTTATTGTAGAGGTTATGGGGCATAAAGTAGGATGGGTAACACTTCATGCCGGAATCGCAGGCGGAGCAGATATTATTCTTCTCCCGGAGATCCCGTATGATGTGGATAACGTAGTGCGTGCGATCAAGAGCCGTACAGAGGCAGGAAAGCATTTTACGATCATCGCGGTTGCAGAAGGCGCGATCACAAAAGAAGATGCAGCCCTTCCGAAGAAAAAATTAAAAGAAAAACAGGAAAAGAAGGGCTATCCGTCTGTGGCATATGAGCTTGCAGAGAAGATCCAGAACCGTATGGATCAGGAGGTTCGTATCACAGTGCCGGGACATACGCAGAGAGGTGGAAGCCCGTGTCCGTATGACCGTGTGCTTGCAACCAGACTTGGAGCAGCAGCAGCAGACCTGATCTTAAAAGAGGACTACGGATATATGGTAGGAATCAAGAACGGCAACATCCGCAAGGTTCCGCTTGGCGAGGTTGCCGGAAAGCTGAAGATGGTAGATCCGAAAGCGGATATCATCAAAGAAGCCAAGATTGTCGGAATCAGTTTTGGTGATGAGTAAAGGAGTAATTTAACATGTCATATACTGCCCTGTATCGTAAATTCCGTCCTGCGGAATTTGAAGACGTAAAAGGACAAGATCATATTATCACAACGCTGAAGAATCAGATAAAGGCGGACAGGATCGGACATGCATATCTGTTCTGTGGCACAAGAGGAACCGGAAAGACAACAGTAGCGAAGATTTTTGCAAAGGCAGTC
>ENA-ORIC01001873-ORIC01001873.1-human-gut-metagenome-genome-assembly--contig:-NODE-1873-length-18626-cov-3.149873_pt1 | contig 18626 bp, 14 predicted proteins | sample MGYA00243023_ERZ508732 | MGnify/ENA primary metagenome ERZ508732 (study PRJEB26277, sample SAMN04329767) | human gut metagenome | biome: human-associated habitat | host: Homo sapiens | place: USA...
GCCCCTGTGAAACAGTGTTCACAAAATATAATCTGTATTTAATTATTTAAACTGAGCCAGACGTTCCTCTACCTGAGCCATCATCTGCTCATACTTTGCAAGCTTGTCCTTTTCCTCCTGAACCTTTTCAGGCTTTGCATTGTTTAAGAATTTCTCATTTGAGAGCATGCCCCTTGAGCGCGCAAGCTCCTTTGTAAGCTTATCCTTTTCTTTATTGAGTCTTTCCTTTTCCTTCTCGAAATCAACAAGGTCCTCAAGCGGCAGGTATGCAACCGCATCCGGTATCACTACTGATACAGCGTCATCTCCATTAGCGGCCTTGACCTGGTGTACTGCAATCTCGCTGGTAAATGCAAGATTTACATATACCTCCTTGTTGTCCTCGAATACCTTTCTGACTGCCTCATCATCACTTGTGATGAATAGCTTTGCCTTTCTTGAAGGTGGAACATCCATCTGTGTACGGACATTTCTGATACCCTTTACGAGATCCTTGCAGTGCTCGATTGCGGCTTCTTCTGCCGGGAAATTCCACTCTTCCTTGTACTCAGGCCATTTAGAGAGCATGATAGTCTCCTCGTCTGACTGAAGTGTGCAGAAGATTTCCTCTGTGATAAACGGCATATATGGATGAAGGAGCTTCAGTGCATTTACAAGTACTGTCTTAAGTGTCCAGAGTGCTGCATTTGCTGACTCTGGATTTTCATCCTTCTTGTAGGTACGAACCTTTGCAATCTCGATATACCAGTCACAGAACTCATCCCAGATGAAGTCGTATACCTTTTGTACTGCGATTCCAAGCTCGAACTTGTCCATGTTTTCTGTGGCATCTTTTGCAAGTGTATTTACCCTTGAAAGAATCCACTTGTCTGCTGCATGAAGTTCATCAAGCTTTGGCTCTCTAAGCTCTACACCTTCAAGGTTCATCATGATAAATCTTGATGCATTCCATACCTTGTTGGCGAAGTTTCTTGAAGCCTCAACTCTCTCCCAGTAGAAACGCATGTCATTTCCCGGTGCATTTCCTGTGATAAGTGTCAGACGAAGTGCATCTGCACCATACTTGTCGATAACCTCAAGCGGATCAATTCCGTTTCCGAGTGATTTACTCATCTTGCGGCCCTGAGAATCTCTTACGAGTCCATGAAAAAGCACTGTGTGGAATGGTGCCTTGCCCATCTGCTCATAGCCTGAGAAAATCATTCTGATTACCCAGAAGAAAATGATATCGTAGCCTGTTACGAGCACATCGTTTGGATAGAAATAGTCCAGATCCTCTGTCTTTTCAGGCCATCCGAGTGTTGAGAATGGCCAGAGCGCTGATGAGAACCATGTATCAAGTGTATCAGGATCCTGTGTCCAGTGCTCCTTGCCACACTTAGGGCATTTGCCAGGCTTTTCTATTGAAACTACCATCTCTCCACAGTCATCACAGTACCATGCAGGTATTCTGTGTCCCCACCAGAGCTGACGGCTGATGCACCAGTCGCGGATATTGTCTGTCCAGTTGAAGTATGTCTTGTCCATTCTTGAAGGAAGAAGCTTGATTTCTCCGTTCTTTACTCCCTCAACTGCAGGCTTGATCATCTCGTCCATCTTGACGAACCACTGCTGCTTGATCATTGGCTCAACTGTTGTGTGACAGCGGTCATGCACACCTACATTGTGTGAGTGTGGTACAACCTTTACTAAAAGGCCCTGCTCCTTAAGGTCCTCAACCAGTGCCTTTCTGCACTCGTATCTGTCCATTCCGGCATATTTTCCGGCCTTTTCATTCATTGTGGCATCATCATTGATTACAACGATTTCCTCTAAGCTGTGGCGTTTTCCTACCTCGAAATCGTTAGGGTCGTGTGCAGGTGTAATCTTTACACAGCCTGTTCCAAATTCTTTATCTACGTATGAATCTGCGATTACAGGAATCTCTCTGTCTGTGCATGGAAGCTTTAAGGTCTTTCCGATGATATCCTGATAACGCTCATCATCAGGGTTTACAGCTACGGCTGTATCTCCGAAAAGTGTCTCAGGACGTGTTGTTGCTATCTCTACGAATCTGCCTTCCTCGCCAACTACAGGATAGTTGATGTGCCAGAAGAAGCCGTCCTGTTCCTCATGCTCTACCTCTGCATCTGAAATAGATGTCTTACATACCGGACACCAGTTTACGATTCTTGAGCCCTTATAAATCCAGCCCTTCTTATAAAGCTTTGTAAATACCTCCTGTACTGCGTGTGAGCATCCCTCATCCATTGTAAATCTCTCACGCTGCCAGTCTGCTGATGATCCGAGCTTACGAAGCTGCTTTACGATACGTCCGCCATACTCTTTTCTCCAGTCCCAGCATTTCTCCAGGAACTCTTCTCTTGTAAGGTCTGCCTTGTTGATTCCCTGCTCTTTAAGTGCCTGGATGACCTTTACCTCTGTTGCGATGGATGCGTGGTCTGTTCCCGGCTGCCAGAGTGCATTGTAGCCCTGCATTCTCTTGTATCTGATAAGGATATCCTGCATGGTGTTGTCAAGGGCATGTCCCATGTGCAGCTGTCCTGTGATGTTTGGTGGTGGCATCACGATTGTGAATGGTTTTTTGCTGCGGTCTACCTCTGCATGGAAGTAGCCATTGTCTTCCCACTTTTTGTAAAGACGGTCCTCGATGTCCTTTGGATCGTAGGTTTTGTTTAGTTCTTTGCTCATGTTTTCCTCCTTTTATATGAATGACGCAAAAGCTTTGGGGGCTTTGTTGTGTCAGGTCGCGCATTATGTATGGAATTATGTTCATGATTACGCTGCCAAGACACTGTAAAAATTATGATTAGGGATTGCTTAGACCATGACGCAACCGGCTTTTAGCGCCGTCCATGGCGCTAACGCCTCGCCCGCACGTCCATGTGCGTGCGTTGCTGGGCTGTGTACATAATTTTAACAGTCTCTAGGCAGCTCCATAAATCACATAATTCCATACATAATGCGCGGCCTGATAATTCAGGCTGTGAGCTTTTGCTGTTTTTCTTTTCATTTAGCTATGGGCGACCGATTGGATTGCATGCGCAATCTTCCGGTCTGGGTACATAAAAAGACCCTCCCGATCATTGACCGGAAGGGCGAATTAGCGCTGTACCACCTTCGTTTACATCGGAGCATATATATGCATATAAACTCGAATGCCTCTTGTCCTGTAACGTGGACGAATCGGAAGAACTTATGCCGCTTGCGGCTTTCTGGGTTCTTCAGCTCAAAAGCTACCTTCCATGATTTCTGTCTTAAGCATCTTTCAGCCTGCCCAAAATGTATCACCATCTTACGGACCGGATGCTCTCTCTGAAAGCTTTCGTCATGTACTCCTCTTTCTTATGCCTTTAAATATTTTGCCTGTTTCTTTCTACAATATTAAAGTGCATTGGGTGATTTGTCAATATGATTTTTCAATCATCATAATGACCTTTACATGAAACAATATAAATTATCTCATCTTTTTCATAATAAACAATTCGATTAGTGTCATCAATGCGTCTGCTCCACATACCACTAAGATTTTCCTTTAATGGTTCCGGTTTACCTATACCCTCAAACGTACTTCGCTGAATATCCTTGATAAGTCCATTAATTCTTTTCAGTGTTTTCTTATCCTGCGTCTGCCAGTATAAATAATCGCTCCATGCCCTATCTTCCCATAGTAACCTCATTAGTCCTCCTCTATCAAATCATGCTCTGCGAAGTGAGCTTTGCCATCCTTAATATCGCGCACGATATTTTCCAAATAACGGATATTGCTATCAGAATAAAACGGATCTACCGATACCTCAAAAGGAATACGCTTTTCTCTGCCTACTTTTTTTGCAAAAACGGTGAACGCTGCACTCATGGAAAGACCTAATTCCGAACACACCTGTTCCATGCTTTTTTTTACATCTGCATCCAATTTAAAATTAACATTAACTGACTGTGACATATACAACACTCCTTTCTTGCTTATAGTATATGCAACAGCAAAGAAAATATCAATAAGATTTCTTTATTTTTTCTTTACTTATATTCAACATTCTTAGTTGCGACTATATCCACACCGGTTGCTGCAACATCGCTTAGCAGTACATCACCTATATGCACCGGTGCCTCTACCGTGATTTGGTTGATACACTCCATCACATCCATTATCTTTTCCTTTGGAATATCCTGTGCCGTCTTTACGGATACCATCGGTATTGTGCCATTTTTCACACAGACTGTACTTGTCACAATTCGTGTCGGATGCGTTACTTCCTTTGCTCCGTAGTCTGCTCCGCGCTTGCAGGTATTTCCGGTTACTGTGACATTTTCTCCATCTATTGTCACCTTAAGGGCACATCCCAGAGGACAGCCTATACATGTCAAATTTCTTTCTTCCATGATACTATGCCTCCTCAATCTTTATCGTAATTGTGCGGGGATTGTCTGTTTCGATGAGCTGCTTCTTCTTAAGCACTACCTGCTCCATCTCACCCGGCGCCATAACAGGACGCTTGCGGTGCTGCAGCTGTTTATCATCCAGATATACTGCAATATAGCAATTCTTATACACGGCTCCCACTCGAAATCTTACCGTCACAGTATCATCCATTTGTGCAGTATTTATAGTGCTTGGAACAGTGTATCGTACTCCGCCTGTAGCAGTTATCGATATTTCTTTTCCATCGCAACTCTTATCACCACCATTTTTCACATATTCTGCGGCATGGCGGCCTGCTGCTGTCGCTTCCTCTGACACATAATCCACGAGGTCATGCACATGAAGCACATTTCCGCAGGCAAATACACCGGGCACATTTGTCTCAAGGCTTTCGTTTACGACCGGTCCGCTTGTTACCGGATTGAGCTCTACACCGGCTGTTTTTGAAATTTCATTTTCCGGAATAAGTCCGCATGAGAGTAAAAGCGTGTCGCACTCGTAAAACTCCTCCGTTCCCTCAATAGGCTTGTTGTGCTCGTCCACCTGTGCGAGAGTGATACCCTCAACACGCTCCCTGCCCTTTATATCAACCACTGTGTGGCTGAGCTTAAGCGGAATTCCAAAATCATCCAGGCACTGCACGATATTACGCTTCAAGCCTCCTGAATACGGCATGAGCTCTGCGACTACCTGCACAGTGGCACCCTCCAAGGTCATTCTCCTAGCCATGATAAGACCGATATCTCCTGAGCCGAGTATTACTACCTTTCGTCCCGGCATGTAGCCCTCTATATTCACCAGTCTCTGAGCTGTGCCCGCCGAGAAAATTCCTGCCGGTCTGTAGCCGGGTATGTTAAGAGCACCTCTTGCTCTCTCCCTGCAGCCCATCGCAAGTATTACGGTCTTTGCAGCGATATGGAAAAGTCCGTCTGTGCGGTTCATAGCTGTAACTATTTTATCGTTTGCCTCATCTTTTATCTTTACATCATGCCTGTCATCTGCCCCGTTTTCGAACTCGCCACCGGTTGAGATGTCCATGACCATCGTATTGAGCCTGTACTCTATGCCAAGCTCTTTGACCTCTTTGATAAATCTGCCGGCATATTCAGGGCCTGTGAGTTCCTCCTTAAAGGTGTGCAGGCCAAAGCCGTTGTGTATACACTGATTTAAGATACCACCAAGCTCACAGTCTCTTTCCAGTATAAGTATTTTATCTATTTTATTTTTCTTAGCGGAAGCTGCTGCCGCAAGACCTGCCGGGCCTCCTCCTACTATCACAATATCGTAAAATTCCATATTGTCCCCCTATGTTAAGCTGATATTAATCCAATATCAAGCTATCGTCACCTGTCTCTTGGAAATAAGACAGACTATCCACGATTCCTGCTCATTCCAACAACTATCTTTGACTTTCCACCGCTTTTAGTGATGTCAAGCTGTGAAATGCCTCTCTCTCTGGCGATAATCTCCATAGTTCTCGGAGAACAGAAGCCTGCCTGACATCTGCCCATTCCGGCTCTGGTGCGTCTCTTCACGCCATCAAGTGACTTTGCGCCCAGTGGTCTGTTTACCGCATCCATTATCTCGCCCTCCGTAATCATCTCACAGCGACAGATTATATTGCCATACTCAGGCTTTTCTTTTATCAGCTTTTTATACTCATCCTCTGAAAGCTTCTTTGGATTTAAAATACCTTTTCTTGTCTCGATGAAATCTGCATTTTTAGAAGGATTAAAAAGTCCCTCTACTATTGCTGCCACTCTCTCACCGATAGCCGGCGCACTTGATAAGCCCGGTGACTCTATACCTGCGCAGTCAATAAAATACGGTGCGTCAGAAAGCTCCTCGATGATAAACTCATGTCCGTCCTCATGTGCACGGTTTCCCGCAAACGATGTGATGACTTGACGCATAGGAAGTGACGGCACCGAACGTGTGCCGGATGTCGTAACATGCGCTAAGCCCGCTCTTGTTGTATTTGTACCATCCTTGTCATCATGATCATCTGCTGTAGGTCCGATTAGGATATTTCCGTGTACTGTCGGGGTTACAAGCACGCCCTTGCCGTATTTTCCCGGAAGCTGGAAGATTGTCTTGTCAACGATACCACCAGCTGCCCTGTCTAATAGCTCGTACTCTCCGCGCCTTGGTGTGATATGGATTTTGTTTTCACTCACCATGTTGTGAAATACATCAGCATATACACCAGCTGCATTTACAACGCAGCGTGCATGAATTTCTCCATTTTGAGTAATGAGAATATAGCCTGCCTGCTCCTTTTGTATCTCCTTCACCTCGGTGTTAAATAAAAACTCCACACCGTTTGCCGCAGCATTCTCAGCAAATGCAATATTCATGCCAAACGGACATACAATGCCCCCTGTCGGGCAGTAAATAGCTGCCACAACTTCATCAGACAGATTCGGCTCCATCTCATGCGCTTCGCCTGCATCAAGAATTTTAAGTCCCGGCACCCCGTTTGCAATCCCCTGATTATAAAGCTCCTTAAGCCTTAGCATATCGTCATCACTAAAGCACACTATCAGTGAACCGTTTCTTCGAAACTCAAAATCAAGCTTCTTCGAAAGCTCATCCATCATCTCATTTCCACGGAGATTCATCTGTGCCATAAGTGTACCGGTCTTACAATCAATTCCGGAATGGACAATAGCACTGTTTGCCTTTGAGGTGCCACAGCACACGTCCTCCTCCTTTTCCACCACACAGATGGACAGGTTATATTTCGAAAGCTCTCTGGCACAGGCGCTTCCCGATACTCCCGCTCCTATAATTACTACATCATACATGTTATTTTCTCCTACCAATTTCCATGCATTGTTTAATTGCCGTATCACTAAGCTCATTTAAAACAATGCAAGCATAAGCTATTATTCATCCTTCGCCCAGTTAAATGCGCAGGCGACAGCCTTTTTCCACATTTTAAGCTTCTTTTCTCTCAAATCAGCCGCTATCTCCGGCTCAAACACACGGTCAATAGACCAGTTTCTCTTTATATCATCCATACTGTCCCAATAGCCCACTGCAAGCCCTGCGAGGGACGCTGCGCCCATGGCTGTTGTCTCCACGCACACAGGCCTGTTGACCGGTGCATTGCTGATATCAGCCTGCATCTGCATGAGCAGATTATTGGCACTGGCACCGCCGTCTACCTTAAGTGATGTGAGATTGATGCCCGAATCAGCCTTCATTGCCTCAAGCACATCATTTACCTGAAATGCCATTGATTCCAGAGTTGCCCTTATGACATGATACTTGTTTACACCTCTCGTAAGCCCCACAATTGTTCCTCTGGCATACTGGTCCCAGTACGGTGCTCCAAGCCCTGTAAATGCCGGCACCACGTAGCAGCCGTTTGTGTCTTTTACCTTTCTCGCCATGTACTCTGAATCTGTTGAGGAATCGATAAATTTCATTTCATCGCGTAGCCACTGGATAGAGGCTCCTGCCACAAATATTGATCCCTCCAGCGCATATACCACCTTGCCGTCTATGCCCCAGGCTATAGTGGTAACAAGTCCGTTCTTTGAGGATACCGGCATCTCACCTGTGTTCATCAGCAGAAAACAGCCTGTACCGTATGTATTTTTGGCTTCTCCTGCCCTAAAGCAAGTCTGGCCAAAAAGCGCAGCCTGCTGGTCTCCTGCCGCTCCTGCGATTGGAATCGGACCCCCGAAAAACACAGGATTCACCTCACCATATACACAGCTTGACGGCATTGGCTTTGGAAGCATGCTCTTTGGTATATCAAGCTCCTTAAGTATCTCATCATCCCACTTTAAGGTATTGATATTAAACATCATGGTTCTTGAAGCATTGGAATAATCCGTGACATGCACCTGTCCCTGAGTGAGCTTCCATATAAGCCATGTCTCGACTGTTCCAAACAAAAGCTCGCCTCTTTCGGCTCTCTCCCTCGCTCCCGGCACATTGTCAAGGAGCCACTTGAGCTTAGTTGCCGAAAAATAAGCATCTATCACAAGCCCTGTCTTTTTTCTGAAGGTCTCGGTAAGCCCCTTTTCCTTCAGTGAATCCGCATACTCTGCCGTGCGTCTGCACTGCCATACTATCGCGTGATAAACCGGCTCACCTGTATTTTTGTCCCATACAATTGTAGTCTCTCTCTGGTTAGTAATGCCTATCGCACATATGTCGGCTGCCGTAGCCTGGATATTGGCCATTGCCTCCTTTGCCACCTCAAGCTGTGTGGCCCAGATTTCCTCTGCATCATGCTCCACCCAGCCCGGCTTTGGAAAAAACTGCGTAAATTCCTTCTGTGCCACACTGCACATCTCGCCCTTCTCATTGAAAAGTATACATCTGTTGCTGGTCGTGCCCGCATCTAATGCCATAATATACTTTGCCATGTAAAAATCCTCCAACTCTCTATATTTCCAGCTTTTTCCTTCTATCCTGCTACAGCTCTTCCTCTACCATGCTCTTCTCTCTGTTGAACGCATCATAGATACATGGAATTACTATAAGCGTAAGGATGGTTCCGTATACGAGACCTCCTATTATTGCGATTGCCATCGGCTTTATCATATCTGAGCCATCTCCGATACCTATCGCCGATGTAAACATTGCGAGTATGGTGGTCATCGCTGTCATCAGTATTGGACGAAGCCTTGTACGGCCTGCGTCTATGATTGCCTCATGCTTGCTCATGCCCTCTCTCCTGGCCTGATTGATGTAATCAATGAGCACGATTCCATTATTTACAATGAGGCCTGCCAGCATGATAAAGCCAAGCATTGATATGATTCCAAGCTCATTTCCCGTGATGAAAAGAGCTATAAAGCCTCCTGTAAACGCAAGAGGTATACAGAACATGATAATAAACGGTGAAAGCAATGACTGGAACTGCGCCACCATGATAAGATAGATAAATATCACTGCAAGCACAAGCATAAGTCCAAGCTGACTCATTGACTCATTTATTGTCTCATCCTCGCCCTCCATATCTATTGAATAGCCATCAGGAATACTAAGTTTATTAATTTTTGATTTAATTTTATCGCTTAGTAATGTTACATTATGGTTTTCATCAACCGCACCTGATACTGTAATATATCTTGTCTGAGCATCTCGATGAATGGTACTCAGTGTCTGTTCCTGCGAAATAGTGCAGATATCACTGAGCGGAATCTCCTTTTCACTGCCATCATTATCCTTATAGGTAAATGTAAGGTTTTTGATGTCGTCCACAGTCACATCAGACTGCTCTGCAGATTGTAAGTATACCTCATAGTCCTTTATGTCGGTCGTAATGGTTGTTGCGCTCTTTTGAGATGATATCTCACCGGATACGAGCTGGTATACCTGAGCCACCGTATAGCCATACTTTGCTGCTTTTTCCTTATCCACAGTTATCTTAAGCTCATTGGTTGCATCGCCAAGACCGTCATCTATATCTGTCACGCCCTTTGTATCCTTAAGGATATCTGCCACATCACCTGCAAGCTTCTGCAGCTTGTCTATATCATTACCCTTAATCCTGACAGAGAGACCACTTCCGAAAAACTCTGATGAATCCATAGCTTGTGAAGATGCTGTTACCTTGCAGTCCAGATTCTTTGTGCGTTTTTCAATTTCATCTATTACCTTATCCGATGAAACATCCGACTTCTCATCAAGCAATATATACATGCTCACGCTGTCGCTTCCTGAGCTCATCAGGTTCATGGTCGAGCTGCCGCCTGCTGTAGCTCCTATTGTGTCTATGCCCTTTATATCAGATATTTTGTCCATGACCTTATCAGACAGCTCTGTAAGCTGCTTGAAGTCAAGCTTTTCGTCATCCTTTGCCTCTATGGTAAGTGAAATCTGATTTGACTCCATGTCCATATCCATAAATGTCATTCCCCTTGACATGCAAAGTGCGCCACTGCCGACTAAAAGCACTACTGCCGCAATAAATACCACCGGCTTAAATCTAAGACATATGCCGAGCACATTTCCATACCAGTCCTTAAAACGGTCAAACCATGGATGCTTTATATCCTTCGTCTTTTTGAGCATGCCTGAAGCAATTGCCGGTACAAATGTAAGTGCCACTACAAGAGATGCCATAAGAGTAAATGCCACAGTAAGTGCCAGGTCTACAAAGAGCTGTCTCGTGATTCCATCAGTAAAAATGATTGGCGCGTACACACTTACCGTGGTAAGTGTAGATGCAAAAATGGCTCCTGCTACCTGATTTGCACCCTCAACAGCCGCCTTCTTTACCGAATATCCCTCTCCCCTTAATCTGTAGATATTCTCGATTACTACGATTGAATTATCCACAAGCATTCCTATTCCAAGCACAAGTCCCGACATTGAAATGATATTTAAGGTGATATCCGTAAAATACATAAGCACCACTGCCACAATAACCGATAGCGGTATAGATGCTGCAATAACAAGTGTTGGCTTTATATCCTTTAAGAACAAAAGCAATACGAAAATGGCAAGTATTGCTCCCACTATCATATTCTGCATCACACTTTTTACAACCATGTCGATGTATACGCCCTGGTTCATTAGCACTGTGGTGTGTAATCCGTCATTTTCCTTTTCCAGCGAATCAAGCTTGTCCAAAAGACGGTCTGTGACGTCTCCTGTAGAGTAGCCGGTCTGCTTCTCCATGGAGAGCATTATTCCGGGATTACCGTTGACTATCGCATATGTCTCATCCGAGTTGTCAGTCATCTCAACATCTGCCACATCACCGACATGAATAGGAGCTATTCCATCAAGCTTCATATCCATAAGCACCAGATTTGTTAAATCATCAATTGATTTTATCTCATCTCCCACCTGTACTATGTACTGCGTGCCATTTGAATCATTTACATAGCCTGCAGGCATATCAAAATTCTGAGCGACGAGCAGCTGAGAGAGCGAGTCAATTGTTAAAACTGCATTTAAGTTTGACTTGTCAAGTGCATCATCCTTACTCTTTTCAAGCTCCTTCTTTGAACTGTCAAGAGATGCCGCTGCTGTTGCAAGCTGTGCTGACTGCTGTCCTATGCTTATCGAGCTTATAGCTGCCTGACTGTTTAGATTATCATAGGCATCTAAAAGTGCTGTCTCTCCTTGTGCTATCTGGTCAAGCCCGCTTTGGCACTGCTCTATACCTGTATTCACCTGAATGAGAGTCTGTGCTATCGCTGACGCTGCCGCAGGCAGATCATCTGCTGTGTTTACCTTGATTCCAAGCGCCGAGAGACCTGAAAACTGTGTTGCAATCTGCTTATTAACCTGCTCAAGCTGTGCTTTAAGTGCCGTGCCCGCTTCACCCGGTGCATTTGCGCCCTCTTTGAGTGACGGAATTGTCTTTGTATATGTATCACTATTCATGAAGTCTGAAAGAGCTGACTGAATTGTTTCAAGCTGGCTCTTCTGCTCATTTAAGCTTGCAAGAGTACTCTCTAGCTGAGTCTTCTGCTCCGCAAGCTTTGCCTTTTGCGCCTTTAGCGTATCCACTCCCGCGCTCATCTGATCCGATGCCGATGTGATTGCGTTTTGTCCGCTCTCTATCTTTGCGCTTGCATCATCCATCTGACTTTTTGCATCGTCAAATTTCTTTGAAACGGCATTATTTATTTTCTCATTGAGCGCATCTATCTTGGCCTGATTCATCGTGACCTGTATCTGCTCAGTGAGCTCACCTGTTGCAGTCACTGATGCGACTCCTTCTGTACTCTCAATTGCAGGCTTTAGTGTGTTTTCCACAAAGTCGGTGATTTCTGCCTTGCTTTTCCCATCCATATCCACAGCAGTCATCATGATTGGAAGCATGTCCGGATTTATCTTCATAATGGTCGGAGTACCCACTCCATCCTTCCAGCCAGCCTTGACCTGATCTATTTTTTGCTGCATCTCTATCACTACAGAATCCATGTTGGCATTCTGCTCATACTCGCATGTCACCAGAGAATAGCTGTTATATGACATTGAGCTTACGTTTTTGATATTGGACGTAGTTGCCATAGCTGCTTCAAGCGGCGCGGTGACATCGCTCTCCACCTCCTGTGGACTTGCTCCCATATCTGTTGTCACGATGAGTGCATACTGAAAGCTCATATCCGGCAGCAGATCTGTCGTCATCCTGCCAAGCGATACAACACCGAGTACTATTACCAGCAATACTCCTACAAGTACAGTAAAAGGCTTTTTTACACTATATCTGGATATCATCTAACCCCTCCTTTTTCTTTTCTTGATAATGTCCTGCATTAGTTTAATAGACAATGATTACTGCGATTTTCACAATATATTTAATTCGCTGTTATACTTTTATTATACAATGTGTTGGATTGCAACTCAATTGGTTTATACTTTTTTAAGAGATTTTGACAATAAAAAGACACCCAATTATACGATCAATATAATTCGATGTCTTTAAATATCTTTTAATATCTTTTATTGATTTTAGCTTCAGATGCCCTCTTCCTCTGTCTCATCCTCATCATCATTGATACCTGCAACAGCACTTGTAACGGCTCCGATTACAGCGACAAGCGCAAAGATGATAACTAAAAAAATAACTATAAAGAATGCTACTAAAAAACCTGTATCTGTCATATAATTTACCCCCATAGCTGTCTCACAGCTTCTTTAAAATATAGTTTTAGTTTAACACACTTGTCTGTAAATAACAATATCGTACAGGGCTAAAATATTGACTAAATATTGACTTAAATATTGATTTATGAAATTGCTCAGTCCTTGATCTGCATACCGTTTGCATCCATATGATAGCCTTCTGTCATGATCAGCTTTGATACCGGAACTATCTCATAGCCCATGTCCTGCAGCTTCGTGAGCATCTCATCGAGTGCCTGCGAGGTGTATTTGGCGCCAAGATGGCAGAGTATTATCGAGCCACAATCCAGGCTTTTGTGATTGCACACTGTATCTATAATGTTTTGCATACCATAGTTTTTCCAGTCGAGTGAATCCACATCCCACTGGATTGGATAATAGTCACAGCCATACACTGTGTCAATCAGTTCATTGTTGTACGAGCCGTATGGCGGTCTGAATACCTTCATATCCTTTCCGGTCAGCTCCTTGACCTTTTTGTGCACATCCATTATCTCCGTCTTCATCTCGCCTGCCGTGATTGTTGCCATATCATAGTGGTGCTCACTGTGATTTCCGGGCTCATGCCCTTTTTCAACCAGCGTCTTTACACATTCAGGATTATCACTCACAAATCCTCCTGTCATAAAAAATGTAGCCTTTACGTTGTGCTTGTCAAGTGTCTCCATCATACTGTCAAAATCCTCTGCTCCCCAGGCACAGTCAAATGAAAGGGCTATCTTTTTTTCTGTTGTCTGAACCGAATATACAGGCAGCTTTCTGTCCCCGAACTGACTCACAGCACTGCTAAGTGTCTCCATCACCTCTATATTTTTCAGCTGTGATATGTCATACTCTCTGCCATATAAAGCGCCTGTAATAAGAAGCGCCGACAGCAGCACTCCAAAAAGGAATCTGTGTCGGCGTTTCTTTCGTTTTGTCCCATTATGTAGTTTTGTATTTTGCATGTATGCTCTGTATTCACTCATGCTATATACTATTCTTTATAATCACAAATTATGAATAATGAAATAACTCTATTTCAGTTCTTCTGCCCTTCCGATAAACTCAAGCACTACCTCAATCGACTGATGCGCAGCCTTCTCCGCAAAGGTCTGGTAGTCTGTCTCGCCGCCATCGCCGTCTGATATTGAGCGAAGAATGGCAAATGGCACCTTGTTCACATAGCACACATGACCGATGCTGCCTCCCTCCATCTCTGCTGCGATTGCATCAAAGGTATTCGAAATATAATCCTTCTGCTCCTTTGTGGCAATAAACTGATCTCCTGTTGCGATATTGCCCTTTTTGTAGTGGATATTCCTGTCAGCTAAGCATGAGCACATAAGCTCCACCATTTTTGTATCTGCCGGAAGCAGAATCATATTGATGCCTGAGAGAAGTCCCTTCGGATCTCCAATTGGCGATGTATCCATATCGTGCTGCAGCACGTTTGTGGCTACTGCCACGTCAAGCACATTTAAGTCCTTTGTCAAAGTTCCTGCCACTCCGATATTGACAATCATATCTACATCATATTTCAAAATCATGGCCTCTGCACATATTGCCGCAAATACCTTTCCTATTCCGCATTTTGCCGCAACTACATACTGATCACCGATTTTACCCTCAACAAACTCCACTCCGCTGTAAACCTCTGTCTGTGTGTCTGTCATCTGAGCCTTTAAGTCATCGACCTCCATCTGCATTGCACCAATTACACCTATTGTCATTTTATTTCTCCATTCCTGCTATCTTGCTATTATATTTTTAGTCCTCGTTTACTGTGGATAAGTAAACTCCATATTTGTCTGGCTCTCAAGCACATTAAGATATGCACGGCACTCCTTCTTTGCCTCGTCAAGTGACAGATTCTCGTAATGTCCGCACTCTATGGCTGATGCACCAAATACCGGTCCATCATACTCAAGTATCTGTTTTAAGACCTCTTTGGTGATTTCAAAAACCTTCCCCGGCTCGACATCCCTCACAACGAGATAGAAGCCTGTCTGACAGCCCATCGGTCCAAAATATACCACATCATCTGCAATCTCAGAGTTTCTCACACATGTTGCAAACATATGCTCCACTGAGTGCATAGCTGAATTGGACATATAATCTCCTGCATTAGGTTTTCTTGTACGAAGGTCATATGTAACGATTTCTCCGTCTTTTCTTGAAATATAAAATCCAGGTTTAAGAATATTATGATTAATTGTAAAGCTTTTAATTCTTTCCATAAAAATGTTTCTCCTTACTTAGTTGCTGTCTCAAACTGCTTCAGATAATCCTCAAATACATTGAGTGCATCATCCACAGGCTTTGGTGTGCTCATATCAACACCGGCACTCTTTAGCAGCTCGATTGGATTCTTCGAGCATCCACCGCACAGGAAATTTCCTATATACTTATCCACAGCAGGCTTTCCCTCCTCAAGTATCTTTTTTGAAAAAGCAACTGCTGCCGAATAGCCTGTCGAGTACTGATATACATAGTACGGTGTGTAAAAATGCGGTATGCGCATCCACTCATATGATATCTCATCATCCACGCGCATATCCGGTCCGTAGTACTGCACATTCAGCTCATGCCATAGCTCATTTAGCACATCCTTGGTAACCGGCTCGCCCTTTTGCATTTTCCGGTGTGCTATATGCTCAAACTCTGCAAACTGCGCCTGCCTGAAAAGTGTCGTCCTGAAGCCGTCCAGAAAATGTGTCATGAGATATTTTCTCTCATTCTCATCCTCACAATGCTCAAGCATATAGTGCATTAGAAGCGACTCATTGCAGGTGGATGCAACCTCTGCCACAAAAATCAGGTATCCTGCGTAGGTGATGCTCTGATGCTCATTTGAATAGTATGTATGCATCGCATGTCCCATCTCATGAGCCAGCGTAAACACACTGTCCAGATTGTCGGCATAGTTCAAAAGCACATACGGATGAGTGCCGTAAGCGCCCCATGAATACGCACCGCTTCTCTTGTTCTCATTCTCATATACATCTATCCAGCCACTCTCCATGCCAGCCTTAAGTGTGCTGACATACTCATCGCCCATAGGCTCAAGCGCCTTTGCCACAAGCTTTTTCGCCTCATCATAGGTGTAGGTGGTCTGTACATTGTCCACAATCGGTGCAAACAAATCATACATATGCAGATGCTCCACACCTAAAAGCTTCTTCCTAAGCGCCATGTACCTGTGCAGAGCCGGTAGATGTGCGTGAACCGTCTCAATCAGATTGTCATAGACACTCTCAGGAATATCGCCATCGGATAAATACATGGCCCTTGCGCTGTCATATTTTCTTACCCTTGCATAAAAAGTGTCATTTTTCAGCTTGCTGATGTACATCATGGAAACAGTATTGCTCCACTTCTTGTACGAATCATACACTCCGCGGAACACCTGCTTGCGCAGGCTTCTGTCCTTGCTGCTTAAAAAATCTATGAAATTGCCGTGCGTGATACGGATTTTATTTCCCTCAACATCAGTGATATACGGGAATTTGATATCCGCGTTGTTGAACATGCTGAATATATTCTCCGGTGCTGCAGCCATCTCACCGCACTGCGCCAGGATATTCTCCTCTGCAGCCGATAAAGTATGCGCTTTCTGACGCATTATCTCATCAATCGCACGCTTATAGTGCATAAGCTCATTGCTCTCACTGTAAAAGCTCTCAAGCGTTTTATCATCTATCTGCAAAATCTCCGGACTCGCAAATGCCAGCGCACCTGATGCCTGAACAGTCAGTGTCTCAGCCTTTGACACATATGCCTGATATTTCGACACAGCAGTGTCCTGATGCGAGCGCTCATTCGCATAAACCACTATACGCTCCAAATAATAAGACAGCTCATCCTGCTTCTTAAAAAAATCAAGCAGCGTTGCTGCACTGTCTGCCAGATGTCCCTTAAATCCGGATAGCTTTTCTGCAAGCTGTGACGCTTTTTCGCACTCAGCCTCCCACAGCTCATCTGTCTCATACATATCCTCAAGCTTCCATTTGTACTCGTCTGAGATTTCATCTCTCTTTTGAAGCCTTTTCTCACTCATTTTGTGTTACCTTCTATCTTACTTTTCTTGTTCTCAGGGGTTCTGAATAGTTACCTTGTTTTCAACTCTTCAGAACCACCCCACGCACATTCGCAAAACCGCACGATGTTTTTATAAAACTACCCACACATCTGCTCTGCAAAATACATATAGACGTGTGGGATATATGTGAATTATAACAATTAAGCTCTACTTTGTAATTAAAGTGCCCATACCACCTGAAACTGTCTTGCCCTCTTTGTTGAGCTTTGTGATAAGCACTGAACGGATGGCAGAGTCACCGATAAAGTCGATAGCCGCCTCAATCTTTGGAGCCATGGTACCCTCATCAAACTCGCCTGCTGCAAGGTACTTCTTTGCCTCATCGACAGTCATGGTATCAAGTGGCTTCTCATCCTCCTTGCCATAGTTCAGGCAGACCTTGTCAACGCTTGTAAGTATAACAAGTCTGTCAGCATCAAGAGTATCTGCAAGCTTTCCTGCTGCAAGATCCTTCTCGATAACAGCACTGGCGCCCTGAAGCTTATTATCCTGTGCTAAAACAGGGATTCCGCCGCCACCACATGCGATAACAACCTGATCCGCATCAACAAGAGCCTTAATAGCATCCTTTTCCACTATATCAACAGGCTTTGGAGCTGCCACAACTCTTCTGTAGCCTCCCTCAACCTGTGTCACATGGTTGCCCTTCTTCTCCTCTTCCTCAGCCTCAGCCTCTGTCATAACACGGCCAATGATCTTTGTCGGATGATAAAAAGCCTCATCATATGGGTCAACAACCACCTGTGTAAGTATTGTAGAAACGGTCTTGTAAATTCCTCTGCCAAGAAGCTCTGTACGGATAGCATTCTGTAAATCATATCCTATATAGCCCTGGCTCATTGCAGAGCAGACTGCTGTAGGTGTAGCTGTATACTCAGGATAAATCCTGCAAAACTCAGACATAGCGGTGTGAATCATGCCCACCTGCGGTCCGTTGCTGTGTGTGATAACAACCTCATAATCGTCCCTGATAAAATCTGCAACTGCCTTTGCTGTATGCTTTGTAGCCTCGTGCTGCTCCGGAAGAGTTGTTCCAAGAGCATCATGTCCGAGTGCAATAACTATTTTTTTCTTCTTCATGCCGACCTCCTATACTGCATCCGCTCAATGTGTATTATATCTCATAATCATAAACCCATATGTATACTATGATAAATACACTTATGAACCATCAATTTTGAATAATTCTCATGCGGTGCAAAATCAAAATTATTTATATACATTATCTAATATTTTATGGAATTTGTCTAGTACTTTGAACTGATTTGAACAACATTAACCAACATTCTGTCACAATGCAGCGAACGTAAGCCGAGCGTAGCGATGGCGCACACGTAAGCGCATATCTGCCACAGCGTAAGGGACATAAGCCCCGGGTACCGGCGGCGCACACGTACTCTTGCAGAAGCGCATAGCGAAGTGGCTTAGATACTGTAGAAATTATGCCCATGAAACGCAGAAACACCCCTGCATGGACGCAGGGGTGAGGAGAAAACGCGCCACGGACGGCGC
>ENA-ORIC01001874-ORIC01001874.1-human-gut-metagenome-genome-assembly--contig:-NODE-1874-length-18601-cov-3.738447_pt1 | contig 18601 bp, 20 predicted proteins | sample MGYA00243023_ERZ508732 | MGnify/ENA primary metagenome ERZ508732 (study PRJEB26277, sample SAMN04329767) | human gut metagenome | biome: human-associated habitat | host: Homo sapiens | place: USA...
CCCTTTTTTTGCGGGCGGGGGGGGGGTTTTTTTTTTTTTTTCAAAAAAAAACGGGCTCAAAACACCGCGGTTTTTGCAGCCCTTCGGGGGGTGACTATAATTTCGGCTTACAGACCGCGCTTGATATAGCTGGTGTGCAGAACCTCATGTGCCTTGTGGCTGTTGGGTTCGCCGAAGTATTCCTCATACAGTTTCTTCACCGCGCTGTTCTCATGCGACTTGCGGAGATCCATGTTCTTGTCCGCCGTGTAGAGGATTGCCGCGCGCTTTGCACGCAGATCCACATTGTTGCGGACCTTTGCGGGCTGATAAGGCTGACCGCCGCCGTTGACACAGCCGCCGGGGCATGCCATGATCTCGATGAAGTCGACCTGTTCCTCGCCGTTTTCCACAGCGGTGAGCAGTTTCTTCGCATTTGCCGTGCCGCTGGCAACCGCAACACGCAGCTCCATGTCGCCGAGCTTGTAGGTGGCGCGCTTGATACCTGCCGTGCCGCGGACATCCTCGAAGTCCAGCTTCTCGAGCTTCTTGCCCTCGATGACTTCCGCTGCGGTACGGAGAGCAGCCTCCATAACGCCGCCGGTTGCACCGAAGATCGCGCCCGCGCCCGAACCGATGTCAAACGGAACATCGAACTTCTCATCCGCCATGCCGCGGAAATCAATGCCCGCCTTCTGGATCATACGCGCAAGCTCGCGCGTGGTGATCGCGACGTCCACGTCCGGGACGCCTGCCGCCGACTGATCGGGTCTGCCGACCTCGAACTTCTTTGCCGTGCAGGGAATCGCGGAGACGAAGAGAATCTTCTTCGGGTCAAGCCCCATCTTCTCGGCATAGTAGGTCTTGTAGGTCGCGCCGAACATCTGTTGAGGCGACTTGCAGGTGGAGAGATTCTCGGTCATCTCGGGGAAATAGTGCTCGCAGAACTTGATCCAGCCGGGCGAGCAGGAGGTGATCATCGGGAGCTTGCCGCCGTTCTTGACTCTGCCGAGGAACTCATGCGCCTCTTCCATAATGGTGAGGTCGGCAGTGAGGTTCATGTCATAGACGCCGTCAAAGCCGAGGCGCTTGATGGCGGCAACCATCTTGCCTTCGGTATCGGTGCCGGGCTCGTAGCCGAAGCATTCGCCGATCTGTGCGCGCACGGAGGGTGCGGTGCAGATGGCAACGTGCATTTCGGGATCCGCCAGCGCCTCAAAGACACGGTCGGTGTCATCCTTCTCGTAGATTGCGCCGACGGGACATGCGACGATGCACTGTCCGCAGTTGACGCAGGAGGTGTCCGCCAGCTTGACTTCAAACGCCGTGCCGATCTCGGTGTCAAAGCCGCGGTTGTTTGCGCCGATGACGCCGATGCCCTGCATGTTCTTGCAGGCTGCCACGCAGCGGCGGCAGAGAATGCACTTGTCGTTGTCACGGATGATCGAGGGCGAGGATGCGTCGATCTTATGTACGGTGCGCTCGCCGCCGAAGTGATGCTCATCCACGCCGTACTCGTTGCAGAGCGCCTGCAGCTCGCAGGTGGTGCTGCGCACGCAGGAGAGACAGTCCTTCTTGTGGTTGGAGAGCAGCAGCTCGAGATTCATCTTTCTCGCCTCCATGATGCGGGGCGAGTTCGTGGTGATCTCCATACCCTCGTTTACGGGGTAAACGCAGGCGGTGACCATGCCGCGCGCGCCCTTGACCTCGACGAGGCAGAGGCGGCAGGCGCCGATCTCATTGATGTCCTTCAGATAGCAAAGTGTCGGGATGTCGATGCCGGCATAGCGCGCAGCCTCGAGAACGGTGATGCCCTTTTCGACCGCGTAATCTTTGCCGTTGATTTTGATGTTGACAGTTTCCATTCGTCTTACTCCTTTCACTTTCTCTCGATCGCGCCGAACTTGCACTTCGCCATGCAGGCGCCGCACTTCAGGCACTTTTCGGCGTCGATGACATGCGGAGTCTTGACGGTACCGCTGATCGCGCCTGCGGGACATACACGTGCGCAAGCCGTGCAGCCCTTGCACTTCGCAGGATCAATCGTGTAGGTGAGCAGATGCTTACATACGCCTGCGGGACATTTCTTATCGACAACATGCGCGACATATTCATCGCGGAAGTAGCGAAGCGTGGAAAGAACCGGGTTCGGTGCAGTCTGTCCGAGGCCGCAGAGAGACGCGGACTTGATGTAATGTGCAAGCTCTTCGAGGCGGTCGAGGTCCGCAAGCTCGCCCTTGCCGGCGATGATGCGGTCGAGGATCTCAAGCATGCGCTTGGTACCGATACGGCAGGGCGTGCACTTGCCGCAGGACTCATCGACGGTGAAGTCGAGGAAGAAGCGCGCGATATCGACCATGCAGTTGTCCTCGTCCATGACGATCAGACCGCCGGAGCCCATCATCGAGCCGATGGCAATCAGGTTGTCATAGTCGATCGGCGTGTCGATCAGGCTTGCGGGGATGCAGCCGCCGGAAGGACCGCCGGTCTGCGCAGCCTTGAACTTTCTGCCGTTCGGGATGCCGCCGCCGATCTCTTCGATGACCTCGCGGAGCGTGGTGCCCATCGGGATCTCCACAAGACCGGTGTTTGTGATCTTGCCGCCGAGCGCGAAGACCTTCGTGCCCTTCGACTTTTCGGTACCCATGGACGCGAACCAGTCGGCACCCTTCAGGATGATCTGCGGGATGTTTGCATAAGTCTCAACGTTGTTGAGGATGGTCGGCTTGCCGAACAGACCCTTGACAGCCGGGAACGGCGGACGCGGACGCGGCTCACCGCGGTTGCCCTCGATCGAGGTCATCAGCGCGGTCTCCTCACCGCAGACGAACGCGCCTGCGCCGAGACGGAGCTGAATGTCAAAGTTGAAGCCGGTGCCGAAGATGTCCTTGCCGAGCAGACCGTATTCACGCGCCTGTGCAATCGCGATCTCGAGGCGGTGAATAGCGATCGGGTACTCTGCGCGGACATAGATGTAGCCTTCGTCTGCGCCGATAGCGTAGCCGGCGATTGCCATAGCTTCGAGCACGGCATGCGGGTCGCCCTCGAGAATGGAACGGTCCATGAATGCGCCCGGGTCGCCCTCGTCGGCGTTGCAGCAGACATACTTCTTCTCATTCTGGGATGCAGCCGCGAACTTCCACTTCAGACCCGTGGGGAAGCCGCCGCCGCCTCTGCCGCGAAGACCGGAGTCGATCAGCGTCTGGATGACGTCTGCGGGCTTCATCTCGGTCAGAACCTTGCCGAGCGCCTGATAGCCGTCCACGCCGATGTACTCGTCGATGACTTCGGGGTTGATCACGCCGCAGTTGCGGAGCGCAACGCGATGCTGCTTCTTATAGAACGTCGTCTCGGACAGCGAGGTGACGGCGTGATGGTCGCCGGTCTTCTCGTGGTACTCAAGGCGAGTCACCGGACGACCCTTGAGCAGGTGCTCCTCGACGATCTCGGGGATGTCTTCGGGCTTGACCATGCTGTAGAAGGTGCCGTCGGGGTAAACGATCATGACCGGACCAAGCGCGCAAAGACCGAAGCAGCCGGTCGTGACGAGCTTGACTTCCTCGGTCAGACCCTTCTCTGCCAGCTCTCTCTCAAGAGCATCCTTCAGCGCCATGCTTCCGGAGGAGGTACAGCCCGTACCGCCGCAGATCAATACATGTGTGCGAAACATTCTTTATTTCCTCCTGATTTTACTCATTTGTTGCCGATGACGTACTCTTCGACAGGCTTGCCGCCCTTAAGATGCTCGGCGACGACGCGCTTTGCCTTATCGGCGGTCATCTTGACATAGGTGACCTTGTCCTTGCCGTCCTCGAAGACCTCGACAACGGGCTCATACTGGCAGATGCCGATGCAGCCGGTCTGGGTGACGGTGACCTTCTCGGTCAGCCCCTCTTTTGCAACTTCCTCAACGAAGGAGGCGAGCACGGGACGTGCGCCCGCAGCGATGCCGCAGGTTGCCATGCCGACCACAACGCGGATGGCGCCCGAGCCTTCGCGGATTGCGACCTTGTCCTTCATCTTGTCTCTGATCGCCGCAAGTTCTGCTAATGATTTCATGGTTTGAAACCTCCGAAATTATGATTTAGTCGTTTCGTACTGTTCGCGAAGGTAATCGCCGATCCATGTGAGCACCTCGAAGCTCGCAAGCGAAACGTTGCCGAGCACGGCGCGCAGTTCGCGCGTGTCCAGCCGCACGGTATGCTGCGGGGTGTCATGGAGAAACACATAGTCGATCTCGGGATGCCCCTGCAAGATCGTGATGAGCGTCGGCACAACGTCGCCGAGCGGCGTCATGTCAATGTGCTTCGTATCGAAGACCGCCGTCGTCACCGTGCCGTGCCCGATCGGATCGTCGTCCGCCGAGACGGACTCGATCGAAAGACTGCCGCCGGTCTGCTCTGCCGCGAGGCGGAGGAGCGGAATGCCCATGCCGACCTTGCGCGTTTTGCGCGAGGTGCAGAACGGATCGGTCACGCGCGCAAGCGTCTCGCGACTCATGCCGCAGCCGTCATCGCATACCGTCATCCGGAGTTTGCCGTCCGTGTCCTCGAGGAGCGCGATGCCGATATGTTCAGCGCCCGCCGTGATCGAATTCTGCACGATGTCCAAGATGTTCAGCGATAATTCCTTCATCGGTACGGATTATTTGTACTGTGCGAGGATGCCTTCGATGTCGCCGACGCCGAGTCTGCCGTAGACCGTGCCGTTGACCGTCAGGACAGGCGCAAGACCGCACGCGCCGATGCAGCGCGTTGCCTCAAGCGAATACTTACCGTCAGACGACGTGCCGCCGCCCTCAATGCCGAGCACCTCTTCGATCTTCTTGAACAGATCGCCCGAGCCCTTGACGTAGCACGCCGTGCCGAGACAGACAGCAATCGCAACTTCGCCCTTCGGATTCAGCGAGAACTGCGAATAGAAGGACGCGATGCCGAAGATCTCTTCGATCGGCTTGCCCGTCTTCTCGGCGATGATGCGCATCGCCTCGACCGGCAGATAGCCATACACATCCTGCGTCTGCTGCAGAATGGGCATCATGGCGCCCTGAACGCCGCGGTACTTCTCGATGATCGCAAGAAGCTGTTCTTCCTGTTCCTTCGTTCCGCGGAATTCGACCGTAGTCAATTTCTTCTTCATAACTAGAAACTACCTCCTGTGTGTTTGAATAAACGCCGATCTGCACCGCTTGCCCGTGCCGGGGCGTACAAAGAGGCGCACTTCGTTTATTTTACCAGACTATTATACACTATCTTTCTTCAAATTGCTACAGTTTTGTCAAAAATTTTGCAAAGAATTTCGACACAAATGACAAAAAAATAACGTATTTTTGTTAAAGCATTAACATATAAAAAACGGTCAGCCACCGAGCTGTGCAAACAGCGCGCGGCGAACCGCCTCCTCGTCGCCGCACGGGGCGTCGAGCATCAGAAAATTGTCGCCCTCCGCATTCTGCATGGCGGAAAGCCGGTGCGCATCCGAATTGACCAGCAGCGTAAGCGGCGCAACGGAGGCAAAGCGCGCCCGGTAAGGCGCGATGTTTGCGGCATCGTTGAACTCCGCCGCCGTAAAACCCGGCTCTGGCGGAATGTCGCCGAGGATCTCCAGGATTCCGTTTGCCGCGCGGTCGATATGCGCGGGAAAGACCACGCCGCCGAAGCTGCGCGCAAGGCGCGTTCCGTCCGCAAGTGAAAGCGTCGTCGATGTGATGAGCAGCGTCTCCTCGATGCCGGTCACTTCGTCGTCGGCGTTCATATAAAACTGCTCGCCGAAGATGGCAGGCTTGTTTTTGATCGGCAGCATATGCCGCTCACGCACGGTCTGCCAGCATGCCGTTGCCGCCTCGATTGTCGGAAACAGGCAGACCAGGTGCACCGACTCCGCCGTCTCCAGTTCCATCCCCGCCACCGGCACAACGCCGTAAGCGCGGCACGCCTCGAAGAACGCAGGCAGATTTCCCGCCGAATTGTGATCGGTGAGCGCGGCGATGTGCAGCCCGTTCAGCGCAGCCATCCCCGCCACCGTCGCCGGCGTCATTTCATTCTCGGCGCAGGGCGACAGGCAGGAGTGCATATGCAGGTCATAATAAAACTTTTTCATCGTTCATTCGAGAAGCCGCGACAGCGCGGCGCAGACCGTATACACATCGGCAGCAGCAGAATAGAGGTTGACCTCCTGCTCGCGCGCGCGTTCGATCACGTCGGCGGGGATCTCCGATCCCTCGGCGACGATCACCATCGCAACATCGCGCAGCACCGCCACGGCAACCACATTGACATTGGTCATGATCGTGACCCACGCCGCGCCCTCGGGCACGCGCCCCATCACCCAGCTGAGCAGGTCGCCCGCATAGCCGCCCTGCACTTCCCTTGCGTCGTCCGCCACCGAAACCGGGGTAAGCCCCAGTTTTTCTGCGATTTCCTTTACCGTCATATCTATATGCCTGTCCTTTTTCTGTTATGTATCAAGTTCGTAAGGAACTCTACGATTTTAAGGGGCTGTACAAAAAGATGCAGACCGAAAAAGGGAAAACAGACGATCGGGGCATCCGCATGGGATGCCCGGTTCGCTTGTTCCTTTTTACGTTTTACAACCCCTGATTCTTTTTATCATCCGGTGTATAGCCCGCTTGTTTTTCACTGACCACCTTGTGGGAGAGCGGATTTTCGCTGCCCGGTCCGTAGGTCTCGTGGATCATGCGCCCCATCGTGCGGTAAATCTCGTTGATCTGCCGCCGCATCTCGATGATGCAGTCCTCTTCGCTCGCCTCGCCGCGCACGATGTCCTCTGCAAGTGCGTTGCAGGTGGGCGCGCCGCAGGAGCCGCAGTCCAGATGCGAAAAGCCCTTGCTGATGGTCTGGATCTTCTGCATCTTCCGCATCGCCGCCGCACGGTCGGTGTCGAGCTGCATGACCGGCATGTACTTGACGTCGGCATCCCACAGCATCCGCTCCCGCGCATCCGCGGGGATGTCGCTTGCCAGCACGCTCTGCGACACCGGCAGATACCGCCGCAGGTTCTGCAGGCGCGCCTTTGCAATGTAGGGGTTCTCCACCGTGAGCGTACCGCCCACGCAGCCGCCGTTGCAGGAATTCAGCTCAATGAACTCAAGCCCTGCAAAATTCTCCTTCTCGATCTCGTCGAGCACCTTGATGACGTTTTCGATACCGTCGGCGGCAAGGTACTTGTCGTTGAGCAGCGCGGCGCTTTCACCGCCGGTTCCCGCCCAGCTGAGCCCGATGAGCCCGGTCTCGGACGCGCGTTTCGGTTCGCGGATGTCCTTCATGGCGCCGACCAGCTTGAAATAGATCTCGTTGATGCCGAGCACGCCGCTAAGCGCGCTCTTCCCGGTGCCGAGCGGGTTGCGCTGATAGCTGACCTTGGCGGGACAGGGCGAGATGAACAGCGCGCAGATGTCCTCCTCACGCAGCTCAGGGTGTTTTTGCATCGCCTCGTGCTTTGCCATGCGTGCGGCAAGCTCCACCGGCGCCAGTATCGGCAGCACATTGTCGAGCAGATAAGGAAATCGCACGCTGATGAGGCGCACGACCACGGGACATGCCGAGCTGATGACCGGCTTCGGGATGTCCTCTCTGTGCAGATACTCGCGCGTATACGCCGACACCAGCTCGGCGGCGCGCGCCACCTCAAACACATCGTCAAAGCCGCATTCGAGCAGCCCCGACACGATGTAATCCAGGTCGTCCAGGTTGTCAAACTGCCCGTACAGCGCAGGCGCGGGCAGTGCGATCTTCCATTTATAATTTTTGAAATCGGCAAGGCTGTCGCAGACCGCCTTTTTCGCCTGATAGGGGCAAAGGCGGATACACTCGCCGCAGTCGATGCAGCGCTCCGAACGGATGACGGCATGACCGTTTCGGATGCGGATCGCCTCTGTGGGACAACGCTTGAGGCAGTTGGTGCAGCCCTTGCATTTGTCGAGGTCAAGCGTGACCGAATGGTTGTAACCGTGTTCTGTCATGGCTGGGAGGGACGCCAAAATGCGGCATTGCCGCGCGGCGTCCCGTTCCTTTCTTCTTATTTTACTGCAACACGCATGGTGACGGTGGTTCCCTTACCCACCTCGGTGTCAATGTGCATCTCGTCGCTGTAGCGCTTCATGTTCGGCAGTCCCATGCCCGCGCCGAACCCGAGTGAGCGGATATTGTCGGGCGCGGTGGAATAGCCCTCTTTCATCGCCAGCTCCACATTGGGGATGCCCGGTCCCGTGTCGGCAAGGATGATGTCCACCGAGTCCGGGTTGACCACGAGGTCGGCGCTGCCGCCGTTTGCATGAATAACCATATTGATCTCGCCCTCATACATGGCGATCGCTACACGGCGGATCACGTCGGGGTCAAAGCCAAGCTGGCGCAGCGCCTTTTTCGCCTGCACCGACGCCTTGCCCGCCGAGGTGAAGTCGCCGCCCGATACATCATAATGCAGCTTCAGCGGTTCACTCACTTCGGAAGCACGCTCCCTCCCGTCAGCCCTGCGGCATACAGCTTGCCGCACGCCGCATACATCCGCTCCTCGGTGGTCAGCAGCACAATGCCGCATTCCTCGGCAAGGTCGATCACGTCGAAAGTAGGTTTCTTGCCGCGTACAAAGACAACGCAGCGCATGTCCATCATCTCCGCCGTGCGGATGACCTGCGGATTGACAAGTCCGGTGAGCAGCACCGCCTGATCCTTGACAAACGCCAGCACATCGCTCATCATGTCACTGCCGCAGGCGGAATGGACATCATTGTCCAAAAGGTCCATGCCGCTGACGACCTCGGCGTGGAGAAGTTCTGCGATCCGTGAAATTTTCATAGGTGTTTCCTTTCAAGTGGCGCTTTCGCCAGAATTTACTGATTTTATTATACAGGATATTTGCGCAAATTGCTATAGTTTTTCGTGAAATCCGCAATCTTTTTCAGGCATTTTTTCAAAGCAAAAAGCCTTCCCGTGTGGGAAGGCTTTTGACCGGTCCGCTTTACACCGATTCGTGCATTTTGTCTCTGGCGTTGGCAAGCATCAATTTCAAACGGTTTTCCTGGTTGACGCGGGTTGCACCGGGATCGTAGTCGATCGCCACGACGTTGACGTCGGGATTGCGTTCCTTGATCGGCTTCATCATGCCCTTGCCGCAGATGTGATTCGGCAGGCAGCCGAACGGCTGCGTGCAGACGATGTTCTTCACGCCGACGGCCGAAAGCTCCAGCATCTCGGCAGTGAGCAGCCAGCCCTCGCCCATCTTTGTGCCGCAGCCGATATAGCCGTCGGCATAGGCGGGCACTTCCTCAAATGGCGTCATCGGGCGATAGCCGCCCGCCGCAATCGCGGCGTTCATCTCGCGTTTCTTTTTGCAGAGGAAATCATATGCCAGCTTTGCAAAGGGGTAAAGCAGCGGTTTGCGCCCGTACAGCCTGTAATCCGCGATCTGATTGTAGACGCAGTAGAGGCAGAAATCGAGCAGTCCCGGCGTGACCACCTCGGCGCCCTCGTCCACGAGAAACTGTTCGAGGTTGTTGTTGCCGAGCGGCGAATACTTGACGAAAATTTCACCGACAATGCCGACCTTGACGGTCTCCTTTTCGCGCTTCGGGATCGCGGCAAAGTCCGCGACGATCCGACTGTAGGTCTTCTGCACCTCGCTGTAGCGGATGTGCCGCCCTGCGCCGAGCTCTTTGCCGAGCCGCGCGGTCCAGCGCTCGGCAAGCGTCTCCGCATCGCCTTTTCGTACTTCATAGGGCTTGGTCTGGTTGACCAGCGTGAGCAGCAGATCGCCGTACAGCACGGCATACGCCATACCGTGGTACTCGGACACGCCGAGCGTGAAGCCGGGGTGATGCTCCAGCCCCGCAAGGCTGAACGAAATGACCGGCACATAATCGTAGCCCGCGCGGGCAAGCGCCTTGCGCAGCAGCGATATGTAGTTGGATGCGCGGCAGCCGCCGCCGGTCTGAAACAGGATCAGCGCGACCTTGTGCGGGTCGTAGCGCCCCGAGGTGATCGCCTCGAGAAACTGCCCGATGACCAGAACTGCGGGATAACAGGCGTCGTTGTGCACATAGCGGAGCCCTGCGTCGACCACCTTCTGCCCGGCGGTCTTGAGCAGTTCCATTTTATAGCCGTAGGTACCGAGGACGCTGCCGATCAGCTCAAAATGCCGCGGCAGCATGGTTGGCATCAGAATGGTGTATTCTTTTTTCATCTCCTTCGTAAAGGGGATGTAGGACTGTGCCTGCATGTCACCGCTCCTTTCTTTCGTCGAGCGCGCCGATCAGGCTGCGCAGGCGGATGCGCACCGCGCCGAGGTTGGTGATCTCGTCGATCTTGATCTGCGTATACAGCTTGCCGCCCGCCTCCAAAGTCTCGCGCAGTTCGTCGGTGGTGATGGCGTCCACACCGCAGCCGAATGAGACCAGCTGCACAAATTCAACGTCGTCACTCTGTACGGCAAACTCTGCCGCGCGGTAGAGCCGCGCATGGAAGGTCCACTGGTCGAGCACGTGCGTTTTCTGCACGGGTACGCGGTCAAAGACGCTGTCCTCGGTCACGACCGCAAAGCCGAGCGAGGCGGCAAGGCGGTCAATGCCGTGCGAGATCTCGGGATCAACATGGTAGGGTCTGCCCGCGAGGATCATCACGCGCTTGCCGTTTGTCCGCGCCCATTCCAGCGCCGCATCGCCCTGTCTGCGCACTTCGGCGCGGTAGTCCGCGTAGGCGGCAAAGCCGCGATCCACGGCGCGGCGCACCTCGGCACGGCGGATGGTCGGGTCGAGCTTTTGCAGCATCGGCAGCAGCGTGCGCACGAGCGCCCCGCGGGAATTGATGTCCAGATAGGGATAGAGGAAGTTTGCCTGTGCGAGATCGTCCATATTGGCATGGAGCAGCTCGGCATAGTAGGCGACGATCGGGCAGTTGTAGTGGTTGTCCCCCGCCTTTTCGTCCACATTATAGGTCAGGCAGGGATAGAAAATCGTATTGACGCCCGCCGCAAGCAGCTGCTCGATATGCCCGTGCATGATTTTTGCCGGGTAGCAGGCGGTGTCGGACGGGATCGAGAACTGCCCCGCCTCGTAGGTCTTGCGCGTGGAGAGCCCGGACATGACGACCTCAAAGCCGAGCGAGGTGAAGAGCGCGTGCCACAGCGGCGCAAGCTCGTACATCCCGAGCGCAAGCGGCAGACCGAGCTTGCCGCGGCTCCCGGGGATCCCGGGCAATCCGGCAAGCTTTTCGCGTTTCCACGCAAAGAGGTTCGGCGTGTCGTCGGCTTTGCCGATGCCGAGCCCGCGCTGGCACTGGTTGCCCGAGATGAAGCGCTCACCGTCGCCGAAGCTGTTGATCGTCAGGCGGCAATGGTTCTGACAGCCGCCGCAGACCGCCGTCTTCGATGTGTGTGTAAAATGCTCCAGCGCGTCGGTATCCAAGAGCGTGCTCTTGTCAAACCGCATCGCATAGAGCGCCGCGCCGTATGCGCCCATCACGCCCGCGATCGAGGGGCGCACGACATAGGCGCCGAGCTCGTTTTCAAAGGCGCGGAGCACCGCGTCGTTGAGGAACGTGCCGCCCTGCACCACGATGGACGCACCGAGATCTTTGGCGGAATTGGCGCGGATGACCTTGTAAATGGCGTTCTTGACGACGCTGACCGACAGTCCTGCCGAAATGTCGGCGACCGTCGCGCCGTCCTTCTGCGACTGCTTGACCGCCGAGTTCATGAAGACCGTGCAGCGAGAACCGAGATTGACCGGCGCGCGGCTCTTCAGCCCCTCGCGGGCGAAGTTCTCCACGCTGTAGCCCATCGAACGGGCAAAGGTCTCGATAAACGAGCCGCAGCCGGACGAGCATGCCTCGTTGAGCATGATGGAGTCGATCGCGCCGTTTTTGATCTTGAAGCACTTGATGTCCTGCCCGCCGATATCGAGGATAAAATCGACGTCGGGGCGAAAATGCTTTGCCGCCGTGTAATGCGCCAGCGTCTCGACCAGCCCCGCGTCGGCATGGAACGCATGCCGGATGAGATCCTCGCCGTAGCCGGTGACGGCACAGCCCGCAATCGTGATGCGGTCGCCGCAGGCACGGCGGATGGCAAGCAGCTCCTCCCGCACGAGCGAGACGGGGTTGCCGCGGTTGGAATTATAATAGGTATAGAGAATTTCCTTGTTTTCGGCGATCAGCACAAGCTTGGTCGTGGTACTGCCGCAGTCGATGCCGAGCCATGCACGCCCGCTGTAGCTCTCGATATCCCGCTGTCCGACCGTCGCCGCCGCATGGCGTGCGCGGAAGGCGGCGAGCGCCTGCTCGTCCGCGAAAAGCGGCGGCAGACGGTTCTGCGTGCCGCTCATTTTCGCGGCGCAGTCCGTGAGGCGTTTCGTCAGCGTGTCGCAGTCGGTCGCCTCGCCGTGCGACGCGTACATTGCCGTGCCGAGCGCAACGGCATAGAGCGCATATTCGGGCAAAACGCCGGTGGTCTCATCGAGGTGCAGCGTCTCGCGGAAGCGCTTGACAAGCCCCCTGCAATAGTGCAGCGGACCGCCGAGAAACATGACCTTGCCCGTGATGCGCCGCCCCTGTGCAAGCCCGGTAATGGTCTGATTGACAACTGCCTGATAGATGCTTGCCGCGACATCCGCCTTGGCAGCGCCTTGATTTAAGAGCGGCTGCACATCGGTCTTGGCAAACACGCCGCAGCGCGACGCAATGGGGTAGATCTGCGTTGCCGTGAGACTTGCCGCGTCCATCTCATCCACGCTCATGTCGAGCAGCACCGCCATCTGATCAATAAACGCACCCGTGCCGCCCGCGCAGCTGCCGTTCATACGCTCGTCCGTGCCGCCGGTGAGAAAAATGACCTTCGCATCCTCGCCGCCGAGCTCGATGACCGCGCTCGTATCCGGGGCGAACTTCTTCACAAACTCGCCCGTCGCATAGACTTCCTGCACAAAAGGCAGCCCCGCCGCCTCGGAAAGCCCCAGCCCCGCCGAGCCGGAAACGGCGACGGTAAACGGCGCTTCACGCAGCAGCGCTTCCGCACCGCCGAGCAGCTCAAGCGTCTTCTGCCGCACCTGTGAAAGATGCCGTTCATAGCGCGAATACAGCAGGCGGTCTCCCTCGGTGAGGACGACCTTGACCGTCGTCGAGCCGACGTCGATACCGAGCGCGCGGCGCGCCGTATTTGTCTTTGCTCCGGTCCTGTCCGCCATGTCTCCATACCTGCCTTTCCGCAAAAATCCGCCGTGCCATATGCACGGCGCAAAATATTCTATTATGATATTATAGCTGAAATCCTGTCGAAAGTCAATGCGCGCCTTGTCAAGTTTCGGTGTCGGTTCTGTGACAAACTTGTCACTTTTGATCATGCGTCTGCCGCCTTTTTCCCTGTTTTCCGTCGATTTCACGATTTGCGCGCGCGGCGGTTGACGGCGACGCAAAAGCGTGCTATACCTATACCATAAACCTATGGTCAAGGAGGGTTTTCCATGCCGGATTCCAAGCCGCAGCATCCCGCGCTGCGCGCCCTCTCGGTGGCATTCCCGCACACGCTGCCGATCCTCGCGGGATTTGCCTTTCTCGGCTTTGCCTACGGATTATATATGAGTGCGCTCGGCTTTTCTTTCCTGTACCCCACGCTGATGGCGCTCTGCATCTACGGCGGCTCGCTCGAATTTGTCGCCGCCGAAATGCTGCTCGGCTCCTTTGCCCCCCTCTCCGCGCTGCTTGCCTCGCTGATGATCCAGGCGCGCCACCTGTTCTACGGCATCGCCATGCTGGAAAAATTCAAAGGCACAGGCAGAAAGAAGCCCTATCTGATCTTCGGCATGTGCGACGAGACCTTCTCCATCAACTATTCTGCCGTGATCCCGCCGGACGTGGACCGCGGCTGGTTCATGTTCTTCGTCACGCTGCTGAACCAAAGCTACTGGGTGCTCAGCGCTATGCTCGGCGGCATCGCCGGCGACGTAATCCCCTTCAACACCGAGGGGCTCGACTTTGTGATGACCGCGATGTTTGTTGTGATCTTCCTTGACGAATGGAAGAAGGGGAAGCAGCACATCTCCGCCCTGCTCGGTCTCGGTATCTCGGCGCTCTGCCTTGCGCTCTTCGGCGCGACAAACTTCATGCTGCCGACGATGGTCTGCATCCTGCTTGTATTGACGGCGCGGCGCCCCGCACTCGAAAGGAGGGAGACGAGATGACCATGACACTGACCGAACAGATCATCACCATTGCCATCTGCGCCCTCGGCACGATGGCGACGCGCTTTCTGCCCTTTCTGCTCTTTTCCGAGAAGCGGAAGACGCCCGCCTATGTGCAGTATCTCGGGCGCGTGCTGCCTGCCGCCGTCTTCGGCATGCTGGTGGTCTACTGCCTGAAAAATGTTTCGTTTCTCACCGGCACGCACGGTCTGCCGGAACTTATCGCCATTGCGGCGACCGCCACGCTGCACCTCTCCTGGGGGAACATGCTGGTTTCCATCGCGGGCGGCACGGTCGTCTACATGCTGCTGGTGCAGCTTGTATTTTAGGCTTGACGAAAGTCAAAAATCATCTTATAATAAAAATAAGGCAATGACGCCTTCGTTTTTGCGAAGGCGTCATTCTGCTTTTTCGGAGGCACAATCATGAAAAAACCACTGATCGGCGTCGTACCGCTCTACGACAGTGAAAAAGAATCTTTCTGGATGCTCCCCGGCTACATGGAGGGCATCGAGGCCGCGGGCGGCATCCCCGTGATGCTGCCGATGACGGCGGACGACGGCATTCTCGAAGAACTCGTCGGCACGCTGGACGGCTTTCTGCTGACCGGCGGGCACGACGTTGACCCCGCGCTATACGGTGCAGAAAAATCCCCTGCCTGCGGCGAGACCTGCCCCGCGCGCGACGCGATGGAGCCGAAGCTGCTCCGGCGCGCGCTCGATGCGGACAAGCCGGTCTTCGGCATCTGCCGCGGCATTCAACTGCTGAACGTCTGCCTCGGCGGCACGCTGTATCAGGATCTGCCCGCCGAGCATGGGAGCGCGGTGGATCACCACATGACCCCGCCCTACGACCGCGCCGTGCATGAGGTGACGATCCTTGCCGACACGCCGCTTGCCGCCCTGCTCGGCAAAATGCGTCTCGGCGTCAACAGTTATCACCACCAGGCGGTGAAGACGCTTGCGCCCGTTCTGCGCCCGATGGCGCTCGCTGACGACGGACTGATCGAGGCGGCGTACCTGCCGGGCAAACGCTTCTGCATGGCGGTACAGTGGCACCCCGAGTTTTCCTACAAGACCGACGCGGACAGCCGCGCGCTGCTTGCCGCTTTTGTGCGCGCGGCGGCGAAATAAGGAGAAGTCATGTACGCAAACTATCACACGCACACCTACCTTTCCAACCACGCCATTGACACCCCGCACGACTACGTGGAGAGCGCGATCGCGGGCGGCACAAAGCTGCTCGGTTTCTCGGATCATGTGCCCTACCCGTTTGCAAACGGGCATTTTTCCGGCTTCCGCATCGCCGTCGCAGACACCGAAAAATATGTCTCCGAGATCGCGGCGCTGCGTGACGCATATGCCGACCGCATCCGCATCTTCATCGGCTATGAGGCGGAGTATTACCCGGACGAATTTGCCGCGATGCTCGCAAACATCCGTCGCTTTGATTGCGACTATCTGATTCTCGGGCAGCACTACACGAACAATGAGTACGACGGCGTCTATGTCTACAGCAAGACCGACGACCGCGAAATGTTGACCCGCTATGTCAACCAGGCGATTGCCGGCATGGAGACCGGGCTGTTCACCTATATGGCGCACCCCGACCTCGCGTTTTACCGCGGGGACGACGCCTTTTACGAGGCGGAAATGACCCGCCTCTGCCGCGCGGCAAAGGCATGCGGCATGCCGCTCGAGATTAACCTGCTCGGTCTGCGCGACCGCCGCGCCTACCCCTACGACCGCTTTTGGGAGATCGCCGCAGCGGAAGGCTGCGACGCCATCCTCGGGCGGGACGCGCACGACGCCGCCGCCCTCTCGGACGCCGCCACCGAGGCAGCCGGGCGCGCCTATGCCGCGCGGTTCGGGCTGCGTCTCTGCGAGGCGGTCGAGCTGCGCCCGGTGAAACAGAAATAGCATAAGCAATCACATAAATCCCTCGTTTTCGGGCATACTGCCGCATAGGAAAGCGAGGGATTTTTTCAATGATTGAAAGCGATACGATCAAGCTGCTGCGCGAATGCGATGCCGGGGTACAGATGGGTGTCTCCTCCATCGACGAAGTGTTGGACAGCGTGAAAGGCTCCACGCTGCGCCATGAGCTGACTGCCTGCCGCAACGCACACGACAAGTTGGGGCACGAGATCCGCGCCCTGCTCGATAGCTACCACGACGACGGCAAGTCGCCGAGCGCGATGGCAAAGGGCATGTCCTACTTCAAGACGAACATGAAACTCGCCGCCGACTGTTCGGACAAGACGGTTGCCGACCTGATGACCGACGGCTGCAATATGGGCGTGAAGTCGCTCAGCCGCTATCTGAACCAGTACGAGGCGGCGGACGAACAGTCGAAAGACATCGCAAAGCGGCTGATCGACCTGGAACAAAGGCTGGTCACCGATGTGCGGGCGTATTTGTAAGCGAAGTTTCTCTGAAAAAAGGTTGAACCGAATCGTTCGACCTTTTTTTGGTATTCTATTGACAGCGCAGGCTTCTTATGCTATGCTGAAACCAACCCGAAGAATTGACGATACACAGAGTGGAGACTATTGACCAAAAGGAGGGTGAACATGAACAAAAAACTGCTGACTCTGCTGACCGCCGCCGCTCTTGTCGCGGCGCTTGCCGCCTGCGGCGAGAACAATCCCGGCGGCAAGCAGACGACCGACACCGCGCCGCCTGCCTCTCTGACGACACAGACAGAGGCGACCTCGCAGACGACCGTGACAACCGAGACCACCCCGCCCGAAACCACCGCGCCCGCAGCGCTGCCCGAGGTGAAGGATGGCACGGTCTACACGAAAAAGGCCGTTGACATGTACAGCGGCGGCGATTTCGGCTTTACGCATTCGTTGACCGTCCCGAAGATCGACAGCACGAAGCCGGGCGCCGAGGCGCTGAACGCCAAGATACTTGCCGACCAGCAGGAGAAACTGGACGCGCTTGCCGCCGGCAAGGAGAAAAACGACCTCTACACCGTCACCTACTCGGTCTCGGGTGCGGACGGCATTCTTGCCGTCAATGTCTATGAATTCACCGGCTGGCAGTATTCCGAGAGCTACTCGTCCCGCCGTTTCTACTACTACGATGCGGCAGAGGATCGCGAGCTGACACTGGATGAGACGCTTTCCAAGCTCGCCATGACAAAAGAGAGCCTGAACCGTGCGTTTGCCTGGTCGAGCGAATACGCCGCGATCAGCGTTGAAAATTCCGACCTCACGCGCACACTTGCAGAGAGCGTCTTCGGCGCACCCCTGACCGGCGCCTATGATGCATCCGTGTTCCACTATGTAGAGATGCAGAACGGCAACGAAGCCGAGCTGCTCGGCATCGACTTTGACGAGGCAACCGTCTCGCCCTGCTACCGCTATGTAATCTACACCGTCGGCACAACCGCCTGCCCCATCGACCGCACAAGCGGACAGCCGATGCATCCGTATTACGAATGCACCATAGATGCCGCCGACCTGCAAGTTGGCGACGCCTTCCGCATCACCATCAAAGACGGCAAGGTGACCGAGGCGGTCGTTCCCGCCGCGCTGCAGGTGCAGCGCGTCACCATCGCCTCGGACGGCGTCACCGTGCTCTACGGAAAGGACGCGACCAACCGCATGGACAACGCCGATTTCCGTGTGAACGGCGAAAGCGTCAACTGGGGCTCAAACAGCGGCGGTATCGATGCAGAGGATGTTTTCAGCAACTACCGCTTCATGAAGGAATACATCCCGCTCGACAAGTTAACTGCAATTGAATTTGTCTTCAAGACGAATCTTGACTGATGCAAAAAACAAGGCATCCGCTGCGGCGGATGCCTTGTTTTTTGTTTTTTACTTTGATGCAAGCGTATAGCCGAGCTCAATTTCGTCCTCGTCCTCATTCCCGGTCGGGCAGAAGCCGAAGGAACTGTACAAGCCGAGCGCAGCGGGATTCTCCCGGTTGCAGGTCAGCAGGATGCGCCCCGACTTGCCGAACGGCTTTGTCCGGATGTAGTCGAGCACGGCGGCGAAGGCGGCTTTACCGTAGCCCTTGCCCTGCTCGGCCTGCGCGACCGCCGCGCCTACCCCTACGACCGCTTCTGGGAGATCGCCTCGGCGGAGGGCTGCGACGCCATCCTCGGGCGGGACGCGCACGACGCCGCCGCCCTCTCGGACGCTGCCACCGAGGCGGCCGGGCGCGCCTATGCCGCGCGGTTCGGGCTGCATCTCTGCGAGACGGTCGAGCTGCGCCCGGTGAAGCAGCGCGCATAAGATACGACGGTTCCTACAGGCATTGTTCTGCCTTTTTTTGGAATGTCATTGACAATCGGTTTTCAGGCGTGTTATAATGAAACCAACCCGAAGAATTGACGATATACAGAGTGAAAACCATTGGTTAAAAGGAGGGTGAACATGAACAAAAAACTGCTGACTCTGCTGACCGCCGCCGCTCTTGT
>ENA-ORIC01001877-ORIC01001877.1-human-gut-metagenome-genome-assembly--contig:-NODE-1877-length-18583-cov-3.404842_pt1 | contig 18583 bp, 19 predicted proteins | sample MGYA00243023_ERZ508732 | MGnify/ENA primary metagenome ERZ508732 (study PRJEB26277, sample SAMN04329767) | human gut metagenome | biome: human-associated habitat | host: Homo sapiens | place: USA...
TAGAAAAATCATTACACCTCAACCAATACCGAGTTCTCTTATATCATCTTAATTTAATATTTTATGCACAATTCGCCATAATAACCGCTTACAATAGTATAATTGCAGACTTACCACATCTTATAGACTTAGAGCCGTAAATACATAATAGAATACATAAAACATAAATAGAGCATATCAGACAATCTAATATCCGACATGCCCATAATTTCTAATCCTACAACGAATAAGATCATTTAGAAAACAGTTCTAATGCTTGATTTTTGCAATTTCACCTATACTACCTTAATACTCTCTCTTCTGTATAATACTTATCCTCAATGTCCTTGTACTCTGGTATTTCACTTGGAAAGTGTACTACTCTGCCAAGTTTATTTTTCTTTCCTTCTTCAAGTTTTTCACCAAATATTCCATATTTTATTTGAAATTCTTGCAACGTATCCTCATATTCTTTCTGATATGGATTTTCCTTCCGGCATGTTTCCTCACTCATTTCTCTAAATAGAAATATCATCTTATCCAAAAGCCATTTATACATTTATAGACCGCCTGTAGATTTTCAAATCCCATTACTCCTTGAATATCTTTTACTGAATACCCACGCTTCAACAAAAGTTCTCTGATTCTTTCTCCTGTTGCTTTTTGTTGATATGCTGTTTAACGCTCGCCTATTCCCCCTTCTTGCACTTCCCATACGCAAACAGCGCCGCTCCCAGCGCACCGCAAAGCTGTGCCTCATCGCAGATATACAGCTTTGCGCCGAGCTTTTCTTCAAGTGCATTTGTGATGCCTTTGTTCTTTGCCACTCCGCCTGTCATCATATACTCTCCCGGATTATCCTGCCCAAGCCTTGCTGCAAGTGCGCCTACTTTTGAAGCTACAGACATGTTTAGTCCGTGGATAATATCAGAAACAGCCTTGTTCTGTGCCACCAGCGATACTACCTCAGACTCTGCAAAAACTGTACACATGCTTGAAATCACAATGTTTTCCTTCCACTCAAGTCCCATGGTGCTCATCTCCTCGAGTGAAAGTCCGAGTGTCCTTGCCATCATCTCCAGAAAACGTCCGGTTCCTGCCGCACATTTATCGTTCATCAGGAAATTCTTCACAGCACCATTTTCATCTATACTGATTGCCTTTATATCCTGTCCACCTATGTCAATAACTGTGCGCACGTTGGGATTCAGATAATGCGCGCCCTTTGCATGGCATGTAATCTCTGTGATGCTGTCATCGCCGCTGTTGATGTATGCACGTCCATATCCTGTTGTTACAATCCTTACAATATCATCCTTTGATATACCGGCCTTTTCGACAGCCTTCTCCAGACTCTTTTCGGCGCTCATCATAGCGCCGCCACCTGTCGGAATAATCATTGTCGATTTAATTTTTCCGTCCTGATCCAGTATCACCACATCTGTGCTTGTTGAGCCGCTGTCAATTCCTGCTACATAGTAGACTCCTGATTCCATCCTTTTTCTAGCCTCCTCGCTTATGCCTTTTGTAGGGTCCATGTCATCTGAGCCCTCTATTGTCTCTGCAAATGCCTGTATTCTTGTCAGAAGCTGCCCGGCACTCTGGCTTGTAAAATCCGTCTCAAGCTTTAAAAGAGGCACCTTAATATTATTCTTTATGCTTGCATACTCAAAGCCATAGTAATCGCAGAACTTTATCGTGTGATATATGATGCCCTTAAGACTTGGGTCTAAAAAGAGCTGGTTTCTTCTTGTATTATTGTTCATTCTGGCACATGGCATCTGTCCGAGCAGACTCTCTGCATATGCTACAAAGAGAGCCTCATCATCCATATTTCTAAGATCCTTCTGTAAAATAATGAGATTTCTTCCGGATGTGCATGTCATATTTTCCACATCCATCTGCATATTTTCACGTATTGTCTTCTCAAGAACACTGCTCACATGCACACCCATAAGACCTATGTATGGCTTGCGCTCAGATTCAGGTTTTGCAAACGACTTTATAAAAAGCTCCCTGTCGAATGTCCTGTGCGAATATCTCTCATACGCATTCTTCAAACGAATAATTGACTGTGCAAATTTTATGTTCTCACACTCGTTATCCTCATGAGGCAGATCAAGCATATACAGGAATTTGCATTTCTTTGTATTCTCTATGATATCATAGACTCTGCGCATTGAATCACAACAGTTCACCAGCACAAGTTCATCTACCTTGCCATCGAGCACAGCCTGTATGACTGATTTGCCGAATCCGCAGAGATTCGCATGAGCTATCTTATCTGATTTATCAAAATTCTCCGGCATCTCCTCAAGCACAGCACATTCCTGTCCAAAGCCCTTAAACAGCTCTACCGGAGCATATTTACAAACATAATTTATCATCTGTTTTCCACTTTCTGAAATTGATTTATAGTAAATATCCACACACCGCACGCAATAACCGGTGTATTATTTCTAATTACGTTCCTGCTCTGTAAGCATCTCCACAAATGCCTGAAGCCTTGTGGAAATCTGTCCATCACTGGCATTTGCCGGATTGCAGCCGTCTCCGTCTAAAACCATAGTTGGAAGTCCTTCCCTCTCGAGTGAGCGCTTTATAAGGCTTGATGCACCGATTGTATTCTTACAGCCCCAGTGCGCAAAAAGCACTGCCCCGTCTGCTCCAACTGTGTCGGCAAGCTCCTTTGCCTCCTCTATTCTCTGATTCACGCTGCCATTATAAATGCAGTAAACCATTTTTTCGGCAAGTGCCTCGTAAGGATCATCCGACTCCATGCTTCTGAAACCATCTGCTATAAAATCGCTTGCACTGATATGGATCGTATCACTGTAATTGAACACATCCTTCACTGCATCCTGCAAAAACGGCATGGTGTGCATCCAAAGTACATGAAAGCCATCTCCTGCCGGTGCACGTCTCACATCATCTCTCAGAAGCTGTGTATATCTGACTGACTCATCAGTTCCTGCAAGCAGATGACACATGAAAAGCGCATACAGCTCATTGGTGAGAGTTGACGCAATATCATGTCCTTTTCTCAGGTGAAGCTGCCTGTAATAATTATTTGATGCAATTTTGCTCTTATCTACAGCCTTTTTCACAGACTCCTCTGTGATTTCTCTTCCGGTGACATCCTGTAAAAAATTCTTAAGCTCCCTAAGCTGCTTTGCTACATACATAACAGAGTCATAATTCTTCTCATATGGAACATCTATATAAAAGCTTGGTATTTCATATCTCTCCTTGAGATACGGAAATGTCATCATATTGCCATCACATGCCAGGTTTGTATACACCATGCACTTTGGCTTTGGCACTATACCGTTTAAGGCTGCGCCCAGAAAAACCCTGTGATACGAGCACATAGTTTCCGGAAAGCCTTCCTTTTCAGTCTGCCTTAGAAAGGCCTGCTCACATTTAGTTCCTGCAATAAAACACGATAATGCCTCAACCGAATATGGTGTGAGACCTGCCGCCGTCAAAAGCTCACCCGGTACAAAAATACTAACCATGGCGGCATTTTCAGGCTTTGCAAGTGCCTGTATGATATTATTCATGACAATCTTTGCCACATACTGCCCTGACATCGGAAGCTTTCTGTCCGGAAATAATGCTAATCTTTTTTCCTGTAATCTATATCCTGCAAGTAAAATCTTCCTCGCCTTGACAGGATCTTTTTCTGCTATCTCGCCTACTTTTTCTCCAAATTTATCTACTATACTCATGTGATATTTCAGCTCTTTTCTATATTCAAATATATATATATTCGGTTCACCATACTATTATAGCAATTATGCACAAAAAGTAAACTCTCATTTTAGCTATATTTCACTATAACTATTGTCAGATATCCTTTTGCTTCGGTAAGCTCATCCAGCCCCCTGTACACACGCTCAGACTCCATGCCACAGTTCGTCACACCATACACTGTCATTTTCTTTTTTCTGATAGCATCTCCTGTGCGAAGCACCTCTATAAGCTCTGCAAGCTTCTTTCCGGATTTCATGTATACACAGGTTCCACCGTAGCCCACAGTATCCCTCACATCATACGAAGCCGGTATGATATGTATCTCATCCATCATCTCACCAAGCGAAATGCCAAGCCGCGCTGCAGCTGCACAAACCGACGGCACACCGCTGATCATCACTGCCGTAACACCAGCCTGCATGACGCGCTTAGGGATAGACATAGATGTCGAATACCCGCTTGGATCGCCGATTGTAAGCATTGCCACATTTTTGCCATCTTCAAGCTCACAGACTATGTCACTGTATATCTTATTGTGTGATATAGTAAGCTTTTCCTTGTCCTTTATCATGGGAAACGGAGTGCACATAATCTGTTTTTTCTCTATCTCCGGTAAAACAGCCTGCACTATGCTGTACGCATAGCATTCCTCTTTTGAAACTGCAGGGATTGCAATTATATCACATGCTTTTATTGTATTAATAGCCTTTAAAGTCATAAGCTCGGGATCTCCCGGACCTACACCGATGCCATATAACACACCAATATTATTTTTATTGTCATCACCGGCTCTTTCTATCTGCTTGTCCATCTTTATAATTTCCTGCTTTCTATACCACATTTACAAGTAATGCATTCCTAACAAAATCATCACACATCGATATCATATATTCTTCTTGTATCAATTACCGTCTCTGTACCATTATCATCCACAACTATCATCAGGTGCCCTATGCTATCAAGCTTTTTAAGATACCCTGTCACATGCTCATAGCTGCCACCCTCCTTGTGCTCATCCGGCACAAAATATGTCACCTCAAAATAATTCTCTGCCATGGTGTTTATGACATTTTCGTCATATAAACTGTCTGAATTGAAATTACGCTTTCTATAAAGCATCATGAGCTCATTCATTTTCTCATCAAGCTCTCTTTTTTTGTCCTCATCAGGCTCATGCCACTCGTTTGTTAGCCTCGCTGTCTCTGCAATAGACTCCTCATGACCTGTAAGTGCCGCAAAAGGTGCAAACTGTGCTGAGCGGTCCCATATAGACATCTGCGGATGTACCTTTGACACATGATGTGGTAAATCTATAATATCATCATATTTTCCCATGCCATGCTCCTTATATACTTTTTCGTAACTATTTTAAACCACTAAGAAAAATCCGATTAAGAACCACAGCGGTTGCTGCTATGCCTTGTGTCCGCCAATCTGATTGTTCCTTGAAATAGTTGTGGCACCCTCCTCAAGATTCATTCCCTTTAGCATGGCATTCTTTCCATATTTCTTCTTGACGGAAATCATAGCCTCCTGAAGCTTTCTCTCCTTGGAAAGCGCCTCATCCTCTTTCTTCTTTTCCTTAGCCCTCTCCTGATAATCTGTAAATAAATCAAGCTGCTCAAACTGCTCACTTTCCTGCACCTTGCTCTCATCACAGACCCTGTTTGCCACCACAGTAATCCTTCGTGTCAGAAGAGAAGGATCTATGATACGGTCATAAAGCTCCATCACAGCATCCATGATGATGCGCGTGGATGACGTATAACGCCCTAAATTTGCTGTACCATGTGCATGCTTTGGAACCTTTCTGCCGTATCGGTCTATGGTAATCTCACCTGTATAATCTCTGTGTGTACCTTTTTTACCGCCAATACTGTCTCTGCCTTTATTATTTACTGCGTGGTCATAATTATTGCCAAAACAGCTATCAGCCTTATTAGACAGATTTGCAATATCATACCCTATAGTGAGTACTATCTGGTCTGTAACCAGCCTCTTATCTACCAGATCAAGCACAAGAAGGTCCGTCATCTCACGCACAATAAGCTTTGTCTTCTCATAATCATACGGCTCCTGAAGCACCTGCCCTGAACTGATGCTGTTGGTCTGCGGTCTGTATGCCTTGATATCAGCTATTGTAACAGGCTCATACCCCCATGCATGGTCTATAAGAAGCTCTGCATTGATGCCAAACATCTTATACAGCTTTTCCTCATTGTAAAAATCATTCGAACCGCCTGTTGAGCACCTGGCCACATCTCCCATTGTATACATGCCGGCTGCCTCGAGCTTTTTGGCATAACCTGCTCCCACTCTCCAGAAATCGGTAATCGGCCTATGGTCCCATAGCTTTCGCCTATAGCTATTTTCATTAAGCTCTGCTATACGCACGCCTCGCTCATCAGGCTTGGCATGCTTTGCCATAATATCCATGGCTATCTTGCACAGATACAGATTGGTACCAATGCCGCAGGTTGCCGTGATACCGGTATCCTTAAGGACATCGTCTATCATCTTAGACGCAAGCTCCCTTGCCGTCATGTGATAAGTGCGAAGATAGTGTGTCACATCCATAAAAACCTCATCTATCGAGTAAACACTGATATCCTCAGGTGCGATATACTTAAGATAAATATTGTATATGCGTGTACTGTAATCCATATACAAAGCCATACGCGGCGGTGCAACAATGTATGTCAGCTCATACTCAGGATGTGCGTCAAGCAGATTCGCATTATATGATGCATAATCAAAGCCTGTCATTGTGCTTTCTGTTATATCATTTTCTGCTATATCAATTTCTGTTACATATTTTTTTCTCTCATCCGGATTGCCCTCAGTCTGAATTCTTTTTTGCTGTTCACCTGCCGATTGTTTTCTATCAGATTGTTCGCCCTCAATTTGTCGACTTCTTTCCACTGTCCCGGCAGCATGTCCACTCGCCATAAGCTTCGACAGACGCAGCTTGTTTACCTCCTTCACACGCTGTACCACCTCAAAAAGGCGCGCCCTGCCCGGTATGCCATATGCCTTAAGAGCCGGCGATACTGCAAGACAGATAGTCTTCTCCGTGCGGGTTGGATCTGCCACGACCAGATTAGTGGTCAGAGCATCCTTTCCCCTCTCTCTGCACTCTACTGATGCGTAAAATGATTTTAAATCTATTGCCACATAAATGTGCTCTTCATTATGCTTGTCCATACTGCAATTTTACATTGATTACTCTAAAATGTCAAGAACATATGTTTGTATATGTGAATTATATCCTCACACAACAATGCCCCGCCAAGAATGGCGGGGCAAGGCGTTATGTGCCATGGACGGCACATAAAAGCTAATTATATCATTTTCGTACTAATAACCACTATGAATCACTAAGCTTTAAAACACTACACTACAAGGAAGAACTTCACAAGGAAGAGAAGCGAAATAGCATAAGTAAGGATAGAAACCTCCTTTGCTTTTCCTGTAAAGACCTTGAGTACAGTATATGTGATAAGTCCTAGACCTATACCATGTCCGATAGATCCGGAGATAGGCATTGCAATAAGCATGAGTGCTACCGGAGCAACCTGTGAGAGATCCTCGAAATCCACCTTCTTAAGACCGCCAAGCATCAGGATACCAACATAGATAAGTGCTGATGATGTTGCTGCGGCAGGAATGATTGCTGCAAGCGGTGCTATAAAGACGCATGCAAGGAACAGGATACCTGTTGTGAAAGCTGTAAGACCTGTTCGTCCACCGGCCTCTACACCTGATGCAGACTCAACAAAAGTTGTTACTGTAGATGTACCTGTTACGGCACCAACCACTGTGGCAACTGAATCGGAAACCAAAGCCTCCTTCATGTTTGGCATATTTCCCTCTTTGTCAACCATTCCTGCTCGTGATGCAGTACCAACAAGTGTTCCGATGGTATCGAACATATCAATGATACAGAATGTGATGATGAGTGAAATTGCTGTAAACCATCCAATACTGATGAAATCCTTGAAATCGAACTTGAACAGTGTTGTATCTGCCATATCCTTAAACTGTGGTACAAATGAAGCTGTTGCAAGTGATGCAAAAGGATTTGTTCCAAAGAATATAGCCTCTCCTGCCCAGTAAACTACGCAGGCTGCAAGCATACCAAAAAGTACTGCTCCGTTGACGCCCTTATGAGCTAAAATAATGATAACAAAAAGTCCGATGAACATAGTCACAACAGTGAGCACCATTGAAGAATATCCATCTGTCATATTTGTTTTGGCAAGTCCCGGTGTGAGTGCACCGAAGAAATCCTTCATCACATAAAATGGTCCGCCATCCTTTGAGTAAACACCGGCATTTGATCCAAAACCGATATTTAAAAGCATAAGACCGATAGCCGGTGAAATACCCATGCGGACACCATAAGGAATGGCATCTACTATCTTGTCACGGATATTGAATATCGAAAGTATGAAGAATAAAATACCCTCAATAAGGATGATACACAGTGCAGCCTGGAATGAATCAACATATGACTGGCCTGTGATGCTTACGATATTGGCAACTACTACAGCAAAGAAGCTGTTAAGTCCCATACCCGGAGCCAGTGCAAATGGCTTGTTGGCAAGAAATGCCATGACAAACATACCGACTGCCGAAGCAATACATGTTGCCAGGAACACTCCGTTCCATAATGCTTTTGTTCCCTCAGCACCAAATCCGGTGAGGAGGTTTGGGTTAAGAGCAATGATGTATGCCATAGTCATGAATGTTGTCAGACCGGCAAGAATCTCTGTCTTGACCGTTGTGTTGTTTTGTTTGAGTTTGAAGATTTTCTCTAACATTTTTCTTCCTTTCATTTTATCTTTTTTTGCAGCTGTTATCCGCTTTCCTGCTACAGGCGCCTGTTAATAGCTGCATTGTATATAAAATTGTGAATCACAATTGATTCCTTGTTTTTTCCACGAACTCACTCGTGAAAACATCAAGTGTAAACGGCTTCAAACTAAATTCTCATCAGTGCTTTTCAATTTCATCAAATACTCTGTCAGCCACCTGCGGCAGCTCAGAGAATTTGCGAATAGCCGGCACATCGTCATCTATTGTGCCGAACCCGTATGCTGCATGGATGAACTTAACTCCTGCCTTTTTGCTGGAATCGTAGTCTCCCTGTATGTCACCTACATACACTGCCTCATCTATATTATTGCGCTCTACAATAAGCTTTATGTTTTCTGACTTTTCAAGCTCATTGTTGCCGTAGCACTCAGTATCCTTAAAATACCTGCCAATTCCGTGGTACGAAAAAAAAGACTCTATATAACCACGCTGGCAATTGCTGACTATATAAAGGTCATATCTTTCTGACAGCTCATCAAGTGTCTTTTCAACATCAGGATAAAGCTCTCCCCCATGAGCGGTCAGGTAATCGTTTTCTTCTCTATAGCATACATTAATTAACTCATCTCTGCAAGTACAATTAGGAAAGATAATGGATGCCAGTACATCCATTGTCTTTCCCATTACTGAATACATATCTTCTTTTGTGATAGGTGCCCTCTCATAGCCATAATCTGCTATGGCCTTATTCCATGATTTTGCCACATTCTCTGCTGAATCCCAGAGAGTTCCATCCATATCAAAAATAATACCCTTATGCTTCATCTATTGCCTTTCCGATATCATGTCTCATGTATTTATTATCAAACTGTACCCACTCTGTTGCCTCGTAAGCTTTGGCTCTGGCCTCCTTGAGTGTGGCGCCTGTTGCAGTGATACCAAGCACACGTCCTCCGTTTGTGACGATATTTCCGTCATCATCAAATTTGGTGCCGGCATGATAGCAGTAATAATCCTCTTTGCCGTCAAACTTCTCAAAGCCTGTTATCTTAAAGCCCTTCTCATACTTGACAGGATATCCGTCTGATGCCAGAACCACGCATACGCATGCATTGTCCTCAAACTGCAGATCGATTGTGTCAAGAGTTCCGTCTACACAGGCCTCCATCACATCAATGATATCATTCTTCATACGAGGAAGCACAACCTGTGCCTCAGGATCTCCGAATCTTGCATTGTACTCAAGCACCTTTGGTCCATCCTCTGTGAGCATGAGTCCGAAGAAGATAACTCCTGTAAAAGGTCTGCCCTCTTTAGCCATAGCATCTACAGTTGCCTGATAAATATACTTCTTGCAGAAATCATCGACCTCATTGGTATAGAACGGACTAGGTGAGAAATTGCCCATGCCGCCTGTATTAAGACCTGTATCTCCATCGCCTGCACGCTTGTGGTCCTGCGCAGATGACATAATCTTGATAGTCTTTCCGTCTACAAATGAAAGCACCGAAACCTCACGGCCTGTCATGAACTCCTCAACTACCATGGTGTTTCCGGCTGTTCCGAACTTCTTGTCCTCCATGATGGTTCTGACACCCTCTTTTGCCTCCTCAAGAGTATTACAGATGAGCACACCCTTTCCGAGAGCAAGTCCGTCTGCCTTTAACACGATAGGGAACTTTGCTGTCTCTAAATATTTAAGTGCCTCTTTGGCATCAGTAAAATTCTCATATGCCGCAGTAGGGATATTATACTTTTTCATGAGATCCTTTGAAAATGCCTTTGAGCCCTCAAGAATAGCTGCATTCTTCTTTGGTCCGAAGCACTTGAGCCCTGCTTTTTCGAACTCGTCAACGATACCTCCTACAAGCGGATCATCCATACCGATGATTGTAAAATCAATGGCATTATCCTTTGCAAATGATACGAGCTTATCAAATTCCATCGCACCGATTGGCACACACTCTGCAAGTGCAGCGATACCTGCATTACCCGGTGCACAGTATATCTTGTCAACGCGTGAGCTCTTTGCAACAGCCCTGCATATTGCATGCTCTCTTCCGCCGCTTCCTACTACTAATACCTTCATTTTTGCCTCCTATACTTAAGCTATATATAAGCTTTTCATTGTCCGGTAATCATAATCTATCTATGTTTACATACTAATTACTTACAGCACTGTCATTACTTCTCATCTATAATAACATGTCCGTCTTCTACTGACACCCTGCCATTTGCTATCAGGTCGATAGCGTGTGGCATGATTTTCCACTCAGCCTGCTCCATAACCCTGCGCTGAAGCACCTCAGGTGTGTCGCCCTGCTTTACCTCGACTGCCTTCTGTAAAATAATAGGGCCTGTGTCTGTGCCTTCATCCACAAAGTGGCATGTGGCACCTGTCACCTTCACACCGCGTGCAAGCACTCCCTCATGCACCTTAAGACCATAGTAGCCTGTGCCGCAGAAGGATGGTATGAGCGATGGATGGATATTTATGATTCTGTTTCTGTACTGCTTTATCATCTCAGGTGGAATCACTACCAGAAAGCCTGCCAGTACGACTAAATCCACATGATATGAGTTAAGCTGCTTTAAGAAATCTTCATTGAAGGCAGCTCTGCTTTCATAATTCTTTGGCGAGATGCATACTGCCTTTATTCCAGCCTTTTTAGCTCTCTCAAGCGCATATGCATCTGCGTTGTTGCTGATAACAACCTCTATCTGTGTGTTTGTAATTGTTCCGTTATCTATTGCATCTATGATGGCCTGAAGATTGGTGCCGCCACCCGATACACATACTGCAATTTTCATTCTTTTTCCTCACAACGATGTATACGTTATTAACAATATAATGATATGAGGGTCAAAAAGTATTTTGCCCCTCATTTGAATGTAATTATACGAGATCTACCCCCTTCTCGCCGTCAATAATCTTTCCGACTACGTATGGTGTATCTCCGGCAGACTTCATAGCCTCCATAGTCTTGTCCACGTCTGCAGGGTCAACTGCGACAATCATTCCAAGTCCCATGTTGTAGGTATTGTACATCATCTGCTCCTCGACATTTCCCTCTCTAGCCATCATTTTAAAGATTGGTGGGACAGGGTAGCTGTTTTTCTCAACTACGGCACGTTTGCCATCGATGAGCATACGTGGGATATTCTCATAGAAGCCGCCACCTGTAATATGACTGCAGGCCTTTACTGTGACTCCTGCGTCCTTTACAGCCTTAAGAGCCTTTACATAGATTCTTGTAGGGGCAAGAAGTGCCTCTCCAAGTGTAGTGCCAAGCTCCTCATGATATGTATTTAATGTCTCCTTGTCCATCTTGAAAATCTTTCTGACAAGTGAAAATCCATTTGAGTGTACGCCTGTTGATGCCATTCCGATAAGTACATCACCATCCTTTAATCCCTCGCCTGTGATGATGTCCTTTCTGTCAACCACACCAACTGCAAAGCCTGCAAGGTCATACTCGTCCTCAGGCATAAGACCCGGATGCTCTGCTGTCTCACCACCAACGAGTGCACAGCCTGACTGCTTACAGCCCTCTGCCACACCGCTTACGATTGTAGCAATCTTCTCCGGATAGTTCTTTCCACATGCTATATAATCAAGGAAAAATAATGGCTCACCGCCTGCACATGCCACATCATTTACGCACATGGCAACTGCATCGATTCCGATTGTATCATGCTTGTCCATGATGAAAGCAAGCTTTACCTTAGTTCCGCAGCCATCTGTTCCCGATAAAAGCACCGGATCCTCCATATCCTTGATGGAAGCAAGTGAGAATGCTCCTGAGAAGCCTCCGAGACCACCTAACACCTCCGGTCTCATAGTCTCCTTTACATGCTTTTTCATAAGCTCTACTGACTTGTAACCTGCCTCGATATCAACACCAGAATTCTTGTAATCCATTATTGTTCCTCCTAATAATCTGCAATTCGTTCAATACCTATAGTATACCTTCATAGTGTTAAATTTTCCAATTATATATTGTAATTATTCTTATTAGTTTTACTAATATAATATATCTTTTATAGAAATAATACTTATAATTTATTTCACGGATTATATTGACATCAGACATTCATCGTCCTACACTAACCATGCAAATAAATATTTAGATTTGAACGATTAATAATACAAAAGAAAGCTATGATACACAGCACTGCAATAAATACCTGACAAGCTGTCAAATCATAAAGGAGAACAACAAATGCTTAAACAGATAAAAAATTTTCTGATAATGACACTCAGTATCACCATCATGGCAATCGGTGTATACTATTTCAAGTTCCCAAACAACTTCACCTTCGGTGGCGTAACCGGTGCCGCAGTTGTTTTTGCAAAGATAACGCCGCTCTCAGCGAGTATGTTTTCTACTATTGTGAACATGCTTCTGCTTGTAGTGGGCTTTTTCTTCCTTGGCAAAGGCTTTGCTATTAAGACCACCTATGCCACAATACTTTTGTCTGTTGAGCTCCTGGTACTCGAAAAACTTGACCCGCTCACTCATCCTCTCTCAAACGAGCCAATGCTTGAGCTGATTTTTGCCATCGCTCTTCCTGCAATCGCATCTGCACTGCTTTTCTATGTAGGGGCTTCAAGTGGCGGAACCGATGTCATCGCCATGATTGTAAAAAAATATGCACATGTAGAAAATATTGGCATGGCTTTATTTCTCACCGACCTCGTCATGATTATCATCGCCTGCTTTGTATTTGACATAAAGACTGCTCTGTATTCATTTGTCGGACTTGTTGTGAAATCATTTATGATTGATGCAATCATCGAAAATATCATGCTCAGAAAATCCATAATGCTTATCTGCGATGACAAGGATGTGATATGCGACTATATTACTAACACGCTGGAGAAAAGTGCCACATATGTGGAGGCACGAGGTGCTTACACCGGTGAGAGAAACTATATCGTTTTCAGCACTCTCACAAAGAAGCAGGCCATAGAGCTTAGAAGCTTCATACATCAGAATAAGCTGCATGCTTTTATGTCTGTGATGAGCACCAGTGAAGTATTTGGTAAGGGATTTTCTTCTCTGTAAATTCATTAAAAATCTTCCCTTACCTGTACTTCAGGCTGTATCCGTCCTTCTTCCATAAAATCATCAGAAAACATATCCAGACTACTAAGCAATCCAGCCCATTCATTATCCTTCGCTATAAGAAAAAACATAACAGAACACCTCCTATTTCATTTAGTCTATAATTTTGAATAAACTGCATCGTTTCTGGAAAGAAGATATACACAATACTGATTCATGCTGATACCTTCCTTCTTAGAATGTTCTGCAAGTGAACGATGAAGACTTCGTGGAATTCTAAGTTTAAACTGTCCAGAATAATCCTCTAAGCTGTCCGGCTCATGGATTTCAATACCATCTTCCATAGCAGCTTCCAACCATGCTTTCTTGGCATCTAAAGCGTTTGCGACAGCGGATTCTACTGTTTCTCCACAGGTAATACATCCCGGAAGCTCCGGAAATGAAACCACAAAACCGCCCTCATCCTTATCCTCTACAATTTCCATACGATAATTCATTGCAAAATAATCATTCAACGTTTTCATCATTCACCGCCTCACTTTCCACAATCTGCTTTACCATCTCTACATACACTTTTTTGATGGGTTCATGCTTCGGTATCGTAATCGGTTGACATCCGGCTTTTCTGAACGTGTAATGACTGCTTCCGCCCTTTGGGGCATTCATTACATATCCATAGCTTTCCAATACCTTACGTAATTCATCAAACCGGAGGTCTTTTGATAAAGCACATATTCTCGTTAATAGTTTATCCCATTTTGACATTCTGAATACCTCCTATCTATATTATACGTGGTATCACATTTGGTGTCAATGACGTTTATTAAAAGAATTTTGCATGACCGTTTTTGTCAAAAGCCTTCTGTATTTGCTTATCATCTCTGACATAAATATTGATAAGGTCATTAACTACAAAACAGCCGTAACCGCGATTTTCTTTTTCAATCGCAGCTACGGCTGTTATATTTACATGAACTAATTTATTTCAAAAACTAGTGCTTCGGAATAAGCTTCTCTGTACCACCCATGTATGGCTGAAGTGCCTTAGGGATATTTACAGAGCCATCTGCATTCAGGTTGTTCTCAAGGAATGCGATAAGCATACGTGGTGGAGCAACAACTGTGTTGTTAAGAGTATGTGCAAAGTATTTCTTGCCATCCTCGCCCTTTACACGAATCTTAAGACGTCTTGCCTGTGCATCGCCTAAGTTAGAGCAGCTTCCAACCTCGAAGTACTTCTTCTGTCTTGGTGACCATGCCTCTACGTCGCATGATTTAACCTTGAGATCTGCGAGGTCTCCTGAACAGCACTCGAGAGTACGGACAGGCACATCGAGACTTCTGAAAAGCTCTACTGTGTACTTCCACATCTTCTCATACCATTCCTTTGAATCCTGTGGCTTGCAGACAACAATCATCTCCTGCTTCTCAAACTGATGGATACGGTAAACACCTCTCTCCTCAATGCCGTGTGCACCCTTTTCCTTACGGAAGCAAGGTGAGTAGCTTGTGAGTGTGTATGGAAGCTTTGACTCATCGTTTATTGTATCGATGAACTTACCGATCATTGAGTGCTCAGATGTGCCGATGAGGTAGAGGTCCTCGCCCTCGATCTTGTACATCATGGAATCCATCTCCTCAAAGCTCATAACGCCTGTTACGACATTTGAACGGATCATAAATGGTGGGATACAGTATGTAAAGCCCTTTCCAATCATGAAGTCACGCGCATATGCTGTCATGGCTGAGTGAAGACGTGCGATATCTCCCATCAGATAATAGAAACCGTTTCCTGCAACCTTTCCTGCTGCATCGAGGTCTATTCCGTCAAATCTCTCCATGATATCTGTATGATAAGGAATCTCGAAATCAGGAACAACAGGCTCACCAAACTTCTCGTTCTCCACGTTGAAGGTATCATCCTTTCCGATTGGAACTGATGGATCGATGATGTTTGGAATCTTCATCATATCCTCAAGCACCTTGTCCTGATACTCTTTCTCGAGCGGCTCAAGCTCTGTGAGGCGCTTTGAAATCTGTGCTACCTCAGCCTTTACTGCCTCAGCCTCTTCCTTCTTGCCCTGTGCCATAAGAGCACCAATCTGCTTAGAAACCTGATTCTTCTTTGCACGAAGATCATCAGCCTCCTGCTGTGCTTCTCTGGCCTTCTTGTCATACTCGATTACTTCATCGACGAGCGGAAGCTTGTGGTCCTGGAATTTCTTTTTAATATTTTCTTTTACGAGATCCGGATTCTCTCTTAAAAACTTTAAGTCTATCATAATTCCTCCAAAGTATTATGTTTTTATAACTTATAACATTTTACTCTGAAAACCCTTAAAATGCAAGAGGATACTTGTCAGTAAGTGTCTTGATGATAGCCTTTGCAGGCTCAACTGCGCTCTCACCATCTTTGATGATCATGGCGATTGCCTCTGCAACCTTGTCGAAATCATCCTCCTTTAAGCCTCTTGATGTAGCAGCAGGTGTTCCGAGACGGATACCGCTTGTGACAAATGGCTTCTGTGGGTCGTTAGGAATAGTATTCTTGTTGGCTGTGATATGAGCCGCATCGAGAAGCTTCTCGATAGATTTTCCTGTGAGACCAAACGGAGTTAAGTCTACGAGCATGAGATGGTTGTCTGTGCCGTCTGATACAATCTTGATGCCACGGCTCTGAAGACCCTTGCAAAGTGCCTGTGCATTCTTTACAATCTGCTTCTGATACTCCTTGAACTCAGGCTGTAATGCCTCCTTGAAGCAGACTGCCTTTGCAGCGATAACGTGCATGAGAGGTCCACCCTGGATTCCTGGGAAAATAGCCTTGTTGAAATTGTACTTATCCTGCATCTCCTGGCTGCAGAGAATCATTCCTCCACGAGGTCCGCGAAGAGTCTTGTGTGTAGTGGTTGTGGTGACATGTGCATATGGGATTGGGCTTGGATGAAGTCCTGCGGCTACAAGTCCTGCGATATGAGCCATATCAACCATGAGCACTGCGTCTACCTTGTCTGCAATCTCTCTGAAACGCTTGAAATCTATAGTTCTCGCATATGCAGATGCACCTGCGATAATCATCTTTGGCTTGCACTCAAGAGCGATCTCCTCTACCTTGTCGTAATCGATGAAGCCCTCGTCATTTACTCCGTAAGGCACTACATGGAAATATGAGCCTGAGAAGTTGACCGGTGAACCATGTGTGAGGTGTCCGCCGTGGTCAAGATTCATTCCCATGATGGTATCGCCCGGCTTTAAGATGGCAAACTGTACTGCCATGTTGGCCTGAGCACCTGAGTGCGGCTGTACATTTACATACTCTGCGCCGAAAAGCTCCTTGGCTCTTTCTCTGGCAAGTTCCTCTACCTCGTCCACGCACTCGCAGCCGCCATAGTATCTTCTTCCCGGATATCCCTCAGCGTACTTATTGGTGAGAATGCTTCCCATAGCTGACATAACAGCAGGGCTTACCCAGTTCTCAGAAGCAATAAGCTCGATGTGGCTGTTCTGGCGCTCAAATTCGTCTGTGATGGCGCTTGCAATCTCCTGATCTTCTTTCTTGATGTCGTCAAGTGTATACATATATGTGTCTCCTTTTCTTTATTGCAAAATACTTGCATTATTTATCGCAATTATATGCTTTGCTGTGATTTATTACTTTGATGCGCTACCGCGCAAAATAATCCTTGCTACAATTCTACTATTTAAAGTAAAAAGTGGCAAGGATTATTTGTTATATCCTTCATATTTAATTCTAATAAGTAACTATACCCAAATCAAATAACTAAAATCACATATATGAATACATTTAAAAAATACGGTCATCCTATAAAAAAGGAGGTCTGAAAACATGACTACTAACCAAAAAGAAAAACGAAACGATGAATATAACAAATATGTAAAGCGCGTCACACCTACTCACTGCCTTTCTGCAAACATGCTAAAGGCATTTATACTCGGCGGCATCATATGCACTATCGGACAGCTCATAGTAAATACCTGCACACAATACTTTGGATTAAGCAGCGACGAGGCCTCGGCCTGGTGCAGCATGATTTTGATTCTCATAAGCTGCATACTGACAGCGCTAAACCTGTATGCACCACTTGCAAACTGGGGAGGCGCAGGCGCTCTCGTTCCTATAACAGGCTTTGCAAACGGAGTATGCTCGTCCGCATGTGAATTTCAGGTGGAGGGGCAGGTATTTGGCATAGGCTGTCAGATATTTAGGATTGCAGGTCCTGTGATACTGTACGGCATATTTTCAAGCTGGGGGCTTGGTGTGATATACCTTGTTGTAACGGGCTTGTGATTGATTAGTATTTATGGCAATTCTTGTGTGGATAAATGTGGGTGTGCTTTCACTAATACCACTGTATATCATAGATTTTAAGTTTTTCGACAAATTAAATATTGGTTTACAGCGCAAGATAGCACTTGCAAAGGAGCGTGGACATGTGGTGCGAGGTATGATTGTGAAGGAGGATGCAAAGAGGCTCGTTGTCAATAATTCACAATCCGCTTACAGCTACTGGGCTGCCAGGTACACATATACTGTAGACGGAAAGGAGTACCGCAAGCGTTTTTCATGCGATAACAGTCGGATGTGATACTTTTTGGCACAAAAAATCCGCTATACCAAATACAATGGTTAGCGGATTTTTACTATTTACATTTTGATAAATTATTCATGCCTGATGCTACACAGTCTCAGGCACCTTATAGCCTGCTTCACTCATTAATTTTTCAAACTCACTGACACTGACACCGGCTTCCTCTGCTGCAGTATCAATATCGAGCTTGCCCTTTGTTACCAGCGTAAACAGCATCTTATTTGCACCTTTTTCTATACCTTTTTCTATACCTTTTTCTATACCTATTTCCATCCCTTCCTCGATAGCATCAGCTCTTTCAAGCTCAAGCTGCCTGTCAAATTCATAATTTAACTGCATACTCTTCGTCAC
>ENA-ORIC01001879-ORIC01001879.1-human-gut-metagenome-genome-assembly--contig:-NODE-1879-length-18558-cov-3.779990_pt1 | contig 18558 bp, 19 predicted proteins | sample MGYA00243023_ERZ508732 | MGnify/ENA primary metagenome ERZ508732 (study PRJEB26277, sample SAMN04329767) | human gut metagenome | biome: human-associated habitat | host: Homo sapiens | place: USA...
GTGTTTCCGGCAAGCAGAAAATCCTTTGTGATTTTTTCAATTTTGGTAGTGTCTTTTTCAATAAATTCGATTATACTATTGTACATGGGGCAGTTCTCCTTTGCGTTTTTGGTTTCGTCACTTAAAACTTTATACAAAGGAACTGCCCTTTTCAATATTTAATTTTCCGAAAGTAACTTTACGCTAACCCCTAAAAACGTGCAGAAGAAAACCTCCAAGTCCTTGAGGGACTTAGAGGCTTGATTCTGGTCATTTTTCCTATTCTTCATCTAACACAAATCATCTAATCTTTCAATATCTTCTGTTGTACATGCCAAATGATCTAATGTTAATATATTTATATAAATTCTGTCTTTCGTTTCCTTAAGTTTTCCAAAAGCAAAACAATATGTATTTTCCTTATATAAAAAACCTTCTAATCGTTTCTTGGATGCATTTTCACTTAGTGTATTATCTATTATCTGCTGATTAATGACACAACACACCTTCCTCTCATCACTACACAATGATTCTTCAAAATTAATCCAATACTCGCCTTTCTTATTTTTACTAATATTGGCTTTACCAAAAAATATTTTCATTTTCCATGCCTCTTCTGACACAAAGGGAGTGCTTTTAATATTTTTAAACAATTTGTCCAAGGGAGTTGGATATATCTTCTTACTTCCAGGATAACAAATATTTACTTTTATTTTAGCTAAAGTTCCATTTTTCAATCCATATAAATACTTTGTTACCAGCGTATGTATTAGATATAGATGTGATTTTCTTGAACCGCTCCTTTTCACACCTTCCTTTTCTTTTTTTACTACTTTATTCTCAACAGATTGTCCCTCTGAAAAATCATCACTATGTTTATCTATCTGTGTTTCTTTATGGCTCGGTAACCTTTCCATATTGAATGTTATTTCTTCTTCTAGTTCTGGTGATTCCGTTCCCGCTCCTGTCTTATATTTTCTATTAACATCTTTATTTCTCTTTACCTCTTCACATTTTTCTGAATGTTGTCCATAAACTTTGAAATGTTCTCGCATTTTCATTTGATACTGCTGCTTATCCATATTAACGCAAGTAATTTGAGCATGACAGTTTTCATCTCTACATTCAAACATTGTTTTATCAGAGAGTATTCCCATAAACCATTTTTCATGAGCTTCTGATGCCGTTAATTCTTGTCCTAGTTCTATGCTCCACGCATAATCTACTGATGCCATAATAGACCTCCTGTTTCTATTCTCATTCTGACGGTAATATAAATTTCTCCAGTGCATCTGACAACGCTGATAAATATGAACAAGTTACACCAACACCGTCTTTACCTCTCCCTATCATAACACCAATATATGGTTGTCCACCATTCCTCGATACATAAGAGTGATTAACAACTACACTATAGTGATATCTGGCATGAAATATTTCTCTTAAAATTGCATCTCTCGCACTGACGGACTGCATCCCATCTAAAACAAATGGATCATTTAAATGTTTCTTTGCAAACTCACTCATTCTGTCATAGCTATCCAGTAAATTGGTAACTATTACATCTCTGTCATCATATCTGTCTAAATTCTGTACTCGGAAAATCATATCCGTTTTATGCTACGGAAGTGCCGACATAATAGTTGTATCTTTTCCAAATAGGAAAATCGCCGCCAGTGTAATTCCTCCTCTTCTGCTCTCATGATCTAACAGAATAAGCCCTGCATTTCTTAACAGTTCTTCATCATCCATTGACAGCCAAGGATAATTGTTGCTTCTTGCACGAGTCTTTTTTCTAGCTCGTTCTATTAAATCAGGACGGAGTACATCCATTCCCCATTATCTTTTACACCTTAAAAAACATGACCTCCATCTCGATTAGAAAATGCACAGATGCTTTCATAAACATCCTTCGTGATATCTGTTGTAGATTTCTTGAACTCAGTCGTATGACACTTGCCTTTTCCTATGATTTCCAGCAATTCTTTTTCGTTCAATTTTTTCACTCCTTCCTGCATTTTCTTCTATAATTAGCAAGTCAATTTTAACATATTGTTTAATAAAATACTACTTCCACGTTATCTCATACAGATAATATTTTCATGTTATTCTTGATTACTCTCTAATGCATCCATCTCTTCTGCATGCCAATCCTCTTCAGCCATTCTTTTCTCTTCATAGGAAATAATTGCATCGTCCTCCCTTTCTCTTTCCAAGAATTCATCTACTGCATTTTTAATAATCTCAGCATTTCCGTCATCATATGAGTCCATGACTACAGGCATATGGCTTGTCTGTTCGATATTATACTCTGCTTCTCCATTCACGTATTCAATATCGCCATTTACGATATTTTCATCTGCATTATACATTCTAATTTGCATAACACTTGTAGCACCCTCAGAATCGTCAATATCGACAACTCCATATATTTCTAACGCTTTACCACTCCTGCCTGTTATTGAAAGCAGCAATTGTTCATCTACCGTATCTTGCAGCTTACATTCTCCCAACACTTCCATTCCTTCATCAAAATATACCTTATTGGCTGCATCTGTATAAATCTCATCTATTGTATCTTGGAATAACTTTAAAATCTTCGTCTTATTTCTTATCTTTACACCAGACTCTGATTCTACAATTTCCATTCGGGCTTCTTGCTCATATTCTCGTTGATCTGCAATTGCCTGCAATGTTTCTTCAACTTCCTCCGAACAGTTTTCCTCATCAAACTTAATAACTGCCTCTCGTATAAATCTTCTAAATTCTCTGGTATCACTTAACATCGTTTCTTTGGACATATAATCCAATAATTTGTTATGTGCCACATGATTCCTATTTGCAATAAAAGATGTTAGTAATTCTTCCCACTTTACCGGATCAGCTATTAGTGGTAAAAAAAATTTTTCCCATATATTGTATTTTTTAACATATCTGTTCTTTAGAAAATCTAATGCCGACTTCATTTTATCTAATTGTGTTGTTGCAAAAATTCTTTCTTTAATAAGTTTTTGCATTTCAGGACTATCCTGCATAGCATCAGAATAAACATCTGACATTACCGTATCCATTAATTTTTCCAAGGTTACCGTATATAGATTGACATCTATGTTATTAAAGTTAGGCACATTCCTTTTTATGATTACAGCATTTTCTTCAATGCTGGCTTTTAACTTATAAAATTCTGGTCTGTCATGCCAATCAATTCCAAAATGCTCTATCATAATTCTACTAACAAATGCCCGAAGTTCATTCTCTGCCATATAGATATCTGAATACACCTCTCTGGATAATTCCAGCGATTGATTATCCTTTATCCAAACACATTTGTACCAATCTCTAATCAATGAGTTTTTAATACTTATTTTTAATTTTTCCAGAAAGTGATCATATCCTTCTATTCTGTCACGCATTTGTGGAACCGGTATACCTATGCGTATCTGAGAATATCCAATCTTTATAGTAAATTGCCTATTCCATTCATAGGTATCCATCTGAAATATTACGGTATACTCAATATCATTGTAGGATACTTTAAACTCAAAATTTCCTATCCTATCTGTGCATCCAATATATTTCACTTTACAATCCGGAGCAGATAAAGCTTCAATTCGTGCCATTATGTCTTTACAATACTCATCGGCTATATCCTCAACCTGTTCAACATCGGCTTCAAAAATATCATCCTTAACCATTTTTCTCTTTTGAATTTTTGACAAATCCTTTATTTCTATCATTTTAAATTCAATTTCATAATTCATATTCTCAACCTCACACTTGGACTATTATCTTATTTTTAGCATTTAATTCCCTTTTTGCACCATCTATCCCTTTAATTATACTTGCCTAAATGCTTTTGTGAACTTTTTCCTGCAAAAAACATTACAAATTGATAATTGACTTTTTGAAAATTATTGTTCTCACGTTTCTATAAAATTAGAAAAAGCCCAAACCACAAGGGTTTGATCTTTATTTGTGCATTCACATTTTCTGTTTTTGGGTATAGAATCTCCGTTGTCAAATATAGAATAGATGATGAAAGAATGCAATATTTTTGTATTCCCGCATCTGTGATACTCTCAACTCAAGCTGCAACATTTTCTCCTGCCACGCTTCATCTCCATGCTTTTGCTGATTCTATTGCAAATCCCAATTTCCTTGGATGGCTCTATAGCAGTAACATCATTTTTTTCAGCGAAATGATTCGCCGTAATCCCTTCTCCACTACCAAAATCAAGAATCTTCTTTCCTTCCATATCTCCAAATTGCTTCCATACAATTTTCTTAAATAGTCTCTCCCATGCGGGAAGATCTGTAATATCATGCATCTTTCTCTATCCTTTTTCTCTTCATTTTACCAAAACTCCACTGAAGAACTGCTCCTGAAATGCAATCTGCGCATAAATTTCATTATCCGTAGGAATCTCTACATCTTCAAGAACTATGCCTTCATCATCACATGGAACTACAATCCATTTTGTTTCATTATCATCGTATCGATGATAAACAGCAATAACTTTACCCGTAAATTCCTGTTCAGCAGATTTTACCCCCAAAAGATAAATGTCCTGTTCAGCCCCATCTCCTCCTAATAATCCGGAAACATACCCATAATTGACCGGATAATACAAATCCTTATGGCGTGGATGGAAACTACCCATAGGGCGGTCAATTTTTCCTTTTACAACCTGACCAATAATACTCCGATATCTATCAGCAGGTATAGGATTTGCTTCAAATCCAAACAAATCTCCCATATTTAGGCAACAATCGCCTTTATCATACATTTCCTTAATCTCATCAATAGTAAGCCACTTTGTCTGTACAACTTCTTTGGTTGTTGCTCTTATTAAATCTGGTTCTTCAATTGTTTCAAAGTAAAAGGAATCTCTTATCCAATTATGACGCTTACCATCATAAGCAGTCGCAACTTTCGTAGCTAATATACAGGCATCCTGCGCTTTTAAGGAAATGCCTACTTCTTCATAAACTTCTCTAAGTGCAGCATCTAAGCTTGTGTCACCGGATATCGCATGTCCTGCCACAGTTTCCCATTTTAAAGGATCCGTGTCTTTGTCAGCCGAACGCTGCGATACCAAGTATTTTCCAGTCCTGGCATTCTTAATCCAGACCATGACCCACATGTGAAATTCATCTTCCTCCAGGGTTCCCTGTTCTCCTCGAAGGCAAGTTTTCCCAGTCCGTCTTCTATCTTTTGTGTATACATCCCATACTTCTCTCATACGTCACACCGCTCCCCGTCTATCATTTATAATAGTTAAATCATCCTAAATGCTTTTAACGTCTCTACAATTGCATCCTCTTTTTCCTTTGGACACTGTGGTTGTCTGGAATCTTGCGACTTAGGTAGGTTAAAGTTCTCTCCAACTTCAATTCCACACTTTCTCTTCACCTGCGCAATGTATAAATTACTTACTTTCATTCCATCATTATGTTCAGCAACATATTTCTTTATCCCCTCATAAGTCGCCTGTCTCCGCTCCGCTTCGGTCCGCGCCGGGCAAAGGTCCCCTGAACCTTTAGCGCCTCTCCGCAGCTGCCAAATCCATCTCATCCATATCAAGTGTCACATTCACATGATGCTTCGCTTCGTGAAGTTTGGACAAAAGACATACCGTCTCCACATGCGGTGTCGTTTTTCACTGCTTTAACAGTACGCGAACCCGCATAGTTACTGAGTTTTTACACCCTTTGACAGGTTGCTAATATCTGCAATCATAAGGTTAAGACACGGCGTACAGACCGTTTGACTTTGTAAACGTGTGGCGGATACGCCGATATTTTGTAACACTTTTATAATACAAAATTATTCTAAATACTGCTACCAAATTTGGTAATATATCAGTACGCCGATTTGTTTTGGGCATTTTTGCGAATGGCATTAACACCCTTTCAATGTTCACTTTTATTGAAACCTATATTTTCCTTTTCCATGTCCTGTTACAGGTACGATTACCTCACTATCAACCAACAGTTTTATTAACTTGGAAGCTCCTGATGGCTTTAATCCAGTAATTTCTTCAACTATCGTTCTTCCGAAACAATTTTCTTTTCCACATTTTGAAAATATTTCTACTGTATGATTTATTGTTTTTTCTGAAATCGTATCTGAGAAAGAAAGTAATTTATTTCGAATGTCCACTTTTGTACTTTCAATGTCCACTTCTCCACTCTCAATGCCCACTTTTACTCTTTCAATGTCCACTTCTGCAAACCTTCCACTAATGTGCATCGTACGATTATGAAGTTCATTCTTCTCATCCAACAATAAATTTCTTAAAAACAATTCCAAATACTCAGTTGTCTCATGAACACCATTCTTCAAATCGTTATAATTGGCCCTAACAAGCGCATTTCTAAAATACCACGCATTTTGTGCAAAAATATCATTGGTTACATCAAATCCTAGCGTTCTAAGATACTTAATAAAAAATACTGCCGTAGTTCGTGTATTTCCTTCTCCGAATACATGTATCTGCCATAATCTTGATACAAAAAACGCCAGGTGGTGAATAATTTCTTCCATGCTCAAGTTTTTATAACTAAACTTCTTTTCCTCTGCAAAATCATAGTCCAGGGTTGCACGAAGTTCTGATGCACTTCCATAAAGAACCGTTGCTCCATTCAACACCCATTCCTTTTTTGTAATATTATAATCTCTCAGTTTTCCGGCATGTCCATAAATCCCAGCAAACAACTTTTTATGAATAGAGATATACTCATTCGGAGTAAAACTAAATGCTTTCTCCGATAAGATTTTTGCTATTCTAACAGCAACTTTGTCGGCCTCTTCCGTACGGTCCTCTGTATCTGCTTTTGGATTTTCTTCATAATACGTATTGAGAAGTTCCTGCGCTTCATCAATCGAAATATCACCTTCAATATTCTTTATTGCAGTATCAATCAAATACTTCGAAGTCTTTAATCCATCCACTGCTTGAAGTCCGATAGCTGTATGCCAGGCGTAACCTTTGTCTCTTTTATTCGGTTCTGATTGTTTTATATACTCTTTAAAAGGATCTTTATCCATCAAATTGCCTCCATTCATTTTTACCAATACCAGCTCTTTCTGATACTGTCTTGTAAAGATTTTTCCTTTTCTTCAGCATTTTTTTCGTGCTGACGTTTTCCCAGATATTAATCCTCAGTCGCTATAGACGGATCATACCAGTCAGCTTTCTTCCGGGCCCATTCAATCCACGCTGGAGTAATATCTTCATTTCCACTATCTATCATAGCCTGAATATATTCTCTTATTTCCTTTGCAATTCTATAGTCTTCAGCTTTGTTTACAAGTTCTTTTACAAGACGAATTTCTTGTTCTTTTCTTTGTCTATTTTCTTCTCTGCATCTCGCTTCTTCAACTCTCTTACGTTCTGCCTCTTCACGTGCTTCTCGTACAATTCTATTCTCTTCTGCCTTCTCATACAGGGTAACCAAAATATCACCCAGTCTATCTTCTAATTTTTCAGAATCGTTATCTCTAATGTAGCTTCGCTCCCCAAACACAATACGAAGTTTACCATTATATACCTTGTCATATTTTCTAATTTGCGGTTTTGAAGCCCATCTATGATTTTTGATATCATCATTATACTTTACGAGCTCCTGTGCCTCTTGCTTAGTCATTTCATGCTTTACTTGGTCTTGACTCTCAACCATACGAAATCTAACAATATCACCTCTAATTCTCACAGACAAATCACTATTAATACTTCCACCTAAAGATTCAATTGATTTGAATACGGTATCTAATATAGCAATTGCACGTGACATACACTCATCAGACATTTCCTTAAAAAATGCAGGTTCGTTTTCTGGTTTATTATGTCTTGGATTATAGTATGGTCTACTCTGTGCTTCTTTCAGTTTTGACTTATAATCTGCAATATCCTTCTTGTATTGGACCAACATTTTATGCAATCGTGTACTTTGACTTATCTGCAGATTGCACGCATATTCTAATACTTTATTTCTTTCCGTCGCATCCAAATAATCAAGAATTCCATCCGGCCACTTAGGTATATTCTCCGTTTTTTTCTGCGGTGAATATACCTCGACTGCTACGTCCAATTCTTCTAATACATCAGTATGCACTTTCTCTACTACTTCTGCCTTAGCTTTCCGAATACGCTTAACAACCGCGTCTTTCGTTATTAATGAAATTTCTGTATCTTCCAATCCAGAAAATTCTACAATCTCATTCGATACATCTTTTCCCATATTCTTCTTAGTCCAATAACCAGAAGAAGGAAAAGGTATATTTTCTACTTTACAAGTTGCTATCAGTTTACCATAATTCAAGTTATATTTTCTGGCTACCCCTGCAACTGAAACAGCCCATATTTCATCATAGAGCTGCTTACGAGTCAATTTAACTATTCCTTTTTCATTCTCCATCCTGGCAGCTCCTTTCCTACATATTTTTTTTCAACATCTTTGTATTTTCCAAGCGAAAACGCATATTCATAAAGCTCTAATTCTGCTGATCCTCGTTTTCGCTTAATAGAAAAACCAAATCTTTTTTCATTTCTTCAAACTGTTCTATTATAGTATTTAGACTCTTTTCTATATTTTGAACTTGTACTTCTGATGTTTTCCCATACTTATATGCAATCAATCTCTCACCAATTATGTGATAGGACCAACTCTCAGAATATGTTCTATCTCTTTCTTCATTGTGAATTGTAAAACCGATCGGTAAAAGATCATTTCTCATGCCGATACTAACCGCCATAGGGGATATGCCTAGGTAATCTGCCGCTATCTTACATGTTATTTTACTCATATTTCTAATATCTTCATCTGTGTATTTAGGCATAATTCATCTCCTTTTGTTCTATAAAGCGACAAAATACTCCTCCTATATTATAAGCGGTCAAACGCCGAATATCAATCATTTTCAATATTATTTATCCGCGTACAATCTATACTCTACCGCGTACAAATTTATATAAAAAATACCTTTTAGCAAGCAGATGTATTTTCTCGCCAAAAGGTACTTCACCCTTGTGCATATATTCAATTTATTTTTTCATGCACATTTTTATTCTTAAAATTTCTATGATATGTTTCCTTAAAAATAGCCCTCAACCCCGCTTAAACTGGGCATTTTTTGAGAGTAAGCAAACCGTCTCGACATGTACCGTCCATGGAAACATATCCACCGGACATGCCTTTTTCACGCAATATCCTTTTTTCGTAAGATATTCTAAATCTCTTGCCAGTGTCTCAATATTACACGAAATATAAACGATTCTTTTCGGTGATACATTGACAACCGCAGATAAAAATGCTTTATCACTTCCACTTCTTGGCGGATCCATAAAGATCACATCAGCTTTTTCTCCATCTTTTGCCATCTGCGTTAAAAAGTGTCCTGCATCTGCTTCATAAAATTGAACATTTTTGATGTTATTATGTCTTGCATTCCAGTGGGCATCTGCTACCGCATCTGTATTTGACTCAACACTGATCACTTCTTTCGCATCTTTCGCTGCGATCATACCAATCGTTCCAATTCCCGAATAGGCATCTATCACACGTTCTTTTCCGGTTAACCCTGCATATTCGATTGCTTTCTTGTATAACGTTTCTGTCTGCACCGGATTGACCTGATAAAATGATTTTGGAGAAATTTTAAAAGTCAGACCGCACAGCGTATCTATAATAAATCCCTTTCCATAGATAACCTGCTCTTTTTCTCCAAGTACCATACTGGTCTGACGGTCATTGACATTGATCACGATACTTGTAATTTCCGGATGTTTTTCGCACAGGGCTTTTACAAAATTCTTCTTTGAGGGAAGAACCGGTGAACCCAGTACCAAGACAACAAGAACTTCTTTACTTTTTTTCCCAACACGAACCAATACATGACGTAAAAGTCCATATCCGCTATCTTCATCATATGTTTTGATCTTAAATGATTTTAAAAGTCCACGGATCGTACCAACGATCCGGTCCGCATTCTTATCTTCGATCATACAGCTTTCGATTGGAACAATACGATGCGTTCCCTCTTCATAAGTTCCCGAAATAAAGGTTCCATTGCGTAATCGTCCAAATGCGGCTGCAACCTTGTTCCGGTAATGATAGGGATAATACATTCCAACAATCGTATCCGGCTTTACATATTTTTTCAAATATTTTTTTACTGTTTTTTGTTTTTGTTCCAATTGTTCTTCATAGGACATTCCCTGAAAAGCACATCCTCCACAACGTTTACTATATTGACATATTTCCTTTTTTTGTGTTTGTTTTTTTTCTTCCATAATCTGCTCCGGATCTTTTATTTTCTTTTTTATTTTGATACATCAGTCTATCCGCTGTTTTGATCAGATCTTCGATTGCAAAGTCTTTTGTGATTTCTTTGACAGCCATACCAACGCTGGCTGTAACCGGATATTCTTTTTCTTGCATTCCGTCTGTCACATCCAGATGATTTTGCAACTCTTTTTGTATTTTTTCTTCACTATAAAATGCTTTGTCATCCGTAAAAAACACACAATCAAATTCATCTCCGCCAAAGCGGGCACAGATACCATCCTGCATACTGATTCTTTCAACCGCTTTTGCTAAAGAACAGATTGCAAAATCTCCTTCTGCATGACCAAAGGTATCATTGATATATTTGAGTCGGTTCATATCAATTGAAATTAAAACCACATATTTCTTTTTTGTTTTTTGAAGCATTTCATTAAATTGAATAAAAAAACCTCTCCGATTATATACCCCTGTCATGGCATCCCGCTCTGACAATTCTGCCAGTTCATGATTTGCTTGTAATAAATGTTCTTTTAATTCATTTAACTTTTGCTGTTGCAATACCATATTGATCGAATTCGATAAAAACATAGAAAATTCGTCACAACGTTGCGTCGCTCTTCTGTCAATTTTTTCCAGAGCATCTGCTGTATATCCAAATGCTCTTTCCTGAATATTTAATACACGAAGTAGAAGAAATGTACAATCTTCTAATTCCGATCTGATTTCATCCAGCCAATGATCAATATGAAATGTATGCTCTGTATTTGCAAATTCTTCATGACTGCCACACATGATCGTTGTCATTGTCTGAAATGTACCATCTTCTTTTCCATAAATCAGGCTTTCTTTTACACAGGCATAACGCAAATGATCACACCACATATATTCTGTATCAGGAAGAATTTTCGCAATCTCTCTGACTGTATGTAACGGCACAACTGATGATATCAGATCATTCATTGCCAACGTATGCCATACACTGTCGTCAAGATCTGCATTTAATTTTCCTAACACTTTATTATGGTCATTCTGGCTCTTTTTACAACATCCGCAAGACTGATTTAATTCAACACGATACTCAATTTGATAGGAATGCGGAATAATAACCTTATTTTTGATAAATTTATGAATCTCTCTGAAAATAAAAGAGGCTGCTCCCACATCATCCGGTATGCAAGTTGATAATACCGGTGAATATACTTTTCCTTCGTTAATTCCATCATATCCGGTCACAATAACATCTTCCGGCACACGGTATCCTGCATCATGTAACATATCACAAGCCACGACCGCCATGGCATCATTCGCACAAACGATTGCATCCGGCATAGGCAGATTAGAATCGAGAAAACGCTGCATTTCTCTTCTTGCAGGACGATCCCAAAAATCACCGTATCCAAGACGTTCTTCTTCAAATGGAATGCCATTTTCAGCAAGTACCTTTTTATATTGCTCTATACGCATTTGCGAATAAAGATTATTTTTTAATCCCGCAAGCATATTGATCTTTCTGGCACCATGATCCTGTATTACATGACGCACCATTGGTTCAAACCCTGTCTCTTCTGTATGAAATAAACAATAACATCCTTCAATCTGTCTCTCAATGCAAAAACAAGGAACTTCTTTTACATGCATAATCCGTGCAATATGTTCAAGTAACACATAATTCTTGATTGATTCCGCTAAAATAATTCCGGCATCAAGAGAAATATATTGCGAAAGTCGGATCAATTCTAATTCTGCCGGAACATTTTCTGTATCTTCTTCCACACAAGTATCCAGCGAAAATATCATGATCCGATAATTTTCCCGTTGACATTGCTTTTGCAATTCCTGAATAAAACGAATATTATTTTCTTCAAAAAGTCTGGCACAAAAAAGGCCAATCCATTTTTCTCTTTCTTTCATACTCCCTGTCTCCTAATCCAATTTATATGTTATCCTTTGTTTTATCTACGCTAGAGATTACAGCTATCTTTATAATACTAAATATTGTTTCATTTTTCAAATCAATATTAAAAAAAGGCAACGTCAACACGCTGCCGGTTATTCCTCTATTATATGAAGAATTTACTATTCTCTAAAAAAGACAACTCCTCTTTGAAAAATTTTTTCTCTATTTCATTAAGTATTTTTTTAATTAATACGATACCTTTGATATCCGTTTGTTATCGTAACTATTATTTGAACATCTTGTAGTTCTTTTGCAATGGATCTATCTTATTAAAAGAATGCTTCCGTTGTCTTTTAACCATTTTTTGTGTACTTCATAATCCGGCATCACTTTTTCCACTTCTTTCCAGAATCGTTTAGAGTGATTCATTTCCTTACGATGACATAATTCATGAATCACCACATAATCTAACACTTCCCTCGGTGCAAGCATCAGCATGCAATTAAAATTCAAATTGCCTTTACTGCTACAACTCCCCCATCTTGTCTTCTGATTACGTATTGTGATTCGTCCATATGTCACACCCATTTTTTCAGCATAATATGCTACTCTTTGCGGAATGATCTGGCACGCCTGCTTTGCAAGTTCCCGAATCCTATCATCCGTCAACTGATATGTTTGAAACAAATCTTCTCTCTTTTGTCTTTTTTGCTGCATTTCCCGGTAATTTTTCTCAATCCATGCCCACTTTTCAGATACAAAAGCCTGCACATCTTTTTGCTTCATGCGATTCGGAACACGAAGCAGCACCTGACAGTCTCTTGTGATCTCAATGGCGATCGTTCTTCTGTTGGAACGAATCATTTGAATGGGAATGTTTTTTTGAATATCCATAGTATGTCCTTTCTGTGGGGGAATGATTTACCCTAGATTGTTCAAGACGTTTTTCTTTTACACTATCTAACATAGCTTCATCAATATCTCTGGATTTCGTCTTATACCAACCAATTATAATATCCCGGTCCTCTAAAGTTTTCATTTACTGTTTTTGATTCCACCTGACGTCATATAAGTTCCTACTAATATTGCCAATACCGATATAATTGCAATAATACCGGAAATGAAATCTCTGATACCATCTCCAGCCACAACGAAATGAAGAGCAGCCAATATTATTCCAACAACTATTAATGCAATTCCATACAATACTTTTATCCACTGTACACTTAATTTCATCCCAGCTCTCCTTTCCTATCTAGCTCGCTAATAAATTTTTCTATCAGTCTGTTTACTTCATCCGGCTGGTCCGTATTGGAATTATGACCGGCATTCTTTATCCATTTAATCGGTAAACCTTCTCTCCGATGCCATTTTTTATTGTAGCTTTTGGCTGAACCCGCTTTATCCTTTTCGCCACAGATAAGAAGTGCCGGACAACTGATATGATATGGCAGATCCGCTTTGATTGCCTCAGCAAGCATTCTGTAACCAAAACCGGCAAGCCTTGCATATTCTTTAGGATCCGGATCATAGGACATCATCATCTTCCGCATAAGACTCTGCCCATAATCCGTCTCTGCACACCCTCTTGAACCAGCCCTAAGAAGTGCTTTCCATGGATATATTTTATATAATGGCTCTGCTCTTTCAAGAAGCCATATTTCCATTGCAGTCATATAAGACTTTTGAAGAGGTGCAGAATCAATGGAGATAAAGCCCTTTATCTTATCCGGATATAATTCCATATACATTTGAGCCAGATATCCACCCATAGACTGACCGATAATGATGGGATTATAAATTTCTTCTTTTGTTAAGATTTTATCAAGCCATTCTGCCATGTCAGACAGACTGTAATTATTCGTAAATGGTCTGGATAATGCATGTGATGGTGCATCCCATACAAACACATTCTGTCTCTTCTCAAAATATTCTGTCTGCTTTTCAAAAAGCCTATGGTCTGCCGTAAGTCCCGGTAAAAACACTAACGTAATTTTCTGTTTATCTATTATATTTACAAAATAATGGATGCAGCCACAGCGTGTTTTATAACTGTTTTCTGTCATTTTCCTTCCCCTTTCCATAAACCATTTCCCAATGATTTATCATTTCCAGATATTCCCGTTCAAAAACAGTTACATCATAATTTCCTGCTCTGTACCAGTACTTTAGCATCCCGTCTGAAGCATACAAAATTTCTTTATATATACGAGCAAACTCTATATCCTTGCGGATGAAATCGCGATTCAAAATTGATAAAAACATTTCCAATGTCGTTTTGGCAGCATCCTGTACATCCGGTTGGATGATGGATTGAATATCCGGCTCTGTTTCAAAGTATGAATTAACGGAAAACAGGGATAAAAATGTGTATTTTCTCATCATTGCACACTTAGCCATCAGACCACGACGCATCATTTCAAAAAAATCATCTGTTTCATATACCTTATATTTACATATATATTTTTTTGTTAAATCCGCTGCATAATTCCATAGAAAAATATATAACTCCAGTTTGTTATGAAAATAATGAAACAAAAGTGATTTGGAAATTCCGGCTTCTGCCGCAATTTCTGAGGTTGGTGCCTTTTTATATTGATTCGTTGCAAATACTTTATATGCAGCATTCAATATCTGCGATTGTTTTTCTTCCGGCAATGCATAAAATTTTTCATTCATAAGCCGCCTCCGTTGACCAATTCGGTTAATATGAGTATATACCCATTGACCGATTAACGGAAGACCTCATTTGATCATCAAGCAACAACATAACTTATTACCTGCTATTAGCAGATACTCCATATAATCTCCAGTTGAAATCACCGGTCACTGTGGTTAGCAGCACACTCTGGACTCGCACCATCTCCTATAGGCCATAAAGGGAGTATCATTATCGTAGAACAGTCGCAACCACGGAATCACCACAATCCCTCTTTTGCATGGATGTTATCGCTCCCGGCATCTCACATCAGACAGATCAATCAAAAAATACCTGATAAGCTATCTCCTTTGTGTCTGCTCTACCGATCCTGGCGCATCTGCGGCACGGCGCAATGCGTAACTGCTCCTATAAACAAAATAAAAAGGTAACTAAGAATTTTTTCTCAATTACCTTTCATTATCGTTCTATACAACTTATGACGGATAAAAACAGGCTATACCCTCCTACAGATTTTTATCACAACTCCTATCCTCCCCTACAGGAATCATCATTCTTTTTTTTGAAGTTCTTTCACCACTTTTTGTGGGATAACAAAATGAAGTGTTCCCATGGAAGCCGGTGCTACATCCCCCTCTGCAAAGCAGATCACTATTTCATCTTTTCCATTGATATAAAACTGTTGGTTTTCATCAATCTTGTCAAACAGTGCTGCCGGTGTATCTGTATCCAGAAAATACACATTATTTTCATCCTTTTTCATATTTTGGCGCATCTGTTTCTTGATCTGTGCCGTAAGTACATCTACATAATCCGCATTCTCAGGGAACAGATTCGATAATTCCAGCAGGTTTCCGGTACTCTTTTCTATCGTATAGAAGGCATCCGCCTGGTATCCATCTGCCTGGGAGGAGAACGCAGACAACATAACACAATAATATTTCGAAGAGTTCGTGACCACCTTGCTATCCACGGTCAGAGAGGAGTAGCCCAACGCCCCGACCTGCTTCTTAAATTCTTTAAGCAGCTTCTCGGTCTTTTGCTCCATCTGCGCATTGATCTCTTTGACTGATTTGTGCGCCTGTTTTCCGGTTTCCTCGGAGTCATCCATCCCTGCCCTATCTGCATAGATTTTATTCCATTTTACATCTGCACTATGCCTTCCATCATCAAACCGGTATTCCCGGAATGTAACCAGCTTAAAGTATTCTCCTATCACTGGCAAACTCTGCATGGCATAAGCCGTTGCTTTATTAAGATTTGGAAGCAGAATACTCAATGCCAGCATGGCTGCCATGCCGGCAGCAACATACCATCTGTGAGGTTGTTTCTTCGTGACAGCACAAGCAGCATAATCTGCCTCCTTCACATAGCAGTCCCGTATTCCTCCCATTGCCTGCAGTAGTTCCTTGCTGCTGATTGTATTTTTGATCCTTCGGCTCATCTGATTCCTCCATTCCATGCATTTGAAAATTCGTTACTATCCGTTCTATCGGTCAGACACTGCATGATATTCCTTCATCAGCTTTGTATTTTCCATAATAAATGGCTTTGCCGTATCCTGCCCCCATTCCGTGTCATACATTCCCATCAGATAATCATTCAGCTGTTCTTTGCTTTCAAAACGGGTTACCTGATAAGGAAGTTGGAATGACAGCTTTTCAATAAACAGATATTTATGATTCTTTGTCGGCACCAGCACGCCGGTATGACCCACAAACAGTTCATTTTCCGTTTTGCTGAAACTGGAATGCAAAACGACGCTGATCAGAGTTGCCTTTGTCTTGCCGGAAACAGAAATCTTTTTGTTTTTCCAATCCTTTGCCCAAATTGCTGCATGTGTTGCCACATTCTTCGTATATTTCGTCTGCACCGTAGAGAATATACTCTCAAATGCTTTTCTCTGCTTTCCTGAAAACTTCTTAGTCGGTGCATTCTTTAACGCATCCCGATCCATAAACAGCTGCGACGGATTCGCTTTTCCGGTATTGCCGACCTTAATATAGTCCTTCATCAGATCATAGGCAGTAATCCTGCAGTTATAACCGATAAACAGTTTATTTTTCTTCAGCCAGAGCTTACTGATCCGGTTTTCATTATATACCGGTGGCTTTTTTCCCATCTTTTTGAAGTTTTTTTTAACCAGACTGGTATTTTTGATGGTTTTATTGTAGCTTACAACATCCTTCAGCCAGGCATCCGCTGTTTTGGCAGAGATTCCCGCTGACAAAAGGGCACTCCTTACTTCTTTTCGTGACCTTGCATCTGCAAGATTGGAATATGCCGGCTTCTGTTGTTCTGCCGCCACAGACACCTCTCCTGTCGCAAACATACTGACTAACATTGCAGTCAATAAAACATAACACAATATCTTTTTCTTTGACATAACTATTACCTCATTTCTTAATTCAGCCCTGATTTTTTCACAGGCTTGTTTCTAAATATGATATCCTTCTTTTTGCAAATGTATCTTTAAGGACTTCCGCATACGGTGCAATCCCACCTTGACTGCGGACTCCGTCATATGAAAATGCTCTGCAATCTGGTATATCTCATCCAGATAAAAATACCTTCGGACAAAGATCTGTCGTTTTTTTGACGGCAGTCCGTCCAGATACCGGTTGATTGCTTCCTCAAGATCCCTCCGGTCCATTTCCTCTCTCACATTATCATGTGCCAACGATGCACACTCCTTTAATTCCTCTAACGGCTGATCCACACTGTCCCCACAGCGTTTTCCGGCATGCAGATGATCATATCGGTTGATTGCCAGATTTCTGGTTATTTTGCCCACATATGCCGACAAAATCTCAGGTACTGTCGGCGGAATGGACTCCCACAGCTTCAGCCAGGTATCATTTAGGCACTCCCTGACATCCTCTCCATTTCCTAAAATACGATAGGCGATGGAACTGCAATATCTTTCATACTTGTCCGCAGCATTTTTAATGGCAGCCTCATCACGGCACAGAAATTGCGCAATAATCTCCCGGTCATCCCATGCCATTTGTTCCCCCTTTGAATTGTATGATGATTCTGCCATTTTTTCCTCCTTTTGCCACTGCAGGTCTACTCCTCCTGATTCTTTGTAATGCATTTCCGGCTGTTGTTGTCGATTGCATCATAATATAGTTTTGCATAGGCTTTGCATCCGGAAGAGGTCAGATGTACTCCATCGGATACAAACCACTTTGGGTGCCCTTCTGCAAGAGATGCCCAGTCAATAGTCTGCACATTTTGGTATTGCTCTGCCATGGATCGGATCTGGTGATTAGCCTCTTCCTGCCACTGCAAATGCTCCCCGAAGGCTGTGACCCAATAAATCTGCCGATCCTTTCCAATCGCACGGATCAACTCTTTGCCGGTAGCATCCGAAAAGGTTCCGTTCGTTCCCAGCGCAAGCACGACCGTATCTCCTAATTTCCCTTTTGATTTCAGGTCTTTAACAATATCCTTCGCCTGAATAACCTGTCTGGATACCTTGGCATCAATCAGACAGTCCGGCAGCTTTTTCTTTACTTCCCCGGAAGCACCAAGCAAAACGGAATCACCAATTGCGGTAATACTCTGCCCACGGATGCCGGCATTGTCATCTTGATCCGTTTTCTCTAAGGGAGCCTTTTTTATCTTTTCTGTTTCCCCGGCAGCCGGTGCTTTCTCTTTTGAAGCTTTTCCCTCGTCAGCAATCCTCCTGTGTTGTTGCTGTGACATTGCCTGTGCTTTTACGGCAGTA
>ENA-ORIC01001880-ORIC01001880.1-human-gut-metagenome-genome-assembly--contig:-NODE-1880-length-18557-cov-3.694968_pt1 | contig 18557 bp, 16 predicted proteins | sample MGYA00243023_ERZ508732 | MGnify/ENA primary metagenome ERZ508732 (study PRJEB26277, sample SAMN04329767) | human gut metagenome | biome: human-associated habitat | host: Homo sapiens | place: USA...
GTTCAAACCTGTGGGGGGGTGGTAATCTAATTTTTTTTAAAAAACCCCTTGGGTTTTTTGGGGGGGGTGATAAAAACCTTTTAAAACGGTTTTTCCCCCCCCCCCGCCCCCCCTCTCTTTCTCAAACTTTATACATTTTTATTAAGTCACTTCGCCGACCAACGCGAACTCGAACCGCACGGCAGAACCGCGCCCGTCGAAGAAACAGGAAGCCCTATTTCATCCGAATCCACACGACCATTATAACGCGCCATCGCCAGATGAAGCAGATATCCCATACAACTCGGCGACAAACCTGTAGTATACGAATTCACCAGGAAAAACAACGGCTCCTCACTCAGAACCCCGGTAGTCAGCCGTATCAGCGGGTCAATCGACTCCTCGAGCTTCCAAACCTCGCCCGAAGGTCCTCGCCCGTACGACGGCGGATCCATTATCACCGCGTCATACTTATTCCCGCGACGTATCTCCCGCTCCACAAACTTCTTACAGTCGTCGACGATATACCGTATCGGAGCCTCGGCAAGCCCGGAAAGCGCCGCGTTCTCCTTAGCCTGCGCCACCATCCCCTTTGCCGCGTCAACGTGGCAGACACTCGCCCCCGCCTTCGCCGCCGCAACAGTAGCGCCGCCTGTATAACCGAACAGATTCAGCACCTTTATCGGTCTACCAGCCTTCTTAATAAGCTCGGAAAACCACTCCCAGTTCACTGCCTGCTCCGGGAACAGCCCAGTATGCTTGAACCCCATCGGCTTTATGACAAACCGCAGTCCCAAAGGCTCATACCCAATATTCCACTCCGCCGGAAGCCGATTCTCGCTCCACGCGCCGCCGCCCTTAGACGAGCGCTTATACGACGCGTCCGCGCGCGCCCACATCTTCGACGATTTAGCGTCGCGCCAGATCACCTGCGGATCCGGACGCACAAGCGTATATTTTCCCCATCTCTCTAGCCTCTCGCCGTCCGACGTGTCGATAAGCTCATAATCCTGCCAGTTACCGGCTGTCCACATAAATAACCCTGTCCTTCCATGTTCTCAGCCGTCCGGCTGTTTATCGCTCTTAATCCTGATCCTTTATATCCTTTTTCGATTCCGGGTCGAGCGACTGCGAAAAAATATCGAGCTGACCCGAAACCCTCTTATCCTGCTGCTTCGGCGCCTCATACGGCAGATTCAGATGCTCATACGCGAGCCTCGTCACGCACCGTCCCCTCGGCGTCCTCGAAAGAAACCCTATCTGCATCAGATACGGCTCATAGACGTCCTCGAGCGTCACCGACTCCTCGCCGATAGTCGCCGCCAGCGTCTCAAGCCCGACCGGTCCCCCGCCATAAAACGAAATAATCGTCTCAAGCATCCGCCTGTCGATATTATCAAGCCCCAGCTCATCTATCTCCATCATCGCGAGCGCCGCGGCGGCTGTCTTCTGATCTATCCGCCCGTTCCCGCGCACCTGAGCGAAATCCCGGACGCGCTTCAGCAGCCTGTTGGCGATACGCGGAGTCCCTCGCGAGCACGACGCTATCTCAAGCGACCCGTCAAGGTCAATATCTATCTTAAGTATCTCAGCCGACCGTCTGACGATAATCCCGAGCTCCTCGACCGTATAAAGCTCCAGTCTCATCGGTATCCCGAACCTGTCGCGGAGCGGCGTCGAAAGCTGTCCCGCGCGCGTAGTCGCCCCGACGAGCGTAAACTTCTTAAGCGGCAGATGCACGCTCTGCGCGCTCGGCCCCTTGCCGATGATTATATCGACCGCGAAATCCTCCATCGCCGGGTAAAGTATCTCCTCGACCGTCCGCGGCAGACGGTGTATCTCGTCGATGAACAGCACGTCGTTCTTCTCGAGATTCGTGAGCAGCGCCACAAGATCCCCCGCCTTCTCAATCGCCGGTCCGCTCGTCATCCGGATATTCACCCCGAGCTCATGCGCGATGATATTAGAAAGCGTAGTCTTACCAAGTCCCGGAGGACCGTAAAGCAAAACATGATCAAGCGACTCCTCGCGCATTTTCGCCGCGTCAATCGCGATCTTCAGCGTCTCCTTAGCCTTCTCCTGACCGATATACTCAGACAGCCTCTGAGGTCTCAGCGACCCCTCGTCCGCGTCGTCCCCCGGCTCATACTCCGGCGACGATATCCTGTCCTCATAATCATAATCAAACTCCTCGTCCCGCAAAACTCACACCTCCCGTCACTTCATAAGCTTCTTGAGCGCCGCCGTAATAAGCTCCTCAAGCGTCATAGCCGAAGCGTCAAGCCCGGCAAGCGCCTCGACCGCCTCGCTCTTAGTATACCCAAGCACAAGCAGCGCGTTCACCGCGTCCGCCATCCGTCCGCCCGCCGGAGCCACAACCTTAGCCGCCCCGACCGGCGCCACGCCGCCATACTCCTTAGATATCTTCTCGCGCAGCTCAAGTATTATCCGCTCCGCCCCCTTAGCGCCCAGCCCCTTAGACCGCGCCAAAGTCTTCCCGTCCCCGGAAATCACCGCCGCCGCGAACTGCTCCGGCGTAAGCGTCGAAAGTATCGAAACCGCCACCTTAGGTCCGACCCCGGAAACCGATATAAGCTGACAAAACGCCGTATGCTCCCTCTCAGTCTCAAAGCCGAACAACTCCATAGCGTCCTCTCTCACCGAAAGATAAGTATAAAGCTTCACCGTCTCCCCGACATGAGCCCCGATACGCCCCGCGGTATTCCCGCTCACAGTCAGCTTATATCCGACCCCGCCGCAGTCAATGACCGCCATATTGCCGGTGACAAATGATAATATTCCGTTAAGATAATAATACATATAAACCTCCAGTAAGGGGAACGGTCGCTTTTTTGAAAAAAAGCTCCGCAAAAAACTTTATAAACGTTGGTTATAGAACCCTTGCACGCGGGAACCCGAACAATTCGCGTGGCAGATAGCTATAGCCAGTGCGTCGCACGTATCGTCAAGCTTCGGAGTGCTCTCGAGCTTCAGAAGGAGTGACACCATGTGCATCACCTGCTTCTTAACGGCGCGCCCGTAGCCCACCACCGACTGCTTCACCTGCAAAGGCGTATACTCCGCCACCCGCAGCCCATTCTGCTTAGCGCACAAAAGTATCACCCCACGCGCCTCCGCCACCGGAACCATCGTCGTATGGTTAGTATTAAAAAACAACTCCTCAATCGCCATCTCAGTCGGATGATACATCTTTATTATCGAGTCAAGCTCATCATAAATCATCTCGAGCCGCGCCTCAACGTCCGTATGCGCCGGCGTCTGTATCGACCCGTGTGCCAGAGTCACAAACCGCGAATTCCTATACTCAACCACCCCGTACCCGACAATAGCTATCCCCGGGTCAATCCCGAGAATTATCACTCTGCCTCACCCGGCGCGACAGCCACCATCTTCCGCGCGATGACCTCAGCCATCCTCTCGTGCCCCTTCTTCCCCGGGTGCAGCCTGTCGCGGACAGTATTCGCGAACATATCCGCGCTCTCGTCAAAGCACGGGAACAGCCCGGAAACGCTGTGCAGATCAATAAGCTCCGCCGCCCAGATTCCCGCCGCCTCCTTAACGACCGAAACATAATCGTCGATATAAAGCCCGAGATGATTCGGGTAATCCTCCGGGAACTGAATATTATCAGGTCCGAACTCCGCGAACCCGCGATGTATCGGCGTCATAAGCACGATAGCCGCCCGCGGATAAGAATGCCTCAGCTCGCTCATCACGATATTTATACACCCGCGGAAAGTCGAGCGGTCAAACGAAAAGCTTCTGCGCGGGCGAGTCTCGGAGGAAACGACATTTCCCTCGGCGTCCTTTCGCGTGATGACCTCCGCGTCCGAGATATCGTACCAGTTCCCGAGCGGTCTCGAGCCGTTGTAGTCGTTCGTTCCGGCGAAGACGAAAATCGCGTGCGGCTTCACGTTATCCTTCTTCATCCGGTTTATCTGATCGATAAGATTTATGAACTGCGCGCCGTTGACGCCGTATCCGACCGACTTTATGCCGATCATGCCGTCCATCAGGTCGAAATACCTCTCGCCCGCTCCGACCCCGACGCCGTCGGTTATAGAGTCCCCGAGGAAGCACACAGTCTTCCCTTCCCACTGATTCACGTTATAATAATCATTCATCGCAAAACACCTCAGCCCCGGCGCGACGCGGCGCCGGAATTTTCCGGAAAAATCCGATATACATCTATTATACCACACCCTGAACACTTTTTCAAGCTGATATCGAAAGAAAAACACTCCTTCTGAAAAATGTTTACATAGTTTTCGGAAAGGTAAACTATTGCTTTTTTCTTCCGGATGTGATATAATCATATATATTAACGCAGGAAAGCAGGTGGATTATAAAATGATCCGATACGAGTCCGGCTTCGACCTCTGGGTCCCGGACATCGCCTTCTTCGGTGAGGTCGGAAAAGGCGACCTAGGCTACGCGCCGTGCGACGACCATATGCACAGGCACATCGAGTTCCACCATATTCTGTCCGGCTCAGAGACCTTCATTGTCGACGGGGACGAGTTTACCGTCACCGACAGTCCCGGCGGTTTCGTGATGATCTTCCCGTATCAGGTGCACAACAACTCGGTGAACACGACCTGTCGGCACATTTCCGGGACGATCTCGCCTGAGGTACTGAGGAGCCCGGACACGGTCTCAAAATACCGTCCGGCGTCCGCCTATGTCCCGGAGAGCGCGCTGCCGCCGTTCTTTTTCGACCTGCTCATGTGGGCGGGCGATCTGCACCTCACGATGACAGACAAGAACCGCGCCTCAAAAAAGCCGCTCATCCTCGACGCGGCGAGACTGATCGTCGACACGGCGCTGAACGCGATGACCCTCGTTCCGAGAAACAGCGAGACCGGCAGAAACCGCATCCCCGCCATCGGCAGAGTGATAAACTACTGTGTCACGCACATGGGAGATGATCTCTCGCTCGACGCCGTGGCGGACGCGCTCTTTCTCGACAAATACTACATCTCGAAGCTCTTCCCCGCGAAGCTCGGGGTCGGGTACGTGGAGTTTGTCAGGTCGCAGAGGATTTCGAAAGCCTGCGAAATGCTGAAAAGCGGTGATATGTCAATCACCGATATCTCATATGAATGCGGGTTCAGAAACCAGTCGACCTTCAACAGAGTCTTCCGGGAAATGACCGGTATGTCGCCGAGAGAATACAGAACGAAAGACTGACCTATCGCAAAAAACGCGCCAAACGGCGCGTCTTTCGTTTACATATTCTCGTTCACCTTTGCGATCTCTTTTTCGACGGACGACGTTTTCGACGCGACCGTGGAGGTGATATTGGTGTCGCCCTTCATGAGCTTCTCACCGATGCCGTCGATAACGCCGGTGCCGACATTGTAGATCGTCGAGATACCCGGCATACCGGAGTTCAGGATTATGTCGAGCATTTCTATCGACTCCTCGTTCCTGAGGTTCTTCTGCTCGAGCACGAGTCCGCGGTAGACCGGCCATACCATCTCCTTCGAGAGGTAATTCAGCGCGTCTGCGAGCGCGCCGGACATCTCCGCGTCCGGTGCCGTTACAGGTATCGACACGCCGCAGGACGGCCACGATTTGCGCGAATAATATCTCGACTGCGACTCATCATATTTCGGGTTCGGAAGGACGCCGAACGAGAAATCGACACTGCGCAGCGTCTGCGTATTCGCGATCTCACCGTATGAGAACATCGCCTGATCCACCGTGAATCTCTTGGCGACACCGGAGGGCTCCTTATAGTACATGGCGTTCTTGTTGTCGCTCATGATCTTCGCGAGCTTGTCGCAGACATTGTAGAAGCGCTCGCTCCCGGCGGTCCACGCGAGCTTTCCGTCGATGATCCCGATCATCGACTCGCCGGAGGACACGAGCATTCCGGAGAGAGCCGCGCCGTTTCCGGGCTGGTCGAGATTCCATCTGTTCTGCTCATCCGGCGTATCAGTTCCGAGATTTATCGACGCGCCCGCCTTCATGTACTCCGCGAATACGTCGAGCGTCCACTTTCCCTCGCTCACAGTCTGATAAGGCATATCGAGCATCAGCTCGGACGCTATATCCTCGTTGAACAGGAGGATATTCGTTGAATCAACGACCATCAGCTGTGCGTAACCCTCAGCACTCCAGAGCTTGCCGTTCAGGACGCAGAGATCATTGTTCTCGTGCAGCCACCAGTCAGCGTCGAGCGATATTTTTCCGTTATCGTTCAGGTTAGTCAGCAATCCCTCGGACGCGAGCGGGTACATATCGTTCATATTGACATAGATGACGTCGTACGCGTCCTCGCCGGCGCTGAGCATCGTGCGCACGTCGGCGCCGTAGCCGTCATAGCTCCGGTTCGTCTCCTCGACGGTCACTCCGGTCTTCTCCTCAAGGGTCAATACGCACTTGTACTGTGTGTCGTTGAGGATGTCGCCGTCCTCGCTCTCCGGCGAGATCTTCGCGTGCATCGAGAAGACGTCCTCATAATTGAGTATCCGGAACGTCTTTCCGTCATAGTCCTTTGTGAACTCATATCCCGGCTCAGCCGCGGTCGTCGTTCCATCATCAGAGCTTTCGGTACCTGAAGTATCAGTATCCTTTTCTCCGGACGCATCGGCGCCGCAGGACGCGAGCATTCCCGCGAGGATGAGCAAAGCAAGTATTGCAGATAAACCTTTCTTCATCGCTATACACCTTTCATATAGAAATCTTTGAAAAACTATTTGTATTATACCACATTTTATGCTATAATAATTTACATAAACGGAAAATAACAAATGATTAATTGGTGTTATTATCCTTCTGACGAAAGGGGCGGAATACCTGATGGGATACAAGGACGTTTTCATAAATAATTATAAAGCCAATTTTGAAATAAGCAGCAGATCACTTTTCTTTTCCGATATGAAGCTCGGGTTTGCGGATGTTAAGTCACATATACACCGGCATATCGAGGTACAGTATATATATGACAGATCAGCGCGCTTCGCGGTGGACGGCAAGAGCATCGAGCTAAGGCGCGGTCTGCTGTTCATTTTCCCGTACCGCATCCACTCATCTGAACTTAATGCCGACTGTCAGCACATCTCGTTCAATTTCCACCCGAACGAGTTTCCGGAATACGAGCGGATACTGACCCGCAATATTCCTCTGTCTCCGTTCGTCCCATCGGATCAGCTCCCGCCGACCTTCGACGCGATGATACGTTACGCGGAAAAGCTGTATTTTGACGACGATTTCCCGCTCCGCGATAAGCTCCTTCACAGTGTCGTCTCGGTCGTTATCGGTGAGGCGCTGTCCTCCATGACACTGATCTCCCGCGAAAACGAGAAGGATACCGGAACGATACCCGCCATCGGAAGGGTCGTCCAGTATTGTATGAACCATCTATCGGATGATCTCTCGCTCGACGCCGTGGCGGACGCGCTCTTTCTCGACAAATACTACATCTCGAAGCTCTTCCCCGCGAAGCTCGGGGTCGGGTACGTGGAGTTTGTCAGGTCGCAGAGGATTTCGAAAGCCTGCGAAATGCTGAAAAGCGGTGATATGTCAATCACCGATATCTCATATGAATGCGGGTTCAGGAATCAGTCGACGTTCAACCGGGTGTTCAGGGAGATTATCGGGATGTCGCCGAGGGAGTACATGGGAACGAAATAAAAAAGGCGCGCCGCGCGGCGCGCCCTTCCTGTCTCCGATTATTCAAGATAACTCTTCATAGACTTGTCAATAAGTGTCTTGACCGACTGCTCATTCTTATTATAGAGTGTCGTGAAGGTGAGCTTCGTGTTGTGAACGAGGTCATATCCCGGGTTCGCGAGGTTGCCTCCGAACTGCGTGTTGTTGTAGTATCCGAGGTCGAAGATCGCGCCTTCCCTGATATAGTCGAGCATATCGACCGAGCGCTCGTCGCGGAGATACTTGTTCTGGAGCGTCACGTCGTAGTACGCCGGAATGATCATCTTCTGTCCGTAATACGCCATTGTCTCGAGGACGGCTCCGGTGCGCGCTGTGTCCTGATTCGTCACCGGGATGGTCCACATCGTCTGACCGGCGTCGACAAATGAGTAGTATTTGTCAACCGACTCATCCGACTTCGGCCACGGAACAAGACCGAACTCTATGGTCGCGTCGCGGAAGTAGTCGCGCGAGAGATGTGCGAGACCGAGGTCTACCATAGCGACCCTTCCCTCACAGAACGCCTCCTGATGATCCGTTCCCGCGAGCTGGTTCCAGCCGCACTCGGAGAGGATGAGGGACATATACTTGTCGTACATATCGACGACCTTCTCACTGTAGAGCGTGAGTTCCGGGTATTCTTCGTCATTTGTAGTTATTATGCGGTTTCCGGTGCAATAAAGCGCCTCGATCGGACCAAGCCAGTGGTTCGAGCCGTAGCCGAACAGGTCGTCCTTGATGTTCATCTCGCCGTCGCCGTTGAGGTCCTGAGAAAACTTTCTCGCGTAGCTGTCGAAAACGTCGAAGGTCCACTCGCCGGAGTCGACGAGCTCATACGGATACTTCAGCTGATAGTCGTCGAAAAGCTGCTTATTGAAGACCATACCGACCGACGACGAGAGCGTCGCGTGCGATATGTCGCCGACCATCGAGTAGAGCTTGCCGTTTATCGAGAGGCTCTCCGCGGCGCTTTGGCTCCACCAGCTCTTGTTAAGGTCGATATTTTCAATGTCGTACCAGTTGAGTACTGCGCCTTTGGACGCGTAGTCGAACGACGCGCGGGCAAAACACGCGACCGCGTCATATGCGTCCTCACCGGCGAGAATCGGATTCAGCGCGTCGGTCTCCGCGTCGCCGCTGCTCTGGGTCACCTGAAACACGATTCCGAGCTTGTCCTCGACAGTCATGTTGCGTCTGTAGACGGCGTCGTTGAGATTCTCTCCGTTCTCCTCCTCGGCGTACACCTCCTCGATACGCGGGGACGGTCTCGAAAGAATGCGGAACACGTACCCGCCGTAGTTCAGGTCGTCCGGAAGATCGAGCTTTTCCGCCTCCTCGGTCTCCTCGGGCGAGGAAGTGGTATCGCCGGAGGTCTGCGGCGCGGTCGTGTCGTCGGCTGACGAGCCGTTCCCGCAGGCGCAGGAGGAAATAAGGATGGCGCAGAAAAGAATTGTCGAGAGTATTTTTTTCATGGGTTTGTCTCCTTTTTGTTTTTTCTAATTATACCATCCGGAAAGACCAGAAATCCACCGAAATCTTACTAACAAAGCGGAGGATTTCAGAAAATTTACGATATCCGGTATATTTTCCGGTTAAATTCATGGTATAATTATTAAAAAAAGGAGATGTGACAAATGGCGGATTTTATCGACATGATTCCGGAGGTTCCGGGCGTGAATGTCTTTCAGGGAAGCCTTGGCGATTTTTACTTTGACATACAGCAGTTCAGGCACGGAACGTCCATGCCGTTCTTCCATTACCACGACTCATACGAATTTTATTACATGAAGCGGGGGCGGAAGACATATATAATCGACGACGAGAAATACGACCTGACCACCGGCGACCTGATGATCGTCCATCCCGGAGAGAAGCACCGCGCGGTCTCGCCGGACAACAGGCCTCAGCAGAGGGTGATATTCTATTTTAATGAAAGCTCCTTCACGCGCTTCGCGGATGTAATCGGCGATTATATGTTGCCGGGCGTCGCGACCTGTCACAAGCTGACCTTTCCGACCGACAAGCTGATCGCCATGTCGAATCTGTTTGACAGGATATCGACCTTCAGCAACGACGACCTCGGCGACCGCATGAAGCTCGCGCGGATAGAGAGCACGATGTTCGAGCTCGTCTGTCAGATACACGATATCGCCCTGAGAAACGACGGCAGACAAGACGGGAGCGACGCGATAAAGAAAGCGATGGAGCACATCACGCGGAACCACGGCTCCGAAATCACCCTGAAAAGCGTCAGCGAATCGGTCTTCATGTCCCCGAATTATTTTTCGACCCTGTTCCACAAATACGCGGGGATGACCTTTGGCAAATACCTGACAGACGTGCGCATACGCCACGCGATGCGGCTTCTCAGCGACACGAGCGAATCGGTCTCGAAGATAGCGCTCGAATGCGGCTTTTCGAGCCCGAACTATATGAGCGACACTTTCAGAAAGATCATCGGCAAATCCCCGAGCGAGTACCGGAGGATTAAGAAGGAGAGCGACAGTATACAGCTTGACAACCTGGAATAGCGGCAAGAAATGAGCCGCCGCCACGAAAGGAGCGAACGGCTCATTTTCATATTTTCATATTCTTATCTTCCGCGACAGTATCTCCGCCCTGACTCCTTCGATATCGGTCTCCGGCACGACATCGTACATCCAGCTCGTCCGCGCCCCGTCGATCGTTATCTCGTCGTCATCAATCGTGATAACCGCGCAGAGCGGCTTGTCGAAAAACCACGTGTTCTTCGCCTGAGAAAGCGAGCAGAGGTCGCGCGGGCTCTTCCCGGTCAGCGTCCCGTTCCGGTCGTAATCCTCATAAACGAAGGTCTGCCCGGGGACATAGTGCTGTTCCTCCATCGGCATCCAGAAGCCGTTCTTCACGGTGTTGCAGTCGAAATAGCCGATTCCGTCTTCCGTGAAGAGGTTGTCGGTGTGGTAATGCCCGTTTATCGCGAGAATGACGGTCTTTCTCTTCTCGTTGACCCGCCGGAAGATCTCCCGTACCTCGTCCGCGTCCGGGCTCGGAGAATTCTTCCCGGAAAACTCCGCGTGACTGACGACGACACAGCGCAGACCTCTGTCCGCGGCGTCGGTCAGAACCCTGTCAAGCCAGGAAAGCTGCGCCGGACCGAGCGAATTCTCATACTCCGCCCCCTTCGGCGCTCCCCAGCTCGCCGGGCGGTTATGCGCCCATTCCCCGTCAAGCAGCGAATAATTCGTGTCGGCGAACACAAACCTGTACCCGTCGATATCGACGTGATAATACCCAACATCAGGCGAGAACTTACCGTCCGGCGTTCCGAAGACAACAGGCCGATTCATCAGCCGCGGCGTCACGACCTCCATTGTATTTCCCGCGCCCTCAAGCTCATGGTTGCCGTAAGCCCCGAAGACCGGAATGCCATACCGGTTCCGCAGAAGCGCGTCAAAAAGCTCCGGCGAGCCGAGATAATCATTGCAGAGATCCCCCGCGTGAATTATCATATCCGCCCCCGCCGAGCGCGCCCGCTCAATTATCGGCATAAGATCCCGCCCGACAGTCGGCGCGTACATTCCCTTTTTATAGTGAAAATCCGCGAAAACAACAAACCTCATCATCTTTTCCTCATAGCCGCGAGACGGCAGGCGCGTATATACACCTCGGTCACGTACTGCTCAATGTCCATTTTGTCATACTTATCGTTCTCATGCCGTCCGGGCTTGCTCTTTGTGTTCAGCTCAAACGTCATCGTCCCGTCAAATCCCGCGCGGTCGAGTCTCTCCGCGATGCCCTTCCAGTCGGCGATGCCGTCGAACGGAAGCAGATGCAGATCGTCAATCCAGGTGATCTTTCCCTCAAAGTCCCGTATCCCGAGATTATCGTTCAGATGCGTAGCGAACAGCTTCCCGTCCTGTCCGAACCTTCCGACCACGTCCTCCGACCAGTTATAGCACATCTCATGCCCGGTGTCCCAGCAGAACCCGACGCACTCCCGGTCGGAAAACGCCTCAAAAAGCCTCGAAAGATACTCAATCCCCTCAGTATTCTCAAGCGCCAATTTAACCCCGAGTCGCTCCGCCTCATCGACGACCCGCCCGAAATTCCGCACGCCAATCTCATTCGGCGAATGCTCCTCAAACCCGATAAACGCGTGCGCTACCATTATCGGCACGTTATACTCCGCGCAGTCCCGCAGGCACTCACAAAGCTCCGCCACCGTATCCTCAGTGTCCGGAGCCTCCTTCCACATCCTGTCCATACGTCCGAAAGGCGCGTGAATCGACTGAAACTCCATCCCGCACCGATCCCCGGCAGCCCGCAGCGCACCAATATCGCACCCGCGCGACCAACCAGAAAAGAACGCGTCAAACCCAACGCGCGAAAACAACTCTATCTGCGACACCTCATCGATGCCAAACTGGGAACTCAGTCCCAGGCATAATTTATGATTCCACATAATCGTCAGCTAAGCGGGGAGAACTTTTTCGGAGAAAAAGTTCCCCCCGCACCCCCTTCAAAAAGCTTTATACACTATTAACTATTTATTACGTCAGCGTATGCGTTATTGACCTTCTCGAGATCCGCTGTCGCCTTCTTCTCCGCCTTCGAATACATCGACGCGAAGTCCTTCTTATTGAATCTGAACATATCCATCAGCTTCTCGTTATAGCCGCCGATCTGATAGGTCGCGCCTATGTCGTACAGCCTCGTCGACAAAATGATATCCAGCATATCCGAGGACTCCTCGTCACGTATCATCTTGCCCTCAAGCTGAACGTCATAATACGCCGGAGTCACCGTATACATCGACTCACAAGCCATATCCTGAAGGATAATGCCGGTCATCTCAACATCTTCAACCACGGACGGAACGCAAACGAACGAGTTACCGTAAGCGTGAACCGTAGTATAATACTCCTCCTGAGCCGAATCATAGAGCGGGAACGGCAGAATTCCGAAGTCAGTATTCATATTCCTGTACTTCTTGACGACATTAAGATACCTGTTATAGAACAGCACCTGATCATTCGCGAACATATTCTCGATATGGTCGCCCGAATGATATAACGAGAACGCCACCGACCTGTCAGTGATAAGATCCATGAACTTCGAAAGCATATCGATATTCCGCTCATTATTCAACGTCAGCTCAATCTGTCCCGCGTCATCAATACGGCATATAGCCCCGCCGCACGCGTTTATCGACGCCAGCACGCCGTCCTGCCAGACACACATTCCGTAGAGGTCATTCTCGGTCATCTTAGTGTCACCGTCAAGGTCAACCGAAACCTTTCTCGCCATAGAGACAAAATTGTCCATCGTCCAGGTCTTGTTCTTGACCATCTCATACGGGTCTTCCATATTGTAGTCGTCAATCAGCTTCTTATTGAACAGAATGCAGTATGTACAGTCATTGTCAAGCGTTGAGATATCGCCGGTCGTGAAGTACATCTTCCCCTTCATCGAAAGGTCCTCGTTAGCCTTCTGGTCCCACCACTCTTTAGTCAGATCGAGCCCCGGAACCTGAGAGTTCAGGTCGAGCAGATAACCCTGACACGCGAGGTTGCTCACGTCATACGTGCCGATCATCGCCGCGTCATACGTAGTGTCGCCCGACATGACGCCCTTCGATATCGTCTGCGCGCCCTGACCATTGCCGCCGCTCGCCTCTCCGCGGATGTTTATCTCGTTGATCTTGACGTTGTACCTGTCCTCAATGATGGAGTTCCTGCGGTAGACAGCGTCGTTCACGACGTCGCCGGTCTCGCCCTCAGAGAAGAAATCGTAGGATTCCGTCCACTCGTTGTCCCAGTTGCCTGAGACGAAGATGTCGAACGACTTTCCGCCGTAATCCTTCCCGGCGACCGCCGCGGACGCCCTCGTCGACTCCTCGACCGTCGTGTCCGACGTGTCACCGCCACCCGATGTGGTCTCCCCTCCGGACGGCGCCGCGCTGCCGCAGGAAACGCTACCGATCGTCAGCGCCGCGAGCAGCAGCGCCAGTACTCTTTTTTTCTCTGACATAGTTCTTTCCTCCGAAATTTTTTTGTTTCTGATACAAGTAACTTGTACTTATGTATCAATTATAAACCATTTCTGTAAATTTGTCAATACCTTTTTTGAAAAATGCGAATAAAATGCCATGTGAAACCAATATTTTATAACATTTCCACACGCGTGTGGAAATCAAATACCATCAGTGCCTCAATTATTGGAACCCGGTTCCGGAATTCTGCGCGACTTCTGCGTAATCGTGCAGAATCGCTCCTGTTTCTGCGTGCTTTGAGCGTTCTGACCGCTCAAAAGTATGTACATCCCCGATAGACGCGCCTCGCCGTCCCCCGTCACTTCGCACAAAAACCGCCAGCCGTACCTCCCGCAGAAGCCGTTACGATCTGTCAGAAGATACAGCGTCCCGATTCCGCGGATATGTCAATACTCTGACAGATTTTGACGAATAAAGAACAAAACGTCCGCGCTGTGAATTTCCATGTCGTATTTTTTGCCGCGCTCCGCTATATTTCATTGATTTTTGTTACCGTGAACAAAATAGATGCGAATTGCTATTGACAAACCTGTCAATATATGTTATACTGATATCAGTAAGGATCGGAGCGGTCCGCGCCGGTCGCAGCGGCGGGGCACGATGATTCCCGCCTGATAATATGTTTTTCGAGAAAGGAACTTCACCAGATGAAAAAGCATCGCCTGTTTTCCCTTATCCTGTCCGCGCTTATCCTGACCTCCTGCGGCGGCGCCGCTTCCGACCCGACCGTGACCTCCGACACGCCCGACACAACGACGGAACCGATCGAGACCGACCCCGAATACATATATCCCGACAAGGATTACGGCGGACACGAGTTCGTCTTCCTGAACCTTGAAACCTGCGGCTGGGCGAACCGCCTCTGCGTCCCGGAGGAGACGAACGGAGAACTCATTAACGACGCGATGTACGAGCGCAACGCCCGCGTCGGCGACCGGTTCAACGTCACCTTCTCCGAGATCTGCGGCACAAAGGAGGAGCTGTCAAAGCTCATCCGAACGGCGGTCACCGCGGGCGACGACGTCTATGACGCCGCGTTCTGCCCGGTCGACAACATAAGCGCGCTGATGTCGGACGGGATACTGACCGACCTTCTGAAAGTGAGCTCGCTGAACCTCTCCGAGGCGTGGTGGGACAACGACGTCATCGAGGCGGGGACGATAAATGACAAGTGCTACCTCGCGTCGAGCGACATCACGTTTTTCCCGTTCGAGGCGACGTGGATACTCTATTTCAACGAGGACAGGTTCGACGCGCTGAATACCGCATATCCTTACGACGACGTGCGAAGCGGGAAATGGACGCTCGACAAATTCTATGAGCTCTGCCAGTCCGGCGCGTCGCTGAACGGTCAGGACAGCTACAAGTACGACGAGAACTCGGTGACAGCGAACTATGGTATCGTCACGCACAATCAGTGCGTTCAGTCGATGATGTTCGGCACGGGAGAGACGCTCATCTCGACGAAGGACGGGAAGCCGGTCTTTTCCGGCGAGAGCGACCGTGTGTACGGCGTTTTCGAGAAGATCGCGAAGATTTTCGGCACTGACGGCGTCTGCCTTGACCGCGACAAGATCGGCGCGTCCGATACCGACGCGAAGCCTTTCGCGCGCACGGCGTTCAGAACCGGGCACTTCATGTTCATGTCCGAGACGCTGGGGCACATCGCGGGGCTGCGCGACTTTGACGGCAACTTCGGCGTGCTTCCGCTCCCGAAATATGACGAGAATCAGGAGAGCTACCACTCGATGATGGCGACATGGGGCACGCTCATGACGACGATTCCGGCGAGCGCGTCGGATCCGGAGCGTTCGGGAGTCATCCTCGACGCCCTCGCGTTTGACAGCTACAAGAACCTGATGGAGCCGTACTATGAGACCTATCTGAACCAGAAAGGTGCGAGAAACAAGGATTCCGCCGAAATGCTGAAGATAATCCGCGAGACGAGAGTCATCAACGTCGGTCATATGTTCGGCTGGACCGGAAGCGTGACAAGCTCGATAACGAGCCTCGTCGAGAAAGGCGACGCGTCCGTCGCGTCCGCGATTGCAAAGGCAAAGCCCTCTATCGAGAAGAGCATCGATAAGACGCTGACGGCTATGGCGGAATGACACATAACCTCATAAGATAAACCACAAAAGGACCGGCGGAGCCGGTCCTTTCATTATTTATTATAAGCGCTTACCCGAGAAACTCCTCGGCCTTAACCCTCGCGAGCCTGATATGCTTTCTCGCGACGGTATACGACATATAGAGATATTCCCCGTAAATTCTCGTGTACGGATAGAACAGGCTGTCCTTCATGTCCGCAACGAGCACGGGCTTGCTGTCTGCCTGATTTTCCTGATTTATCCGGATTATCCCGAAGCCGTCGCGGTTCAGCGGGGCGTGTACGAGATACAGCTCGTCTTTCCACATGAAGAAGTCCGAGCGGGACTGCGCGTCGCGTATAAGCGTCGGCGCCGACCACTTCCCGGTCACGAGGTCATAGCAGGTGAGAAATCCCTGCATACACTCCTCCTGCCTGACAAAATACCAGCACTTGTCGCCGATGACGTACACGGCGTTTTCCCAGAGCGACAGATTGATAAAATCCGGCGTCGAGACGTACTCCCACGTGACAAGGTCGCGGCTCTTGATTATCGCGTTCCAGTAGCCGGAGTACGCGCCGGTGTAATACCATGTCTCGCCGTTCTCCTCGCGCGTCGTTATCTTTTGCATGATGCCGATGTCGCTGAACATCACCTTGTGCCCGATGCCGTTCTCCGAAAGAGCCGAGACAATGCCTGTCGTCGAGAAATCGTTCGTCACGCCGCCGACCTTGAATCGGTTCGGTCTTATCTCGCCCATCTCGCCGGTCGATATGCGATATGTAGTGTAGAACCGGTAGTAGAGCCCGTCCGCCGACGCCGTCCACATCAGCATAAGCTCATCCTCATTCTTCTCCATCAGAATCGTGTCGTAAACCCGGTCGATGCGCCGTCCGTCAAGCGTGTCGCCGACCTTCTGCACGCGGATGATCGTCATGTCCGACGTGTCGTTTTCCGGGCAGAACGCGAAGCGCGCCTCCTGATACGCCGGGTCCTCCGCCTCTGTGCCGGTGTTCGCGTAATAGGTCATGTAGATGACACCGCGGATAATCGCGAAGGTCGACACGTGAACCATCAGGTCGACGTGCTCGCCGGGATGCTTCGCCATGTATGCCTCGTTTTTCTCGAAGTCGGCGATGAAGCCTTTTTTCAGCGCCTCCGCGCACTTGTCGCCGATCGCCCTCGCCTCTCTGTCGCGGTCGGGACGTATACAGCCGTCGTAGTCCTTTATCGGCGAATCCGGTATGATGATCTCCGGTCTGTCGGTAACATAATTTTCTGCAAACATAAAATCCTCCAAGTAATCGACCCTACAGGACTCCCGCACATGCGGAAGATCTGAAACAGGTATTTCATGGATACATTATATCACACCGGAGCGCCGTTGTCAATAGGTATGGCAAAATTTGAAATGCATATTTCAAAAATATTTTTCAAAAAAAGGTTGACATCCACCGGTCGTTTCATGTATAATTATTGTAGAAAACATCGAAAGGAGACCGCGATACGCGGTCACGGTGAAAAAGAGGATGATAACAAAGAAAGTCGGCTCGCTCGACCTGCCGATGCTCGGCTTCGGCACCTTCCAGATGCGCGGGGACGTGTGCGTGAGCGCCGTCATGTGCGCGCTTTCAGAGGGCTTCCGTCTTATCGACACCGCCGCGGCTTACGGAAATGAGGAGGCGGTCGGCGCCGCGGTCAGGAAGTCCGCGGTTCCACGCGGGGATATCTTCATCACGACGAAGGTGAATTTTTCGTCCTATGAGAACGCGCGCGCGTCGGTCGAGAACTCGCTGAGGCTCCTCGGCACCGACTACCTCGATCTCGTCCTTCTGCACTGGCCGTTCGGGAACTATTACGCCGCGTGGCGGACGCTCGGGGATATGAAGAAGGAGGGAAAGATCCGTGAGATAGGTGTCTCGAACTTCGACCCTGACCGTCTGATCGATCTCTCGCATTTCAACTCGGAGACGCCTGTAATCAATCAGACAGAGACGCATCTCTACTGCCAGAGGATAAAGGAGCACACATACGAGTCGGCGCTTGGCGTCGCGCATGAGGCATATGCTCCTCTCGGTCAGTCGAGGGCGAACGAGATGTTCGACGAGCCGGCGGTGAGGGCGATAGCGGAGCGCACCAGAAAGACTCCCGCGCAGGTGCTGCTGCGTTTCCTGATCGATTCGGGCGTGATTGCGATACCGAAGTCGGCGCATCCGGAGAGGATCAGGGAGAATATCGGTATATCTGATATCTCACTGACAGAGCAGGAGCTCGCCGCGCTGAGGTCGCTCGACAGGGCGTCGCCGATGATAGGCAGAGCGGAGGATCCGGAGTTCGCCAAGATAGCTGTGACGTGGTAAAAGCAGGAGGAACTTTTTCAGAGAAAAAGTTCCCCCTGCACCCCCTCAAAAAGCTTTATAAAAAGTCCCTATTTACATTTGTGTGTCTGATGTATCAACAGTATAATGATACATTTCACGAATTGCGTATGCAATTAGAAAATCAAGTAGTCCAAATTCCATAAAATGAAATTTTAGGGCAAATTACAGACATTGGCTTGGCTGTAGTATTTTTAAACAACGTGTGTTAGACTACTGTTATACAAATCGAAATTTATAAAGGAGAATATTGATGAAATTATTTTTATGTTCGCACTTTTCAAGTGTAGGAAGTCTGATAAAGGAAGAAATTGAAAATAAGAAAGTCGCATTTATTCCAACAGCTTCGCTGCGTGAAGGCTACACCGGTTATGTCGGCTCGGCTCGAAAATTATTCAA
>ENA-ORIC01001881-ORIC01001881.1-human-gut-metagenome-genome-assembly--contig:-NODE-1881-length-18535-cov-3.395167_pt1 | contig 18535 bp, 15 predicted proteins | sample MGYA00243023_ERZ508732 | MGnify/ENA primary metagenome ERZ508732 (study PRJEB26277, sample SAMN04329767) | human gut metagenome | biome: human-associated habitat | host: Homo sapiens | place: USA...
TCGAGCCCCCTCGATGCTCGGTCAGTACGGGGTCGACATAACGATGTCCGGCGGAGAGACGGCTGACGTCGGCGACTTGGTTCAGACTGTTATCGCTGACTCTACATTCTTTGTGCGTATAAAGAAGTCTGACGTCATTGACTGTGACAACATAAAGCCGGGCGACGTGATTGTGGGGCTGGCGTCCTTCGGTCAGGCGGTTTACGAGAAGAGATATAACGCCGGGATGGGCTCGAACGGGCTTACTGCCGCTCGTCATCTGCTTCTTTCGCATGAGTACGCTGAGAAATATCCGGAGACTTATTCGGACACTATCGACATATCGAAGGTTTACTGCGGGAAGTATAAGGTCGGCGATATCCTTCCGGGTACTGACGTGCCGGTGGTTGACGCGATTCTCTCGCCGACGAGAACTTACGCGCCGGTGCTGTCGAGGATACTCTCTGAGAAGAGAAGCGCCGTTCACGGTATGATTCACTGCACGGGCGGCGGACAGGCTAAGTGCAAGAATTTCGGCAGACAGATACATTATATCAAGGACGACCTGTTCCCGATGCCTCCGCTGTTCGCGGCTATCCGCGAGAATTCTGACATATCCGACCGCGAGATGTATCAGGACTTCAACATGGGGCACCGGATGGAGATATACTGCTCGCCGGAGGACGCGGCGTACATGATCTCGACCGCGAAGTCGTTCGGAGTGGACGCGAAGGTTGTCGGTCATTGCGAGAAGTCAGTTGACGACTATAATCACGTAACTATAAAAGCACTCGGTCAAACATTTGAATACTGATTGGAGGACAAGCAAATGAAGAAGAGAATACTGGTCGTCAGCAGTGCGAATATGGACTTTGTGATGCGCATGGCGAAGCTTCCGGAAGCCGGGCAGACTATCGTTGAGAGCCGGAGCTATGATTACGTTCCGGGCGGGAAGGGCGCTAATGCGGCGCTTGCATTGGCTCGTCTTGGGGCTGACAGTGTGTTCTGCGCGAGACTGGGAACTGACGAGAACGCGAGGAGACTCAAGGAGCTGTATGTCGACAACGGGATTGACACGCGGTTTATGAAGTTTGACCGCGGGGTTCCTACTGGTCTTGCGGCTATAGTTGTCGAGGAGGACGGGAATAATCGCATTGTGGTTTATCCGGGCGCTAACTCGAGCCTTTCGGAGGACGACGTTGAGGACGCTATGACTTGTTTGCCGGACGCTGTGTTTGTTCAGCTTGAGATACCGGACGAGGCTGTTATCGCGGCGACTAAGTTCGCGGCGAGACGTGGGATTCCGGTGTTCCTTGACGCGGGACCGGCGAGGGAGGATTACCCGCTTGATAAGCTTGGCGCGCTTGAGGTGATATCGCCGAACGAGAACGAGACGCTCGCGCTGACCGGTATACTGCCGAACAACTCGGAGAATTGCCTGAAGGCGGCGACTGAGCTTATGCGCAGGGTGAATACTAAATATGTCGTTATAAAGCTCGGCGGGCGCGGGGCGTACATTCATGACGGGAAGTTCTCACAGCTTGTGCCGACCTATGAGGGTCCTGTCGTTGACACAACGGCGGCGGGCGACTCTTTCACGGCGGCTCTGACGCTTGAGTATATGAACAGCGGGGACATCGTCAAGGCGGTCAGGTACGCGAACGCCGTCGGTACTATTGTTGTTTCGAAGGCTGGAGCTTCTACCTCTCTTCCTACGGCGGATGAGGTCGAGGAGTTCATGCGCGAGAGAGGAATCAGGCTTTGAAGCCGCGGATACTCGGGGTTGACTTCGGGGACGCGCGGACGGGGCTGGCGGTCAGCGATACGCTCGGGATGCTGGCGAACGGCATCGGGTATGTGAACTCGACGTATATCGTGAAGACCGCCGACCTCGTGGCTGAGAAGGCGAAGGAATACAAGGTTGAGAAGATAATAGTGGGTCTGCCGGTGAACATGAACGGCACCGAGGGACCGAGAGCGGAGCACGCGAGGGAGTTCGTCTCCCTCCTTTCCGAGCGGGTCGGGGAGATACCGATAGAGATGGTCGACGAGAGGTGCAGCACGATGGCGGCTCATCAGATACTCAACATGACCGACACGAGAGGGAAGAAGAGAAAGGCGGCGGTTGATACGCTGTCGGCTGAGATTATATTGCAGAATTATCTGGATTCACACAGGTAAGGCTTGAGAAGGTGGATGTGGGCGGCTTTTACTTTTGACTGCACACGAAAACACGTAAAACACGACTTTTTGAAAAATACCGCCCCCCCATAAAAAAATAAAATCTGTTCACTCTTCACTCTTCACCAGAAATCTTGCGAATAGAATATAATCTTTCGGTATAGAATATAATCTTTCGGTTGAGACGGAATCTTACGAACTTCGCGCCAACGTCCGATAACGCATAATCTTCGGTCAACGTACCATCTTCGGTCGACGCATAATCTATGGTCAACGAACAATCTTTGCAGGGGCGTCCAATGGACGCCCGTTCCGGACATATCGCTCAGACATAGGAATGAAGGCAGATATAACCATAAGCTTGATAAGAGAAAACCACTTGCGCGATCAGCATGACTTACACGCTTGTTTCACCCCCCCCTGAAAGAGTGAAAAAGTACAGAGAATGGAATTTATTTTTTATGGGGGGGTGGTATTTTGGAAAAAGCCGTGATCATCGTGCTCTCGTGTGCAGGCGAAAGAAAAACCGCCCACAAGACAATGTCTCATAAGCGGTCAAGGAAACCCCAAGGGGTTTCCCTTGGAGACTTCAGTCTCCTTGGACCTTGCGGTTCTCCGAGGCGGGTTCATTCACCGGTTTCAATATTCTTATATTTCGAGACGTCAACCCGATGCGTCTGGTAGTAGTTCAGAAGCACCCGATACGACGCGGCGTTCAGGTGTATTCCGTCCGAGGCGTCCGCCGGGTCAAGCGTTCCGTCCTCAAGCTCGAAGAGAGAGCACGGGTCGAGCAGGAAAAGCTTCAGGTCCTCCGCCATCTTCGTCAGCTTCTGGTTGAATATGATCTGGTCGTCGTTCGTCACGCCGAACTCTGACGCCTCGTAGGCGGCGTCCGTCATCGGCAGTATCAGTTGCAGGTATATCGGCACGTCGACGATCTCTCTTATCTGACCTATCACCTTCGTGTAGGTCTTGATATACATATTCGGGTCCCAGCCGAGCTCGTTGAGCCCGAGCGCCATGTAGACGCAGTCAATGTCGTCCTTGTCCCTCTCAAGCACTTCGAGCAGGGTCATGTTCGTGAAGCTGTCGTCATCGTTTCTCACGCGGATATATTTCTTCGTCGTGAGCACGCCGATGTTCAGACCTACCGACGAGTAGTCGTGCGTCTGGAGCTTCGTGTACTTGATGAGCCCGACGGTTCTCGAGTCCCCGATGAACGCCGCTTTCGCGAAGACCTCTAAAGGTTCTTCCTCACTCTCCGGAACGACAGACGAGAAGTCGTACTCATCCGATGGGAGCGGCGGCTCTGTCTCGGCTGTTGTCTCGACGGTCGTCTCGGGAATATCGCTGACTGACAGGCTCTCGATTGTCGCTGTGTCCTCGCACGCCGTGGTGCTTGTGATGGGCTTCACCGTCTCGCCGTAGCCCGCCTTGTAGTTCATGCAGACGAGCGACACGAAGAGAACCGCGAAGGCGACCGCTATCAGGCAGACTATCAGCTGTATCACCGGGAATTTCTTCTTCGGCTTCGGCGGCGTCATGCGGTACGGGTTCTGTCTCACTCCGCCTGTTTCGCGCGAGACGGGGCGGTATCCCGACTGCGGCTGACGATAATTCTGTTGTCTGTTGTTCCGGGGATATTGACGTCCCGGGCGGTTTCCTCCATTGCTGTTCACTGCTATTGCCGGATCCTTTCACAAAACTTTGATAATAATATTATAACACAAAAAATGCCGGACTTCAATACTGTTTTGAAAATAAATAAAAGAAATTATCAGACAGAGACCGATCGGATTCTGTCTGCTCTGACGGGCGGCGAGCGACTGCTGCTTCACGCCTGCTGCGCGCCCTGCTCGAGCTATGTTCTCGAGTATCTGACATCATATTTTGACATTGACGCCTACTACTACAACCCGAACATAACGAGCGGGGAGGAGTACGGAAAGCGCCTCGGCGAGATGTATCGCCTGACAGCCATGATGCCGCACGAAAGGGAAATCACAGTCATAGACCCGGAGCGCGAGACAGAGCGCTTTCAGAGCCTTTCCGAGGGGCGTGAGAGCCTTCCCGAGGGCGGAGCGAGATGCTTTGACTGTTACCGCCTGCGCCTCGAGAAGACCGCGAGATACATGGCTGAGCACCCGGGAAGGTACGACTATTTCGCGACGACCCTGACCGTCAGCCCGCACAAGAACGCGGAGAAGCTCAACGAAATCGGCTTCGAACTGGCGGAGAAGTACGGCGTCAGATATCTCCCGTCCGACTTCAAGAAAAGGAACGGGTATAAGCGCTCGATTGAGCTGTCGCGTGAATATTCGCTCTACAGGCAGGACTTCTGCGGCTGTGAGTTCTCAAGGAGGCTTAAGCATCCGGATGCTGACTGAAATGACAGAGATATCCGGCAGGGAGTGCCGCGTCATACGCTCGGGGAGGAGAAAGACTGTCTGCATACGTGTAGCGGAGGACGGCGTGCCGGAGCTGCTTGTTCCAACCTTCATAACTGACATGGAGCTGAGACATATAGCCGGAAGGTACGCGGGATGGATAGATGAGCACGCGAAGAGCTTTGAGGAGCTGATGGAGAGCCGCGGGGACTTTGAGCTGAAAATCGGCGGCACGGTGAGGTGTCTCGGAGAGGGAAGAATTATACGCACGCACCCGGAGATGACAGTTTCGTACGACAATGAGGCGTTCTATGTTCCGGAAGGATTCGAGGAAGAGAACCTGCGCCGGGCGGTGATTCAGGCATACAAGCTGTTCGCGAGGAACTACCTGACCGCGAGGACATACGAAATCGCGCGGATGATGGGGCTGAAACCGTCGGCTGTGAAGGTGAACTCGGCGAAGACAAGATGGGGCTCCTGCTCGTCGAGGGGAAGCGTAAACTACACGTGGTACGCGGTGATGGCGGACAGGGAAGCCGTGGATTACATCATCATCCACGAGCTGTGCCACATGAGGCATATGAACCACTCGGCGGCGTTCTGGGCGGAGGTCAGGAAGTGGTGTCCGGAATATGAGCGGATGAAGGACGAGCTGAAAGAGGTCTGGAGAGAGATTCAAGGGGAGAGATGGGATTGAACTTTGACTAATAGAAGAAATATAGCTTACCGTTTTGGCGAAACTGCACATATTTGCAAGCCGCAATTGTAGAGGATGACGAATTATAATTTTCTGATTAATTTGTATTGACAAACCAAAAATAGTATGATATAATGTAGACAGAAAGACGTAGAGCAACTTTGAAAGGGGCAACGTCAGAGTCCGTAGGATCAGTCGGATCATGAATGGAGGTGCAGGATATGGCTATGTTTCCGAAATGTGGAGCGCACACCGCTTCGACCAGCATTCCGGACAATGACCTGATCCGGAAGATAGAATATCCCATGAAACGTATTCAACGCCGCGCGCAGGCATGACCGTTTAAGCCTGTGCGCCAAACAAGGACGAATACAAAAAAACAATTCATGGAGGAAAGAATCATGAACGCAAAAAGACTCGTGACCCTTATCCTTGCGGTGATTATCATCGTTACCTGCGGAATCCTTTCCGCGTCGGCGATTGAAGAGACCGCGGCTTACACGCCTTGCTGCCCGAGGTTTGCCGGGAGAGCTGAGAGAATTCTCGACTACTTCAAGTCAGGTGAGGATTGCACGTCTACAGTTCAGACTTACTGCCCGAAGTGCGGTAAGATATTTGATACTTGGACGGGTATCTATTGTCCGTGCCCGCATAACCACTGATAGACCGAACTGATAGTATGCCTTGCGGATTTTTCTGCAAGGCATACTACGTAAATAAAACTATGAAAAGATTCATATGCTTCTCTTTACTTTTAGTTCTGTTCGCGCTGACTAATTCTTGTGGTCAATCTGAAAATGAATTGAACGAAGATGACATCCGTGACTCTCTGAAAATCAGCACATGGCTCCTCTCCGAATCCCTCGAGAGAAACGGTCGCTTCACCTACAGCCCCGACCCGCCCGACTACGGTTTCTGGCTGACTGACGATGGAAAAGAGATTGCCGCGGACGAAGCCTTCACGCTCTGTCGTCTGGAGCTTAACAAGCCGCGGATTCTCGCGCCGATGGGATTTCAGTTCCGCGAGCACATAAATATACGCTTTGACTGCGACGGGATAGTCGAGATAGAGGTGAGCGATGAGGGCGACGAGAATGTCCGTCTGCGGCACAGCCTTGAAGAGCCGGAGGAACCGTGGCTCGGTGAAAAGCTCGATGAGAACGCCTTCCGCGCGACGGCACCCGTGACGGTCATAGTGAACCCGATAGGCGAGTACCTGAGCCCCGCCATAGAGGTGGGACACCGCGACACGCTGACCGACCGCGAATATGTCATAAACGTCCGCACATACGACGGCAACGGCACGCAGATAATCTCGGCGAAGCTGAAGCTCACGGTCATTCCTGACGAGGGCTACCCGTGGAACGAGATATATTCCCCGCCGTACAGTCAGAATCAGGAGCGGTCGAGGTTTTTGTCGATTGAGCTTGTCGAGTACGATTACAGCGACGTTTATAAGCTTGACGAGTACTACGAAAAAGAGGTGTCATGATGAAACGACTGATAGCCGCCGCCGTGCTTGCTCTGGCAATGTGCCTTGCTGCCTGCTCAAACGAGCGCGAAGACCTGACCACAAAAATGACAGATTCCCTGAAAATAACCGCCTACGTCCTGAATTCCGACTATGAAGGCAAAGGCTACTGGAAGTACGACGGCACACACGAGCACAAAAATAAAGGCTACTGGGTCTCCGACGACGGAACCGAATACGATGGCACCGATGTTTTCGTAAAGGAGCGTCTGGAACTCGGCAAGCCGCGAATCCTCGCGCCGTTCGGCTACGACTATCAGGAGAACCTGAACATCTGGCTTGACAGCGACGGCGTGATTGAGGTTGACACAGACCCGCTGAACGACGACCGGATACACCTCGCCTACAGCCTCGACAATCCCGACAACCCGACGCTGGGACACAGAACCGAGGCGAACGCCTTCCGCGCGCTCGCGCCGACCGCGATAAACGTCTGCCCGCTCGGAAGATTCTTCGAGGGACCGGGTCTTGTGACCTCCGATACTCTTGTCGGCGAGACCTACTACATAAACGTCCGCACATACGATTCAGATGGCACGCAGATCATCACCGCGAAGCTGAAGCTGACGGCGATTGAAGACCCGGACGAGGAGTACGGACGCATGGAGAAAGTTATGTTCTACGGCGACGGGGAGGATGTTTCGCGGTTTATGACGATCGAGCTCATCGAATACGACTACAGCGACGTCTACAAACTCGACGAGTACTACGAATCCAGATAAAAACAGGCTTCCCGCGAAGGAAGCCTTTTATCGTTGATAATCATCCATCAGAGCAGTTCACCATACCTTTTGACATAAATCGTCTTTACAACCGTAGCAAGCAGCATATACCCGGCGACAATAACCGCGAGCCACCCGAAATACACTCCGGGCAGATCGGTGAGCCCCAGCGCGGGCGCGAACGGCAGGAACGGAAGCGCCGTCACAAGTCCTATCCCGCAGAAGGTCAGGAGCGTCACCGGCGTCGACGCGCGGCTCTGGATGAACGGAATCTTCGGCGTGCGTATCATGTGAATGACGAGCGTCTGCGTCCACATCGACTCGACGAACCATCCGGTCTGGAACACCGCGGTGTAAAAGTCCCGCGCCGCCTCTCCGGTCAGATGAGAGTAGGTGATTCCGCCGGTGAATATCGGGCAGACGACAAAATACATCACGAGATAGGTTATTATATCGAACAGCGAGCTTGTCGGTCCTATCCAGAGCATGAACCGGCTGATTCCCGACGCGTCCCACTTTCTCGGGACCTTCAGGTACTCCGGGTCGACGTTGTCGAACGGCACGGCTGTGCAGCAGATGTCATAGATCAGGTTGAGAAGTATCAGCTGTATCGACGCCATAGGCAGAAACGGCAGGAACGCCGACGCTATCATGACCGAGAACATATTTCCGAAGTTTGAGGACGCCGTCATCTTGATGTACTTTATCATGTTGGCGTAGGTCTTTCTCCCCTCGATGACGCCCGCCTCGAGGACTGTCAGGTCCTTTTCGAGCAGCACGACCGCGGCGGATTCCTTCGCGATATCGACGGCAGTGTCGACCGAGATGCCGACGTCCGAGGCTTTCATCGCCGCCGCGTCGTTGATTCCGTCGCCCATGTAGCCGACGCTGTGCCCGCGCTCACGCAGAACGCGGATGACACGCTCCTTCCCGGCGGGGGAGAGCTTCGCGAATATCGTCGTTTTCTCAGCCTCGTCCCCGAGAGCCTTGTCGCTCATATTGTCGACGTCCGAACCGAGCAGGATGTGTCTTGTGTCAAGCCCGACCTCGCGGCAGATTGCCGTCGTGACCTTCTCGTTGTCTCCGGTCAGAACCTTGACGCTGACGCCGTAATCCCTGAGCGCCTTTATGGCGTCCTTCGAGCTTTTCTTCGGCGGGTCGAGGAACGCGAGGAAACCTATCAGAACCATGTCCTTCTCGTCCGCGGCGGAGAACTGTCCTTCCGGCGACGGGTCGGTCTTTTGGGCAACGGCAATAACGCGCATTCCCTTGTCGTTGAGCTCATCCGAGCGGCGGAGCACGTAGTCCCTCGTCTCGTTCTCAAGCGGGTGTATGCCGCCCTTGCAGTCGACAAAGCTGCAACAGTCAAGCATCTCCTCGACCGCGCCCTTGGTCACCATCTGCGTCTTTCCGGTCTTGTCCTTCACGACAACCGTCATGCGGCGGCGCTCGAAGTCGAAGGGGATTTCGTCAACCTTTGTATAGCGGTCAATTATATCTTCCGGGCCCTTTTCGTTCTGCTTATCGATGACCGCGATATCGATGAGATTCCGGAGCCCGGTCTGAAAAAAACTGTTGAGGAACGCGTGGCGGAGCACTCTGTCGTCCTCCTCGCCGTCGACGTTCAGGTGGTATTCGAGCACGACCTTGTCCTCGGTCAGCGTGCCGGTTTTGTCGGTGCAGAGTATGTCGATAGAGCCGAGGTTCTGGATGGCGTTCAGGTCCTTGACGATGACCTTTTTCTTACCCATAGCGAGCGCGCCGCCCGCGAGCGACGTCGTCACGATCATCGGGAGCATCTCCGGCGTCATTCCGACCGCTACAGATATAGCGAACAGCAGAGCCTGAGTCCAGTCGCCCTTGGTGAACCCGTTCACGAACAGCACGACCGGCACCATCACGAGCATGAAGCGGATGAGTATCCACGAGACAGCCCCGACGCCCTTTTCGAATGTGGTCTTCGGAGGTTTCGCCCCGACGCTCTTCGCGACGGCGCCGAGCATGGTGTCGTTTCCTGTTGCGATGACTATTGCCTTCGCACTACCGATGATGACGTTTGAGCCCATGAACGCGAGGTTTTCCGCGCCCGTCAGGCTGTCCGGAGCCGTGAAGGGGACGGCGTAACGCTCGACCGGCTCGCTCTCACCGGTGAGCGCCGACTGGTTGATGAACAGGTCTTTGGCAGAGATAATTCTCACGTCAGCCGGTATCATGTCGCCAGCGCTGAGCCAGATAATGTCGCCGACAACGCGCTCTTCGAGCGGAATCTCACGGCGCACACCATTTCTCTCTACAGTTGCGGTTGTGTGAATCATTTTGGTCAGGCTTGCCGCCGCGTTGCCGCTTCTCGTCTCCTGAATGAAGCGCAGGATGCCCGAGATCGTCACCATCGAGAAAATGATGACGACCGCCGCGTAGCTTCTGTCCTCCGGCGCGGCGAGCACGATGTCGGTGAATATGGATATCACCGCGAGGACGAAGAGCACGATGTTGAACGGGTTTATGAACGCCGAGGCGAGCCGCTTGACGACCGGGTTCTTCTTTCCGTAGGTGAGGACGTTTTCGCCGTACTCGTCACGGGACTTTTCAACCATCTCGTCGGTGAGCCCATCCGGCGCGCCGTATTTCCCGATGACGTCAGACGCTTCCGAGGTTGTCGCGAAAAGGAGTCTCTTTGCGGCGTCATCCGTGCGTACGAGCGATTCTGCCGCGGTTTTTGGTCTTCTCTTGATGTTCTTCATTTTGTGTACCTCTCTTTCTTTATTGGCTTTTCTGAAGCCTGACAATAGATGTTATTCCAGGCGTGTTACCGCCGCCGGCTCTCACCGGTATTGTGGAAAGGGTACAGCACTGTTTCTGTCACCGTGCGATAGTCACACGTGGGCAAAATGAAGACATACCATTATTCAGTTGTTGAGGAACAGACCCGGAGGGGGTACGTCCTCGCTGTGAAAGACGGTACAACTTCGCCCGACAGAGCCGGTACCGCCACTACTTCCCGCGTCCATTCCTCTCACCTCGCTTTGTTCTAAAAATATAGGATAAAAGGGCGCAAAAAAACCATCGTCATGACCTTTGTCAGTCAGAACGACGGCATGAAAATATAAGTCACCCCGCGTCAGCTGTGCGACTTTTCACAGGCGCGCGAAAAATGACCGCATGTCCACCGTTCCGACATCCGTATGTGTATATCGCTTCGTTGTCCGTAGTCCATCACGAGCCGCCTGCCTTTCATCCTTAGTTTCGAGATTTTTATCTCACGATAATATTATAGCACAACGGGATTCCGGTGTCAAGGCATAATTTGTGTCCATAACAATTTTCGACGTTTTGACAACACACACGGCGAATCTCAGCCGTCCGGTCGGGCATAATTTCAAGCCGTGCTTTTTCGCGTCTTTCTGAACTCCGGCGAAACTATTGTGTAATATTGTCCCGAAACCGCAAATAATGCTGAATCGTCAGAAAATATTCGTTAATTCGCCAAAAATTGCGGAAAGCACTTGACAATGTGAAGAAAATGTGATATAGTATTTAGTGTAATAAAGCGATACCCCGATGAAGTTCTCAGGATCGGTCGGATGGTTCCATGGCGGAGCCGCCGGACAGGGAGTGGGCGTACAATACTGTGCGTCCCTGTTTTCGAAACTGAGCGCGGAGGGAACTCTGGAGAATCCCACAACGGAGTGGGTGCCGAAGGTGCAAAGCGGTGTTTTTCCCCGCCAATCTCTCAGGCAAAAGTACGGAGACGAGATTCGCCCGATTTCTGTCGGACGCGGATTTTTTAGTATTTTATTTTTCAGGGCGCTGTCGGGTGACGGCGCTTTTTTAAGTCCAATTTTTAAGGAGAGAAAAGAATGCAGAACTTCTTCGACAAGCTGACAGAGATCAACGACGCCATAAACGGCTTCATCTGGGTGAAGATCGGTCTCGTGCTGTTAATCGGCACCGGCATCATCATGACCTGTGTCACCAAATTTTTCCAGATATCACACCTGAAGACGTGGTGGAAAGCCACGATCGGCGGCATCTTCACGAAGGAAGGCGGCGCGAAAAAGAAGACCAACCGCCAGACGATATCGCAGTTCCAGGCGTTATGTACGGCGCTCGCGGCGACTATCGGAACCGGTAATATCGCGGGTGTTTCGGCGGCGATATGTGTCGGCGGACCCGGCGCGGTGTTCTGGATGTGGCTCGCGGCGTTCTTCGGAATGATGACGAACTTCTCCGAGAATGTGCTCGGTATCTATTTCAGACGCAGAAACTCCGCCGGCGAGTGGTCCGGCGGCGCTATGTACTACCTGAAGGACGGTCTCGGCGCGAAGAAGCACTGCAAGCAGCTCGGCGCGGTGCTCGCGGTCGTGTTCTGTATAGTGTGTATCTTCGCGTCCTTCGGTATCGGCAACATGGGTCAGATCAACAAAATCACGCTGAACATCCACTCGGCGTTCTTCCAGGGAGTTGACGCGCCCGAAATCGGCGGCATATCGATCATAAACATCATCATCGGCGTAGCGCTCATGATCATCGCGGCTATCATCATAATAGGCGGTCTCCAGAGAGTCGCGGCTGTCGCTGAGAGACTCGTCCCGGTCATGGCTGCTCTGTACGTCATAGGCGCGCTGATAGTCTTCTTCGCGCACATCACAGAGGTCGGCGCGGTGTTCGCGTCAATCTTCCGCTTCGCGTTCGGCGTGAAGGCCGTAGGCGGCGCCGTCACGGGTATCGCCATCAAGACAGTCATAACTCAGGGCGGCAAGCGCGGCGTCTTCTCGAACGAAGCCGGACTCGGCTCCTCAGTAATGGTTCACTCCGCGTCTAACGTCAACGAGCCTGTAAAGCAGGGCATGTGGGGCATTTTCGAAGTATTCTTCGACACCTTCGTAGTCTGCACCATGACAGCTGTAGTAGTTCTCTCGTCCGGCTTCATAGATCTCGAAACAGGTCTCGCGGTTGAGGGCGTAAACGACGCCACACTCGTCGCGCAGGCATTCGGCAATCTGTTCGGCCGTCCGGGCGAAATGTTCGTCGCGGTAGCGCTCCTGCTGTTCGCGTTCACGACCGTCCTCGGCTGGTCGCAGTACGGTTCGAAGGCTGTAGAGTATCTTTTCGGTGAGAAGGCAGTCAAAGTCTATCACGTGATCTTCGTCCTCCTGATCATCTCCGGCGCGGTCATGACCTCCTCCCTCGCGTGGGACATCTCGGACACCTTCAACGGCTGCATGATGATCCCGAACCTGATAGGCGTCCTCACCCTCGCCCCGCTGGTCGGAAAGATCACGAAGAACTTCGTGGCACGCAAAATCAAAGGACAGGATATCGAGCCGATGTATTCCTACGATCCCGAACTCCAGAAAGAAGCAGAGGAGAACGTGCGCAAAGGTATGGACTAACCAGGGGCCAGCCCCTGGACCCGATAGTCAATGTTTCGGCTACAGTCGGATGAAGACTCTGCCACATCAAACATCCATCTTCGACAAGTAACTTATATGTGCGGGAGAAAGGTTTACCGGTCTCCCGCTTTTTCTTCGAAATTTTTACAGATAGAGGTTGACTTTTGCCACATGATTGGTGTATAATATAGACAGAATCATTATTTATGGAGGGCACAGAATGTCACTTCAGGAAAAACCAAACGATAACGGCAGAACCGCGCAGAAAACGCTCGACCCCGCGCTCCGCGAGATCATCTCCGCTCAGCGGGAGTTCTTCGCCACCGGCAAGACGCGCGACGTCACCTTCCGACGCGGGCTTCTCAAAAACCTGCGCTTCATGATACGCGACAACGAAGGACTGATACTCGAAGCCCTCCGGGCTGACCTCGGCAAGTCGTTCAGCGAAGGCTACCTCACCGAAATAGGCATGGTCGAACAGGAAATCAACCATACGCTCCGATACCTCAAAACGTGGACCTAGCCGAAAACCACCGCGACCCCGTACTTCCTCTGGCCGGCGTCGAGCCGCAAGCTCAGCCATCCGCGCGGGCTCGTAATGATCTTTTCGCCGTGGAACTACCCGTTCCTGCTGACGATGCAGCCGCTGATCTCGTCGATCGCCGCGGGAAACTGCACGATACTTCAACTCTCGGTGCACTCGCCGCACACGACGAAGCTGCTCTGCTACCTGATCGACAAGTATTTCGACCGTGAATATATCGCGGCTTACACGGATTCCTTCGAGGCGGTGAAGGCGATAAGATACGAACCGTTCGGCATGGTCTTCTACACCGGCGGACCGACAGTGGCGCGCATAATCTCAAAAGCGGCGGCGACCCAGCTGACCCCGGTCGTGATGGAACTCGGCGGAAAGAGCCCGTGCATCATCGACAAGACCGCGAACCTGAAACTCGCCGCGAAGCGCATTGTCGCCGGAAAGCTGATAAACTCCGGACAGACCTGCGTCGCGCCGGACTATCTGTATATCGACTCGGGCGTCAAGGAGGAGTTTCTCGGTTACGTCAAGGACTATCACGATAAGTTCTGCTCGCTCTCGCCGTGTGAGAACAAGTTCTACCCGAAGATAATAAACCGTATGCACTTCGAGCGTCTGAGAAAGTACCTTGACGACGGCGAGATAATCTTCGGAGGCGACGTCAGCGCGGAGAACTGCCGGATAGGGCTGACTCTGATGCAGAACATCAAGAAGGACAGCAAGCTGATGACCGAGGAGATTTTCGGTCCGATACTTCCGGTCTTCGAGTTCAACGATATCAATATCGTGATAAACACGCTGAGAAAGCGCCCGAAGCCGCTGGCGCTGTATCTCTTCACGAAGAGCCGTGAGACGCGGGACATGGTGCTTGAGAACCTCGATTTCGGCTGCGGGTGCATAAACGACACTGTTATGCAGCTCGCGAACCCGCACCTTCCGTTCGGCGGCGTCGGCGAGAGCGGATTCGGCAGATACCACGGAAAGGCGGGCTTCGACACGTTCAGCAATGAGTCGTCGGTTCTGATGTCCTCGCCGAGGATAGACCTGAACCCGCTGAGATACCCGCCGTATGACGACAATTACGGACTGGCGAAAATAATGCTCAGATATTTTATTTAACCGCAAAGGATATTTTAAGATGATACTTCAGGAAGAAATCTTCGAAAAAGCGCACTACGACATAATCGTCGCCGGCGGCGGCGTCGGCGGCGTCGCTGCCGCTGTTCAGGCGGCGAGGGAGGGGAAGCGCGTCCTCCTCGTCGAGAAGTCACAGAAGCTCGGAGGCCTCGCGACCCTCGGACTTGTCAACTTCTTTGTCCCGATGTGCAACGGACGGGGAAAGCAGATAATCTTCGGCATGGCTGAGGAGCTGCTCCGCCTCTCGATAAAATACGGCTACGGCGGCGTAGACCCGGCGTTCGAGAACGGCAGGATACCGGAAGAAAAGCTCGCGGAGTACAAGGCGAAGGGACACCAGCCCCCGCGCTATATGACGAAATTCTCGGCGGAGATATTCGCGCTGACTCTGACCGAGCTCTGCCACGATATCGGCGTCGACATCATGTTTGACAGCATCGTTTCCCGTTCTGTCACGACGAGCGAGGGCGGAAAGACAAAGATACTCGGCGTCGTCCTCGAGAACAAGTCGGGAAGGGAATACTTCACGGCGGATATGTTCGTCGACGCGACCGGAGACGGCGACCTCATGTACCGCGCCGGGATACCGACGGTCGAGAGGGGCAACTATCACTCGTACTTCGCGTTCGCGATAACTCTCGACAGCTGTCGCAAGGCGGCTGAGACCGGGAAGATAGCCAACGCGATAAGCGGCGCGTCGGGCGGATACGCGAGCCTTTACGGCGAAAACCACCCGAAGGATATCCCGCTCTATCACGGAACGTCGTCCGACGAGGTGAACCGGTATCTGATCTCGAACCAGCTCGAGATGCTCGAAAAGCTGAAGAAGGACGACAGGAACTCGCGCGACGTCGTGACCCTGCCGGGAATGTGCCAGTTCAGGACGGTCAGACATATAGCGGGCGCGTATACTCTGCTTGAGAGCGATACATACAGGCATTTCGAGGATTCGGTCGGCGCGATGAACGACTTTGACCGCCGGGATTATCTCTTTGAGATCCCGTACGGGACGCTGATTTCCCCGAAGGCTTCGAACCTTATAACCTGCGGTCGCTCCGCGGCGGGCGAGGGGTACGCGTGGGATGTTCTGCGCGTGATTCCTCCGGCTATCATTTCGGGGCAGGCTGCCGGCTTCGCTGTTTCGCAGGCGCTCGACAGAAAGTGCGATATCCTGAGCGTCAGTGTTCCGGAGCTTCAGAAGAGCCTCGAGGGCGCGAACGTGACGATTCACTTCGACGATGCCGATGTTCCGGCTGTGAGCGACGCAACAATTGAGCATAATGACTGAATGTAAACTAATTTCAAAAACAGGTTGACAAATACGATCCGGTGTGGTATAATATTATTGTCGGGTGACTGACAGTACCGCGCCGGTTCTTTTTTATGTTAAGGCGGGCGGCTCGGCGCGGTGTGAGCCGCCCATTTATTTATGAGAGGAACAGAGAGATGGATAATACAAAACAGTCGAACATAACAAAACACCGCGAGGGCATCCGGGGAACGGTGCTGTGCGGGCTTTTCGCGGCTATCATAGCGGTTCTGACGCTTGTGACGATACCGATGCCGTCGGGCGTGCCGATAACGCTTCAGACGTTTGCGGTGGCGCTCTGCGGGTATTCGCTCGGGTGCGCTAAGGGAACCGCCGCTACGTTCGTTTATGTGGCTCTGGGCGCGGTGGGACTGCCGGTGTTCTCGGGGATGAAGGGCGGATTTTCGGTGCTTGTCGGTCCGACCGGCGGGTATATTTATGGGTTTGTCGGGATGGCGGCGCTGTGCGGGCTCGGCGCGTATCTGTTCCTGAGACTTACAAAGCGGAAGGGCGCGGTCATGAAGGCGCTCGGTACTGCCGCGGCGGTCGTCTGCGGGCTCGCGGGATTGGCGGTCTGTCATGTCTGCGGGACGATACAGTTCGCGGGTCTGACCGGGAGGACGTTCGGTGAGGCGGCGATGCTTGCGTCGGTGCCGTATCTCGCGAAGGATATTATTTCGGTCGTCGGCGCGTTCGCTATCGGGAGCGTCATTTCGACGAGAGTCGTGAATAAGTGAAGTTCGCGGTGAGCGTCAGGAGCGGGCGACCAATGGTCGCCCCTACAGGGGTAGAGCGAAAGGGTTTATGAGAGCTTGGTTCCGTCGCGGATCGTGAATAAGTATGGCTGTCGTGAGAATTATCACGGCGGCTTTTTTTAAAGAAAAAGCCCCCGGATTGCCGGGGGTGAGGGTTATTTGAATTCCGCGCGGATGATTATTACGCAGTCGTAGTTGTTTTCGTCGATGTTGTCGAGGTTTATTGACCTGACGCCGTTTCCGGTGTCGAGGGCGAGGGCGGCGAGGACTTTGGTTTCGCCGGCGGTTATTTTGAGCTTCTCGTTTTGCTTTTGCGTGGAGAAGGACCAGCCCGCGGCTTCGGGGAGGTCGGTGAACATGGCGTTCCGCGTGAGGTCGCCGGAGGAGGCGGTAAGGTTTACGCGGTTGTATTTGTCGCTGTCCTGTTTGTCGGGGGTTATGGTTATCGCGAGGTCTTTGGCGGAGTTGTCGAGTGAGATGAGCGGTTGGGTGTTGCTTTCCCCGTTCTGCCGAAGTTCGGTGGTGATTTCGGCGCCGCTGATGCCGCTGATATTGAGTTCAAAAACGGCTTTGGCGTCCCGTGCCGGAGATTCGGTCGAGGTGAGCGTGATGAAGCTCTGGTTCCCGCACCCAACGAACATGAGGACGAGAGCGAAGAGTATAGCACAGACTAAGGTACGTTGCGCAATCTTATAATCCATAATTGTATAAAGCTTTTTTGAAGGGGGGCGAGGATGCCGCAAGCGGCATCCCCTCAAATACGCCAAGGCGTATTTGAGGGGGGAGCTTTTTTCTCCGAAAAAAAGTTCCCCCCGCAAAACTAACGTTTACTTGTTTTCTTCAGCCAGTTTGTCGAGCTTGGTATTTCTGAAATACAGAGCGACGTCTATAGAGATTTCGATGAAGTTGAGGACGTAGAAGAAGAAGCTGAGGTAGAAGATGAAGCCGGAGGAGCCCATCGCGGAGACCTGGATTATTTTGCGGGCGATACCGAAGGCGTAGCCTATGAGGAGGAAGATTTCGAAGAAGAGGCTTTTGCCTTTGGCGGTGCGGGAGATCCAGGATTTGCGGATGGAGATCGGCCAGGAGAGACCGAAGCAGAATATTGTGAGGGCTTCGAAGAGATCGGTGATGAGTTCCATTTTTTGGTGTCCTTTGCTTTAGTTAAGTAAAATGTATAAGCAGGGATTTCCCGCGTGTTTTTCACGCGGGAAATTTGTTTTTTTAGTTACTGGCTGAGATCAGACAGTGGGTGTCAGTTGGTTTCGGATTCTTTTCTGACGTAGTTCGGGAGGAGCTTCGGGGAGACGAGGTCGGTTACGACGCCTGCTTCTTCGCGCTCTTTGTCGAACTTTGCGATGTGGTCGAGGGTGAGTTTGCCGACTGTGGTTTCCTTGGACTTTTCAGCGGCGTGCTGACCGGCGCTTCTGCCAAAGACTATGATGTCGAGGAGGGAGTTGCCCATGAGGCGGTTTCTGCCGTGGATGCCGCCTACTGCCTCGCCGGCTACGTAGAGGTTTTCTACATTAGTGGTGCTTCCGTCGACGTTGATGTCGAGACCGCCGTTCTGGTAGTGGAGGGTCGGGTAGACGAGGATCGGCTCTTTTCTGATGTCGATGCCGTAGCTCATGAACATGCGCAGCATCGCGGGGATGCGCTTTTCGATGGTGCCTTCGCCGCCGATGATTTCGATCATCGGGGTGTCGAGCCAGACGGCTTTGCCTTCACCGGTTTCAACGCCTTCGTTTCTGTCGCCGCATTCGCGGATTATCGACGCGGCGGAGACGTCGCGGGTTTCGAGCGGGTGCATGAAGACTTTGCCGTCGCGGTTGACGAGCTTTGCGCCGAGCGAACGGACCTTTTCGGTGACGAGCGCGCCGAAGATCTGGGACGGGTAGGCGGCTCC
>ENA-ORIC01001889-ORIC01001889.1-human-gut-metagenome-genome-assembly--contig:-NODE-1889-length-18470-cov-3.394878_pt1 | contig 18470 bp, 16 predicted proteins | sample MGYA00243023_ERZ508732 | MGnify/ENA primary metagenome ERZ508732 (study PRJEB26277, sample SAMN04329767) | human gut metagenome | biome: human-associated habitat | host: Homo sapiens | place: USA...
GTGGAGTTTTTTGCTCTTCCGGGCAAGGCGCCCTCCCGCCGGTCTGTTTTATTAATATCTCTCAAAAAAAAAAAAACATCCCGGGGCGGCGGGCGTTGCGCGGCCCCCCCCGCTTCTTTTTTTGAGGTCATATTTTATCCCCCGGCACTTTCAGGGTTTCGGCGGGGGAAATGCCGAAGGCTTTCCGATACGCGCGATAGAATGCGGAATAATCGGAAAAGCCGCACATCGCAAACACTTTTGTCGGCGATGCGCCGGACAGAATATGCTGTCTTGCATTCATCAGCCGCTTGACCGTGATGTAATCCCACACGGTCGAGCCTGTCGCACGCTTGAAGCTGCGGCACAGCTGCGGCTTGCTGATATAGAAGGTACGGCAGATCGTATCCAGCGTGATCGGCTCGGCAATGTGGTTGTTGATGTAGTGCAGGATGCGGAAGACCTGCGTTTCGTCAGCGGGGGCATCGCTCTGCGCGCGGAAGACGCGTTCGATTTCGCCGAGCAGCGGCACAAGGCAGGTGATCAGCTGCAGGCGGCGGTCCTCACAGGGAGCGACGGCGTTTTGCAGCAGAAGCCGACTGAGCGGGCTGTCAAAATCCTCGGCGTGATACAGATTGCGTCTGCCTGCCTCACGCCCGGTAAACGGGCGCAGCAGGCGTCCGTCCGGGTCGATGTCCGTAAGCAGGGACGGACGGAAGTGGATGGCGAACCGCGTATAGCGGCAGGCGGGATCAATGCGGATATAGTGCGCCTCAAGCGGTCGCATGAGCAGAATGTCGCCTGGAGTCAGCGGATAACTGCTGCCCTCGATCTGAAAGCTGCCCTTGCCCTCGAGAAAGCAGAACAGCTCGCAGGCATCGTGCGTGTGCATTCGGAATCTGTCCGGATTGGGTGCGTCATCCGCTGCATAGTGTGCGCTGATCAGGTTGCCGTGATACGAGAAATAGGGTTCCAAGTCTCCACGCCCTTTCTCTGCGTATTTTAACATGAAATGCGCAGATTTGCAATGAAAATCTATAATTTCAACAATTCCATTGCAAAGAATAAAGATTATAATAGAGACAGAACGGAGGGATGCTGTGGAGATCTATGCTTTTGCGGATGAAGCAAGTCCGAGCCTCGCGGGGCAGATCCGCGCACTGCTCGACAACCGCCTTTGCGGAATTGAATTGCGGAATGTGGACGGCGTGAACGTGTCGGCACTTTCAAAAAGCGCGGTGCGGGAGATTCGCCGGAGATTGGACGCGGCGGAACTTTCGGTGTGGAGCATCGGCTCGCCGGTCGGCAAAGTCGGGATCACGGACGATTTCAAGCCGCAGACCGAACTGTTGCAGCGCACGCTTGAAATTGCCGACTGCCTCGGCGCAAAGAATCTGCGGTTGTTTTCCTTTTATATACCTGCGTCGGCACATGACGCCTGGCGGGAGGCCGTGATGGAGCGCCTTTCGCGCTTTGTCGAGCTTGCGCAGGGCAGCGGCGTCACGCTCTGTCACGAAAACGAGAAAGGAATCTTCGGCGACACGGCGGCACGCTGCGCCGAAATTCATCGCATGCTGCCGGAGATACGCGCTGTTTTCGATCCAGCCAATTTTGTGCAGTGCGGCGAGGATGCGGCAAAGGCGTGGCAGTTGCTCCGCCCGTATGTGCGGTATCTGCACATCAAGGACGCGCTTGCCGACGGCAGGATCGTTCCCGCCGGCTGCGGCGTGGGACACATCCGCGAGATCCTTGCGGATTTTGCGGCGGCGGGCGGCACGGCGGTGACGCTTGAACCGCATCTTGCCGAATTTGTCGGGCTCTCCGCACTGGAGCGTGCCGGCAGCACCAGCCGTATCGGCGAAGTTTTTCAGTATCCGACGGCGGAGGCTGCGTTCACAGCGGCGGCGGATGCGCTCCGGAAACTATTATGAACATGATTTTGATTGAGGTGACAGTATGAAGATCGGTGCACAATTTTTCACGCTCCGGGACTTTTGCAAGGACCCGGAAGGACTTGCGGAATCCATGAAGCGGGTCGCAGACATCGGCTACAAAACCATCCAGCTCTCCCGCGTCTGTCCGTTTGACGCGGCATGGATGAAGGAACAACTCGACCGAAACGGGCTTTCCTGCATTCTGACGCACACGCCGCCGGAACGACTGATCGGCGAGACCGTACAGGTTGCAAAGGAGCATGACACGTTCGGCTGCAAGTATGTCGGGCTCGGCTGGTATGACTTTACCGAAAAGGGGCAGCGCACGACCGATGTCTTTTTCGATACCTACAGGACCGTGGCGAAAACGTTGAAGGAAAACGGCAAGTACTTCATGTATCACAACCATGACATGGAGTTTCGCCGTGAGAACGGCAAGCTGATACTGGATCGCCTTGCCGAGGGCATTTCGCCGGACGAAATGGGCTTTACGCTGGATACCTTCTGGATTCAGGCGGGCGGCGGCGATCCAGCATGGTGGATTGAAAAGTTTGCGGGCAGAGTCCCCTGCATCCACCTGAAGGATTTTGCCTATGGCAGAAAGATGATGGTCGTCGGTGAGGGCAACATGAATTTTGACCGTATTTTTGGCGCGGCGGCGGATGCCGGAACCGAATATATGATCGTTGAGCAGGACGACTGCAACGGGGAAGACCCGTTTGAATGCCTGCGCCGCAGTTATGCATTCCTGCGTTCGAGAGGGTTTGAATGATGGCGGAAAAGATCAGACTCGGCATCATCGGCATCGGCAATATGGGGTCTGCGCATGCAAAAAATGTGGCGGCGGGCAAATGCCCTGATTTTGTGCTGACTGCTGTTGCAGACATAAAGCCGGACAGGCTTGCATGGGCGGCTGCCGAGCTGCCTGCATCGGTGAAGCGCTATGACAGTGCGGAGGCGCTGCTCGAGCGCGGCGAGGTCGATGCCTGCATGATCTGCGTGCCGCACTATGACCATCCGAAATACGCCATCGCCTGCATACAGCGCGGCATCCATGTGATGGTGGAGAAACCAGCCGGCGTGTATACCAAGCAGGTGCGGGAGATGAACGAGGAGGCAAAGCTGCATTCGGACGTCGTCTTCGGCATGATGTTCAATCAGCGCACAAACTGCATTTACCGCAAGGTGCGGGAGCTTGTGCAGAGCGGTGCATACGGCGGCATTCGCCGCACCAACTGGATCATTACCAACTGGTATCGCCCGCAGGCGTATTACGATTCCGGCGACTGGCGCGCCACATGGGCAGGGGAGGGCGGCGGCGTCCTGCTCAACCAGTGCCCCCATCAGCTGGATCTCTGGCAGTGGATCTGCGGGATGCCGGTTTCGGTGGAGGCAAAGCTCTCTTACGGGCTGTGGCACGACATCGAGGTTGAGGACGATGTGACCGCCTATGTGAAATATGCAAACGGTGCGACCGGCGTCTTCGTCACGACGACCGGCGACGCACACGGCACAAACCGACTGGAGATTCAGTTGGACCGTGCGCGGATCGTTGTGGAGAACGGTAAGATTTCGCTGCTGGTTTATGAAATGACCGAGCAGGCGTTTTCAAAGACGAACACCGAGCCGTTTGCCACGGTTGCGGCAAGCAAAGTTGAGGTCGAGACCGACGGCGAAAATCCGCAGCATATCGGCGTCATCAACGCATGGGGCGGTGCGATCCTGCGGGGTGAGCCGCTTGTTGCCGATGGCAGCGAGGGAATTAACGGACTCACCTTGTCCAATGCCATGCACCTGTCGTCCTGGCTCGGGCACGAGGTCAAGCTGCCGCTTGACGAAGCGCTGTTTTACGGCGAGCTGATGAAGCGCGTCGCCGGATCGAAGAAAAAAGCAAATGTAAAGGAAGCCGTGGCGGACACGGCGGCAACATACGGAGGAAACGGTTGAAATGAAACTTGTAAAGGTCGGCATTATCGGCATCGGCAATATGGGCGGTGACCATCTCAAATGCATTATGGGCGGCAAGATCGAAGGGATGACGGTGACTGCCGTCTGCGACATCGACGCGGCAAAGCTGCGGGTGGCAAAGGAAACCTACCCGTCGCTTGAAACCTACGAGAATTATGAAGAGCTGATTGAGAAGGCAGATGCGGACACGATCATCATTGCCGTGCCGCACCCGCTCCATGCCAAGGTCGGTATTTTTGCGTTTGCACACGGCAAGAATGTGCTGACCGAGAAGCCGATGGACATTTCGCTTTCGGCGGCGGAGCAGCTGTGCGCGGCAGCGAAGGAAAGCGGCAAGCTGTTCGGCATCATGCTCAATCAGCGCACGAGCAAGCTGTTCACTGAGGCACGACGGATCGTGCAGAGCGGCGAACTCGGTCAGCTGAAGCGTTCGATCTGGATCGTCACCAACTGGTATCGCACGAACGCATACTATGCGTCCGGCGCATGGCGCGCCAGCTGGAAGGGCGAGGGCGGCGGTCTGCTGCTCAATCAGGCGGCGCACAACCTGGATCTGTGGCAGTGGATCTGCGGGATGCCGGTTTCGGTCACGGCGCACTGCAATGTCGGCAAATTCCACGATATTGAGGTGGAGGATGAGGCAGTGCTGTACACCGAGTTTGCAAACGGCGCGACCGGCGTCTTCATCACCACGACCGGGGATCTGCCGGGCACAAACCGGCTGGAGATCGTCGGCACACTCGGCAAAATCGTCATTGAAGGCGGCACGCTGAAGCACTGGAAGCTGCCGAAGAGCGAACGCGAGATCTGCGCCGACGCGCCCGAAAGCTGCCCGCGCGTGGAAAGCGAATACACGGAGTATACGCCGGGCAACGGCAGAGCGCATGCCGGCATTTTGCAGAACTATGCAAATGCGCTGCTGCACGGTGAAGCACTGATCGCTCCCGGCTATGACGGGCTGATGCAGATCACGCTGATCAACGCCGCTTATCTGTCCGCCTGGAGCGGCAGCACCAAGGTGACATTGCCGTTTGACAAGGCGCTATACGACAAACTGCTTGCGGAAAAAATTGCGCATTCTTCCTTCCGCAGTGAAGTCAAGCCGCTTGCCGAGGACAAGGAACAAAGCAACCGCTGGCAGGTGAACTGGTGAGGCATGGCGACGCGTGTGTGACGGCAAATTTAACATGGCAGCGTATGAAAAGGGCGGGAATCCCGCCCTTTTTGCCGCCTTGCGCGGCGAAACAAAAAAATTCATCTTTTTTTGAAATATATCTTGATTTTTCCCGTCAGACATGCTATTATATAAAGGCTGTTTGTGAAAACAACACAATACGCTTTGAACGCGAACAACCTGGAGAAGTCGCCTAGTTGGTCGAGGGCGCGCGACTGGAAATCGCGTAACCCGTAACAGGGTTCGAGAGTTCGAATCTCTCCTTCTCCGCCAAGCAAAAAAGCATCCCGTCGGGATGCTTTTTTGCTTACATCTGCACGGATTCCGGAAAGGAGGGCAGACAATGAAGAAAACACAGCAGGCGTGCAATCCCTTTGCCAACAGCGACACGAACAAGCGATATTATACCTATGATTACTACCTGCGCCGCACCTTCGGCGGAAAGTGCCTGAAGGTGGCACTGGACATCGGCTGCACCTGCCCGAACATCGACGGCACTTGCGGCTATGGCGGCTGTATTTACTGCTCGGGGCGTGGGAGCGGCGACTTTGCACCGGCGCCGCTGCAAACAGTGACAGCGCAAATCGAAGCGGGAAAGCGGCAGCTTGCCGCGAAGTGGCAGAGCGACCGCGTGATTCCGTATTTTCAGGCGCACAGCAACACCTACGGTGACATTGACCGTTTGCGCGCGGCATATTTTGAGGCGATCGCATATCCGGGAACTGTCGGCGTGAGCATTGCGACCCGCGCGGACTGCCTCGGCGGGGATGTGCTTGCGCTGCTTGCCGAGGCGTCGGCCATGACGCATCTGACGGTCGAGCTCGGTTTACAGAGCGCGTCGGACGAGACGGCGGCGCGGATCGGGCGCGGTCATACCTATGCAGCGTTTTGTGACGGCGTTTCCGCGCTGCGGCGTACCGTGCCTGCGGCGGAGATCTGCATCCATATCATCAACGGGCTGCCGGGCGAAACCCGCGCGGATATGCTGGCGACTGCCGATGCGGTTGCCGCGCTGCACCCGGAGCAGCTGAAGATCCATTCCATGCATGTTCTTGCCGGTACACCGCTCGCCGACCTTTATATAAAAGGGGCATACACGCCGCTCACGCTTGAAGAATATGTGGGGATCACGGCAGAGCAGTTGACACGTTTGCCGCCTGAAACGGTTATCGCGCGTGTCACCGGCGACGGCGACAGACATGCGACGCTTGCCCCGGCATGGAGCCTGCGCAAAAAGGAAGTGATTGCCGCGCTTGACCGCTATCTTTATGTACATGACCTTTGGCAGGGAAAAAGAGCAGAACCCGTAAATTTGCATATTTTTTAATTTTTTCAAGATGTACCCACAATTCGACAATGTTTTTGTTTTAAGTGTTATACACTGAGAATGAAACAATTGTTGACGTCCAAACTGCAATTGTAGTGTGCACAATGCGACGGATTTCTTCGCGGGGAATCCGCCGCGGGAAAAAGAAAGGGAATAATATGTTTAAAAAATATGTGAGCATTTTGTTGGCGGCTTCGATGCTTTTCGTCACGTCTCTTTCGGTTTGCGCGCTCGGCGGTAAAGACTCCGGTAATATGCAGGATACGCCGGAGCTGTCCGCGTATTATGAAGCGCTGGATTCCTATCTCAATCATATGGCTGCCGCTGATGCCGAGTATGCGGGATGCACGAACTGCACGTACAGTCCGGTTACCGCACTGTACAGCCACGATCTCGAAACGCCGACCAGTCTTCTGTTTGAATTCAGAAAGAACGGTCATTATCGCGGCTATGTAATTGTCAGAGCGGCGGACATGCGCATTCTTGAGTCTGCGCTCTGCGAAATTCCGTACAATATCGATGCCAAAGCCGATGCAAATGTAAAGTTTGTTTATGACTTTGGAAACCACGGCGTCTCGGTCGGCGGCGGCACGCCGGTCTATATCACCGAAGCCGATGCGACCGATGAACTCCAAAACGCATACTTTAATTACGGCGGCGGTGCGGATGTCTGCGAAACGCAGGAGACCGTCTTCAGCAATGTGCCGATTTATTTCCAAAATTCGGCAAACTGCATTGTGTGCGCGTGCGCGCATCTGCTGCTGTACTGGAACAGAAACGGCTATAGTGGCTTGACCCCCACTGTCTCCACACAGGCGCAGTTTACAAGCTTGATGGAAACGGTGGACGTACGCTTCACCAGCTATGCGAACAATAAGATCCCCGGCGTGCTGAGCGGCTATGCCGATGACCGCGGTTTCACTGTACAGGCGACTAACATCTGGGATCCTACACTGGAAGACGCGCACACGGAGATTTCTGCCGACCGTCCGTTCCTGCTCGGCTTTGCTGCCGGCTCCAGTTACAGCTCGACGGTCGGACACATGACGGTCTGCGTCGGCATTTCGACAACCTATCTGGAGGGCGACTATGTTAAGGTTGTTGACGGTCATTCTTCTTCGCTGGTTACGCAATACTGGGATGACGAAATCAACGACTACATTTGCAGTGTTACGGTAAGCGAAAACTGACGTTATACAGCGTTTCCACGCAATAAAGGGTTTCCGCCCGGGAAAATCCCGGGCGGAAATCCGCTTTTGAAGGGCGTGGCTGCGCCTGACCGCGTATACAGACTTTTTGCACAAATAGACTTCTTTTTCATAGCATAGCAGTGTATAATAGTATATGTATCATAGATGTAACGAACACAATTTGAATCGGAGGTTAGCCTGCATGATGAAAGTTCTGAAAGTTTTGCTTGCCGTTTGCCTGTGCGCGCTTTTGCTGTCCGGATGCGGGGATAAGGAAACGGCAGATACAGTGCCCAAATCGAATCGGCCGGAAACGCAGGCGGATATGACCGGCTTCCCGTCCGGCACCGTACAGCGGGAATGTCTGTATGTCGACGGAACACTGTATCTTTATAACGGAAAATGGAGCGGGGATCTGCAGCAGGCAGGGTACACATATTATGGCAAGGTCGCGCGTGAGGATGTATACCGCATTCCGGATACCGACCTGACGGCAGCGTGGGTCGATGTCGGCTCTAAGGTGTATGTCGGCACGGCGGCGTGTGACAGCATTCTTGTGGAAACGGGCGGAACGCTGTATCGGTATACCGCGGGGACGCTGTGAAAGTAAAACCGGATCATTCGGCGGCGATTGGCTTTTTTGCATCGCCGCCTTGTTTTGCGTTTTTCAAAGTCGGAAAGCCTGAAAGCTACGCTGAAATTATAGCATTTGCACAAAAAATGCGCGGTTGATTCTACGGTTGTATTGCAAAAAGTTCAAAAAACCTATTGAAAGCGGAATCCTTTTCCTGTATAATTGAATTTGGAATACTTGCAGAAAAGGAGCAAACAACCATGGCGAATTTGATTACGAAAAACATCAGAAACATCGTCCTTCTCGGACACGGATCTACCGGTAAGACTTCTCTTGCTGAGGCAATGCTCTACAGCAAGCATCTGACCGACCGTCTCGGCAAGACGACGGACGGCAATACGGTTTGTGATTATGACCCCGAGGAGATCAAGCGCGGCTTTACGCTTTCCGCTGCGATGATCAACTTCATGCATAACGATATCAAGATCAATGTGATCGACACGCCCGGCTATCTCGGCTTCAAGGGCGAGGCAAAGCAGGCGGTGCGTGTGGCGGATGCGGCGATTATCGTCGTGGACGGGCGCACCGGTGCGCAGGTCGGTACCGATCTCGGCTGGGACTACGCCACCGAGGCGAAGATCCCGAAATCCTTCTTCATCAACCGCTTTGACGACGGGGAAGCCCGCTTCGCAAAGGCGTTTTCGACGCTGCGCGACCGTTACGGCGTCGCGGTCTGTCCGATCTTCATTCCGATGATCGAGGGCGACCATGTCGGCGGCTTCCTCAACCTCATCGACATGAAGGTCTATAAATATGATGATAAGGGCAACCTGTCGCACGGCGCCAGCATCCCACAGGACTTTGTCGGCACGGCGCACGAATACCGCAACATGCTGCTCGAGTCCATCGCCGAGACCAGTGAGGCGCTGATGGAGAAATACTTTGCCGGTGAAGAGATCACTCGTGAAGAAGCGGTTGAAGCGATTCACGAGGGCATCATCAACGGCGGCATCGTGCCGGTGTTCTGCGGCTCGGCAACCAAGGTCTGGGGTGTGATGCCGCTGCTCGACGTCATCGCCGACTCCTTCCCGCGCCCGACGGCGCGCGGCGTGGAGCACAGCGTAGACGGCAGCGACATTGCCATTGAAAAAGAGGGCGATCCTGCGCTCTTCGTCTTCAAGACGGTTGCCGACCCCTTTGTCGGCAAGATGACCTATTTCAAGGTCATGAACGGCGAGGTCAAGCGGGATATGATCCTGAAGAACAACCGCGGTGGCGAAGAAAAGCTGGCAAAGCTCTATACCATGTGCGGCAAGAAACAGACTGAGGTCGATTCGCTTTGCTGCGGTGACATCGGCGTGACCGCAAAACTGAACAATACCAACACCAACGATACGCTCAGTCTGTCCGGCAAGGTGGAATACGCGCATGTGATCTCGCCGATCCCGTATATGGCAAAGGGCATTGTCCCGGTTTCTAAGGGCGACGAAGACAAGATCTCGCAGGGCATTTCCAAGTTGCTGGAGGAGGATCTCACGCTCCGCTTTGAGAACAATGCCGAGACGCGGCAGATGCTGATCTACGGCATGGGCGACATGCATCTCGACGTCACGGTTGCCAAGCTGAAGGCGCGCTACGGCGTGTCGGTTGCGCTGGAGAAGCAGCGAATCGCGTACCGCGAGGCGATCAAGAAGAAGGTCTCCGTCGAGGGCAAGCATAAGAAGCAGTCGGGCGGTCACGGCCAGTACGGTCATGTCAAGATCGAGTTCTCCCCGAGCGACACCGAGGGACTGACCTTCACCGAGAGCATTTTCGGCGGCAGCGTGCCGAAGAACTTCCATCCCGCCGTACAGAAGGGACTGGAAGAGGCAATGAAGAAGGGCGTGCTTGCCGGATTTCCGATGATCGGGCTGAAGGCAAATCTGTTTGACGGTTCGTATCACGACGTTGACTCGTCGGAAATGGCGTTCAAGATGGCGGCGTCGCTTGCATATAAGGAAGGCATGAAGCAGGCAAACCCGGTGATTATGGAGCCCATCGTCTCCATGCGTGTTTATGTGCCGGATGCAATGGTGGGTGATGTCCTCGGCGATTTCAACAAGCGCCGCGGCAGAGTGCTCGGCATCAATCCGGATGAGACCAAGCACGGCTCGACCATCGTCGAGGCAGAGGTGCCGCAGGCGGAAGTGCTGGAGTACACCGTCGCGCTCCGCTCCATGACGCAGGGGCGCGGACGCTATGACATGCAGTTTGTCCGCTATGAAGAGGTTCCCGCACCTGTCGCGGAGAAGATCATCGCGGAGAATAAAGCAAATCTCGAAGAATAAAAGAAAAAAGGAGCTGCCCGCGGGCAGCTCCTTTTCAAATACGCAAAGGAAAAAGCGCTGCCGCCCGCAGCGCTTTTTCCTTTTACAGCTTATCTGCAAAACGCTCGGCAGTGATGATACCGTCCTTGAAACGGAGGCGGCAGGCACGCGCGGTGCGGCGCTCGCCGTCGCCCTTGGTGAGGTCTCTGCCGTGGTAAATTGCGTAGTATTCACCATTATATTGGATCACACTGTGATGACCGACGCCTTCTTCAAAGTCGTTTTTAATCATCAGCGGGTCAAACTTGCCGTTTGCGGTATGCTTCTCGAATTTGACCTTTGTCAGATCCGGCTCGTCGGTGTGCGCGGCGGCATAGCCGATGTGGTAGGTATCATTTTCATAGCAGGCGCCGCTGTACATGAGGTACTGCCAGCCGTCCACTTCCAGCCAGAACGGACCTTCAATGGTGTGCCAGTCCTTGCCGTCGCCGAAACGGTTGCGCTTGAAGATCTCCTCATCAAAGGTCGGGACAACGACTTCGACCGGCTGATAAGCGGGGGTGTAGGGGTCAATCAGTTTGTCCACAAAGATGCGGGTGCCGATGCGTTCCGGCTTTCTGTTGTCCTCGGCATAGAAGAGGAACAGCCCAGCGGCGGTTCTGACGACGTGCGCGTCGATCGAGAAACGGTCAAACAGACACTTGGTTTCGCCGAAAGGACCGAGCGGGGAGCGCGAACGCGAAACATGCAGGTATTCAAACATGCCCGGCTTCGAGCAGGAGTAGTAGAGGTAATACCAGCCGTCCGCCTCGATGATGCAGGGCGCCCAGTAGTCCTTGCAGCCGTCCACGGTGCAGACGATGCCGGCATAATGCCACTCGGAGAAGGGGGTATCGGCAGTGTATGCTTCGACGCCGCGACCGGCGGTTACATACATGTAGTACTTGCCGTCTGCCTCAAACATGAACGGATCGGGTTGCGTCTTTTTGCAGTCTTTTTCAAAGAGAAGTTTCATAGTGTCTCCTATATGTTATATGTCAGATTTGTTTTTTCAAAGGAAGTGCAGCATTCCACATGTCCGGTACGGCAGAACAGGTCAAACGGATAGATCGTGTTCATCTTCCAGCCGTCGGACAGCAGAAATTTTGCGTCGCGCGCCAGCGTCTCCGGGTTGCAGGAAATGTAGACGATTTTTTTTGCGCCCATTTTGCCGAGGTCTGCGAGCAGCCGTTCGGTGCAGCCCTTGCGGGGCGGGTCAAGCACGACGACGTCGGGGACGAAGTCGCCCTCGGCAGCTTTTGCATCTTTCAGCAGCGCCTGCGTGTCGGATGCGTCACCGCAGTAGAACGCGGCGTGAGTAATGCCGTTTTGCGCGGCGTTTTCCCCGGCACAGGCAACTGCGGATGCCACGGTCTCAATACCGATCAGCCGTCCTGCGTGCTTTGCCATGGAAAGCCCGATCGAGCCGATGCCGCAATAGAGGTCGAGCAGGGTCTCGCGCCCGGTCAGCGCGGCAAGCTCTGCCGCTTTGCCGTAGAGCAGCTCCGCTGCGCCGCGGTTGACCTGATAGAAGGACTGCGGCGTGATGCGCAGCCGCACGCCGCAGAGAATGTCCTCGATGTACGGTTTGCCGGACAGCAGCGTGAAGTCCTTGCCGAGCACCACATTGGTGTCGTCTTCGTTGCGGTTCAGAAAGATCGAAACCACGGCGGGAAACCGCGTCTGTATGCGGTGGACAAAGTCGTCCGCACGCGGCAGCGAAGCGCCGCACAGCACCAGACACAGCATGATCTCACCGGTCGCCTCGCCGATGCGCAGATAGATGTGGCGGAGCAGTCCGGATTTTGTTTCCTCGTCGTAGACCGTGAGGTTTGTCTCTTGCGCAAAGGCGCGGATCTCCTCCACGATCGGTGCAAACGCGGGATTTTGCAGGGCGCAGTCTGTGCAGGGCAGGACGCGATGACTCTTTGCCGCGAAAAAGCCGACGGCGATTCTGCCGTCCGCTGCGCGGCGGACCGGGTATTGTGCCTTGTTGCGGTAGCGATCGGTGCGTCCGTCGCTTGTCAGCGGCGCGACATCGACGTCCCGCAGCCCCTGTCGGACAAAGCTCTGCCGGACAGACGCTTCCTTCAGCGCTCGCTCATAGGCGTAATCCACACTGCGGAAGGCGCAGCCGCCGCAGGATGCCGAGACGGCGCAGCCGTCCGGGACGCGGTGCGGGGAAGGCGTGAGGATGTTCTCCGTGCGGGCGACGGCGTAGGTACGGCAGACCTTGATGACGCGCACGCACACAAGGTCGCCCGTGACAGCGCCCGATACAAAGAGCACACAGCCGTCTACTTTTGCAATACCGAAGCCGAGGAAATTCATATCCGTGATGTTGACTTCATATACATCATTTTTCTTCAAGGCTTCACGCTCCCGCAAAAGTTTTCCTATTCAGTATACCATTCTTTCGGGTGCAAGGCAAGCAAAAAGAGGTGAAATTTATTGAATAGATATTGAAAAATACCGAAAGATACGGTATAATGTTCTGAGATTGGCAGACTTTTTCGTCCTGCCGGTCGCAATCTTTGTGAAAGTGAGTGGCGGAATGAATTCTTTACGCAACTTTTGTGCGACTTTTGCAATCGCGCTGGTCGTTTTCGGTCTGTGCGCGTTTTTTATAACCGGATTTGTCACCGACAGCATCAACGGCATGATCAGCGGAGAAAAGGCGACCGAGAGCAGCGATGTGTCAACCTCGGACTCTGATTCTTCCGCCCTGCATCCGCTCGGGCCTGATGAAGATGATCTCGGCGGCACATCGTTCAGTATGCTGCTGATCGGCACGGACTATCGTCCGAGCATTCTGACCGACTATCATCCCAATATTGAAGAGCAGTATCCTTATTTTCAGAATTCTGCCGAGTTGATCGGTTATAACGGATCGCTCCCCGTTTATCCGTACCGCACGGTACATGCCGATGCGGTCGTGCTGGTCACGGTCAACAAGGAGAAGCGGCGTATTACCTATATGGAGATCCCGACCGAGATGCAGCTGACGGTCGGCGGCGTAACCACGAATGTGCGTGACTTGTACTATGACAAGGGGCTTGACTATTTTGTCAACAAGATGTCCGGCATCACGGGCGTGCAGATCGACTACTACGCGTTGACAAGCATCGAACAGCTGGCGGGCGCGGTTGACGCCATGGGCAATATCACCTTCACCGTGCCGTGCGATATGGAGTATACCGATGAGGCCTCTGGGCTGACCATTTCGCTTGATGCAGGGGTGCAGACCCTGACCGGCAATGACGTATGCGGTCTGCTTGCCTACAATTCCTATACCAACGCGACGCTGTCGCGCGAAAAGACCACGATGTCTTTCCTGCGTGCACTGGCGCAGAAGATGACCAATCCGACCTACCTTCCCAAGGCGGCGACGATCTTTGCCGATGCGTCGAAATATGTCGCCACCAATTTCACCGCCGAGGATCTGACCAAGCAGCTGGATCTGATCTTTGCCTACAGTCAGTTTGAGGTCGGCTCGGTGGATTATCCGGGCAGCTACTATTTCCGGGACGGCGAGCGGGTGTTCATCCCGAATATTTCCGCGGCAATAACCGCAGTGCTGAAGTATAATCAATAATTTTTCCATATAGACAAGAGGAGAAAAACATGAATAATTCCGAAAAAACAATGGACAAGATCGTTGCACTCTGCAAAAACCGCGGCTTTGTGTATCCCGGTTCCGAGATCTACGGCGGTCTTGCTAACTCGTGGGATTACGGTCCGCTCGGCGTTGAGTTCAAGAACAACATCAAGCGCGCATGGTGGAAGCGCTTTGTGCAGGACTGCAAGTACAATGTCGGTCTTGACAGCGCGATCATCATGAACCCCGAGGTCTGGGTTGCTTCCGGTCACGTCGGCGGCTTTTCCGACCCGCTGATGGACTGCAAGGCGTGCAAAACGCGTCATCGCGCCGATAAGCTGATCGAGGATTACGCGGCAGAGAACCATCTCGACATCAATCCTGCCGGCTGGACAAACGAGGAAATGTCCAAGTACATCGCGGACAACGGGATCACATGCCCTGCCTGCGGTGCGAAGGACTTCACCGACATCCGCAAGTTCAATCTGATGTTCAAGACCTATCAGGGTGTCACCGAGGATTCCTCCTCCGAGCTGTATCTCCGCCCCGAGACGGCGCAGGGCATCTTCGTCAACTTCAAGAACATTGCGCGCACCACGCGCAAGAAGCTCCCCTTCGGCGTCGGTCAGATCGGCAAGTCGTTCCGCAACGAGATCACGCCCGGCAACTTTATCTTCCGTATCCGCGAGTTTGAGCAGATGGAGCTGGAGTTTTTCTGCAAGCCCGGCACCGACCTCGAATGGTTCAAATACTGGAAGGATTACTGCGAGCAGTTCCTCTATGATCTCGGCATGACGCGCGACAATCTCAGACTGCGCGACCATGATGCGGACGAGCTTTGCTTCTACTCCAAGGCAACGACCGACTTTGAGTATCTGTTCCCGTTCGGCTGGGGCGAGCTCTGGGGCGTGGCGGACCGCACCGATTACGACCTTACGCAGCATGCCAACCACAGCGGCGAATCGATGGAATATTTTGATCCCGAGACGAATGAAAAGTATGTGCCCTATGTCATTGAGCCGTCGCTCGGCGCTGACCGCGTGACGCTTGCATTTCTGATCGACGCATACGACGAGGAGACGGTCGGCGAGGGGGACACCCGTGTCGTTCTGCATCTGCATCCCGCACTTGCGCCGTTCAAGGCAGCCGTCCTCCCGCTGTCGAAGAAGTTGTCCGAGAAGGCAGGCGAAGTGCAGGATATGCTCGGCAAGTATTTCAATGTCGACTTTGATGAGACCGGTTCGATCGGCAAACGCTATCGCCGCCAGGATGAGATCGGTACGCCGTTCTGCATCACCTATGACTTTGAGAGCGAGGGCGACGGCTGCGTCACCGTGCGTGACCGCGACACAATGGAGCAGGAGCGCGTGAAGATCGAGGATCTGAAGGCGTATATCGAGGCAAAACTGGAATTCTGATTTAAAAGGAAATGATTATGAAACATGTATTTCTGACGCGCGCGGCGGCGCTTTTGCTCGCATGCGTGCTTGCACTGACATTTGTCGGCTGCGGCAAGGGAACGGCTGATTCCACCGCATCCTCCGATGCGGGAGAACTCACCGCCGAGTGGACGCATGTGGGCGAGGGCAACTGTGCTTTTTCGTTCATCGCGACCTTTGCGGACGGGACTACGCAGAGTTATGTTGTTAACACCGACAAAGACACGGTCGGTACGGCGCTTTTGGATGCCGGACTGATCGAGGGTGAACAAAGCGCATACGGGCTCTATGTCAAGAGTGTGTGCGGCGTGGTTGCCGACTATGATGTCGATGCGACCTACTGGGCGCTGTATGTCAACGGCGAGATGTCGCAGGTCGGCGTGGACAGCGTCAAATGCGCGGATGTCACGAGTGTTGAATTCCGCGTGGAGAAGTAAGAGATCCCGGATGACCGGATTGCCGAAAGGAGTCAGGAATGCCTAAGTTCACCAAGACCGCAATCATGCAGTCCTTTGTGAAGCTGCTCGATTCCACCCCGTTTGACAGAATCACGGTGAAGGACATCGTGGATGACTGCGGCGTCAACCGCAATACATTCTACTATAATTTTGAAGACATCTATGCGCTGGTCGACGAGCTGCTCAGCGAAGAGGTTGCGCGTGTGCTGGAAAAACAGCGCACTTGCAACTCCTGGCAAGGGGGACTCTATTACGGTGCCGAATTTGTCCTGAAAAACAAAAGAGCTGTCTATCACCTGTATCATTCGACGAAAAGAGACCAGTTGGAACGCTATTTCAAGCGCGTTGTGTATGATGCAGCCGCCGAAGTTGTGAAACATGAAGCCGAGGGGCTGAATTGTACCGATGCCGATGTGGAGTTTGTCGCCGGATTTTACGGGGAGGCGGTGATCGGAATGATCCGCCGCTGGCTGGACAGCGACATGAAGGGCGATCTCGAAGCAATGATCCGCAAGCTGAGTGCGCTCCTCGACAGCAACGTCCGTCAGGCGATTTCCACGGTCTCTGCCGTACAGTAATCAAAAATCAGACAAACCGCCCGGTTTGCCTGATTTTTGGGCAATTTTAGCCCGGTGTGCAGTTTTTGCACACTGGGCTTTTTCTGTCTGTTGCGGACGGCAGCCGACTTGGCTATAATGAGAACATAGACCGATATTTTTTTGTTTGGAAAGGGAATTGTCATGAGTTTGTACGAGAATTTCAAAAAGGTTTACATCATCCTGTCTGTCCTGTTTATCGCTGCGGGCATCTGCATGCTGATCTGGCCCTCCGTCTTTGCCTATGCCCTGTGCTACATCATCGGCGGCATCTGCATTGCGCACGGCATCATGCGTCTGGTCGGCTATTTTTCCGGGGATCTTTACCGCATTGCATTTCAGTTTGACCTGGCGCTCGGTATTGCCTCGATCCTGCTCGGCATCGTGATCGTGTGCAACGCCACGGCGTTCATTTCGCTTGTGCACATCCTGATCGGTATTTTCACGCTGGTGACGGGAACGCTGCAGGTACAGTCCTCCGTTGATGCCAAGCGGTTCGGTATGCCGAGATGGTGGCTTCTGCTGATCGGCGCGATCCTCACGATGGCGCTCGGCGTGCTTCTGGTGATCGCACCGTTTGAGGGAACGCTTGCCATCGTCTGCCTGCTCGGTGCAACGCTGATCGTTGAGGGCATCGAAAATCTGTTCATCCTGCTGTATATGGTCAAGTACAGAAACAACTGAGTGCGGAAGGACGGTACCCGTGTCGAAAAACAAATCCGGCGAATCGGCAATGCACAAGGTTGCCGCTTTCATTGTCGATAAGCGAAATATCATTTTGCTGCTGTATGTTGCAGCGTTCATCTTTTCCATGATTGCGCAGAACTGGGTCAATGTCTGCAATGATCTGACCGCCTATCTGCCCGCCGATACAGAGACCCGGCAGGGGCTGACGATCATGGAGGACGAGTTTGTGACCTATGCCACCTCGCGTGTCATGGTTGCCAACGTCACCTATGACGAGGCAAAGGCGCTCAGCGACAAGATCGCCGCGCTTCCGCAGGTGGAGATGATCACCTTTGACGATACAGAGAATCATTACAAGGCGGCGAGCGCGCTCTTCGATATTACGATGAAGGGCGAAGCAGGGGATGCCGTTGTGGCGGAAGGTTATGCGGCTGTGCGTGATCTGCTCGCGGACTATGACACCTACATTTCGGAGAGCGATGTGGACATCTCTGCATCGCTTGCTAACGAAATGTCGCAGATCCTGGCGATCGCCGCAGTCATCATTGTGGCAGTGTTGCTGCTGACCTCACAGACCTACATGGAGGTTCCGGTGCTGCTCATCACCTTTGTCGCCGGGATCATCCTGAACAAAGGCACAAATTTTATCTTTGACGAAATTTCTTTCGTTTCCAATTCGGTCACCGCCGTTTTGCAGCTGGCGCTTTCAATCGACTATGCGATCATCATGATCCATCACTACAGCGAACAGCGCGAGACCTGCGACCAGCGTGACGCAGTCGTCAACGCACTGGCAAGCTCAATCACCGAGATCTCCGGCAGCTCGCTGACGACGATCTCGGGTCTTGCGGCGCTGATGTTCATGCAGTTCAGAATCGGTTTTGACATGGGCATCTGCCTGATCAAGTCGATCTTCTTCAGCCTGCTCTGCGTTTTCACGCTGATGCCGTGCCTCCTCATGCTGCTCGGCAAATACATTGACCGCACGCACCATAAGAGTCTGCTGCCCGACATTTCTTTCCTCGGCAGCTTTGTATACAAGCTGCGTTATGTCGTGCCGCCGCTGTTTGCCGTGGTGCTGGTGGCATCGTTCTTTCTGTCCTCCAACTGTCTGTACACCTACAATGCCAACTCATCCAAGACGAGCCGACAGAACGAGACGCAGATCGCCAAAGAGATGATCGAGGAGCATTTCGGTGCG
>ENA-ORIC01001897-ORIC01001897.1-human-gut-metagenome-genome-assembly--contig:-NODE-1897-length-18384-cov-4.848965_pt1 | contig 18384 bp, 16 predicted proteins | sample MGYA00243023_ERZ508732 | MGnify/ENA primary metagenome ERZ508732 (study PRJEB26277, sample SAMN04329767) | human gut metagenome | biome: human-associated habitat | host: Homo sapiens | place: USA...
CCCCCCCCGCCCCCCTCCTTTTCTCAAACTTTATACATATCAGCCTATCAGAAGATCAGCGTCCGGATAAGATATACAGCTGTCGCGGCGCGCCTGACTCAACATTATCGAATAAGTCACGGTCAGGATGCCCACGCGTCCGAAGAACATCAGCAGCATATCCACCACCATAGAAAACGCCGACAGATACGGAGACAGCGAAAGCGACAGACCAACCGTCGATATCGCCGAGATTGTCTCATACATGCTTGTCATCAGCGGCACGCCCTCTCTTGCCGAGATGAGAAGCCCGCCGAACAATCCAGCCGACAGGTTTATTGTCAGCACAGTTATCGCTCTGACTACCATATCCGACGGAATTCTCCGCTTCGAGAACCGTATCTCGGATCTTCCCGCCGCCGAGCACATCACAGCCATCACAATGACCCCGAGCGTACCGACCTTCACGCCGCCCGCGGTGGAGCCGGAAGCGCCGCCGATCAGCATCAGGAACATACAGATGAGTTTCGACGAGTCCGTAAGCGCCGTATTGCCGATCAGGTCAATTCCCGCCGTACGTGTCGTCACCGACTGGAACAGGCTCTGGAATATCTTTTCGCCCGTGTTCATTCCGCCGATGGTATCCGCGTTGTTCCATTCGAAGAACGCGATGAGCGCCGTTCCGGAAAGGATCAGCACAGCCGTCACACGCAGAACAAGCTTCGTGTATACAGACAGGCTCTTGTGTCTGAGAACAAGATTCACAATATCGTCCCATACGATGAATCCTATCCCGCCAAGCACGATAAGAGCAATAAGCGTGCCTCCGACAAGATGATCATGCCTGAATCCGTCGAACCCGTCAAGCAGGTCGAACCCCGCGTTGCAGAAAGCGGACACCGAATGGAACACACCGTACCATATTCCCTTGGCCGGCCCGAAAACAGGCACGAATCTCACTGACAATATAACGGCTCCGACGCCTTCTATCAGCGCTGTCCCCCGCAGTATCCGTTTTACGAGCCGGACCATCCCGCACGCGGCGTTCATCCCGAGCGCCTGAGACGCGACAAGTCTCTCTCTCGGGGTAATCTGCCGTTTAATTAAGACGGACAGCATGACGGCGAGCGTCATGAACCCGAGCCCGCCGATCTGTATCAGCACGATTATCACAATCTGCCCAAAAAGGCTCCAGTAAGCCCCGGTCGGCAGAACGGTCAGACCGGTGACGCATGTCGCGCTGACAGACGTGAAAAACGCCTTGACAGGCGAAGTGAACACCCTCTCCCGGGAAGCCGCCGGAAGCATCAGAAGCAGTGCGCCGACGACAATCAGAAGCGCGAAGCCGATAATTATTATCTCAGCTCCGGAAAGCCTCCGTCCGGAGGTCGTGCGGAGCTTCTTTTTGATATTCACACGCTTTGACGCGAGCATGGAAGCGACCTTCTCCTCGTCGGGAAGCGTCCGTTTTTTCATTGTTCGGAATCCTTTCGATCATCCGCGGCGTCGGGAAAATACCCGCACTGCGGAATGCCATATATCATTATACGCGGCGCCGCGCAATTCGTTCGTTTCAGTCGGGTTAGTCAAGCGCGAGCCGCACCGAGAGCGGATAGTGATCGGACGGATACTCGCCGTCATACGACGTCCGCACGATCTTCGCCGAGATCAGCGAGAACTCCGGCGTCGCGAAGATATAATCTATCCTTCTCGAGCCCATCCCGCCCTTGTAGAAGTGGAATGTTCCACCTGCCTCGCCCTCGGCTATTCCGGTGAGCTTGACATTGTCAAAGCCGTACCCGTCCGCCAGAAGTCTGAGACTTTTCGCCCCGGGCTTCGTGTTGAAGTCTCCCATAAGAAGCGTCGGGAGCGGTTCCTTCTTCTGTCTCTCGGATATCTGACGGCAGATGAGCCGCAGTTGCGCGCACCGCGCCGCCTCGCTCGAGACATCGAGGTGAGTGTTGAACACCCTGACGCGCCGCTCGCCGACCTTCACCTCGGCGACCGTGCATATTCGCGGGAATATCCACGCGAGCGGTGACATCAGTGAAAACAGCCGATGATTCTTCTTTGCCAGCCAGAACGTGCCGTCGTATGAAACCTTGAGCCCGTTCTTCACCGCGATGTCCGAGTGCTCGTCAAGAAAACCGCCGCCCCTTCCGAGTCCGACGAGATTATATTCATGAAGCTCGTTCTCAAAGTCCCTGCGCATCAGCGGAGTCAGCTCCTGCACGCCGATGATGTCCGAGCCGAGCTCCCGCATCATCCGAAGAACGAGCGCGCGGCGTCTCTTCCATTTGTGTATGCCCATGCCGAACAGTGAGCTCTTCAGGTTGAACGTCGCGATATCTATTATGGTTCCCACTTTTTGTACATCTTGCTTTCCGAAATGTTCTTTTTCTATTATACCACAAGGGTGATAATTGTTATATATTTATATGTAAAATTACTGTGATATTTTGAACATGAAAGAAATTCAGCGCGCTAAAAGACAATATGCTCGCAAAACACCGCGTCGGAGCACAGAATTTCAGCGTGTTATATTCGCGATTCGTCTTGAAATACGACGGAATTTGTGGTATAATTATTTTATCGGGCATTAACCGAACTAAAACATAAGGAACGATTGTTATGATAAATATCGCAATATTCGGTTTCGGCGTGGTCGGCGGCGGCACAGCCGAGGTTCTCACCGAGAACGCCTCCCTCATCGCGTCGCGCGTCGGGGAACCGATCAACATCAAATATATCCTCGATCTCAGAGACTTCCCGGACAGCCCCTTCCGCGACTGCGTCGTTCACGACATAGACATCATTCTGAACGACCCGGAAGTGAAGATCTGCGCCGAGCTCATGGGCGGCTCGCATCCGGCATATGAGTTCTCGGTCCGCGCCATGAAGGCGGGCAAGAGTGTCGTCACCTCCAACAAGGAAGTCGTCGCGAACTTCGGACCGGAGCTCCTTAAGACTGCGGACGAGTGCGGCGTGCGTTACCTCTTTGAGGCGAGCGTCGGCGGCGGCATACCCGTCATCCACCCGATAGGAAGCTGTCTCACCGCGAACGATATCTCCGAGGTCGACGGCATCCTCAACGGCACCACGAACTATATCCTCACCGAGATGTTCTCGAAGGGGAAGGATTTTGACTCGGCTCTGAAGGAAGCTCAGGAAAAGGGCTACGCTGAAAGAAACCCCTCCGCCGACGTCGACGGCATCGACGCCTGCCGCAAGATCTCAATCCTCTCCGCGATAGCGTTCGGAAGTCTCGTCCAGCCGGAGGAGATCAGCACCGAGGGCATACGCAATGTGACCGCCGCGGACGTCGCGAACGCGAAGAAAATCGGCGCCGCGATAAAGCTCATCGGCAGAGCCGTAAAGGTCGGAGACAAAATCTCCGCCTGTGTCGCGCCCATGTTCGTCCGTGAGACGAACCCGCTCGCCGGTATCATCGGGGTCTACAACGGAATACTCGTCAACGGCAACGCAATAGGCGACGTGATGTTCTACGGTCGCGGCGCCGGAAAGCTTCCGACCGCGAGCGCCGTTGTCTCGGATATAATCGAGATCGCGATGTATCTCAACCACCCTGTCCGCCCGTATCACGTCTGGAACCGCCTCCCGAAAGAGAGCATACTTTCCGCCGACGAGATCCCCTCGAAGTTCTGCCTGCGTTTTGACACGAAGCCGGGGACCCTGCCGGAAAGCGTCACCGTCATCACTGACGAGCCGTCGGACTTCGCTATAGTGACAAGCGAAATGACACCCGCCGAGTTGAAAAAGAAGTTTGACGGAAACTACACCCAGTACAGAATACTCTGATATATTTTCCGGGAAATAAACCGGCATATCAGACCGACCGCCATGCCCTCATTGGCACGGCGGTCGGTTTTTCATTAAATCGCAAAGGCTCTCCGCACGTGTGCGGAGAGCCTTTCCATGACAATTACCTTATTGCGGGAAATCAGCCGAGCTTAGCGTAGTTGATCTTGATGCCAGGGCCCATAGTGGACGCGATGACACAGCTCTTTATATACTGACCCTTGGTAGCAGCCGGCTTAGCCTTGATGATAGCGCCGAGGAGAGTGTTGAAGTTCTCCGCGAGCTTCTCAGGACCGAAGGACGCCTTGCCGATCGGGCAGTGGATGATGTTGGTCTTGTCGAGACGATACTCGATCTTACCAGCCTTAGCTTCCTTGACAGCCTTAGCAACGTCCATAGTGACGGTGCCTGCCTTCGGGTTCGGCATGAGTCCCTTAGGACCGAGGATCTTACCGAGACGGCCAATAACGCCCATCATATCCGGGGTAGCGATGATGATGTCGAAGTCGAACCAGTTTTCCTGCTGGATCTTCGCGACATAATCCTCAGCGCCGACAAAATCAGCGCCTGCCTCTTCAGCGGCCTTAGCTCTGTCGCCCTTCGCGAAGACGAGGGTGCGGACAGTCTTACCGGTACCGTTCGGGAGAACGACCGCGCCGCGGACCTGCTGGTCTGCGTGACGGGAGTCGACGCCGAGACGGACGTGAACTTCGATGGTCTCATCGAACTTTGCCTTTGCGGTCTGGCAGACAAGGTTCAGAGCGTCAGCGGAGTCATAGAGCTTTGCTTTTTCGATCAGCTTCGCGCTGTCTGTATATTTCTTTCCGTTAGACATTGTATAACTCCTCCTTATTCCTCAACAGTAATGCCCATGCTGCGCGCGGTTCCGGCGATCATGCTCATCGCGGTCTCAAGCGAGCCTGCGTTGAGGTCGGGCATCTTGGTTTCGGCGATCTGCTTCACCTGTTCCTTGGTCAGCTTTGCGACCTTGGTCTTGTTCGGCGTAGGAGAAGCGGACTCGATTCCGCACGCCTTCTTGATGAGGACAGGAGCCGGCGGAGTCTTTGTAATGAAGGAGAAGGAACGGTCAGCGTAAACGGTGATGACGACCGGGATGATGAGACCGATATCCTTTTTGGTTCTCTCGTTGAATTCCTTGGTGAATACCGGAATTGCGAGACCGTAAGCACCCAGCGCAGGACCTACAGGCGGCGCGGGAGTAGCCTTGCCAGCCGGCAGCTGCAGTTTGATGTAGCCAGTAATTTTCTTTGCCATGATAAATGCACCTCCGTATTGTGGTAGAAGCGTCGCCGTCGGATATGACCGCTCTCCGGTACGACAGACATTCAGACACAAGCCATCTGGTCATGTGCTGAAAGCCCCGTGATCCGGCGCTCGTTATACCCGCACCATGCGGCGCGGCGCGTCTTTTTCGACGCAAGATTTTAATAGCGGGAGAATTTTGATTGTGGAAAGCCGCTCCTGCGGCCGATTCTCCCTCCCACGTCATGAGGGGAAAGCACAGGCGGGATATCCCCGACTCTGACTTTTTATAACTTCCTCATTCTTCGGCAAGCTTGATATCCTTCGCGTCGAGCTCGAACGGAGTATCTCTGCCAAACATATTCGCGATGACCGTGACCTTCTTGAGGTCCTCCGAGATCTCTCTCAGCGTGCCCTTTGTTCCCTTGAGCGCGCCGTCCTTGATCTCCACGGTATCTCCGACCTTGAAGCTTACGACTTCCTTCGTCTCGGGGGTCTCAATGCCCATTGCGGCGACCTCCGCATCAGAAAGAGCCGTCGGCTTCGAGCCGGGCCCGACAAAGCCTGTAACGCCGCTGATATTCCTGACGACATGCCAAGTCTCGTCAGTCATGACCATCTTTACAAGCACATAGCTCGGGAAAATTTTCTCTTCGACGACAAGATCCTTGCCGTCCTTTCCGGCGCCGACCTCGACGTGCGTCTCAACGGGTATGCGGATGTCGACTATCTTGTCGTGCAGTCCGCGGTTCTCGATGATCTTCTCAAGGTTGGTCTTCACCTTGTTCTCGTAGCCGGAATAGGTGTGCGCGACGTACCAGCGCTTTTCGCCGGTGACGTCGATAAGATCGTTCATTCCCAAGGCGATCGTTACCCCTTATATGAGTTTTCCGAGAGCTGTAAGCCCAGCGGAGAACGCAAAATCGAGTATTCCGACGCCGAGGCTCACCACAATCACCGACACCGCGACGAGTATCGTGTTATTGAGGGTCTGCTTCGGAGTGGACCAGACGACCTTCTTGAGTTCGCTCTTGTACTCGCGGAAGAACTTCGCGGTACGCTTGCCGAACGAATCCTTTTTCTTTGCGGGAACGGACTTGTCCGCCTTTGCCGGCTTATCAGCCCTTGCCTCGGCGACCTCAGTCTTCTTCTCAGTGTCTGCCATTTAAGTTCCCTCCGTAATTACTTCGTTTCCTTGTGGAGCGTATGCTTGCGGCAGAATTTGCAGTACTTGTTCATTTCAAGTCTGTCGGGGTCATTCTTCTTGTTCTTGGTCGTGTCGTAGTTTCTCTGCTTGCATTCGCTGCACGCCAGTGTGATCTTGACTCTCATTATTTCGGCACCTCCCGATTAGTTTGCGGCGCCAAGCGCCGTGTATTTGCTTCCGCGGGACAGGCATGACGCCCCGCAAAGCACGTACCTCCCTCGACCGGATACGCGAGATCTGTAAAACAAACGTCGCATGAGCTCAGCATCCGCCGGTTCCGCGGCAGGAACGGCGCAAAAAAAGAACCCTCCGACAGAGGTATACATATTATATCACACTTTCTCCGTTTTGTCAAGTATCTGCGCAAATTTTTAAGCCATTCCGGAGAAAATTCCTTCCCGTCCGGAAACAAAAGCGCTGCCGCTGACCAAAGCCGACGGCAGACGCTTTTACATTTTCTTTTACAAAATCAAAACTCCGCGTTCCCGACCGTTCTCGGATAAGGAATGACGTCGCGGATATTGGAAACACCAGTCAGATACATGATGATCCGCTCGAAGCCGAGACCGTATCCGGCGTGCTTCGTGCCGCCGTACTTTCTCAGGTTGAGGTACCACCAGTAATCCTTCTCGGAGAGGTTCAGCTCCTTCATGCGCTCGGTGAGTACGTCAAGGCGCTCCTCACGCTGGCTTCCGCCGATTATCTCGCCGACGCCGGGGACAAGGAGGTCCATAGCGGCGACGGTTTTCCCGTCGTCGTTCAGACGCATATAGAACGCCTTGATCTCCTTTGGATAGTTGATCAGGAACACCGGCTTCTTGTAGACCTTCTCGGTCAGATATCTCTCGTGCTCGGTCTGAAGGTCGACGCCCCAGTAAACAGGATACTGGAACTGCTCCCCGGACTTCAGGAGGATGTCTATAGCGTCAGTATAATCTACCTTGACATAATCGGCGTCGCGCAGAGCCGTCAGACGCTCCTTAAGGGTCTTGTCGACGAACTTGTTGAAGAACTCGATCTCCTGCGTGCAGTTCTCAAGAACGTGATTTATGATATACTTTATCATATCCCACGCGAGCTGCATATCGTCGTTCAGATCAGCGAACGCGATCTCCGGCTCGATCATCCAGAACTCAGCCGCGTGGCGCGCGGTGTTCGAGTTCTCGGCGCGGAAGGTCGGTCCGAACGTGTAAATATTTCCGAAAGCCTGAGCGAAGGTCTCGCCCTCGAGCTGTCCGGAGACCGTGAGGTTCGCCGCCTTGCCGAAGAAATCCTTCGAGTAGTCGACCTTTCCGTCCTCGGTCCTCGGCGGGTTGTTTATATCGAGCGTCGTTACGCGGAACATCTCGCCCGCGCCCTCACAGTCGGAGCAGGTGATAAGCGGCGTATGGACATACACGAACCCTCTCTGGTAGAAGAAGCTGTGAATCGCGAACGCCACCTCGGAGCGCACGCGGAACACCGCGGAAAAAAGATTCGTCCTCGGGCGCAGATAAGCCTGCTCGCGGAGGAATTCCGCGCTGTGGCGCTTCGGCTGGAGCGGGTAATCCGGAGTGGACGTGCCCTCGACCGCGATCTCGGTCGCCTTGAGCTCGAACGGCTGCTTTGCGCCGGGGGTCAGCGTGAGCACGCCGGTGACGACGAGCGACGCGCCGACGTTCTGGGACGCGATCTCATCGTAATTCGCGAGCTTCTCGCGCTCGAACACGACCTGAAGGCTTGAGAAGCAGGAGCCGTCGTTGAGGTCGATGAACCCGAACGCCTTGGAGTCACGCAGATTGCGCACCCAGCCTCCCAGCGTGACAGTTTTTCCGCCGAACGCGGCGCTGTCGTCGTAGATGTGTTTTATAAGTTCTCTTTCCATTTGGTTATCTCCGTTTAACGTTGATTATGGCAATTTTCTGATGAATATAGTATAGCACATAACCAGCGCATTGTCAAGTGAACATCTCCAAATTCACCGTCGGATTTTCCGGGCTCACTTATCCATAGCCGCCATTATTTTGTCGATATTTGCCTCAACGGTCTTCACCTTTGTCGCCATCGTCGACGCTATTTCCTTGTTGCTCGACAGACTCCTGTACACGACCTCGTCAGCCAGCGGAAGGAAGATATTATATACCGAGCCAACGTCAAACCGACGCGAAGAGCGCACTATCCCGAGCATTTCTATCGAGTCGTCGCCGCGGAGCAGCTTCTGCGAAACGCGCTCCGCGTAGAAGCTCGGCATGATGTCCTTATATGTGATATACGAAAGTGTATCCATGATCGATCCGGTCTCGTGCGGTCTGTTGTTAGTGACCGGTACAACCATGAGGTATGTGAATGTACGCAGGCAGTGGTAATCCTTCTGTATCTCATCATACTTGGGTATCGGCAGAATGCCGTAAGCGTCCGCCATGTCGCGGTAATTGTTCGCCGCCTTGAGCTGCGCGAGAGTCATCAGCGCGCGCCCGGACTTGAAAAGATTCTCATAATGTCCGTAATCGTTGACAGTGCCGGTGTTCGCGTGAATATAATCGCCGGCGACCGAGAACGCCGCCTTTATCTTCTCGAAATATGTGTAGAACTTCTCGCCGGTATACCCGATCTGCGGCCGTCCGCTGTCGTCTATGTACGCCGAATCTATACCGGCGCCGGAGATCAGTGCCGCGCTGCCGCGCTCATAGGACGCCGCGCCGTAGCGCGCGTTTCCGTCCTGCTTGAGTGTGAATGACTCATCGCCGTTGAGGCTGGCGCCCGCGTGCATGAACTCACATAACTTGTCAAACGTCCACTTTCCGCTCCGGACGAGCTCATACGGGTTCTCAAGCCCGAGGTCGGTCATGATATTCTCGTTTATGAACGTTACCATGGTTTCCTCGAAGTCGCAGAGCGAGACGTCTGTCATCGCGAAGAGCGCCTTACGGCTCTTTCCTATCCTCGACTCCTCGGTAACCTCGCCGTCCCACCACTCCTTGTCGAGCCGGAACTCCGGAATGGTGTCAAGGTTCATAAGATACCCCTCGGTCAGCTCTGTGTTCAGATAATAGTCGCGCAGGAACGCGGCGTCATAGGAAGCGTCACCCGCGAGAACCGCCTGTCCGAATTTCGTGTTTGCTTCCTTAAGTTCGTGCTCCACTATCTCGAGATTGAAGTTGTACAGGTCCTCCGCCTTGCGGTTGCGGTTGAAGATCGCGTCGTTCAGCGTCTCTCCTGTTGCCTCATCGAAATCAAGATAGGAGTAGAAGTTGTAGGTCTGGCTCGTGTTGAGAATAGTGAATGTCCCGCCTCCAAGGTCGATGTCCGCGTACTCGTACTCCGGTTCCGGAGCCGTAGTCTCAGCGGAAGTGCTGTCAGTCGTGGTGTCCTTTCCATCAGTCACCGCCGCCTGACCGCAGGACGATAACAGCAATGCGAGGACAAGTGCCGGGATAAATATTTTACGGGAATTCATTTGTATGCGCGCCTCCATTTGTTATATTTACATACATTATAACACATTGATCATCAGTTGTCAATATACAAGCGCATTTTTTTATTGTCCCGTAAAAAAATCGCGTCAGTTCTGCCATAGCGTGACTGACGCGATCCATTATTTACCTTATTCCCATTTTCACGAGATTGTCATAAGACACCTTTACCGCCTCGAACGGGTCTCCCTCGCACATATCCTGCTCGATCACGAAGCGCTCTATGCCGATCTCGTCCGCGGTTCTGAGAATCCCCGGCCAGTTGAGATTTCCGGTGCCGACCGACGCGAAGTGATACGGGACATCCTCGATCTTTCCCTCGAGCTTCTTTATCGCGTAGTCCTTGACGTGCATCCAGAACGCGCGTCCCTCAAAGAGCTTCAGTGAGGTCGACGGCTCGGTTCCGGCGTTCGTGAGCCAGAAGACGTCCGGCTGGAACATGACGGCGTCCGGGTCGGTCTCGTTTCTCAGAATATCGATACCGCGCTCGTCACCGAAGGATATCCACTCGAAGGCGTGGAAGTGATATATGTACCTGAGCCCCGCGGCTTTGCACGCTCTGCCCTCCGCGTTCATTATTTCCGCGTAGCGTCTGTAGCCGTCCGCGTCGTTTCTCATGCTCTCCGGTATCGAGTCGGTGCGCAGGACGTCGACGCCGAGTATTTCAGCGTCGCGCTTCGCGTCCTCTATCCTCTCGACGACGTGTGTCGTCGGGCGGAAGACCGAGTCGGCGGACACGCCGTTGTCCTTAAGTATCTTCGCGACCTCCTCGACGCTGAAATAACCGGGAGGGGTTATCTGAACGTGCTTTATGCCGATCTCCGCGACCTTTCTGATAGTCTCCTTGAAATCCTCCGGAGTCTTCATATAATCGCGGAGGGTGTACATCTGTAATCCGATTCTGCTCATCTTTTTATTTTCCCGCTCACGGCGGGGATTCCTTTCGTGCTTTGAATTATTATTCAGATATCCATAACCATTTCGGGATACTCCGTGTATCCCGCTTTGAACGGTTCGGGGCGGGTGCAGGTTGACTTCATCCTGTATATCTCGCCGGTCTCGCCGCTGATCATTATGCCGTGCGCGATCTCGAACATATGATATGCCCTCTCGGCGGAACATCTCGGCTCCCTGCCGTTCCGTATCGCGTAGGCGAGGTCACACGGACCAAGACCGCGGCTGTTGTCGGTGAACGCGTGAGTCAGCGGCATCGTGACGCCGGAAGAAGCCTTCGTCGAGACAACCGGGGCGTCGCCGTAATTGTTCGGGTCGCCAAGATTCATCTGCCCGTCTGTGCAGAAGAGCATATAATTGTTGAAGCCGATCGACTCCGAGGAGTTGAGTATATTGCATATGACTCCGCACTCGAACTCGAGGGTTCCCGCGATGTTGTTTGTCGTCTCGATCGGCATGATTCTGCCGTATTCCGGGTTCTTCGGGTTCATGTATCTTCTGTCGTCGGCGCCGCGTATCTGCGAGAAGCCGCAGACCCGTCTCACAGGACCGAGGATGTTTATCAGCCCCATCAGATAGTAGCACCCCATGTCGAAGATGATTCCGCCGCCCGGGCAGAACGCGAACCGTCTCTCCGGGTCGGTGCGCCACCTCTCGTGGTGGTATCCGCGCACGAGCGTTATGTTCGCCGCCACGGCGGTTCCGAGCATACCGCTGTCATATATCTGTCTCGCTGTCTGGAGTCCGGCGCCGAGATAGGTGTCGGGGCCGCCGCAGTAGTACACTCCGCACTCCTTCGCGGTCTTCACGAGATCCTCGCCCTCCCACAGCTCGACCGCCATCATCTTTTCGGAGTAGACGTGCTTTCCGGCGAGCATCGACTTTTTCGAGACCTCATAGTGCGAGGTGTGGTAGGTGAGGTTCACGACGAGCTCGATTTCCGGATCGTTCCAGATCTCCTCGTTCGTCATCTGACGGATTCCGTATTTCTCCGCCTTTTCAGCGGAGCGCTCCGGTTTTATGTCGGAGCAGCCGACCACCTCGAGCGCGTTGTAGCGCTTCGTCATGTTTGTGAGATAGATATCCGAGATCATTCCGCAGCCGATGACCGCGGTCTTTACCGGTCTGAATGGGTTCATTTCTGGTTTGCCTTTCCTGTAATATTATACCTGTTTATTCGCCCGCTTTTTCGTAAGCGGCGTTGATTTTTTCGAGACCTGCGTTGACCTTCTTTTCCTTGCTTGCCCAGTAGGACGACAGATCCTTGTCTTCACTTATCACATCCTGTAGGATCCATCCGATATTGTCCATCGCCGGTGAATGCACCCATCCGAAGTCGAAGGTCAGACCGTCGCGGATTTGATCCATCATCTCAGCCGACTGGTCGTCGCGAGTGCCCTTTGTCTTGAGAACAAGGTCGTAGTAATCCGGGATGACGTTCCGGTAGGACTCGGCACAGAGCGCCTCAGTGATTATACCGCTCATCTCGTTGTCCCTGAGAGTCACCGGGAAGCACATCATCGAGACCGAGTTATGGCTCGTCGTGCGGTATCCGTCCTGATTCTCGTCATACATCGGATAGGGAATTATACCAAAATCGGTGTCCATATTGCGAAGCAGCTTCGCGTTTCCGAGGTATCCGGTCATGAAGAGCGCGCGGTCGGACGTGAATATAACCGGTTCGTCGGTGCTGTACGGCTCACTGAGCACCTCGTTCTTGGAGTACGAGCTCTGCTGCTTGTGGAGGGCTTTCAGTCTGTCGACCATATTGATGGTACGCTCGGTCATGAAGCATGCCTCGACCTCGCCGTTGTCGTTCAGCTTTGTGAGCGGCGTCTCGCCCGCGACCATCCACGCGCGCATATGATTCGTCGGAGAGGTGACGAACCCATAAAGATCGTTCTCATCATATACCGAGTTTCCGTCAACGTCGCTTGACACATTCTTCGACAGCTCAGTCAGCTTGTCTATCGTCCACTCGTGGTTGTCGACTATCTCGTACATATCCGGTATCGCGTACTGCTCGGCGAGCTTCTTGTTGAAGAACATGACATACATGTTGTCCCAGAGCGTGACCGCGATGTCTCCCGTTGTCATGAAGAGCTTATCGTGAACAGTCAGCGCTGAGTTCGATTTTTCGGACCACCACGGCGCCTCAGTGTTTATATACGGCATATCATAGACATTCATGAAATATCCCTGCATCGCGTGGTTTACCATATCCGCCTGGTATCCGGTGATGAGGTCGTATTCGCTGTCGCCCGCGACGACCGAGTTCGTGATCGCGTTTTTGTAATCGGAGCTGTTCCATGTTCCGGGGAGCCCGACGAACTCAAAATTTACGTTGAATCTGTTCTCGACCGCGCGGTTGCGCCTGTATACAGCGTCGTTGAGGATGTCTCCGTTCTCCTCGTCCGCTATGAACTCGTATGCCCACTCGTTTCTGTAGAGGATCGTGAATTTGTCCCCGCCGTAATCCTTCTCGGGCAGGTTGTCCTTCACCTGACTGCGGTCGGTCTCCGCCGGTGTGGTGTCATCCGCGTCGGCGGATGTCGTTTTGTCTGTTGTCGTATCGTCAGCCGCCGTCCCCTGCGTGCCGCCGCAGGCGGATAATGCGAGTGTCAGCGCTGCAAGAAGCGCCGCGAGGAATCTGATGTTTTTCATCGCGTTTTCTCCTGTATTCATTGAATAAAGTCTGTGGCATATATGCTCTTTCCCTTGGGTAACTATATGATACCACATGAAGCCGGATTTGACAATGCACATAACGCGCATTTTTTGGTACTTTACGATACAATAGTTAATAATTTAACTATAGCGTTCCGCTTGAAAAATGGAGAAAGATGTGATATAATAGAGCAAACCTCTCAAAGATATCATTCACGAAAGGAGCAAAGCGTGTGAAAACGATACAATTTCAGGACCTCGTCTCGACCGAGTTCGACATTCACGATATAATCATAATCAATCACGCCTGGCGCCCCGGCGAGTCCTACGCGATACCGTCCGACGGACGCCCGGACAACGGTCTCATGTTTCTCAGCGACATCGACATCGACTACGTGACGCCGGACGGGCGCGTCTTTGACCGTGCGAAACGGAACAACATCGTGTACTGCCCGATCGGCTCGAAATACATCTGCCGCTTCAACGTGCCAAAAAGCATCCCGAACGGCGGCACGACCGACTACCTGATCAATTTCAGGCTCTTTGACGCGAACGGAGAGGAGTTCCGGCTGTCGGACGACAGGCTGAGCATCCTCCCGGACAACCCCAAGTACTACCTCGAGAGCTTCTCGAGAATAGACTCGATCGGCAGAAAGGGTCTCCTTTCTCCGCCGAGGATAAAGGGAATGATGTACAACCTCCTGTGCGACATTGCGCTCGGTATGCAGAAGCGGGACATCATGACCCGCCGCTTCGCCTCGATCTATCCGGCGATAAAGTACATACGGTCGACCGACATCGCCGAGATAGATGTCGAGGGACTGGCGGCGCAGTGCCACCTGAGCAAGTCCGGTTTCCGCCGCCTCTTCCGCGAATACACCGGCATGGCGCCGCTCGAGTACGTGAACCACATGAAGGCGGCACAGGCGAAAGCGAGACTGAAAAGCGGCGTCATGACGGTCGCGGAGGTCGCGGAATCGCTCGGATTTTCAGACCCGTCCTACTTCTCGCGCTTCTACCGCCGTGCGACCGGGAGAAGACCGAGCGAAGACCTGCGGTAAACAAAAAAGCGCCAGCGAAAATGTTTCGTTCACAAGCGCTTGACATCCGGGAATATTCGTGGTAGAATTACATCAGACAGGAACGCAAGCAACCGGATAAGCTCCGGAACTACACGTCACGAAAGGAATAGTGATAGCCATGAACATCAGCTTCAATTTCACGGAAAAGCACGGCAGGATAAAGCCGATGCACGCGGTGGGACAGCCGCCGAGACTCGGCATATCCGACGAGTTTATGCACTACCTTACCGAGGCGCATATACCATACTCCAGACTCCACGATATGGGCGGACTGTACGGAGGGTATCTGTACGTCGATATACCGAATATTTTCCGCGACTTCTCGGCGGACGAGAACGACCCGGCGTCGTATGACTTCCCGTTCACCGATCTGCTTATAAAGCAGATGATGGCGGCGGGCGCCGAGCCGATATACCGCCTCGGCGTCACGATCGAGAATTATCAGAAAATACGCGCGTACAGGATCGACCCGCCGTCCGACTACGGCAAGTGGGCAAGGATTTGCGAGCATATCATAAGGCACTACAATGAGGGCTGGGCAGACGGCTTCGAATACGGGATAAAATATTGGGAAATCTGGAACGAGCCGGACGGGAACGAACCGTCGACTGGCGAAAACGAGATGTGGACCGGCACGGCGGAGCAGTATTACGAGCTCTACGACGTCGCCGCGAAGCACCTGAAGAAATGCTTCGGAAATAAGATAAAGGTCGGCGGCTACGCGTCCTGCGGCTTCTACGGAATCTTCGAGAACCCGTCCGCCTACGGTCTCGGTGAGGGAAGCGGCACCGTCTCGCCGAGGAGCAAGTATTTCCTTGATTTCTTCGAGGGCTTCCTCGAGCACATACATAAGAGCGGCGCGCCGATCGACTTCTTCTCGTGGCACAGCTACGACAGCGTCGTGAAGACCTGCGCTTACGCCGACTATGTCGACAGGATGCTGACGAAATACGGTCTCGGGGATATCGAGACGCAGCTCAACGAGTGGAACAACGCCTCTCCGAACGAACTGCGCGGAAAATCGGTGGCATCGGCGCGCGCGGCGGCGATGATGATCGCGATGCAGCACAAGAAGACAGATATCCTCTGCTACTACGACGCGAGAATCGGAACGTCCTGCTACGGCGGGCTCTTCAACCCGATGACGTATCTGCCGCTCTGCACTTACTTCTCGTTCAAGGCGTTCGGAGAGCTGTACGCTCTTGGCGAGGAGACCGGGTGCGAATACGAAGGGAACAACGAGATCTACGCGCTCGCCGCTGCCGGTGAAAACGGCGGACGCGCCGCGCTGATAACAAACGTCGGCGATGCCTGTGAGATCACGACCAACCTTTCCGGAATGAAAGCGTTCCTGATCGACGAAGAGCATCTCATGACCGAAACGGATATCGACCCGGCGAAGTTCACGCTCGGGCGGTATCAGACGGTTCTCTTTCTCGGCTGAATAATTGTTGAATGGATTGCCGCAAAAGCGCGGCAATCCATTTTAATATTTACAATAAATTAACAATCCAGAGCGCAACATCTTTCATATTGTCTCCGTCTTATCAAAAAAAGGAGGGAATTATCATGTCAGAAAAAATCAGGTTCATCGGATCTTTTCTCATTCTCTCATTGATACTCTGCCTTGCGGGGTGCTTCAAGGAGGGATCCGATCAGGAGATCGACCGGCTTTCGGAGATTCTTTCGACGACGTACGCAGATCTCCCGGAAGCGTTCGGAGAGGTTCGGTACGAGCACAGCGAGAAAGGCGGCTCTCCGGTCTGCTCGCTCGGGAAAACTCCCGGCGTACTTGTTGTCTACAGCGGTTCGGAGTTTCCGCCGGACGACGAGCGCCTGCCGGATGAGCTCATCCTGACCGCTGACTACAGCGGAAAGATATCCGGCGTTTCAGTCGGGGACGACCTGTCAGGGCTTCGCGATATGACGTTTGACGACACGTGGTTCAGTCTTGACACCGGCACAGCGGGGCTTTCACGTGAGCTTGGCGACCTCACGCTCACCCTGTCGGTCGCCTGCGAACCCGGAACGACCCCGACAGAGGAGAACTCTTCCGCCGAATGGGACGAGTGGAGGAAAAACTATCTTGCCGCGCCGACAGGGCGGGTCGATACCATGCGGCTCAGAAAGACAGACCGGATACTCCCGACTCTCGCGGTATCCATCGATGGGCTCAGCGGAATGATGGAGCGAATCGAGAAGAACGAGAACTATCCGTCGGAAAATTACGATATCCATATCACCGGGATGTCAACACCGGTAACCCTGACGATGCAAATGGATCTTGTGCAATCCATCGCGGCATACGGTCAGGAGGTCAGACTGAAATCGCCTGTCGACATATACGGCAACTGCAATTTCGGGCTGTTCGAGGCGGACGGCGCCGTCATTATCGAGGGCGGCGGGAGCTACTCCGTTTATAATGACATATACGTCATCTCTCCGGGAAAGCACACCATGATCGAGCCGGGCGACACTGAATCGTATTACCTTATACGCGGCGACGACGGGAAACTGCGGTATCAGCTGACCACGAATCACTACACCGACATCATTCAGACTGGCGCGCTCAGCGTCGCGACAGGTTACGATTATTTTCTGTACGCGGTCGGCGACGCCGCGATAGTGAACGGCGAGGTCGTCTTCTCCGGTCCGGACGAAAGTTATACGGTGTCGGACAAATATGACCTTGAGCGCGAGTTCGAGGAAAAGTGGACAGACTGCTATGACAGTCTCGATGAGCTTTTCACCGCGCACCGCGTCGGATCCGAACCGGCGCCAAAAAGCGTGAAGAGGGAGATCGATAGACTGCCAAAAGCGCGGGATGAGGCGCTCATATCGGCGTCCCCGGTCGGAATGAACCCGTCATATTTTCTGTTTGAGCCCGGCATGACGTTCTTCCAGTACGACAAATACCGCGACAGTTATCATGAATGCACGCTGAACCTCCCGGAAGGCTTCACGGGCGGAAGTATAATCAGTATGACAAGCGGGGGCGGGAGCGGAGAGATGTTCATGATAGTGAAGGCGGAGCACGGGGATGATACCGCGTATCTCGATTATTATTTTTACTCCGGCGACGAATCGGGCGGGCTCGACCCGCTTTGGGTGGATTATCTCGATAAAGTGGAACTGACCAGACTGAATGAGCTGATAACTCTGACGTCAGCGGTTGAAAACCGCGCGTCCAGCGTATATCCGCACGGGCGTCAGGATTATTCCTCGATGTTTGACCTTCTCTCGTACTCGACCTGGTATCACTATTTTATCGACGGCAATGAAAAAATGCTTTGTACGCTCGAATTTGACGCGTCAGGCAATGAAATGTCATGGAATATCGGGTGGTTTGAGAGCGAATGGAAAAACACGTTTTCCGGAGCACTCAGCATTGACGAAAGCGGCGTTTTCCATGGCGAACTGTATGACGGGCTCCGCGATGAGAAGATAGGTATCGACTTCGCCATCAATATTATAAAGAGCGACGCCGGCAGCGGTGAGCTTGACATGACCTTTACCGCTCTGAGCCTTGACAAGTACAAATCTCTTGCGGGCAGTACGGTGCGTTTTTCGCAGGACGCGGCACCACGGTTTGCAGACTGAACAAGCAGCTATAAATTTTCATCGTGCATTTTTTCAATTTCAAGTGGCACTTCATGAACTGAACGGATATCGGTCCAGAGAAGTTCACGCTTGGGCAGTATCAGACAGTTCTGCTTCTCAGATGAGCTAATCGAGTAGGAAGCTATCCAAACTCGAGAGCCGACATCTCACACCACCGTGTGTACCGACCGGCACACGGCAGTTCAACCGCATAAGTGCAAGGACTCGTAGCAGCTCCGGATACTAAAGTATCCAGTGAATCGTTAAATTTAAGGCAACACCGCACAATCAAAAGAAAGCAAATCAGTGATACGAAATGATAGCAAAAGTATAGATTCTGCCCGTTCCAGTCCGCATAGGG